>JAEEGJ010026037.1_pt1 | contig 11903 bp, 8 predicted proteins | sample 8958761 | NCBI WGS metagenome assembly JAEEGJ01 (sample SAMN16246546, study PRJNA631951) | gut metagenome | biome: gut microbiome; feature: rumen; material: RS-attached | host: Bos | place: Iran: Karaj | collected 2018-10 | reverse complement strand
CCGGCGACGAGCAGGGGCGCGGCGGCGTGCTCAACCTGGTGACGAAGCGCGGACTGCTGGCCGGTGCCGACTCGAAGCTGTCGTGGACGCAGGTGGAGACGGGCAGCGCCATCACCTGGAAGTATCCATCGTGCATCTTGAAGGGCGACGGCTCACAAGCCGAGTTCTACAGCGTGGCCGTGACGAACAACTACCAGGAGGCCGACACGGGCACGAAGATGATTCACTTGGGGCGCAACACGAAGAGCACCATCATCTCGAAAGGCATATCGGCGGGCCACTCGCAGAACAGCTACCGTGGACTGGTGCGTGCCGCCGCCACCGCCGACGGCGCCCGCAACTACTCCAGCTGCGACTCGCTGCTCTTGGGCAGCAACTGCGGTGCCCACACCTTCCCCTATATTGACGCGCAGAACCCCACAGCCATCTTCGAGCATGAGGCCACCACCAGCAAAATCAGCGAGGAGCAGCTGTTCTACTGTCAGCAGCGCGGCATCCCCACCGAGCAGGCCGTGGGACTCATCGTCAACGGTTATGCCAAGGAGGTGCTGCAGAAGCTGCCGATGGAGTTTGCAGTGGAGGCGCAGAAGTTGCTCTCCGTGTCGCTTGAGGGTACCGTTGGGTGAAGCGGCCAGTGACTTGCGGCCTACGGCCTAAATAAAAATGAATAATGAATAATGAGAAATGAAAAAGAGGAATGAGGATTTTTCCCTATAATTATTAAACCTTATTTATTAACCAAAACAACAAAAAGTAAAATGAAAAAGTATCTTGCAGAACTCGTGGGAACGTTCACACTGACGTTCCTGGGCTGCGGCGCCGCCGTGGCTCTGGGCTGTGGTAGCGACACAGCCAGCATCGTGGGCACCGCCCTGGCATTCGGACTCGCCGTCGTGGCTATGGCCTACACCATCGGTGGTATTAGTGGTTGCCACATCAACCCCGCTATCACACTGGGGTGCTTCCTGGCTGGTCGTATGAATGGTAAGGACTGCGGTATGTACATCCTGTTTCAGGTGATCGGTGCTTTTATTGGTAGTTTGTTGCTTTTCATCCTGACAGAGAATGTACCGGGACTCGACGGTACAGGCGCTAACGATCTGCAGGCAAACGTGTCGATGCTTGGCGGTCTGCTGGCAGAGATCATCTTCACCTGCGTGTTCGTACTGGTGGTGCTGGGTGCAACAGCAAAGACCAATGGCGCCACAAATAACTTTGCCGGACTCGCCATTGGTCTGTCGTTGGTGTTGGTACACCTTGTATGTATTCGCTATACGGGCACTTCTGTGAACCCTGCCCGTTCTATCGCTCCAGCCATTTTCCAGGGCGGAACAGCCTTAGCCAACCTCTGGATCTTCATCGTGGGGCCCTTCGTAGGTGCTGCCTGCGCTGCCGGTATCTGGAAGTTGATAGATAGCGAGAAGTAGGCTGAGAATTAGTTCCAGGGATTCTCGTAGCTCGTAGAGCCGTTCTCGAGTTTCTGACAACTGAGGAAGATTTCCTCGTAGTGCTCATCACCGTCTGCCCAGTACTCCTTGTAGTGTGTGCAGTAGCAAGCGGTACCCTTCAGCGTCTTCATGGCTGAACCGTCTTTCGTGTTCTGGAACTCTACAGTGAGATCATGGGGCGCTGCCGGGTCGAGCATCCAAGCGAGCAACTCGGGGTTACCGTCGTTCATCGCCTTCACACGGATGGTGATCTGTCCGCCGCGTACAATTCCTGAAACTTGACCTTCCTGGTCGGTAGCCTGGTTGAACTTGTAGTTAACCAATAAAACTTCACGTGGTGCGAAATCCTTCACTTTCAGCACAACTGGGGTTACATTCTCTGCCATAATAGATTCCTTTCTATATTTAATTGTTAATACTATTTTTATTTGTTGATGCAAAGTTACGACGAAAGAAGGCTCCTTCCAAATAATTGGAGGATTTTTATGTGAAGTTGTTGCGACAGGGCAGCCTGTTTGCGACAGAACCGTAGAAAGGGCTCTCCCGCTGTCGTATCATCAGGAATAAAAATAGTCGGTAGTTATTTCCCACCGGGAAATTTCGACTGCAGGAATTGGTTGAAAGCATCTTTGAAAGCATCGGTGACGTGGATGATCTCGTCACCGATGTATATACAATCGTTACGATCTACCTTACGGATCTTGTCCAATGCTACGATATAGGAGCGGTTCACACGCATGAACTGTTGCGTGGGCAGCATGTCTTCCACTGATTTCATAGTAAGGTGGGTGATCAGCGGCTTACGCACATCTTCCAGATAGAACATCACATAGTCCTTCATGCCACAGACATAAAGGATCTGGGAGAAGGCAATCTGCTGATATTCCCCATCAACTTTCAGAAAGACCGACTTCGCACTGGGGACAGACCCCTGGACGGAAGATGCTTGGGCATTAAACCACTCACGGGCTTTCTCGACCGCCACCATGAACTTATTATAGCGGATGGGCTTCAACAGGAAGTCGAGGGCCTTTACTTCGTAACTCTCGAAGGCATATTCCTTGAAGGCTGTTGTGAAGATGACACGTGTCTCTGAAGGTATCATGTGGGCCAGTTCCATGCCATTGAGGTCGGGCATCTGGATATCCAGGAAGAGCAGATCGGGCTGCTGTTCCTTGATGGCGTTGATGGCTTCTACGGAGTCGGTAAACGAACCGAGCAGTTCCAGTTCGGGTGTCTTGGTCACAAACGACTCCAGGAGTTTGACAGCCAGAGGCTCGTCGTCAACAATCATGCAGGATATAGTCATAACTCTAAACGCTCAACTTAATATATACGTGGTAAATATCATTCTCGAGCCACTTCTGCCAGGTGTAGCGACCAGCATACATCAGATCCAGACGGCGACGGGTGTTCTCCAATCCGATGCCAGAGCCGCTGCGGTCTGCATCGTCCTTGGGATAATTTGTATTGTCGCAGGTAAAGATGATGCTGTTGTTTTGCTGTTCCAGGTGGATGTCAATCATCGAATGCCGACTGCTACTTACACCATGTTTGAAAGCATTCTCGATGAGTGAGATAAACAGCAGAGGCGCAATCTCAACATCCTGCTCGACGTCGAAGGTGGTCTTCACCTCCGTTTTCTCGTTGCAGCGCAGTTTCATCAGGGCGATATAGTTGCGCATGAATTCCACCTCACCGCTGATGGGCACCGTTTTCTTGTTCGTCTCATACATCGCATAGCGCAGCAGATCACTCAACTGGGCAATGGCATCCTGTGCGGCATCGGGGTCGATCTGGGTGAGGCTCGAGATGTTGTTCAACGTGTTGAAGAGGAAGTGTGGGTTGATCTGGTTCTTCAGCCACGCCAGTTCTGCCTCTGTGTTCTTCGCTTTTTCATCTTTCAGCTGTTGTTTGATGTCGCGGTTGCGGATAAAGTGGCGGATAGCGATGGCAATGCCGGCAACGATACAGTTGAGCAGCAAGAACATAAACATTCCTCCAAAGAAACCTATCCACATCTCGGATGACATCTTAGGCATATCGGGGATGTTGTTGCGATGCCTCCATAACAAGAAGAACTGGCTGTTAAAGAGTGGAATCGCAATCAGGTTGCACAGACCGAAAATCCAGTAGCGGGTACGGTTGCCCAGTTTCTTATAGAAACGGAAATTCTTGGCTTCCTTCTCGTTGATATAGAACAGAATAGGCCCGAACAGGTAGAAGTTCGCGAAGTAGATCAGGAACGGCGACTTTAAGAGATCAAACACGACATTGAATGAAATCTTGGCAGCTCCGATATCCTGCGTGCTGAGCCATGTTGCCATGGGGAGTGCCAGTATGATGATGGCCCACACGGCAACTTGCACCAGCCACAGCGAAAGGATTTTTCCCCCCATAGCCTCATAAAGATCATGCATAAATTCCTTCATACGACTGCAAAATTACGAATTAACTATTACTTTACCAAATGATTATGTGATTATTTTTGTCCGTCACGTACGAACTCTGAGTCCGTCTCGTCGGACTGAGAGTTCGCTAACGTCGGACTGTTGGGTATTGATAATCGCATTTCTTACATTCCCTCAGATCCTACGCTGTTGATGACCTCGCCCTGTGACTGTTGCTCGATGAAATCGTTCTCCACACGGCTGGTGTGCTGCCTGGTCTTCAGCTTTGAGTTACCGAAGGTATAGCTGACAGTGAAGGTCACGCCACTGATAGGCACTTTGACGTTGGTGTGTGAAGTGAAGTCCTTGCCGCTGTTGTAACTCTCGATATTGATATTGCCGCCATTGTTTAGGCCGATGAGTCCTGATACGCTAAGGCTGAGCTTGTCTTTCAGCAGTGACTTAGTCAGACTGGCTGTTAGCAGATTGAAACCTCCGCTCCAGCCCTGCAGGGTGTAGTTCTTGGTTGAGGTGATGGCAAAGGCGCTGAGCTTCAAGTTCCAAGGCAGTGTCTGCTGTAGGCCGACCATTGCGTTGAAGGTCCAGCCACTGTTCTTCTGATTGAGGGCGTCGCTGCGCAGGTCAATGTAGTTCAAACCACCATTAAAGAAGATTCTGGTATCCTTTGTCATCAAGTAGTTTACATATCCGTTCAGACCAGTTTGGTGGCGCTTTACGACATTGCCGTATGTGGTATTCAGCAGGTCGTTACTATCGTAGAAACTATACTGTGAGATGGCATTATCAACAAAGTTGTGATGTAGGTTCAGGTTCACCATCAGTTTCGGGGTGAAGAGGTTATATACAAGTGAGATGTTGTGGTTCTTTTCTACATCGAGTTCTGGATTACCGTAGGTGAGGGCGATGGGGTTGCTCTTGTCAACGTAAGGGTTCAGATAAGATATACCTGGACGAGAGATACGCATGTTATAAGTGAGTCCCAGATTGCTGCCCTGTGAGAGAGTGTACTGAAAACTGGCTGTTGGCACGAGATTACCATAATTCTTCTTGAAGTCTTCACCGTTGCCCAAGTGGTATTCTACATCCTGCCAAGTGTACTCGTAGCGAAGACCTGCCTTGAGTCCGAACTTGCCGAAGTTACCTGCATATTCTCCATAGCCTGCGAGGATAGAGTTCTTGTATTCATAGTCTGAACTGCTGCTGGGGTCGTAGATGCCTTTGAGGTAGTACTTCGAGTCTGACGAAGCATCGTGCAACTGGAACTTGGTGCCGAGGCTCAGGGTCTGACCTATGCCGAGGGGCATCGTGTAGTCGAGTTGGAAGATGTGACTGGTGGTCTTGTCCTTATTCTCAGAGTAACGGTCGGTAAGATCGATCTGGTTTGAAGTGGTACCGAAGTTGTTGGTCATCTTGGTGGTGGCAGGACTATAACTCAGCTGGTAAGTGAGACCTAATGACTGTGTATGCTCCTTGTTGAAGAATCGTTGGTAGTCGATACTTCCGTTAAATGAGGTGCGCGAGTTCTTCATGTCGGTAGTGCTGCCGTAGCTGAACCCTTTGCCGTAGTTGTTCCCATCTATGGTGGTGGTCGATGTGCCGTTACTCTTCATGTTCATGCTGTTTACCTGAGCAGTGAGGTTCAGTGAACTGACAGAGTCGATCTGATAGCCTAAGGTGAGACTTCCCATCGTGAACGGAGTCTTTACATTATTTTCAGAGGTAAGAATCTGCGAACTACCGTTGTCCTGCAGTTGTTCCATCTCAGTAGTGGTGCTTCCTGGCTTGTTATAAGAGGTCATCACGTTGGCGCTGTAAGAGAGTTTGCCTTGTTGCCCGTTAATAAAGGCGCTGGCACCTAACTGCTTGGTTCCTACTGTGGCGCGAATAGTTCCGTTATAGCCGTTGAGGCTCTGAGCAGCCTGCGGGTTCTGTCTGTTCATGACGATGTTGAGAACGCCAGCGGCACCTTCTGCGTCGTATTTCGCACCAGGATTTGTCATCACCTCGATGCTTTTTACAGCAGTGGCTGGCATGCTCTTAAATACCATCGACGGGTTGGATGAGAACATGGGATTAGGCATACCATCGACATATACCTTGAAAGATGACGAACCGTTGACGGTGATGTTATCTTGTCCATCAACTGTCACCATCGGCACCTTGCGGAGCATGTCGAGTACGGTATTCGACTTGGAGTCCTCATCTTCTGCCACGTTATAGCTCATCTTGTCAACTTCCATTTTTACCAGTGGCTTTTGAGCTACGATTTCCACACCTTTCAGCATCGTGGCATTCTCTTTAATATATAAGGTGTCGAGATTCAACGGGTTCTCCTGTCCGAGAGTGATGGTCATCTTAAGGTCTTCCTTGCCGACACTGCTGAACACGATGTCGAACTTACCTTTGCCTTTTACTTCCTGCTTGAACTGTCCGTTCTCATCGGTGAGGAACATGGCGACGGGTTTCCCTGTCTTTCCCTCTTTGAACACTCTGATGGTGGCAAATGGTTCTGCCTCGCCTAAACCTTCGTCCATTAACACACCCTTGACCGTCGTCTGGCCCATCATTGTTGATGACATCATCATCATTACTGTTGCGAAAAGAATTCTAAACTTTTTCATATCTTTGCTTCTTTTTTGTTGTTCGAATTAAAATCTGGTGCAAAGATATGGTGAAAAGTCAAACCCTCAAAATGGTTTTCGACGACTTCCTATGATTTTTTCGACGAATTCTCCCGAAATGTTTTGCTATCTCGGAAATTCTCAATATATTTGCATCCCAAATTTGAATCTGTTCTGTTCTCTGATTTGTGAGGTTGCATTATGGTTAAGGTCTTCCTAAAGAAATGTTTGCTCTTCAGCCTTTTTCCGATGTTGTTGGTTGTGCTGTTTGAGATAGTTGTTAGACAACTCCCTAATCCCTATGCAGATAAGTATGAGTGGATGGTAGATAATGCTCATGATGTTGAGACTATTATTCTAGGTAATTCTCACGCTATGTATGGGGTAAATCCAGACTTAATGGACGGGAAGACATATAATCTTGCTTTTGAATCCCAAGTGCCGGCCTATGATTATTATCTGCTGAATAGTTTTGCTCAAGATTACAAGAAACTGAAGACTGTCATTTTGCCTATTTCCTATTTTACTCTTTTTCAGCGCTTTGAAGATATGCCAAGTTGGTGGAAGAGCAGGTATTACCATTTGTATATGGATTGTGATTTCCATCCATATTCATTGTTTTATAATTTTGAAATTGGTCATTATCCTTCTGCACTTGAAAAGGCTGGGGCTTTTGTAGAGAAATTGATTGAAGAGAAAGACTTGCGACTTGTTGACGAGACTGGATGGTCTTTTATGTATTCCTTCTCTGAGAGAGACACTTCAATGATTTCGAATATGGAAAATGTTCAGACGATTATCAAAAGGCATGTTTCAGAAGATTGGACATATGTTGATGAAATTGTTTCTAGTGTAAATGATATTGTGAAATTCTGTCGCGCTCGGAAAATCGATCTGATTCTTATAACAACTCCTACGTGGAAATCATATTATGAGAATCTTCCCCCAAAGCAGTATGAAAGGATGCATCAACTTATAGACTCGATCTGCACTAAAAATAATCTTCCTTATCTGGATTATCTGAAGGATGATCGTTTTGTGTATGATGATTTCTATGATTGCGATCACTTGAACAATATAGGCGCTGAGAAATTCACTAAAATACTTAATCACGACATCCGGTCATTAAAGAATAAATAGAAATGCTTTTCAATTCCATCGAATTCCTGATATTCCTGCCGATAGTCTTTTTGCTGTATTGGTTTGTATTCAGCAGCAGGAAGTGGCAAAACCTGCTGATAGTTGTGGCAAGTTATGTCTTCTATGGTTGGTGGAATTGGCGTTTCCTCTTGCTTATTGCGTTTACGTCGTTATGCAGTTTTGGCAGTGGACTACTATTGGAACGGTTTGAAAACCAAAGACGTAAACAACAGATTGTCAGTGCTGCGAATATCGTCTTGAACTTATTTATCCTCGGAATCTTCAAATATTACAATTTCTTTGTTGACAACATCGAAGCTTTGTTTGCCAGTCTGTTTAATTATCAGCTGGATTGGGTCACAATGGAGATAATCTTACCTGTGGGCATCAGTTTCTATACATTCCAGGCGCTCAGTTATACCATTGATGTCTATCAGAAGAAATTGCCTGCAACACATGATGTGATAGAGTTCTTTGCATACATCTGTTTCTTCCCGCAATTAGTGGCAGGACCTATTGAGAGGGCAACAAATCTTCTTCCACAATTCCAAACCGTCCGTCAGTTTAATTATGCAAAGGCTATTGATGGTATGAGACAGATGCTGTGGGGCTTCGCGAAGAAAATCGTGATTGCGGATAGCTGTGCATATTCTGTCAATACTTATTGGGAAGAGTATCCTGAATTAAATGGAATCTCTTTGTTTGTTTTGGGTGTGGTCTTTACCTTCCAGATATATTGTGATTTCTCAGGATACTCGGATATCGCTATTGGATGTTCACGACTGTTCGGCTTTAATCTCATGAGAAACTTTAACTTCCCTTATTTCTCAAGGAGCATCCCTGAGTTTTGGAGAAGGTGGCACATCTCGCTCACAACGTGGTTTCGTGATTATATCTATTTCCCGTTAGGCGGCAGTAGATGTGATAAGTGGAAAATCATACGCAACGTATATATTGTGTGGGGTATTAGCGGCTTGTGGCATGGTGCCAATTGGACATTTGTGTGTTGGGGACTGTTTCATGCCTCATTACTAGCCATTTATAATCTGCTTTCGATAAATACGAAGTATAAGAATGTTGTTGCTTATGGGCGTCTCTTGCCGAGTGCGAAGGAGTTTTTCCAAATGGCAATCACCTTTTTTCTTGCTGTGGTCGGATGGATTATATTCCGTGCAGAGAACATGCAGCAGGCATACGAATTCTTAAGTAGAATGTTCCTGACCATGTTCGATGGCTTTAATATTAAGTATGGAAAAACAGAAATGTTATATGGCTTGGGCTTGCTCATAATAGAATGGCTGCAAAGGGATAAACAGCACGCTTTGCAGTTTCCTGCAGCGAAAGTATTCCAATATCGTTGGGTTCGATGGGCCATATATTATACATTGATGGCTCTCGTCTTTTTCAATTTGGGAAAGGGACAGACCTTTATCTATTTCCAATTCTAATTTCAGTTGTGGCAGAAGATTATCGTGGAAGATCTCCCGTCCTCCCGTTAATGGTGCGAAAGCCCGATAAATAAAGGGAAAGAGGAACGGGAGGTGTTGTTTCAACACCTCCCATCGACCTCCCTTAAATCTCCTGCAGCTTGACTACCGATAGTGGAATCGGATGAATTATCCTGACAGCCTTTTTGAGCAGTTTTTGCGGCCTAACTAGGGAAAATTTGTTCCCTCACTAGGGAAATAGTTTTTCCTAGTATAGTAACAAAAACGAGGTTGGGAAGAAGTTTTACAGATGGAGGTGATGGGGAGGTGATAGGGAGGTGTTGAAGCAACACCTCCCGTCTCTGAAACCCTTTTGTACAAATGGTTTGGAGCTCTTTAAGGGAGGAGGGGAGGAGATTTCCAAAGAAACTTAATTTTTGTAGTTAGGGCGCAAATAAATCCTAATTTTGTTTCCAATTGTCGATTAATTGTCGATAAATAGTGTAACTTTGCCACCGAAAATGACTAAATCACTGACAATGAAGAGAGAATTGGTAATCATAAGTGCATTGATGCTGTCGATGCTGACAGTCTCAGCACAGAAGCAATGGACGTTACAGGAGTGTCTTGATTATGCATTGGAGAATAACATCACGCTCCAGAAATCACAATTACAGAAACGATCGGCTACTGAGGATTTGATTGGGTCAAAGCACGCGTTGCTGCCTACCTTGAACGCATCGACAAACCAGAGTCTCGGCTATCAGCCTTGGAAAGATTCTGGTATCTCGACGGTGACTAATGGTACGGTGAATACGAAAGTGGATAAGACTTCCTATAATGGATCGTATTCGTTGAGTGGGCAATGGACCGTTTGGAACGGCAATAAGAATTACAATAATATTAAGTTGAACGGTCTGACAGAACAGCAGGCAGAGTTGACGGTTCATGAGACGGCAAACACCATTCAGGAACGTATCGCTCAACTCTATGCCCAGATTCTCTATATGGCAGAGAATGTGAAGGTGAAGGAACAGACGTTGGAAACCAGTAAGAAGAATGAAGCGCGTGGTCAGGAGATGCTGAACGTGGGCAAGATGTCGAAGGCCGATCTTGCTCAGTTGACAGCTCAGCGTGCAAACGATGAATATAATATCGTGGAGGCGCGCGGACAGTTGATGGAGTATAAACTGCAATTGAAACAGCAGTTGGAGATTACAGATGAGGATGAGTTTGATGTGGCTATTCCGACAATCGACGATGAACGTCTGTTGGCAGAGATTCCCCCGTTGCAGTCGGTTTACGAAGAAGCGCTGATAAATCGACCAGAAATGGAGCGACTCCAGCTGGCCATCAAGAGTAGCGACGTGAGTCTCGCTATCGCTAAGGCAGGATGGTTGCCTACGGTGAACATGACGGGCGGTGTGACTACCTCGACCAATTCTCTGAGTAATAATGGATGGGGTGATCAGATGAAAACCAATGTCAACACCTCCTTGGGTCTTGGTGTTACGATGCCTATTTATGACGGTCGCACAACGAAGACGGCTGTGAATAAGGCTAAGATCAAACAGTTGCAGGCTCATCTCGATCTGTTAGACAAGCAGAAGACGCTTTATGCCGATATTCAGAAATATTGGGTAAACGCGCTGACCAACCAGCAGAAGTATAAAGCGGCTACAAGTAGTGTGGAGAGTGCTCAAGAGAGTTATGATCTGCTGTCGGAACAGTTCCGCCTGGGGCTGAAAAACATTGTGGAACTGATGAAAGGCAAGGATAGCCTGCTTTCTGCCCAGCAGAACAAGTTGCAGTCTAAGTATCTTGCGCTCTATAACAAACAGATGCTCGACTTCTATCAGACGGGAGTGATTAAGTAGCGATGAATGATGGTGAAACGATAAAAATAGAAGATATGAATAAAATTGGAAAGAAAGGTTGGATTGGCATTGGTGTAGTGGCTGTGTTAATCATTGCGTGGTTCCTTCTGAGAGGCGGAAAGAAGGAAGAGAAGGTGTCGTTTGAAACGGCGAAAGTCGAGAACTCGAATATTCATACGAGTATTACGGCTACGGGTACGATTGAACCAGTGACTTCCGTGACCGTAGGTACACAGGTGTCGGGTATCGTCGCAAAGCTTTATGTGGACTATAACTCAGTGGTTAAGAAAGGGCAGGTTATCGCAGAATTAGACCGTACCAACCTGATCAGCGAGTTGAATACGGCTAAGGCCAATCTTTCGAGCGCCCAGAGTTCGGCAGCCTACGAACTTGCCAATTATAATAGATATAAGACGCTTTACGACAAGGGGCTGGTCAGTGCCGACGATTATGAGAGCGCCCAGCTCTCTTACCGGAAGGCAAAGGAACAGGTCAATACAGCGAGTGAGAGTGTGCGGAAGGCTCAGACGAATCTGGGCTACGCCACGATTACGTCGCCTATCGACGGTGTGATTCTTTCGAAAGCTGTTGAGGAAGGTCAGACGGTGGCCGCTTCATTCAATACCCCGGAACTCTTCGTGATAGCGCAGGATCTGACTGATATGCGCGTGATAGCTGATATCGATGAGGCTGATATAGGTGGTGTGAAGGAAGGTCAGCGTGTAAGTTTCACGGTGGATGCCTTCCCCGAAGATTCGTTTGAGGGAGCGGTGACACAGGTTCGCCAGCAGGCTACTACAGAGAGCAATGTGGTAACCTACGAGGTGGTGATTTCTGCCCCTAATGCTGATTTGAAGCTGAAGCCAGGACTGACGGCAAATGTGACGATCTTCACGCTAGAGAGGAATAATGTGCTGGCCGTACCTTCAAAGGCACTGCGTGTCCAGCCTAATGAAGCCTTGCTGCAAAAGGCCGAGAG
>JAEEGJ010026036.1_pt1 | contig 11903 bp, 12 predicted proteins | sample 8958761 | NCBI WGS metagenome assembly JAEEGJ01 (sample SAMN16246546, study PRJNA631951) | gut metagenome | biome: gut microbiome; feature: rumen; material: RS-attached | host: Bos | place: Iran: Karaj | collected 2018-10 | reverse complement strand
TATGGTGATATCTGACCTAAAATGTAATGTGCTGTTAAAAAAGTATCGTCCTGTACCACGAAATGAAACAACATTTTATTATCTTTGCGTCTAAATCGTAAAATAGTTGTAATACAAGTATGCAGATAGGATTTATAAACTTTAGTCAAGAAGAACTAGCTCGGAAAAATAAAGTTCTGCAAATGGTTCGAGACCAAACAGCTATTGACGAACTCGGTTTGGGACGAATACGTGATGCCTTTGCAAACATGATGTTTCCAGGGATGTCAACTCTTCAACGTCGAGCAAAGTATTTCGCTGTCATGCCATCGTTATTTTACCAAGCGACTAAGAAAAAATATGATAATGTGCGTGACGTTAGAGCACAGATCGTGAAATGGGAAATACGGCTTACAGAGATGCTAGTTAATGGAGCTGAAGGTGACGAAAATAAAATGAAAGGAATCACAGGCCGGTCTATGCTTAACGCAGCATTGAGAGACCCGAACAAGTTCGTCAAATATGATCCCACCTACATTTATGTAACAGGACTCAGGACTTTCGGCATGGTGAAGAGTGATAATGATATTTATCGTCTTATATTTGATCGAAGCAAGCAATTAAATCAAGAAAAGCCCAAATATAAAGCCTCTGAGGAAGGAGAAATGAGCGATTCTGAGGATTTGAATGGATTACAACAATTCTTCTCTGTTAGCGGCGAGAAATATGACTTTGATCAAGGTAAAGAATTAGGTCTGGAATTGACAAAGACAGAGGCGGAATTCATTAAAAACCACATCATCACTTCTTTCAGAAGTTGTGACTCAATGCTCGCCTATATTCTTCGTAACAATGTTGATGTCTTGCCAGAATACGATGCCCTTGACACAATATGGCAGAATATGCCAGAGGATTTCAACGATCTTTGGATTCAATATCAGATGGGGAGGCGTTTTTCACATCTTGCTTATATTTTACAGTTGAGGTTCAACCACATAATGGCCATATATAATGAACAAGAAGATGACGCGAAACAAGTGCAAGAAGAAATCGAAGCGATTATCGCCAAACATCCTTTAGATTTCACCAGTCAGGCTATTAATGAAATGCTATTCTTCATCCATAATCGCGTAACAGAAAACACAGTCATCACCTTTTGTCAGAAAGCAATAAATACAATCGAGAAAAAGAGTTGGAGCGAACTTGATGAACTGATCATTGCTCGAGAGAGGGCTGTAAAACCTGGTCGTAATAAATTGAGAAATCCTAAATATAAAGGAGAAGAACGAGGTTGGCCTAATATGCTTTCATTTAGATGGAACGAGATTGTTTATCAAGTAATAACTGAAATCAGAGCAGCGATGTGATATGGCGAGAGAGTTATTGAAAGATCTGATATATGGAGAGCAACTAGTGTCAGACGGATGCAAGGTTGACTTTGCTGTAGGACTTACATATTCCCTTAATTTAGAAGCGATGCTAACTGTCCCTCTTGCATTTGGCGATTTGGGAGAACTAGACGAGTCAGTCAAACAGAGTCCAGTATTTCTATTAGAAGGTATTCGAAGAAGTAGTGATAAGATTGCCCTTTTTTGCAATAAAGGTAGCATTCACGTTCCACAGGAAACTAGAACAGTGTATTCACTACTTGAGAACAGCATCTTTGAAGTACAAAACGAGAAAAATATTCTTTCCAACTTTCATCCCAAGCTATGGTTAGTAAAAGAAATAGATAAAGAAGGGATAGAATGGTTGAAGCTATCTGTGATGAGCCGCAACTTAGATTTTTCTACATGTCTTGATATTTGTTGTTCTATAAGAGGTCGCATTTCCAAAAGACGCAGTTCAAAGGGAGTTGAGAAGCACAAGCCACTTAAAGAAATGCTCATATGGATAAGCGACTTTGCTCAATCACAAAGAGTAAAAGCAGAAAGAGTGCGACAATTGGCCGAATTACTTGACCATGTTGAAAAATTTGAACTAGATTCTCCATTTCAAATTGAAGACGCAGAAAGAAACGAAGAAGAGGGATATGGTTTTTTTCCGTTCGTATATGGAATTGACGATTTCTCTGATTATAGAGATTATTTGAAAAAACATATTCCAGGCGATAGAATAATGGTCGTTTCTCCTTTTATTGACAATTCAACGCTTACATGGTTAACATCTAGAAAGAAAGACTACAACTATGAAAGCAAAAACTCTATTCTTATTACAAGAAAAGAATATGTCACTCAAGAGGTTTTTGACCTATTCGAACAGATTTGGGTTCCCAATGACACCATGATTGACAACACTACAGCCAATGTCGATTTACATGCAAAAATGTATTTGACACAGAGGGTAACTGGCCAAGACTTGGGCTATACGCTATATTTGGGTAGCACCAATGCTACAGCAAATGGTTTCGCAAAAAATGCGGAGTTTCTTCTTAGGTTGCACTACAAAAGAACGACCAATGATCGGATAAAAGAGCTACTTGAGGAGATGGTGAGTGAACACCGTTTCATCTTAATGGATGCACCAAATCCTGAAGCGAGCAACGCTCGTCCTAAAAATGACAAGGAATTAGCTCTGAAAAAGGCCATTGGATGTGTGAAAAGAGCAACCATTAAGCCTAGTGAGAAGGATGGTCTTTATAACATAGACTTGTCAGTAAGGGGTAAATATGATAGCAGCATTACTGTTAGGCCATTACAATGCAAGAATCTTTGGAAACCGATCAGTCAACAAATTGTATTTGCCGAATTACCTGCTTTTTTGCTCTCAGAGTTCTATGTGCTGAGAATACCTAGTGATGATGACTCATTCATTGATATTGTGGTTAAAGTAAAGACAACAGGAATGCCAGGAAACAGAGATGAGTCCATTTACCAAAGTATTGTAACAAAGCCCGAGGAATTATTGGATTACGTTGCTTTTATGCTTAGTGATCGACCTTCAGAGTTTTTCTTTGAACAGCAGATCTTACAACAAAAAAACAAAGGTTCAAACGAAATGTTGTCATATGTGGGTACGATGCCGTTATATGAACAACTCCTTCGCACAGCTAGCAACAACCCAGAACAAATAGTGGAAGTGTAGAAATTCATAAAAAAGATGAAAAAAGAAATAGTTCCAGAAGAGTTAACGAGATTATTACAAATGTTCCAGAATGTTTCAAAACAAATATCCGCATTATGAGTAAAGCAAAAGATTTTCAGTTAGTAACAGCTGAACGAATTATAGAAATATTCAAAAGCGGACGAAAACGAGTTCTGCTAAGTGACGAAGTGGGCTTAGGAAAAACCATTATGGCAAGAACTGTAGTTGAAATGGCCAAAAATCTTCCAGGTGTAGAGGATGATGGCATCTATCGAGTTGTATATGTGTGCTCCAATCAGAATATCATCCAACAAAACACACGTAATTTGGGCATACCACAAAAAGATATTATGCAGATGAGAGACAGTCGATTGTCGATGCAACACTTGATACTGCAAGAACGCAAGATACAACAGGATGACGGAGATGGCACAGAACTACCACAGCAGCTAATACCACTAACACCTTCAACATCATTTAGCATAACAGGAGGTGCGGGGAATGGCTCAGAACGTGCTTTAATATATGCTATTTTGAAGGAGATGGATGAATTCGAAGGAAAAGACTCTCGTCTATCTTGGTTAATGAAAACCATCTATATGGGACAGAATAATTGGGAAAGTTTGGTTACTGACTACTGTGCACGTGTTGATAAATGTGGGTCTGAATACAAAGCATCAATTATTAGACAATTGCGTCAAAATAAGATTTTCAAAGAGAACAAGAATGCTATTATCGATTTGGTAAATGGAGACGCTCAAGAAATGCCTTTCTGGGCTATAAACAAGTTGAGAATTGCATTCGCTCAAGTTAGTTTGAACCAGTTGGAACCAGATTTGGTTATCATGGATGAGTTTCAACGATTCAGCGGCCTATTGAATACCAACAGCGAATCCGAAGAATCCATGATTGCACATGAGTTCTTCGCAAATGAGCATCCTTACATACTACTGCTCTCTGCAACTCCATACAAGCCTTTTACAACATTAGAAGAGCTAAATGAAGATAACTGTGATGAACAATATGAGGACTTCCTCAAATTAATGCGCTTTTTATTTAAGAGTGAGGACTCAGCTAGTGAATCCTTCCATAAAGTTTGGGAGGACTATTCAAATAAGTTGTCTCACATTAGCAGTAAAAGCTTTGACGCATTAGTGATAAGTAAACAACGAGCTGAAGACAAAATGTACAAGGTCATTTGTCGAACAGAACGATATAGTGAAGGTCTTGTCAAAACAACGCCTTTGGACAAGATGGCAATAACTGGCGATGACATTCTTGCCTATTGCCAGATGCAAAAGCTACTCCAAAAGGCGAAGAAAATTCTGGAGAGAAAGAGGAGATCCGGAAAAAATATTGGTGTTAATCCCAGCTATAACATTCCTATTGAATATGTCAAGTCGGCACCATATCTTCTTTCTTTCATGCAGAAATACCAAGAAGGTAAAACCATTGAAATCGCTTTTCATGGGCGTGATATTCCTATCATTAAGAATTCAAGAGCCCAAAGGCTATTGTTAAAAAGTGGCCAAATATACAATTACAAAAAAATTGACGCAGGGAATGCCAAGCTTGCTCTCATCGAAGATATGTTGTTCAAAAATCATGCAGAGCGGTTATTATGGGTTCCTGCTTCCCATCCTTACTATTCCATCCCTGCTACCAACGTATTTGCACAAAACAAGGATTTCTCAAAAGTCTTAGTCTTTTCTGCATGGGAAATGGTTCCACGTATGTTAGCAGTCATGCTCTCGTATGTTTCAGAACAACGGAATGTGGCTGGTGCATATAAAAATGATGGTATAACTTATATCACAAAGAAAAAAGTCGGCATGAATCGTATGCAAGAAGAAGGCGGAGACTTATTAGAATACCCTTCATCTTATCTTGCTGATTGTTTTGACCCTAAACATTATTTTGGTCAAGATATAGAAACCATTATCCATGACCTGCAAAAGAGAATACAAGCAGACATCGATTTGTTCGAATTGCCTACCCGTAATGTTACTAGCGCTGAATCCCTGTTGACTCTCATTCACAAACTCGAAGGAAATAATGTGGAAATACATGAAATACCACTGAGGGCAGCAAAGACTCTGGCATACATGGCCATAGCGTCCCCAGCAGTTTGCATGTTACGTATTCTTCGCAAAGCAATAAAAACAGATGATGCGTCACCAGATTATGATATAATTAATGCAAGAGATGTGGCCGACAATATAGTGAACTTGTTCAATCGACGCGAAAATTCTGCCGCCGTCGAGTTAACAACTCCAAAAGAACTTAAATATTACGAACAGGTATTATACTATTGTGTAATGGGAAATCTTCAAGCTGTTCTAGATGAGTATTGTCACATGATAGATGAAGGAAATCATGCGGACTTAATAGTAGAAAAGCTTAATCGAACGTTTATATCTGCGACACCATATAGAATTCATACAACAGAGTCATATTGCAAGGAGAATGGTCGTCCTATGCCTATGCGTAGAAGCTTCGCCTTTGACTATGCAAAGATTATTCAAGATAAAAACCTTAAGCATAATGGCACATTGCAACAAGCATTTAACTCACCTTTCCGACCATTCGTCTTAGCCACGACAAGCGTAGGGCAAGAAGGACTTGACTTTCATTGGTATACTCGAAAAATTTTACATTGGAATCTCCCGAGTAACCCCGTGGATTTGGAACAGCGAGAAGGGAGGGTCAATAGATATAAGTGTTTGGCCATAAGGAGAAACATCGCCAAGTTTTTTGGAGCCTATTATTCTTGGGAGGAAATGTTTAATGAGGCAGACAAACACTGGAGGAAAGAATCTGTCGTAAAGTATTCCGAGATGGTACCCTATTGGTGCTTGCCAAAAGAGATCATTAGGGGACAAAAAGAGAATCTTGAATATATTGAGCGGTTGGTTCCTCTATATCCCATGAGCCTTGATCAATTGAGGTATAAACATCTGATAGAAGTCTTATCGCTCTATCGACTGACTATGGGACAACCGCGCCAAGAAGAGTTGCTTCAATTACTAGAGGGAAAAGTCACGAAGGAACAAATGAAAGAACTACTTTTTGATTTGAGCCCATACAATAGGAGCAATAAACAATTAAATAAATAACTTTATGATTACGATTGAGGATGCTTTGCGTTTGGCTGTTGAAGCGCATGATGGACAGAAAGATTTGGATGGTAAGCCAGTAATACTGCATCCTTTGGCAGTGGGTATTGCAGGCCGTAACCGTGAAGAGGTTATTGCTGGCCTGCTTCATGATGTGGTCGAGGACACCAGTTTCACGTTTGAGGACTTACTCGAGCGCGGTGTAGATGAGCCTATTGTGGAAGCATTGAGGTTACTGACGCACACCAAAGATATGCCTTATGAGGATTATGTGCAGCGCATTGCTCAATCAGGTAATGACATTGCCATTCATGTGAAATACAATGACCTGTGCCACAATCTCAAGCGAGGACGTGCAGGAGGTTACTGGAATATCGTTGCCAAGCATGAGAAAGCATTGGCAGTAATTGAACCGTTAATCAAAAATGAGTCATGAAGATACCTACGCTATTTAAAGAGTATATATGGCTAATTGAGACGATCAATCGTGCAGGCAAGATCACGTTTGCCGAAATCAATGAGCAGTGGAAACTCAAGGAGGAAAGTGGTGGACTGGAGTTCTCCAGAACTACTTTCAACCGCCATCGTGACGCCATCATGGATATGTTCGGTGTCATCATCGAGTGTGACCGTCGGGATGGCTATCGGTACTATATCGAGAATAAGGAGGTGCTGGAAGAAGACAGTGTTCAGAACTGGTTGTTCTCGACTTTGAGCGTGAGTAACATGATGGACGAGAACATGTCGTTGCAGCACCGCATTCTGTTAGAGAGTATCCCGTCAGGCGACCAGTTACTGCAGCAAATCATCAAAGCGATGCGCGATGGGCGCCGTATTATGATGACCTATCGCCGTTATGGTGCTGCCTCGGCCAACTCGTTCTCGGCGGAACCTTATTGCGTGAAGCTGTTCCGGCGCCGATGGTATGTACTGGTAAAGTTGACTCGTCCACATTATCATGAGGATGGGAAAGATGGTGCGAGCTTCTTCTCCATCTTCTCGCTTGACCGCATCGAACAGATTGAATTGCAGAAAACCAAGTTCACGATAGATCCTGCATTTGATGCAGCTGCCTATTTCAATGAATGCTTCGGCATAGTGGTCGCTGACGGCACCAAGCCTGAGCGCCTTGTGCTGCGAGCCTATGGCCTTGAGCCGCACTACCTGCGCGACCTGCCGTTGCATCAGTCCCAGCGGGAACTGGAGACGAACGAAGAATATACTGACTTTGAATTGGTCATGAGACCAACGACTGACTTCAAGGCGCACCTGATGTCACGTGGTCGGTGGCTACAGGTAATGTCCCCGCAGTGGTTGGCCGATGAGATCCAGGAATGGCTTCAAGCGGCCCTTGATACTTACCAAAACAGCCAAAAAACGCAAGAAAAATGATATTTTTCTGAAATTTCTTTAACCTGTACCGCATGGTGGTACAACACGCCCATAATTTTGCATCGTCAACAAGAAGTATTAACGCTTTAAAGATTCAAGATTATGGAAGCAAAGAAGAAATTTTTCATGGATTGCCATTTGGCTGGTCGTAAGTATCACGATGCTGACGAAGTATGGGACAAGCTCAAGGTGGGCACTTTGCTCCAACTGGAGCGCGACCTTGACAACCGCTATGACCCTGATGCCGTAGCAGTGATATATCATGACACGGAACTTGACGAGTCATTCTGCATCGGTTACATTCCCCGCACCGACAACGAGACGCTTGCCGCCTTCCTTGAGATGGGTTGGACTGACGCTTTTGAGTGCCGCATCAGCAAGATCAACGAGAATGCTCATTCAGAGTATCAGGTTTACTTGACCGTAAAGATTAAAAGAAACAAACAATAAAACGATCAGAACTATGCAACAAGAAACGAAGATTTTAGACCTTGGTAACGGACGGAGCATCAAGATGCCCGTGAATTACCAGCATTTCATTCTCGACTACTCATCCAATCCCGAAAATAAGGGATGGGACCGCGAAGAGGTCATGCATATCCTGCGGTGCGTTCAAGAAGGCCATGTCGAGGAACTCGAAATGGACGGCAATCTGATGAATGACATCGGCACTTTCTTTGAGGATGGTGTCTGTGTCAAGCCGGACATTGAGATGGCCGTCTATTGGTATGAGCAGGCGATCGAGAGCGGTAACGACCTTGCCCGCAGCAACCTTGCCGATGTTCTCCGTAAGGGCACCCAAGGTTATCCCAAGGATTTGAAACGAGCCTTTGAACTTTATCAGGCATGTGGCTTGCCTTATGCCCACTATCGTGTTGGCGAGTTTCTGGAGCATGGTTGGGGCGTTGCTCAAGACCTTGATGCAGCTAAGGCCTACTACCGCCAAGCTTATAAAGAAGGCCATGCCCTTGCCAACAAGAAGCTCAAGGAATGGAACTTCCTTGAATAGAATTAGGACCCTTTAATAGAGCATTAAGATGAACACAGTATTGAATATTGTAATTGCTGTGGCTGCTCTTCTCTTGATCGGTGTTGTACTCATTCAGAAATCAAAAGGCAGCGGAGTTGTCACTCAATTTGACGGTTTTGAGAAGAGCTTAGGTGTTAAGACCACAGCGAAATTCTTTGAAAGAGCGACATTCACTCTTGGAGGAATCATCCTTGTTGCAAGTATAATCAGCGCTTTTGTAGCTCCATAGTTGAGTTGATAAAACATCAATTGGAAAATGAGTTCTATGATCAACTCCACAAGGTCAATCAAGCTCACATTCCTTGTAATAGCAATGATGTCGTTTTACAGTGCTGATGCAGATGCCTTTTCAAGTGGTTTGTTTAAAGAGACCAATATCAAGGAGAAAGCATTTGGATTGACCTTGGGCGTCGTCGGTTGGCAAGACGATCAGCCGACGCCGGCCATTGGATTTAGCCTTCAGTTCTTTGGCGTTTACTTTGATTTGATGGGATTACCAATCAATCATCGTGACGACGTAGGAACCGAAACCTGGATTGACGAAACCAGTTTTGCTGCCCACATTGGCTACCAGTTGCCAATCACCAAAACGGTTCGGATTATCCCCATTATCGGTGCCGCTGACTGCGGAACGGTAACAGTAAACGGTGCCGTGTGGCATTTTGAAAATGGCCATATCGTCAACGACACCAAATATAATGGTGATGGAGGCGGTGGACTAGATTATGGCGGGATTCTTGTCATTCACCATAAGAAGTGGAATTTCTCGGCCACCTATACGAATCACACCGTTTATTTTGCAGCCGCAATCACGTGGGGTAACTAACAATTACGATTATGACGATAGAACAGGTTTATAATTACTTTAAAGACAAAGAAGATGTGCCATGTCCTTTGACTGAGCGATTGGTCGGTGCTGGCTACCAGCAGAAGGGTGGCGGTTACATCAAACGCGCCAAGAAGGAGGGACTGGAGATTGATTTCACTAAGAACCGTCCCTCCCAGTATTGGCATTTGATGACGTTTTGTTCCATCGTTCCGATGACTATGAAGTTCACCAGAACTATCCAGTGCGGCGAGCTGATCTTCTGGATGGCTGAAGCATCAGGCAGCCTATCTCGAGATACCCTAGAAAAGCTGGTTGGTGCCATCGCCAGTGGTGCCATCAGTTACGACGGAACGCGCCCTGTCTATGACAGAAGACACTGGAACAAAGAAATCCAGCGCCTCTGCTTCGATGCAATCAGAGACATCGTTGAATCTCACACAGCCTGATTGATTATTATCTTTCTCATAATTGTTACTCAGTTTGTCCAAAATATGTCTTCACTCTTTAGAAATTATTTATACACATAGTGTATAAGAAAATTAGTTTTGAAAATAATCCGTTGGGGATTTGGCGGTTTCGGTAAAAAGATGTAATTTTGTGGCCAATTTTAGAAAAAGGCTGTCATGCTGACACTAAGAGTTGACATATTGAAGGGCAAATGCATTCAGACCACAAGTTGGTTTGAAGGCTATCGCCATATCGTTTTTGCAGTCAATGCAATGCCGCAAATATGCTCAACGGCTTTCCAGATTAGGCGTCAAGATGACAGTCGCATCATGATATAACGCGTAATCATATCCGAGATACTACTCTCAAACGATAAAAGAGTGGTTGGAAAGTCAAGCTAAGCAAGACATTCCAACCACTTTTATTGTTATGTGGCCGCAGCAAGCGATGACGACTGATTTACCGCCAGCCGCCACCTTCTCCTCAACGCTATGTTGCAGCACTAACAACCAACCTAATTACTAACTAGCGCCACATGGCGCACTAAAACTTAAACTAAAATGATTGAATTTAAGAAGTACAACTCCATCGAAAACTCGTTCAACACCGAGTATATGGAGAAAGTGGTGGCTCAAGTGCCACCTGACATGAAGTGGGTAGTGCAGGAGAAAGTGCACGGAACCAACACTAGTTTCCTGTGTGATGGCCAGGATGTGAAGTTCGCTAAGCGAACGTCAAGACTTGCCGATGATGAGAAGTTCTACGATTACGCCGAGCTGTTAGAGCGCTACAGGAACCGCGTAATTAGTCTCTTCAATCGAGTCAAGAAGAATCATCCTGATGTGAGGGCCATCTCAGTATTCGGTGAAATGTTTGGTGGACTTTATCCGCACAACGACGTGAAACGCAATCCACGCGTATCGCTCATCCAAAAGGGTGTTTGCTATAGCCCTGAGCATGATTTCTATGGCTTTGACATATACGTCTTCGCTGAAGATGGTGGCAAGTATTTACCTGTTGACGAAGTGAACCAGCTCTTTGATGATGAGGGCTTCTTCTATGCTAAGACGCTGTTCCGCGGTTCTCTGACAGAATGTCTGGAGCATCCCAATGCCTTCCAGAGTCACATTGCCGAATGGCTAGGATTACCTCCCATTAAGGATAACATCTGTGAGGGTGTGGTAATCAGGCCTATTGAACCACTTTTCTTGAGGAATGGTGACAGGGTCATCATCAAGAATAAGAACGAGCGTTTTTCAGAGAAGAAAGGCGAGAAGAAACGGAACAAGCTTTTTACTGAGCCAGTTCCTTTCAGCGAAACGCTGAAGCTGCTGCTCGTTAAAGCTGAGACCTTCGTTAACGAGAACCGTCTCGCCAATGTGATAAGCCACATCGGAGAAGTGCAATTCCCCAAAGACTTCGGTAAAGTCATGGGGCTGCTCTCCAGGGATGTGCTTGAGGATTTCTTGAAGGAACACAGCGGCGAGTTCGCTTCACTCGAAAAGTGCGAACAGAAGACTTTCAACAAGGAAGTCAACAAGTTCTGCACAACCCTCGTGAAGCAGATTTATATGAGCTAGGCATTCATCCTGGTAATAATTAAATAGCAACCATTCTCCCCGTGCCTCGTTACTGGGGCACGGAGAGATTAAAACCAATCAATCATTATGGACAGATTAAGACTAACGAGACTTAGACAGGTGTTGAAAACAACGAGTTATTCATTCATATCGTTTAACCAAGATCAGAAGCGCAGCGCGGATGTATGCCGACCCATGTGCAGCCTGATATTTTAATCAACAATCATTATGGACAATTCAATTACACAAGATATTCATGCCGGCAAACAAGAACGCGTTAATACGCTACAAGACTATAGACCGCTGCCTGCGGAACAGGTTCCGTCTGTGGACCATCGACGACTTGACCGAGGCATGCTCGGATGCCCTGTACGAGATGGAGGGCATCACCAAGGGAGTGTCCGTGCGGACCGTGCAGGGCGACCTCCAAATCATGCGGTCCGACA
>JAEEGJ010026031.1_pt1 | contig 11905 bp, 8 predicted proteins | sample 8958761 | NCBI WGS metagenome assembly JAEEGJ01 (sample SAMN16246546, study PRJNA631951) | gut metagenome | biome: gut microbiome; feature: rumen; material: RS-attached | host: Bos | place: Iran: Karaj | collected 2018-10 | reverse complement strand
ACGTTGGCGTACGGCTTCGTACATCAGGATGGCGGCAGAGACGCTGACGTTCAGCGAGTCGGTAATGCCGAGCATGGGGATGCGGATATGGGCATCGGCAGCTTCTCGCCACTGACTGGTCAGGCCTGTCGATTCGGTACCCATGATAATAGCAGTACTTCGGCGCATATCGGTATCGTAATACAACTCGGAATCTTGCAATTGAGCCGTCAGTATCTGAATGCCGTGCTCCTTCAGAAAAGCAATGCACTCCTCAGAACGACAGGCCACACAAGGTACACTGAAGAAAGCACCCGTGCTGGAACGGATGACATTGGGGTGATACAGGTCGCACAACGGGTCGCAAACGATGACGGCATCCACCCCTGCTGCATCGGCAGAGCGTAATACTGCCCCTAAGTTGCCTGGCTTCTCCACACTCTCCAAAACGACTACCAACGGGTTGTTGGGCAGCTGAAGGTCGTGGAGCCTGTGCTCCTGTGTTGCCACCTCGGCAATAACACCTTCCGTTCCTCCTCGGTACGCCACCTTATTATATATAATAGGCGAAATACGAACGACCCTCCCCTCGCCTGTCCATTCACTGCCTGATATCTCAGGACACACGAAGACGGTATCAAGACGATAGCCCTTCTGAATGCAACGCTCTACCTCTCGACGTCCTTCCACCACAAAGAGCCCGTGCTTGCGACGCATCGAGGATTTCTGCTGCAACTCCTGAAGCAGTTTGATTTTTGGATTCTGGGCACTTGTTATGGTCTCTTCCATATACGTCATTACCTCTGTTTATAAGTTACAACTCCTCGCACTCTTTTAACCAGAGCGTAGAGCAGGCATCGCTCGCCATACGCCAGTCACCACGCGGCGACAGCGAAATGCTGCCGACCTTAGGTCCGTCGGGCAGACAAGAACGCTTGAACTGCTGCGAGAAGAAACGACGACAGAAGGTCGTCAGCCAATGCTTGATGGTTTCGGCATCATAACTTTCACCAAAAGCCTGCTTGGCTAACAGGAAGATTTTAGCAGGACGGAAACCAAAGCGCAGCATATAGTACAGGAAGAAGTCGTGTAACTCGTAAGGACCGACGAGGTCTTCCGTCTTCTGAGCAATAGCTCCCTGTTCGTCGGCAGGAGTCAGTTCGGGTGAGATGGGCGTATCGACGATGTCTTTCAGTGTCTCACTCTCAGCCTTGAAACTGGGCAATGTGGCAATATAGCGTACCACATACTGTATGAGTGTTTTGGGAATACCCGCATTGACGCCGTACATCGACATGTGGTCGCCATTGTACGTCGCCCATCCCAATGCCAATTCTGATAAGTCGCCGGTACCCACTACCAGGGCGTTGAGCTTGTTGGCGAGGTCCATCAGTATCTGGGTCCTTTCACGAGCCTGTGAGTTCTCGTATGTGGCATCATGGACAGAGCTGTCGTGGCCGATATCTTCAAAATGCTGAATGACGGCCTTGGAGATAGATACCTCCATCTGTGAGATGCCCAGCAGCTGCATCAGTGTGACGGCATTGTCGTGGGTACGTCCGCTGGTTCCAAAGCCTGGCATCGTAACGCCCACAATACCCTTGCGGTCATAGCCCAGCTTGTCGAAGGTGCGAATGCACACCAACAGCGCCAAAGTCGAGTCTAATCCTCCGCTGATACCTATCACAACGTGCTGACAATTGGTATGAACCAGTCGCTTGGCAAGTCCTGCCGACTGAATATTCAGTATCTCCTCACAGGTTTCCGCCATGTGTTCATCGCTTGGAATAAAGGGATGTGCATTGACAAACCGCTCCAGTTTAAAATCACGATTACCCACTGGTTTGGTAGCTATCAGCTGACAGTGGGCATTACGTTGGGCATTGATAAACGTAGAGTTGGTATGGCGCTCTGTACGCAGGCACTCCACGTCAATCTGTGCTGTCTGTAATTGTGGTTGGAAAGAGAAGCGCTCACCCTCCACCAAGAGCTTGCCATTCTCAAAAATCATAGCATTGCCGCCATAAACAAGGTCTTGGGTGGATTCTCCGAAACCACTGGAACTATAGACATAGCCGCTCATCGTACGGGCACTCTGCTGAGCGACCAGCGAACGCAGATAGTTGTGCTTGCCAATGAGTTCATTGCTCGTCGAACAGTTGAGGATAATCTCTGCTCCAGCCATCGTCAGGTTGTTGCTGGGGGGAATGGGTGCCCACACGTCTTCACAGATTTCCACGCCGAACTTCACGCCGTCTATTGTCTGGAACACCTTCGGTTCTGCTGACAAAGTGACAGGAGATCCTGCCAGATAGATCTCGGTAGGATTCAGGTCCTGAGCAGAGGCAAACCATCGTTTCTCATAGAACTCGTTATAGTTAGGAAGATAGGTCTTCGGAACGACTCCCAGCAAGGTTCCGTTCTGGATGACCGCTGCGCAATTGAGCAATAAGCCTCCTGCCTGTACAGGTAATCCCACAACGGTGATAACGTCCAACTGTCTGCTGAAATCCAGTAAGCGCATCAAACCGTATTCCGCTTTGTTTAGCAACAGTTGCTCCTTGAACAAGTCCTGACAAGTATAAGCTGTCAATGACAATTCAGGGAAGCAGAGCAACTCCACATCCTGACTGTCTGCCAGCGACATGAGACGCTCTATCTCTTCCACATTATACTCCACATCGGCTACCCGTACTGCTGGCACGGCAGCAGCCACTTTGACAAATCCGTATTTCATATATCTAACTTAGTCATTTAAAGTTAACTATCATTTCTTTTCTCCTTGCCGTTCTCCTACGGAATCAACAGCGAAGAGTCGCCATAGCTCAGAAAGCGGAAGTCGTGACTCAACGCGTAGTCGTAAATCTTTCGCCAGTCGCCCTTCACGAAAGCACTTACCAACAACAACAGTGTGGATTGCGGCTGATGGAAGTTGGTCACCAACATCTTCACGATCTTGTAGTCATAACCTGGTGCAATGATAATCTGCGTCGAAGAGTGCAGCACCGTCAGGTCGTTGCGTACCATCCAGTCGAGCAGTGCCTGAAGGACGGCTGTTGGGTGTTGGGTGTTAGGTGTTGGGGTGTCGTACGGCTCCCATTGGTTGACGTGCAGATTCTCCTCCCTAATATCAGGATTGCGAAGCACTTTCAACCCCATATAATAAAGGCTCTCTAAGGTTCGTACACTGGTGGTTCCTACAGCGATGGCAGCGCCGTCGTGTGCTATCAACCGTTCGATGGTATGGCGACGCACGGCGACATACTCCGTATGCATCTGATGGTCGCCAATGGTGTCACTCTTTACAGGTTTAAAGGTGCCCGCTCCGACGTGCAGGGTCAGCTCTTCACGCTCAATGCCGTGGGCGTCCAGGTCGTGCAGTACCTTGTCGGTAAAGTGTAAACCGGCAGTAGGAGCTGCAACACTACCTTTGATTTTGGAATAGACAGTTTGGTAAGTGGTCTTGTCGCTCTCTTCAGCCTCACGGTTCAGGTAGGGAGGAATAGGCAGTTCGCCCATAGCATCCAGTATTTCAGCAAAGCTGATATGCTCATTATCCCATTCAAATTCAACGAGTTGACTGGTACCGTGCTCACCCTTTCGCGTAGCCTTGAAGACTAAAGATTCGTTCTTTATCGTTAGTTTGCGCTGCAAGGGAGCGTCCTTCCACTTCTTCTGGTTGCCGATGATGCACAGCCACGAACAACGTCCCGAAGTTTGAAACATCTGCTCGTAGTCAGCAGGAGCGTATGGCTCCAGGAGGAAAACCTCGATTAAGGCACCCAAGGACTCACCCTGTTCGTTCGTCTTACGAAAGTGCAGACGGGCTTGAATCACCTTGGTGTTGTTGAACACCATCAAAGCGCCCTTGGGCAGATGGCTCGGTAAGTTGAAGAACACGTCCTCTCCCACTTCACCCTTATTGTATATCAGCAGTTTAGAGTGGTCGCGCTCCGCTATGGGAAACTTCGCAATACGCTCGTCAGGCAATGGATAATTATAGTCTTGTATCTGTATTTCTTGCGTTTTCATGCCTGCAAAGGTACGAATAAGTATGAATAATACAAAACAAAATGCCGAGTTTCTTTTGGCAGTATGCCGTTTTTTTCGTACCTTTGCACCCTCAAATAATAAATAAGGTAAAGGAAAAGACATGATAACAGTCACAAACCTTGCCATCCAGTTTGGCAAGAAGACGCTCTACAAAGACGTCAACCTCAAGTTTACAAGTGGTAATATTTATGGCATTATCGGTGCTAACGGTGCTGGTAAGTCAACGCTGCTGCGCGCCATCAGCGGTGAGTTGGAACCTAACAAGGGTTCCATCGAGATGCAACCCGGCGAGCGCCTGTCGGTATTGGAGCAGGATCACTTCAAATACGATGAATTTACTGTGATGAACACCGTGCTGATGGGTCACCAACCCCTCTGGCAGAACATGAAGGAGCGTGAGGCGCTCTATGCCAAGGAAGAGATGACCGAAGAGGACGGAGTACGTGCTGCCGACCTGGAGATGGCTTTTGCCGAGATGAATGGCTGGGAGGCTGAAAGCGAGGCTGCCCAACTGTTGCAGAACTTAGGTGTTCAGGAGGCCCAGCACTACAAGCAGATGTCTGAGATTTCAAATAATGAGAAGGTGCGTGTCATGTTGGCAAAGGCACTTTTTGGTCATCCTGACAATCTGTTGCTCGACGAGCCTACCAACGACCTCGACCTCGACACCGTGCAGTGGTTGGAGGAATACTTGTCGAATCTGGAGCAGTGTGTGTTGGTAGTCAGCCACGACCGTCACTTCCTCGATGCTGTTTCTACGCAGACCGTAGATATCGACTTCGGCAAGGTAACGCTGTTCTCTGGTAACTATTCGTTCTGGTACGAGAGTTCGCAACTGGCCCTGCGTCAGGCTCAGAACCAGAAGATGAAAGCAGAGGAAAAGCGCAAGCAGTTGGAGGAATTCATCCGCCGTTTCTCTGCCAATGTAGCTAAATCGAAGCAAACCACTTCACGTAAGAAGATGCTGGAGAAGCTGAACGTTGAAGAAATCACGCCTTCTACACGTAAATATCCTGGCATCATTTTCTCGATGGAACGCGAGCCTGGTACGCAAATCCTCGAAGTGGAAGGTCTGAAGGCTGTGGATCCGGACGGAACAGTGCTTTTCGACAATGTGTCGTTTACCATTGAAAAGGGCCAGAAGACCGTTTTCCTGTCGCACAATCCCAAGGCTATGACGGCTTTGTTTGAAATCATCAACGGCAACCGCGAAGCTGATGCCGGTACCTATAAATGGGGCGTCACGATTACTACCGCCTATCTCCCACTCGACAACACTTCGTTCTTCCAGAGCGAAATGAACCTCGTCGACTGGCTGTCGCAATATGGCACAGGCAATGAGGTGATGATGAAGTCGTTCCTGGGTCGTATGCTGTTCAAGGACGAGGACATCCAGAAGAAGGTCTGCGTGCTCTCGGGTGGTGAGAAGATGCGTTGCATGATTGCCCGTATGCAGCTGAAGAATGCCAACTGTCTGATTCTCGACACACCCACAAACCACTTGGATTTGGAGTCGATTCAGGCGTTCAACAATAATCTTATCTCGTTCAAGGGTAACATCCTGTTTGCCTCACACGACCATGAGTTCATCAATACCGTGGCCGACCGCATTATCGAATTGACACCGAAAGGCACTATCGATAAGCTCACTACGTACGACGATTACATCTACGACGAGGCCATCAAGGAAAAGAAAGCTGAGATGTATGCGTAAAGAATGGCACGGAATTTGCTGGAAGCGAAGAAAAAACAAAAAAGCTATGAACGAAGAAGAAATGAAGAACATGGAAGAGGAAGAAACCCTCGACCAACAAGAAAATGAGGCCAGCGATTCAGTCGCTGACGAAGATACAGTGGTCAGCGATTCTGTCGCTGACAATGAATCCGCTGATACCGAAGCTCCCGCTGAGGAAGAAGAAAAAGACCCTCTGGAGCAGGCTCAGGCCGAGATAGAGCAGCTGAAGACACAAATACTCTATAAGACTGCCGAGTTTGACAACTACCGCAAGCGCACGCTGAAGGAGAAGGCAGAGCTCATCCTGAATGGCGGCGAGAAGGCTGTCAGTGCCATTCTGCCAGTTATTGACGACATGGAGCGTGCACTGGCCAATGGCGAGAAAACCGACGACCCCGCCGTGTTGCGCGAAGGCATGGAACTCATCTACAACAAGATGATGAAAGCCCTTGAGAGCTTAGGAGTCAAGAAGATAGACACTGACAATGCCGATTTCGATACCGACATGCACGAGGCTGTAGCTATGGTTCCAGGCATGGGAGACGACAAGAAAGGCAAGGTGATTGACTGTCTGCAGGCTGGTTACCAACTGAACGACAAAGTCATCCGTCATGCCAAAGTGGCAGTAGGACAGTAAGATGTCTGATGTAAGATGTAAGAAGTAAGAAGAAATGGCACAAAAACGAGATTACTATGAGGTGCTTGGCGTTGACAAGAACGCCACAGAAGATCAGATAAAGAAGGCATATCGCACCATTGCCATCAAATATCACCCCGACCGCAATCCCGGCAATAAAGAAGCTGAGGAGAAATTCAAGGAGGCTGCTGAGGCTTACGACGTGTTGCACGACCCGCAGAAGCGTCAGCAGTACGACACGTTCGGATTCAACGCTCCCGGCAGTGGCGGTTTCGACCCCTTCGGAGGCGCATCAATGAACATGGACGACATCTTCTCGATGTTCGGCGATATCTTTGGTGGACACGCAGGTTTCAGCGGCTTTGGCGGAAGTGCCAAGCGCGGCCCGCAAGTTCATCGTGGCAGCGACCTCCGTCTGAAGGTTCGTCTGTCGCTGCAGGAGATTGCTCATGGCGTCACCAAGAAATTCAAGGTTCGCAAGGACGTGGCTTGCTCTCATTGTCATGGTTCCGGCTCTGCGGACGGCTCTGCCGTTGAGAAGTGTCCGACGTGTCACGGAACTGGCGTTATCACCCACACCACACAGAGTATTTTCGGAATGATGCAGACGCAGGGTGTCTGTCCTACTTGCGACGGTGCCGGTACTGTCATCAAGAACAAGTGTCAGCATTGTCACGGCACGGGTATCGAGAAGGGCGAGGAAGTTGTTGAAATCAAGATTCCTGCCGGTGTGGCCGAAGGCATGATTGTCAATGTCCCCGGTAAGGGTAATGCCGGTATTCGCAATGGTGTCAACGGTGATATTCAGGTGTTGGTGGAAGAAGAGCCCAACGACACATTCATCCGCGACGACAACAACCTGATATACAATCTGCTGCTCGATTTCCCGACGGCAGCACTTGGTGGCGATGTGGAGATTCCAACCATCGAAGGAACCCGTCTGAAGGTGAAGATGGAACCAGGCACGCAGCCCGGCAAGACACTGCGGCTGCGCGGCAAGGGACTGCCTGCAGTTCAGGGTTACGGACGTGGTAACGGTGACCTTGTGGTTAATGTCAGCGTCTACGTACCGAAGACTCTCACCAGCGACGAAAAGCGCGCCATCGAACAGTTCCGTCAGAGTGACAATTTCAAGGGTGATGCCGCTACCAAACGCAGCATCTTCCAAAAGTTCAGGAATTACTTCAGTTAAGTATGTTGCTGTGGCACAGCAACAAGCATGACACTTATGACCTACAAAGAGACCTGCGAATACCTGTATAGCCAGATGCCCATGTTCGAGCGACAGGGCGCATCAGGCTATAAAGAAGGACTTCACAACACGCTTACATTGGATGAACACTTCAAGCATCCTCATAAGTCGTTTGCCGTTATCCACGTCGGAGGCACAAATGGCAAAGGCAGCGTGTCTCATACTATCGCCTCTGTACTGCAGGAGTGTGGCTACCGCGTAGGTCTTTACACCTCACCACATCTGGTTGATTTCCGTGAGCGTATCCGCGTCAATGGACATCCTGTCACAGAGAAGTTTGTTGTTGATTTTGTCGAGCGCGAACGTTCGTTCTTCGAGCCATTACATCCCTCGTTCTTCGAGGTAACTACGGCAATGGCCTTTGCCTATTTCCGTGATATGAACATTGATGTTGCGGTGGTCGAAGTAGGCTTGGGCGGACGTCTGGATTGCACCAACATCGTCAACCCTATCGTCTCCATCATCACCAACATCAGTTTCGACCACACACAGTTCTTGGGTGACACACTGGCCAAGATTGCCGAGGAAAAAGCCGGTATTATTAAAAAAGGTGTACCTGTTGTCATCGGTGAGAATCATCCCGAGACACGACCCGTCTTCGAGGCCAAGGCCAAGGAGATGCAGGCGCCTATCATTTTTGCCGAGGATAATCCTGAGGTGCTTAGTGCCGCGCCCACCGAAGAAGGTGGCATGCACTATGTGACATATCATGCGGGCGAGTTCGACGGCGACCTCGGCGGCATTTACCAGCAGAAAAACATGAACACCGTGATACATGCGCTGAAAACCCTCGAGGATCTTGGTTTCCTTGCTAAATTTCCCAAGGACTGCTACGAACTGCTCAACGGTGTCAAGAAGGTTTGCGACAACACAGGACTCATGGGACGATGGCAGACCATCCAACGCAATCCACTGGTCGTTTGCGATACAGGTCATAACGTCGGCGGATGGCAATATTTGAGTCGTCAACTGACCATGGTTAAATGCAAAAAAATGCACATCGTCTTCGGCATGGTGAACGATAAAGACATCGATTCTGTGCTCAAACTGCTTCCAAAGGATGCAATTTACTATTTTACGAAGGCAAACACGCCAAGAGCGCTCAACGAGCAATCTGTGCGCATTTTAGCCATCAATCACAAACTGGCAGGAAATTGCTATCCTACTGTAAATGAAGCATATAAGTCGGCTCTCGAAAGCGCGGAACCCGACGATTTTATCTTCGTTGGAGGCTCCAGCTACGTCGTTGGCGATTTCCTCAAAAACTGCATTTAGATGTTTTTAACACTCTCGTAAACGTTTTTTACGTCGATTCATTTGCCATTCTCGTTTTTTTTCGGTTACTTTGCAAGGTAAATTAAGTAACTTAAAACATTAACGATATGGCAAACACAAACGAAACAGCGAATTTGTGTGGTCTGAACCGCAAGGATTTCCAGGCCACGGTGAATGGAAAAAAGACGGATCTTTACATTTTGAAGAACCGTAAGGGTTATGAAGTAGCTATCTCTAATTATGGTGGTGCAATATGTGCTATCATGGTTCCCGATAAAGATGGCAAAGTAGCAAACGTTATTGAGGGTCACAACAGCATCCAGCAGCTCACCAGCGGCAACGAGCCTTACCTCTCGACACTGATTGGCCGTTGGGGCAACCGCATCTGCAAGGGTCAGTTCACGCTGAACGGCAAGGACTATCAGCTTGCTCTGAACGACGGTCCTAACCACCTGCATGGCGGTGGCGTAGGTTTCAACGCCAAGGTTTGGGATGCTCGTCAGATGGGTCCACGCTCGCTGGCTCTGCATCGTATCTCATCTTATGGTGAGGAAGGTTTCACTGGCGAACTGGACGTAACGGTAGAGTTTACCTTCACCGACCAGAACGAGCTGGTTATTGAGTATCTGGCTACCACCAACAAGAAGACGATTGTCAACCTGACACACCACGCCTTCTTTGCATTGGGCGGTACTGCCGATCCCACTCCTGGCATCGAAGACCAGATTTGCGAAATCAATGCAGACTTCTATCTGCCCACCGACGCAACGGCTATTCCTACGGGTGAAATCCTGAAGGTTGAAGGAACTCCTTTCGATTTCCGCAAGGCAAAGACTTTCGGTCAGGATATCGAAGCTGACAACGAGCAGATTAAGTTCGGTCACGGTTTCGACCACAACTACGTGCTGAACAAGCAGGAAGAGGGTGAACTGAGCTTTGCCGCCAAGTTGACAGAACCCAAGAGCGGACGCACCATGGAGGTTTATACCACCGAACCAGGTTTGCAGCTTTACACTGGTAACTTCTTGAATGGCTACAAGGGCGCCAACGGTTGCACCTTCCCACGTCGTTCGGCTGTCTGCTTCGAGGCACAGCACTTCCCTGACAGCCCTAACCGTCCCTACTTCCCCAGCGTCGTGCTGAATCCAGGCCAGCGCTACAAGCAGAAGACGGTTTATCGTTTCGGCGTAGCTGAGTAAAATTATTACTAATACATTATTATATATGAGTAATCAACAGAAAAACGGAAGCATCATCGCCATTGTGACGATGATGTTCCTTTATGCCATGATTTCATTCGTAACGAATCTTGGCGCACCCATTGGTGTCATCTGGAAAAACCAGCCGGAGATTGGCGGTTCTAACGTTTTGGGCATCATGGGTAACTTCATGAATTTCTTCGCCTACCTCTTCATGGGTATCCCCGCAGGTAAGATGCTGACCAAGGTGGGTTACAAGAAAACGGCACTTATTGGAATTGCTGTAGGATTCGTCGGTGTGCTTATCCAGTTCCTCTCAGGATTCTCTGGGGGAATTCCTGGATTCTGCGTATACCTTTTCGGCGCGTTCGTCAGCGGTTTCTCCGTCTGCATTCTGAACACCGTTGTCAACCCCATGCTCAACCTCTTGGGCGGTGGCGGTAACCGTGGTAACCAACTTAACATGATTGGCGGTACGCTCAACTCGTTGTCGGGAACCATGACGCCAATGCTCGTAGGCGCACTCATCGGCACCGTCACGGCTTCTACCCAGATGGCCGACGTCAACCTGGTAATGTACATCGCTATGACCGTCTTCGCTGCAGCTTTCTGCATTCTCTGCTTCATCCCCATTCAGGATCCAGAGTTGGGAAAGGTTACTGCTAATACCAAGTTCGAGCATTCCCCCTGGTCGTTCCGCCACTGTCTGCTCGGTGTCATCGCCATATTTGTTTATGTCGGTGTAGAAGTCGGCATTCCCGGTGGTTTGAATTTCTATCTGTCCGACACAAGCGCCAACGGTGCTTGGGTTAATCCAGAGACTGTGCTCAACGCAGCAACCATCGGTGGCGCTGTGGCAGCTATGTACTGGCTGCTGATGCTCATTGGTCGTATGATAGCTAGTGCCATTGGCGCTAAGGTGTCGTCGCGTCAGATGATGCTTGCAACGACTTTCATTGGTATGGTGTTAATTATCGCCGCTATCCTCACTCCAAAGAGTGTTACAGCTACAATGCCGCTGGTAAAGATTCTCGAGGGAACAGTCGAAATGACTACCGTGCCACTGAGTGCAGTTCTGCTGGTTATCTGCGGCTTGTGCACTTCAGTTATGTGGGCATCCATCTTCAATCTAGCCACCGAGGGACTGGGTAAATACACCGCTCAAGCTTCTGGTATCTTCATGATGATGGTTGTCGGCGGTGGCGTGCTCCCTGTTGTGCAGAATTTCTTTGCTGACTTCATGGGTTACATGCCCAGCTACTTCGTCTATCTGCTGGCTATGGCTTACATGTTCTATTACGCCCTCATCGGCTGTAAGAACGTCAACAAGGACATCCCCGTAGAGTAAAGTTGAAAGTTAAAAGATTAAAGTTGAAAGTTATATGATGGAAATCGATTTTGTAAGAAGCCGCTTCATCAAGCATTTTGATGGCAAGACCGGCAATGTATATGCCTCACCGGGCCGTATTAACCTCATTGGCGAGCACACCGACTACAACGGTGGATTCGTTTTTCCCGGTGCTGTTGATAAGGGTATTATGGCAGAAATGCGCGCCAATGGTACTGAGGACACCGTCATGGCTTATGCCATTGACTTGAAGGACCGCGTAGACTTCCACCTCAACGATCCTGCTGGCCCCCGCGCCTCATGGGCTCGTTATATCTACGGCATCGCATTGGAAATGCGAAAATTGGGCGTTCCCGTCAAGGGCTTTAATATTGCCTTCGCAGGCGATGTTCCCCTCGGTGCCGGCATGTCGTCATCAGCTGCTATG
>JAEEGJ010026030.1_pt1 | contig 11905 bp, 5 predicted proteins | sample 8958761 | NCBI WGS metagenome assembly JAEEGJ01 (sample SAMN16246546, study PRJNA631951) | gut metagenome | biome: gut microbiome; feature: rumen; material: RS-attached | host: Bos | place: Iran: Karaj | collected 2018-10 | reverse complement strand
AGACTACAGTCAAATCATCTTGCCACTTCTGTTGATCGTGAGAATATATTTTATCACCTCCAAATTTCACACAATCAATGCTTGCTCGATCCAAATGCATATTGACAGATACCGTATCATTCGTCATGTTTTGGACAGTAAAATAATAAGCTGAGCCAGGGTCGCATGAGCAAAGCAGCGCCAAGCAACATGTCGCCAGCAACAATGTCATCAATTTCTTACTCCTGTACATATCTAATCTTGAGTTAAAATCATATTGATGATGGCGTTGACGTCCGAGATGTTGACCTCGCCGTCACCGTTCACGTCGCCAACCAGTGTACTGTCTTCATCGCTAGGGGCATGGCCATGGCCGCCGCCACCGCCGTTGACGATAATATGGATCACATTGTTGACATCAGCAATGTTGACCTCGCCGTCACCGTTCACGTCGGCAGGGTTAGGCAGGACGATGTCGCCAATGATGCGCGAGAAGCGCTTCCAGCCGTCGGCAGCCCGGAACTTGTCGGCACAGCCCGTGGGCACGTGGAGCGTCCCGTTCTGATAGGCCTTGTTTTCAAACACATTCTCGTTGATGACCAGCGGCTCGCTTTGATACACTTTCACGTCCCTGAGTTCCTGACAACCATGAAAGGCTTCATCACCGATGTGTGCCAACGAGGCGGGAAGGGTCAACGATGCGAGCGAGCGGCAGCCGTCGAAAGACTGGTCGCCAATCCACTCTACAGAATCGGGGATAACGAGGTGAACAAGATTACTGCTGCCCATAAACGCATTGTTCCCTATCGATTTGACCGAATTTGGGATTGAGAAGCTCTCGGGAATGTATGCTGCCCAAAAAGCATAGTCGCCGATGGCGGTGACGCTCTTGGGGATGAAGGCGGTGGGACTTCCTTGAATCAATTTGTTCTCGGCGGTGAGAATGATAGCATTGCAACTGTCCCGTGAATCATAGATGGGATTCTCGCTGTCAACAACAAGCGACTTCAGACCAGAGCACGCCGCCGTGATGCATTGAGCGATGGAATTGACACCACGGGGGATGAACAGGCTATCCAGTTTGCCGCAGTTCCAGAAGGCCGCTCCATCGATGGTGGTGAGCGATTCAGGCAACGACACCGATATTAATGAATCACAATCATTAAAGGCGCTGTATCCGATGCTCGTCACCCCTTCGGGTAGCGTGATATGCTTGATTCGTGCCGACTCGAAGGCGTACTTTTCAATCGTTGTCAACGATGACGGCAGGTCGATGGTTTCCAAGATGGGACAGGCGTAGAACGTTTGCGGTTCAATCTTGCTGATAGACGTGCCGCTCAAGTCAAGGTAACTCAAATGCCAGCAAGTGGCAAAGGCCCGCTTACCGAGGCTGGTGACCGTGCCGGGAAACATTATGTCTTCCAGCGCCCAGCAATTCTCAAAGGCTGACGCACCAATGGTGATGATGGAGTCGCCCAACTCAATGCTTTTAAGGTCCGTCACATCCTTGAATGCCTCGTCCTCGATGGTCTTGACGGTGTTGGGCAAGGATACATGAACAGTTTCACACCAGTTATAATCATTCCAATATGGATTATAGAAATCCCTGATAGATGTCACCGTATAGGTTTTCCCCTCATAGGTCACATGGGACGGAATCCTCACTGTGTCATTATCAATGCAGTGGATGACAGCGGCTGTGAGATCGTCATTATAATCGTACATGACGCCGTCAACCATAAATGCCTTGCCGGCCGTTGGCACGGCCAGCATCACGGCTACGAGCAGGATGTATATGGTCCTCGATTGTTTCATATTTTCTTATTTATTGAAAATGTGGTCTTTTTCCTCTCAGGATCAGGTTGATGATGGCGTTGACGTCCGAGATGTTGACCTCGCCGTCGCCATTGATGTCACCAACCAGTGTACCGTCATCATCGCCGGGAGCATGGCCATGGCCGCCGCCACCGCCGTTGATGATGATATGGATCACGCTGTTGGCGTCGGCAATGTTTACCTCTCCATCACCGTTCACGTCACCAAGGTTAGAAAAATCAACACCCTCAATCTGATAGAACTTTTGCCATCCTTCATGGCTCATGTAGGCCTCCAATGATTCCAGTGGCACATACAGGGTCGCTGAAGAATAGGGGAACGCAGGATCTTGATCGAAATCGGGCGGGGTTGTCGCTCGGCTGACGACACGTGTCATGGCGGCAGTATTCTTGAAGGCTTCATTCTCGATTGTCCTGAGACTCTCGGGGAGGACGATGCTACTCAGTGAGGTGCAGGATTGGAAAGCCTGTTCTCTAATAACGTTTATTGAATCACCCAGGTTAACCGTGGTCAGTGAAGTGCACCAGTTGAAGGCCAACCGAGGCACCTCGGTCACGCCGTTCCCGATGGTCACGGTCGTTAATGCGCTACAGTTGGTGAAGATGCAGTAACCCATGGAAATCGCCGAGCCGCCTTCTATAGTAACCTCTTTCAGGCTCGTGCATTTCGCAAAGGCATAGTTGCTGATGGATTGCACCGAGCCAGGAATGATGAGTGACTGAATGGCCCCACACTCTTCAAAAGCGCGATAACCGATGTGCTGGAGCCCGTTGCCCAACGAGAGATTCTGCAGGCTGTGGCAATTACGGAATGCGTCCTCGCCGATTCTTGTTGTGGCATCCGGGATGTTGATCGACTCCAGGCTCTGGCAATTGTAGAAGGCTTGGTAATCGATGTTGGTTACCTGAGCAGACAACTCGACATGCTTCAGGCTAGAGCAGCCTGAAAAGGCAAATTGGCCAATGTTGGTGATACTACTTGGCATGACAATGGACTCCAACCGTGAACAATCCATAAAGAAGTAGTATCCAATCGTGGTCATGCCTTCGGGCAGGGTGACGCTCTTCAGGTTGTAGCAGCGGCGAAAAACACTGTAGCCAATGCTCGTGACCGAGTTGGGAATCACCATTTCGGTCATTTTATTACTGCATCCCTCAAAGGCAGAAGTCCCTATGGTCTTCACGCCATCGGGGATAATGAAACTATTCAGATTGGTGCAACCTGCGAAGGCACTCCCGCCGATGCGTTTGATGGTATTAGGCAAGGTCACACTCGACAAGCTGCTACAGTTGGCAAACGCCCCGTTGTCGATGGCTGCGACCTGATAGCTGTGTCCATCGATGGTTACTCTCTCGGGGACCACCACATTGCCGCTATAGGAGCCTGTCCCGTTCGGTCCATGAGTCACCTGCATGGCAGACACGGCATCAAGGCTGGTGGTGTAATAGATGCCGTCGACCTCATAGGTCTCGGCCATTGCACCGACATATGACGCCAGCACAAGCATCGCTATGAAGAGAAGTATCTGTTTCATCGTAACATTGATTTTAGATGGTTTCACAAATGTAGCAAATAATCTCGCCATACACTCAGTTCCTCATTATTTTTCAGTGATTGATCATTCATGAAGGACATCCCAGATGTTAAGGCTACTCAATTAGGATTTTCTTGCCGTTCTCGATGACTATACCACGGTAGTCGTCACCCACGGGTTGGCCCTGCAGGTTATAGCGCTCCTTGGGTGCACCATCATCTACAGAAATCTCGTCAATGCCCGATGACTCAATCGCCACAATCTTGTAGAACTGCGACCAGTTGGGATCATTCTTGTAGAGTTGCAGCGAAACCTGCGGCACAAGCAGCGTCGCCTGCCCATAAGCGCCCTCAAAGCAATTGGGGGACTCCATAACTGGTGGGGTTGTTGCAAGACAAATAACTGAATCAACGCTATTCTGCATTAAGGTCAATGTTGCAAAAGCGCCAGTACCGATGAATTTCAACCTCGATCCAAGCGTAATGTTCTGCAGCGAACTACAAAGCCCAAAAGCACCACTTTCAATTGATTCCACTGAATTAGGAATTTCTACTGTAGTCAAACTAATGTTTGCAAAGAATGCTAATCCTCCGATTGACTTAAGAGAATCACTGAACATGATTTTTGACAAATTCGCACAACCAACAAATGCACCATTCGCTATTCTATTTATTGAATTTGGTATTGTGATTTCTGTCAATCTGCAATTACCATAAAAGGCAGAGTCTGCAATCGAAGTCACACTTGACGGAATAACTCTACATCCACCAGCACCAGCAATTAATCGATTGGTTGCGCTGTGTATCAAAGCGTTACAATTCTCTCTTGAATCATATACTGGATTACCCTCTTCAACTGTGATAAATTCTAGATTTTGGGTGTTGATAAAGGCATAATCGCCAATACTATTGACTGATTTTGGGATATATATATTCCTCATCTCAGATTCATTGAATGCACCAAAACCAATCACCTCCACTGAGTCCCCAATCGTTATGCTATTGATAAATGAATTTGCAAAAGCCTTCGCACCAATGCGTTTAATAGTATTGGGCATTGTGATATTGTTACCCACTAAATTTTTAAGTCCGTTATCTTCAATATTTCTCACCGTGTATGACCGCCCCAAGAAGTCTACTGTTGAAGGTATGTCCCAATCGTTCATATCGACATAGGCATTAGTCACTATGCTAACCTCTTCATCATTATCGATTCGGTAATATGTATAGTTTTCTTGAAAGTCATAGATTAAATGAGAGTAACGAGCAAAACGATTCCAATTGTCATCGGCTCGGAAGACGTTTTCAAATGAATGCAAGACACAAACGACAGAGTTGGAATAGTGGCTTTCATCAAATGCTGTGCTATCGGCTATGATTGGAGGAGTCGTTATTGCGCAGAATATGGCAACACCTTCACTAAAATTATGTCCTTTCAGGTTCGCATTATGAAATGCCCCTTTTCCGATAGTCAACGCTGAAAACAGATACATCCACTTCAGGCTTGAACAGTTCTGGAAAGCATATTCTTCTATGGAATTAACCGACTCGGGAATTTCAATATAATGCAAGCTGGCGCAGTCTTCAAAGGCATGCTTACCAATCGTTTCAAGAACACCGGGCAAGTCTACATATTTTAAGTTGCTGCAACCCTTAAATGCATTAGCACCAATAACTTTGATTGGCTCACTTTTCCATTTTATTTTTTTGATTTTTGTACAGTCCCTGAATGCATTCTCGCCAATGGCGGTAACCCTATACGTCTTATTATCATAAGTGACAGTTGATGGAATAGACATACAGCGCAATTTCACTATTTGCATTTCAAAAAAATCAACATCTTCATCCGTATAATTGCCATCATAAGAATTATAGGTTGTATCTTTATAAGTAATGCAAACCTCATCGTCACCAATGATGTTAAAATACATGGGTTTATCACTATACATGACTTCAAAGTCATAGGCCATTGATGGCAATGTATAAGCAAGCAGTGCCAGTAGCACTACGATTTTCGCCAGGCGAGATGAAAAATTAGATTTAGTTTTAGTCGTATTCATAGCGTTTATGTTTTAGTTGTTATTGTTGTCTAAAAAGGAGGATTTATCAATGGTTGAGGATGTAGTTGATGATGACGTTGATGTCAGCGATGTTGATTTCGCCGTCGCCGTTCACATCGATAATGTCGCTCCAGTCCTCGCTGCCAGCCTCGCTCTCATTGGCAGGAGCGTGGCCGTGACCATGGCTGCCACCATTGATGATGACATCAATCACCTTGTTTACATCGGCAACATTGACCTCGCCATCACCGTTCACGTCCCCTGGGATGTCTCCTTGCGATGCATCGCCAAGGATTTGATAAAATAGGTGCCAATAGGGAGCCGATTGATAGGCCTCGACCAACCCAGGCAGCACGTGAACCGTGGTGTGGTCATAATAGCGGCTCTCAAGACTGTTACCTTCGCTCCCAATCGTGGGCGGCTCGGCGGCTAAACAAGTGAGACTCGTCAACTGGTCGCAACCGCTGAATACCATCATGTTGCCAATGGAAGCAACGTTGCTGCCCATCGCCACACTGGTGATACTGCTACACCCCTTGAAGGCATACTTGCCGATGGAGGTAACCGAATTGGGCAGGTTGATGGTTGTCAGCCCAGAGCAACCCTGGAAAGCATAGTTTCCAATCGTGGTAACGGAATTGCCAAAGCTGATATCGCTCAAACCGTTACAGGAACTGAAAGCATTGTCAGCTATCTTGGTGACGGCATCGGGAATCGTCAGGCTGGTCAGCCCCGTGCAGCCGTCAAAGGCATAACCTTCGATGGTAGTAAGTGAGGGAGGAAAATTCAACTGGGTCAGGGCTGTGCAATTCTGGAATGCACCCACATCAATGGTAGTGAGCGAATTGGAAAAGATCACACTGGTCAACTGCTTGCAATGGCCCATCAGGCAGGCTGGAACCAGTTGAACATGCTCTCCCAGGACGAGGGTTTCAATAGGAAGTTTTCTAAAAGATAAGGCATACTTGTAGTTGATGGCATTGAAAAAGAGGGTTTTGACCCCTGTACAGCCATCAAACGCCGGTGAATAGATTAAAGTGACCGCTTCGGGAATGGTGATGCTGGTCAGGCCAGTGCAGTTCTCAAATGCGGATATTCCTATCGTTGCTATGGAATTGGGCGGCGCGATGCTGGTCAAGGCGGTGCAGTTCTTGAATGCGCTGTCACCGATGGCTGTGACCTGATAGATTGTGCCGTCGTGGGTGATGGTTTCGGGAATCACGATGTCGCCGCTGTAGCAGCCAGTCTGCCCGTTATTGATGACGGTAGCCTGGCCATCCTCCACATGATAGTGAATTCCATCAACCGTTATGTCCATGCCGGCGTCTGCATCTCCAAGGATGTGGGAAAAATCACCCCAATATGTTGCCGATTGATAGGCTTCGAGAGATTCTGGCAAGACGTGCAGCGTCACTTGTGAATAAGAATCGCCGTATTCATTAAACAAACCATACTCGGGTTCGCTGAACTCAGGAGGTGTTATCGCCAGACAAATCAGATCCTTCAGCTGATCAGAATCATAAAAAAGAATTCTGCCGATGCTGGTGACGCTGCTGCCAATCGTTGCACTGACAAGTGAGCTGCAATGGGCAAACGCAGAACCGCCAATCGTGGTCACCGTGTTGGGAACGGTAATGCTGGACAAGGCATTGCAGCCGACGAACGCCCCAGCCCCAATGGTGGTGACCGAGTTGCCAAAGATGAAGTTCTTCAACTCAGGGCAGTTGCCGAACGACATGCTCCCCAACGAAGTCACGCCATTGCCAATGACAACGCTCTCAAGCTTGGCACAACAGTCAAACGCCTTATCGCCGATACTGGTCACGCTATTGGGAATCGTCACACTCGTCAGCCCCTGGCACCAGTAAAAAGCCTCATCCCCGATGGTGATAATGGAATTGGGAATGGTGACATGGTTCAAGTTGGTACAGGCATAGAAGGCTTTCTTGCCGATGGCTGTTACGGGATAAGTAATGCCCTCGTGGGTGACTTGTTCGGGAATCACGACATCGCCGTTATAGGTCTTCTCGCCGTCCCAGTTCAGATTGCCATCATTGGTGACTTCCACTCCGCCGTCGATTACATTATAGTAAATGCCGTCAACGATGAAGTCAAACCCATAACCGTCACGAGGGGTATAATCGGTGACATCGCCAAGGATTTGGGTGAAATTCTTCCAAGATGAGGCCGATTGATAAGCCGGGACAGAGCGTTCCAGGACATGCAATGTCACTCGAGAATAGTAACTCTGGTCATCAAACAGCCCATAATAGTATTTTTCAAATTCAGGGGGTGCTACCGACAGGCAGGTGAGATTCTTCAGCTGGCTGCAGCCATAGAAAATAGAGCTACCTAGTCTTTCGACCGCATTGCCTAGTGTCACGCTGTCTAGTTGGCTGCAATCGTCGAAAGCAAAATCATCTATTGCGGTTACCGAGTTGGGAATGGTGATGCTGGTCATCTTACAGTAGCCGAATGCCTTTTCACCTATCTGAGTCACACCATTACCGATAACGATGCTATCAAGGGCAGAACACATAAAAAATGCCCGGCCATTGATGGTGGTCACAGAATTGGGGATAACGATGCTGCGCAGCGCTTTGCAGCCACTAAAGGCGTCGTAATCAATAACGTTTAACGATTCTGGAAGGACAACACTGATCAGACCGGAGCAATTCTCAAACGCACTCGTTCCAATCACGATGACTGAATCGGGGATGGTGATGCTGCGCAGCTTAGACAAACCGTAGGCCAAATTGTTGGCAATGCGTTTCACGCGATTACCTATGGTGATTGTGTCGATTGGACATCCCCCAAATATGGATCCCTCAATCTTACAATTAACGGCATTGTAAACCAGCGATGTGAGCTTTGAGTCGTAGGTAAAAGCACCGCTACCAATATTTGTAACCGATTCAGGGATTGTCAGGCTGGTCAGAGCAGTACATTTCTGGAAGGCTGCTACCCCGATTGAGGTAACCCCTTCAGGGATCGTCAACTGCGCCAAACCGGTGCAACTGAAAAATGCACATTCGCCGATGGTGGTGAGCGCATCAGGCAGTTTGAGCTCGGTTAACAACGAACAGCCCTCGAACGCGTAACTGCCAATGGTCGTCACCGATTGGCCAAGGGACAGAGTGTCCACTGCAAAGCAGTAACTAAAGGCATAGGCCCCAATAGTTGTCACCGAGTCGGGGATGATAACACTAGTGATCTTCTTGCATTGATAAAACGCTTCATAGCCAATACGCCGAAGGTTGTCAGGAAAGACTATGCTGGACAAATCGCTACAACCCATAAAGGCTTTATCACCGATGGAGACGACTTGATAAGTGGTGTCGCCGTTGGTGACTATAGCTGGAATCACAATGTCTCCACTATAGCAATTGGTCTGTCCGTTATGGGTAACCACCGCTTGGCCATCCACCAAGTTATAGTAGATGCCGTCGAACATGAAATCGTAGGCTCCAGCCACTGTCGGTAACAGGAGCAGCAAGGCAGTCAAGGTCATATTGATGAATGTCCGTTTCACCATGCTGTCTTTTTTGTTACTTAGTTCTGGAGGATGTAATCGATGATGGCGTTGACGTCGGCCATGTTTACCTCGCCGTCACCGTTCACGTCGCCAACGATGGGCCCGTCTTCAGGACTGGGAGCATGGCCATGACCGCTGCCGCCACCATTGACGATAATATGGATCACATTGTTGACATCGGCAATGTTTACCTCGCCATCTCCATTCACGTCTCCCATCAATATATCTTCCACAATCTGTCCGAAATAGGGATACCACCTCTCGTCGGCTCGATAGGCATCAGCCTTCCCCTGCAGCACATGAAGCGTACGACCAGAGTAATCACCATTATCCAAATAGAATGGACCATACCAGCTCGATAATCTGGAGAGGTCAGCAATGTAGCAATATACATCCGTCAGACCAGTGCAGCCAGCGAACGCCTTGTAACCAATATAAGTTACCGAGTTGGGAATATCGATGCTGGTCAGACCAGTGCAATTCTCAAACGCAGATTCATCGATAGTAGTTACCGAATTAGGGATAATCGTGTTCTTGCAGCCAAAAATTAACGTATTATAGGCGGTCTCTATAATTGCATTGCAGTTGTTGCGCGAATCATATATTGGATTGCCACTTTCTATCACGATGCTGGTCAACCCAAGGCAGTTAAAGAATGCCCCGTAACCGATAGAAGTTACCGTATTGGAGATGTCTATGCTGGTCAGACCAGTGCAGCCAGCGAACGCCTTGTAACCAATCTCAGTTACCGAGTTGGGGAAGACGATGCTGGTCAAGCCAGTGCAGCCCTGGAACGCCCGGTCACCGATAGTAGTTACCGAGTTGGGGATGACAATGCTGGTCAGACCAATGCATGACTCGAACACCGAGGAACCGATAACAGTTAACGAGTCGGGGATGTCGATGCTGGTCAGACCAGTGCAGGACTTGAACGCCGAGGAACCGATAACAGTTACCGAGTTAGGAATAATGATGCCTGTCAGCCCAGTGCAACCCTGGAACACCCTGTTACCGATAGAAGTTACCGAGTTGGGGATGACGATGCTGGTCAGACCAGTACAATAATAGAAAGCAGCTTCACCGATAGAAGTTACCGAGTTAGGGATGACGATGCTGGTCAGCCCACTACAGTTATAGAACGCATAGTCGCCGATAGCGGTTGCCGAGTTAGGGATGACGATGCTGGTCAGACTCTTGCAGTGAGCGAACGTCCAATTCTCGATAGCAGTCACCGAGTTAGGGATGTCGATGCTGGTCAGGTCACTGCAGGCCTCGAACGCAGCGGCACCGATAGAAGTTACCGAGTTAGGGATGTCGATGCTGGTCAGGCCGCTGCAGGAGCCGAACGCCCCGTAACCGATAGAAGTTACTGAGTTAGGGATGACGATGCTGGTCAGACCAGAGCAACCATAGAACGCTAGATAATTAATAGAAGTTAACGAGTCGGGGATGTCGATGCTGGTCAGCGCACTGCAGCCCTGGAACGCCCGGTCACCGATAGTAGTTACCGAGTTGGGAATATCGATGCTGGTCAGCCTAGTGCACCAAGCGAACGCAGATTCGCCGATTTCAGTTACCGAGTTTGGGATGACGATGCTGGTCAGCCTAGTACAGTCAGCGAACGTCCAACCCTCGATAGAAGTCACCGAGTTGGGGATGACGATGCTGGTCAGGCCCGAGCAGCTTCCGAACGCCCTGAGACCGATCTCAGTAACCGAGTTTGGGATGACTATGCTGGTCAGGCCTGTGCAGGCCTCGAACGCCCTGGAACCGATATAAGTTACCGAGTCGGGAATGTCGATGCTGGTCAGCCCCGTGCAGCCATCGAACGCCTCTTTACCGATCCCAGTTACCGAGTTGGGGATGTCGATGCTGGTCAGTCCAACACATTTATAGAACGCTTCGGTACCGATAGCAGTTACCGGGTAGGTGGTTCCATTGTAGGTGACGGTGGCCGGGATGACGACAGAGCCTGAATACCAATTCTCATTGTCAAATTGATTTCCTTTGAAGGTCACAGCGGCCACGTTGCCATTGATCTTGTAATAGATGCCATCGACTTCAAAGTCATGGGCCATCGGAGACAGACTGCTCATGAGCAGAGCCATCAGCACAGAAATTCTCGCCCAACGAGACGAAAAATAAGATTTAGTTTTAATCATGTTCATAGCGTTATCTGATTTATTGTTATTATTTCTTTATCGTGGCAAAAGTACAGAATGCAGTTCTTCCCAACAATACCCATTTGGGTGTTTATGCTTTGCATCGTGATGTAGCGGTCACTGCGTGATAACCGGTCACTGCAAAGTTACAGTAAATAATTGGATTCTTCGTGAAAAACGGGCTTCATTGTGACTTCATTTTGACAGTCATAAACCATTGATTACCAGATGCCCGAAAAATAAAAAGTTCATTTTGACATAATTCGGCCCGTTGAGGCTGAAATTGTTGCCCAAAAATGACGTAAATTTGCGAGAAGAAAACTACGAATTACGCTAATTGAACTAATTTGGCATCCGCGTTCAATTGCTACGAATTGGACGCCATGTTAACTGGATTATGAATACAATAAATATCTCTTTTACCGCATTAATAGTTGTTCTTGCTCTGGCATTGGCCTGCTGCAACGAGGGCGGTGATACTGCCAATATGCGCGAATTGGCTGGTATCGACTCACTGCTGTCAAAGGCATGTCAATATGAACTGGCGCAGCAACGTTTGGATTCTCTCCATCCGAGCGGGTTCAACCAGGCTGAACGGGCCTATTACAGCCTGCTGCTCACCCAATCACACTACAAGAACTATATCGATGACACGACCGATGCCGTGATCAACGAGGCGGTGGACTACTATGAGCACCACAGCGACCGCGAGAAATACACCCGTTCACTGCTCTATCGGGGCTGTGTCTATCAGATGATGGGCGATGCCGAAAAGGCGATAGCGTCCTCTCAGGATGCCG
>JAEEGJ010026028.1_pt1 | contig 11906 bp, 12 predicted proteins | sample 8958761 | NCBI WGS metagenome assembly JAEEGJ01 (sample SAMN16246546, study PRJNA631951) | gut metagenome | biome: gut microbiome; feature: rumen; material: RS-attached | host: Bos | place: Iran: Karaj | collected 2018-10 | reverse complement strand
GGAAGAAGGGCTATAAGCTGCTGGTCTGCCCGGACCGGGCCTGCGGCTACCGCAAGAGCCTCAGCGTGGTCACCAATGCCCGCTGTCCCAACTGCCACAAGAAACTGGAGCTGCGGGGCGAGGGGGATAAGCGGATGTTCGTCTGCGTCTGCGGCTACCGGGAAAAGCTCTCGGATTTCGAGAAGCGCCGGGAGGACAAGGGCGCGGGGAAGCGGGACGTGCAGAAGTTCATGGCCTCCCAGGACCGGAGCGGGGGAAATACCGCCCTGGCGGAAGCCCTGAAAAAATGGCAGGAAAACGCCGACTGAACGAGGAGAGAACATGGATCTGGAAGAAAAACGGCTGAGCCGGGAAGAAGTCTATTCCGGCCCGGTATTCACTGTCACCAGGGACGAAGTGCTTTTGCCCGACGGGAAAAAGGGCCGCCGGGATCTGGTCCACTCCAGCGGCGGCGTGGTGATCCTGCCCCTGGACGGGGAGGGGAACGTGACCCTGGTGCGGCAGTTCCGCTATGCCCACGGCCGGGTGCTGCTGGAGGCGGTGGCCGGCAAGCTGGAAAAGGGGGAGGAACCCTTTTCGGCGGCGCAGCGGGAGCTGCGGGAGGAGACGGGCTTCACGGCCGAGAAGTGGGATTTCCTGGGGGCCATCGAGACCAGCCCGGGATTCCTCACGGAAAAGCTGTATCTCTATCTGGCCCGGGGACTGACGGGCGGGACCATGGACCTGGACGAAGGGGAATTCCTGGAGCCGGTGCGCTGTCCCCTGGAGGAAGCGGCGGCCATGGCCGCCGACGGGCGGCTGAGCGACGCCAAGACCCTGGCGGTGCTCCTGCGCGCCGGACGCCTCCTGAAAGGAGAGGTTTGACATGGCAAAGAAGATCCTGGTGGTAGACGACGAGCCCAATATCGTGGACATCCTCCGCTTCAACCTGCAGCGGGAGGGCTACGAGGTCCTGGCCGCCTACGACGGGCAGGAGGGGCTGGACAAGGCCCGCAGCGAGGGGCCGGACCTGATCCTGCTGGATGTGATGCTGCCTGAAAAGGACGGCTTCCAGGTCTGCGAGGAGCTGCGGAAAACGGACAGGCTGACCCCCATCATCATGCTCACCGCCCGGGAGGAAGAACGGGACCGGGTCATGGGCCTGGAGCTGGGGGCTGACGACTATGTGGTCAAGCCCTTCTCTGTGCGGGAGCTGCTGGCCAGGGTGCGCACCAATATCCGGAGAACGGCGGTGATGACCGAGGAGGCCGCCCCCGCGGTGGAAACGAACCTCCTGCGGGCGGGCAGGATCACCGTGGACCCGGACCGGCAGCTGGTGCTGAAGGACGGGCAGAGCGTGGACGTGAGCCAGCGGGAATTCGAGCTGGTGCGCCTGCTGGCCGCCAGCGTGGGCACCGTGTTCTCCCGGGAACAGCTGCTGAGCCAGGTGTGGAATTACGATTACTACGGGGACACCCGGGCCGTGGATGTGGCGGTCCGGCGGCTGAGGGAAAAGCTGGAGGACGACCCCGCTTCCCCCAGCCTCCTCTGCACCCGCCGCGGCGGGGGATACTACCTCAGCGGAGAATAGCGCCCTCATATGCCGGATTCCGGCGCAGCACCGCGAGCGGAGCATCAAAGTATTCGGAAATCCATTTGACAGGAGGTGACGACCCATGCGAAAAAGAGGACTGCATTTCAAGGTGGTTCTCATCATGCTGCTGCTCATCGTTGCCCTGATGCTGGTGGTCAGCGCCTTCCTCATCCGGGGCGTCACCCGTTTCTACTTACAGCAGTTCTATGACCAGATGCAGAGCGCCTTTGCCGACGCGGGCTTCGTGCAGGAGCTGCGCGCCGCCGCCGACCAGGAGGGGGAGGGCAGCATGGCGGAGATCCTCAACGCCTATTCCGGCGCCCTGGGCATCGAGGAGAACACCCGCGCCTTCTATATCCTCACCGGCGACACGGGGCGGCTGCTCTATGCCTCCGACTCTAGCGAGAGCCTCAGCCTGACCCCCAACATCATCACCGCCCTCACCGGCACGGAGGGCTATGCCAGCAGCATGGCCGCCGACTATATGGACGTGGCGGTGCCCATCCGGGGGGAGACGGGCAGCTACGTCGTCTGCGTCCGGGACAACCGGCAGACGGCGGCGGCCCTGACGGGGGACATGCTCACCGTCATTCTGGAGGCTCTGGTGATCGGCCTTGCCATCAGCGTGCTGCTGTCCTTCCTCCTGGCCAAGACCATGGTCCGGCCCATCCAGAGCCTGACCCGGGCAGCCCGGAACATGGCCGCCGGTGATTTCTCCCAGAAGATCGAGGTGCAGGCGGAGGACGAGATCGGCACCCTCACCAGCACCTTCAACGACATGGGCACCCGCCTCCACGACACCCTGCTGGATATCGAGTCGGAGCGCAACAAGCTGGCCACCGTCTTCCTCCATATGACAGACGGCATCGTGGCCTTCTCCGGGGACGGGGAGGTCATCCAGGTGAACCCGGCGGCGGAGCGGCTGCTGGGCCTGGACCTCACCCGCCAGAGCCGCCATTTCGGGGATATCTTCGGGGACATCGCGGAGCCGGAGCGGGCCAGGGCCATGAAGAACGACGAGGTGATCGCCGGGGAAAAGGAGATCGACGGCCGCAGCCTGGACATCTTCCTGGCCCCCTTCTACGGCGAGGGCGTCCAGGGGGGCATCCTGGCCGTCATCCATGACGTGACCGTCCAGCGCCGCAGCGACGAGCAGCGGCGGGAGTTCGTGGCCAACGTCTCCCACGAGCTGCGTACCCCCATCACCAACGTCCGCTCCTACGCGGAGACCCTGGTGGACGCGGGGCAGGACATGCCCCCGGAGACGGTGCAGAATTTCCTGGGGGTCATCCTCTCGGAGAGCGACCGCATGACCAAGATCGTCCAGGACCTGCTGGCCCTCAGCAAGTTCGACGCGGGGGAAGTGGATTTCCGCATGGAGCCCTTCGACGCCTGCCAGAGCGTGCGGAAGGTGTACGAGGCCATGCGCCTGGACGTGGCCAAGCACGGCCTCAGCCTGAATCTCAGCCTGCCCGCTGCTCCCGCCTGGGTCCTGGGGGACCGGGACCGCATCGAGCAGGTCATCATCAACATCACCACCAACGCCGTGCGCTACACCGCCAAGGGCGGCAGCGTGGAGATGTCCGTCTCCCTGGCGGGGGAGGAGGTGCTGATCGCCGTGGCGGACACGGGCATCGGCATCCCCAAGGAGGATATCCCCCGCATCTTCGACCGCTTCTATCGGGTGGACAAGGCCCGCAGCCGTGCCCTGGGGGGCACGGGCCTGGGCCTGAGCATCGCCTTCGAGATCGTCCGCCGCCACGACGGGCATATGGAGATCGAGAGCGAGGTGGGGAAGGGCACCACCATGACGGTGCATCTGCCCTGCCTGCCGGAGGAAACCAGCGATGAAGCGGTTTAAGGAGCCTCTCAAGACCCTGCTGATCCTGCTCCTGACGGCCTCGGCGGTCTTCCTGGCCTGGAAGGGCAGCCTCTTTGCCGCCTTCTTCCCGGAGCGGAAGGGCGGTGCGGTCAGCCCCACGCCGGAGCCCTCGGAGCTGAGCTACACCGCCTCCGCGCTGCCCCTGGCCGCCGCCGTCACCGGCCCCGGCGGCCTCTGCTGCGGCCTGGCATACGACGCCGAGGCCATGGCGGAGCTGTTCGAAGGGTTCAGCGCCGTCCTCTCCGAGGCCCTGGGCAGCGCGGAAGCGCCGGCCAGCATCGGCCGCTTCACCTGGCAGGACCGGCTGGAGGAGGAGAGCCTTTATCTGGACTACGGATTCCCCCTGCCCATCACCGCCCTGGCGGCCTGGGTGGGGGTGGAAGCGGCCTGGGCCGGGGCAGAGACCGGCACCGCTTATCTGCTGGACGACAACGGTTCCGGCAACGTCCGCCTCAGCTATCGGGCCGGGGACGGGCGCTATTACGAGTGCGACACCGCCGCCTCCTGGACCACCCTCCGCGCCCAGCTGGAGGAATACCGGCCCAACGGAGCCGCCTTCGCCTTCACGCTTCCCGCCCTGCGGGAATGTGACCCCTGCCTGCTGGTGCTGGAGCAGCTGCCGCCCGTCTGCCGGGTCTATGCTTCTTCGGCGGGCAGCTCCGCCGCGGCGGTCTGCGGGGAGCTGTTCGGCATCAACCTGGGGGGCCAGAGCCGCTATACCGAAGGGGACGGCACCCTGGTCTACCCCGGCGAAAAGGGGGTCCTGCGCCTCTGGACCGACGGCGGCGTGGGCTACACCGCCTCCGAGGACAGCCATCGGGCCTCCTCTCCCGCCGACCAGATCGAGGAGGCCCGGCGGCTGCTGGAGACCATCCATGCCGCCTATGCCGGGGAGGAAATCCTGGCCCTCCGCAATGTGGAAGCGGACGAGGCGGGGGATCTGAGCCTGGAATTTAGCTATATGCTGGGCGGGCTGCGGCTGGACCTGGCCGCGGGCCCGGCGGCCAGGGCCGTCTGGAAGGACGGGATGCTCAGCGAGCTTACGATCCATCCCCGCAGCTACCGCCTGGGCGAGGAGGTCTCCGGCCTGCTGCCGGAGAAGCAGGCCGCGGCAGCGGCGGGCAGCCTCCGCCGGGGCGCGGCGCCGGAGCTGGCGCTGCCGGACGGGGGAGAGGAAAAGCTGGAGCCCAAGTGGATCGTGACCGTGGACGGGAGGGACCTATGGAAACAGGAAGACTGAAAACCATCGTCATCCTGATCCTCCTGTGCGTGAACCTGGCCTTCGGGGGCATCCTGCTGAGCGAAAAGCTGGGCGCCGCGGAGGGAAACGCCCAGACCCGCAGCGAGCTGCGCTCGGTCCTGGCCGGGCTGGGGATCACCGTGGAGGAGGAACAGATCCCCGCGGGAAGCGTCATGCTGCGCCGCAGCGTCGCCCGGGAACGGGTGACGGAGGACCGGCTGGTGACGGCCCTGCTGGGCCCCGCCGAAGGGCAGGATCAGGGCGGCAACATCTGGTATTATGAGAATGCCAGCGGCTGGGCCTGGTGCCGGGGCGGCGGCAGCTTCGAGATCATGGTGCTGGCCGGCGTGGGCTCCCTGGAGGAGCAGCTGGAAAAGGGGGGCGTCCGGGCCCGCCGGGAGGGGGAAAAATACGTCTGCCTGGCGGGAGACGAGCCGGTGTTCAACTGCCGCTTCACCATCACCCAGCGCTCCGGCGGCATCTATCTCTCCGGCCGCTGCCTCCTGGGAGAAAGCGAGGAGGGGGAGAGCGTGGACTGCACCGACGTGGCCACGCTGCTGCTGCGCTTCTGCGACCGCATCCGGGATGCGGGCGGCGTTTTCAGCCGGGTGGAGGAGATCGGGGACGGGTATGTGCTCAATGCCACCGCCTCCGGCATGGAGCTCGTCCCCGTCTGGCAGATGAAGACCGACGGCGGCACCTGGTATCTGGATCTTTCCGCGGGCCGCCTGGTGACGGTGGCGGCCTGAAAAATTCTGCTTTACAATTGGAATAACCTTCTATATAATATATGATTGCGTGATGAGGCTGCGGGCGGGATGAGCCCGGAAGCCGGCACAGGAGGTTTTACTGTGACTCAATTCGTGATACGCGGCGGCAAGAAGCTGCAGGGCGAAGTGGAGATCAGCGGCGCGAAGAACGCCGCCGTTGCCATTCTGCCCGCCGCCTTCCTGGTGGACGGCGAATGCCGCATTGAAAATATCCCCCAGATCAGCGATGTGACGCTGCTGCTGGAGAGCATGGCGGACATGGGGGCGGACATCCGCACCGTGAACCGCACCACCATGGACATCTGCTGCCGGGGCCTGAGCTATCGGGAGCCGGGGGATGCCATGGGGGAGATCCGCGCCTCCTATTATTTCATCGGCGCCCTGCTGGGCCGCTTCGGCCAGGCCAGAGTGCCCATGCCCGGCGGCTGCGACATCGGGGTGCGCCCCATCGACCAGCATCTGAAGGGCATGCGGGCCATGGGCGCGGAAGTGAGCGTGGAGGGCGGCTATGTCAACGCCAAAGCGCGGAACGGGCGGCTCCACGGGGCCAATATCTATCTGGATGTGGTCAGCGTCGGCGCGACGATGAATATCATGCTGGCCGCCGCCCTTGCCAAGGGCAAGACCGTCATTGAGAATGCGGCGCGGGAACCCCACATCGTGGACCTGGCCAACTTCCTCAATGCCATGGGCGCCGATATCCGCGGCGCGGGGACCAGCGTCATCCGCGTCTTCGGGGCCGACCGGCTCCGGGGCGGTGCCTATACCATCATCCCGGACCAGATCGAAGCGGGCACCTACCTGGCGGCGGCTGCCGCCGCGGGGGGCGACGTGCTGGTAAAAGGCGTGATCCCCAAGCATCTCTTCTCCATCACCGCCAAGCTGGAGGAGATGGGCTGCGAGATCATCGACATGGGGGACATGGTGCGCATCCGGCGGGACGGCAGGCTCCACACCGCCAATGTGAAGACCATGCCCTATCCCGGCTTCCCCACGGACATGCAGCCCCAGATCGTCACCTGCCTCGCCAGGGCCGGCGGCACCAGCGTGGTGACGGAGGACGTGTGGGACAACCGGTTCAAGTATGTCTCGGAGTTGGCGAAAATGGGCGCAAAGATCCAGGTCGACGGGAAGGTCGCCGTGATCGAAGGGGTGGAGCGCCTCAGCGGCGCGACGGTGAAGGCCTGCGACCTGCGGGCCGGAGCAGCCATGGTCATCGCCGGGCTTTCCGCCGAGGGCGTGACCCGCGTTACGGAGATCCACCATATCCAGCGGGGCTATGAGGACCTGGTGCAGAAGCTGCGGGGCCTGGGCGCCGATATCTGCGAGGAGGAGGTCTCCGAGGAACCGGAGAGCTCGAAGAATCTCGCGTAAAAATCTGACCGAAAGAAAGGAAGAGGCGCGTTAAAACAGGATCGTTTTAACACGCCTTTTTTCGCATATGGAATACGTCAGCTTTGCCAGCTCCTCCAGCGGCAACTGCGCCCTCCTGCGGGGCGGCGGGGTGAACCTGCTCATCGACGCGGGCATCTCCATGAAGCGCATCCGCATGAATCTCCGCAGCCTGGGGCTGGACCTGGGAGACCTGCGCGGGGTGCTGGTGACCCATGAGCATGCGGACCACATTTCCGCTCTGGGGATGCTCTCCAAATACACGGACCTTCCCTTTTTCATGAGCCGGGGCACAGCCGAAGCGATGGCGCGGGAGAGAAAATGCGCCGGAAAGAACCTGCATCCTCTGGGGGAGGACCTGGCGCTGGATCTGGGGGAGCTGCATATCCTGGGCGTCCCCCTGTCCCACGATGCGGCCCAGCCTCTGGGCTGGCGCGTCGAGGGGGAGAAAAGCGCTCTGGCGGTGCTGACGGACCTTGGGCAGCTGACGGAGAACGTCTTTTCCGCAGCCCGCGGCTGCCGCTTCGCCGTGGTGGAGTGCAATCACGATGTGGAGCTCCTGCGCCGCGGACCCTATCCCCCCGTTCTGCAGCGGCGCATTCTGGGTCAGAAGGGACACCTTTCCAACGAGGCGGGGGCAGAGCTGGCCGCTTTCCTCACGGAAAACGGAGCAGAGGAGCTGCTCCTGGGGCATCTGAGCCGGGAAAACAACCGGCCGGAGCTGGCCCTGGCCGCCGTCCGCCGCCGTGCGGGGGAGGAGGTCCGCGTCAGCGCCGCCCCCTGGAACGAACCCAGCCGGAGCATATCACTGGAGTAAACGAATGCTGAATATAAAGATCATCTGCGTGGGAAAACTGAAGGAGAAATTCTATCTGGGCGCCGCCGCGGAATACAGCAAGCGGCTCGGTTCCTTCTGTCATCTGGAGGTGGAGGAGCTGCCGGAAAGCCGCCTGAGCGCAAATCCGTCTCCCGCCGAAATCGAGGCCGCCCTCCGGACGGAGGGAGAGAGCATCGCCCTGCGCATCCCTGCCGGAGCGCTCACCGTGGCCCTGTGCGTGGAGGGAAAGCAGCTCAGCAGCGTCCGCTTCTCCCAGTTCCTGGAGGCCTGCGCGCTCCGGGGCCGCAGCCGCCTCTGCTTTCTGATCGGCGGTTCCGAGGGCCTCAGCGAAGAAATCAAAGAGCGGTCGGACCTGCGCATGAGCATGTCCGAAATGACCTTTCCGCATCATCTGGCGCGGATCATGCTGCTGGAGCAGCTTTACCGCGCTTTCCAGATCCGGGACGGCTCCCGGTATCATAAATAGGGGAGGCGAAACCTATGCCTTGGTGTACGGAATGCAAAAAGGAATTCCCGGAAGGGACGGAGGTCTGCCCCGACTGCGGGGAACTGCTGGAGAAGGCCGCGCCGAAACCAGAAAGCTGCGACGGCAACTGCGCAGCCTGCACCCTCCACTGCGACGAGGAGGAATGCGCTGACTGCGATCAGGGCATCTGGCCCACGTATGACGACGGCACCCCCGTAAAACCGGTGCGGCTCATGACCGTAACGGGCAATCAGCTGGATTACCAGATGGTCATCACCCAACTGCAGAGCTTCGGCGTGCCCGTGGTGGGCACCTTCACCGCCGACGGCACCCTGAGCAAGCTGATTTTCGGCTTTGCGGGCAGCGGTATGGACGTGATCGTGCCGGAGACCATGGCGGATCTCGCGAGAGAACTGCTGAAGCCCGTCGAAGGGGAGGACGAGGCATGAACTGGCGCGAGGAATACGAGCGCTGGCTGGCGTCCGATGCGCTGACGGCGGAGGAGCGGCGGGAGCTGGAGGCGATCCGGGGAGACGAGAACGAGATCCGGGAGCGCTTCTACGCGCCGCTCAGCTTCGGCACCGCCGGCCTGCGTGGCCTCATGGGCGCCGGCGTCCGCCGGCTCAACGCCCGCGTGGTGCGTCAGGCCACCCGCGCCTTGGGCAGTCTGATCCTGGCCCAGGGGAAGCAGGCAGCGGCGGCGGGGGCCGTGGTATGCCACGACTGCCGCAACCACAGCCGGGAGTATGCCGAGGATGCGGCGCGCATCCTGGCGGCCATGGGCATCCACGTGCGCCTGTTCGAAGCCCTGCGCCCCACGCCGGAGCTCTCCTTCGCCATTCGCCATTACGGGGCGACGGCGGGCGTCAACATCACCGCCAGCCACAATCCCAAGGAATACAACGGCTATAAGGTCTATTGGTCCGACGGGGCCCAGCTCCCCCCGGAGCACGCGAGCCAGGTGGCGGCGGCCATGGCGGATATCGACGTGCTGGCCCCTCTGCCCATGACGGCGCTGGAGGACCGGAATATCGAAATCATCGGCAGGGAAGCGGACGAAGCCTTCCTGGAATCCGTTCTGTCTCAGGCCGTGCTGCCGGACTGCGTGGCAAAGGCGGACCTGCGGATCGTCTACACGCCCTTCAACGGGGCCGGAGCCGTGCTGGTGCCGGAAGCCCTGCGGCGGCTGGGTCTGCAGCAGCTGGAATGTGTGACCGAGCAGATGGCGCCCGACGGGGATTTCCCCACCTGTGCGAATCCCAACCCGGAATTCGAGATCGGCTTTGAGCGGGCGCTGATCCTGGCGAGGCAGGCGGATGCGGACCTCATCATCGGCACCGACCCGGATTCCGACCGGCTGGGCCTCATGGTGAAGACCGCCCCCGGCGAGTATCGCCTCCTGACCGGCAACCAGGCGGGGGTGCTGTTCCTGGACTACCTTTTCCTTGCTAAAGGGGAGGCGGGAACGCTGCCGCCGAAGCCCCTGGCCCTCAAAAGCATCGTCTCCACCGAAATGGCGCGGGCCGTAGCGGCCCACTACGGGGCCGAAATGGAGGATACCTTCACCGGCTTCAAGTTCCTTGCGGAGCGGATGAAGGCCTATGAAAACGGAGAAAAGAACGTCATCTTTGCCTTTGAGGAGGCCATCGGCTACGCTTTCGGCACCGCTGTCCGGGATAAGGACGCGGTGACCGCCGCCGTCATGGCCGCGGAAATGGCATCTTACCACGCCCTTCACGGCAAGAGCCTCCTGGACCGTCTGGAGGAGCTTTACGCCCTCCTGGGCTGCTATATGGAGGAGACCGTCAGCCTGGTGATGCCCGGCGTGGACGGATTGGAAAAGATGGGAAAGCTCATGGCGGACCTGCGGGCCGAGCCCCCGACGGAGCTGGGAGGCAAGGCGGTGGTGTGCTTCCGCGATTATCTCTCCGGTCATGCCGTCACGGCGGAGGGAAAGACGGAGGAACTGCCCATCCGGGGAGCCGACCTCCTGTATTTCGATCTGGAGGGAGGCAGCGCGTTCCTGGTGCGGCCCAGCGGCACGGAGCCCAAGGTGAAGTGCTATCTGCTGGTGCGGGGAGAGAGCCGGGAGGTCTGCGACAGCCTGCGCCGGACCCTCGGCGCTTACGCCCGCAGCCTTGCGGAGTGAGAGACAATTGACAGAAGGGGGAGGGAAACGGTATAATCTTTTATACGGTATCCCTCCCCAAAACACAGAAAGGAACATACCATCATGGCGGAAGAACTGACCGGCTACGTTTACGATATCCAGAAATTCTCCGTGCACGACGGGCCCGGCATCCGGACCACCGTGTTTTTGAAGGGCTGCCCTCTGCGCTGCCTCTGGTGCCACAGCCCGGAGAGCCAGCGTTTTGAAAGCGACCTGGCTTTTATGGAGATGAAGTGCATCGGCCTGGAGGACTGCGGCCTCTGCATGAAGGCCTGCGAGATCGGGGCCATCACCCCCGGGGAGCGGAAGACCTCCCTCTCCGAGAACAAGGAGATCGTGGTCCCGGTGATCGACCGGGCCAAATGCGTCACCTGCCTGAAATGCGCGGACGCCTGCCCCAGCGGGGCCATGTACGACCCCAAGAAGCCCATGACCGTCTCGGAGGTCCTGGAGGCGGTGGCCAAGGACAAGAAGTATTACGAGAAGTCCGGCGGCGGCGTCACCATCTCCGGCGGCGAGCCCATGAGCCAGTTCCCCTTCACCCTGGCCCTGGCCAAGGCCTGCCACGAGGAGGGCATCAGCGTGGCCCTGGATACCACCGGCTTCGCCCCCACGGAGAAGTTCATGGAGATCCTGCCCTATGTGGACCTGTTCCTGTATGACCTGAAGCACCTGGATTCCAAGGCCCACAAGAATTTCACCGGCGTCCCCAATGAGCTGATCCTGGCCAATGCCCGGGCTCTCACGAAGGCGGGGGGGCGCTTCCAGGTGCGCTTCCCCATGATCCCCAAGCTCAACGCCACCCCCGAGAACATCCGGGCCACGGCGGAGTTCTGCGTGGAGATCAAGGACGGCATCGACGTGGTGCAGCTGCTGCCCTATCACAAGTTCGGCGCCACGAAGTATGACCGCCTGGGCATCAAGTATAAGCTGAGTAACGTGGAGCCCCCCAGCGACGAATTCATGCAGGATGCCCTGAAGCTCTTCCAGGGCATGGGCCTGAATGCGATGATACATTGAGGACATCGGCGAAAAAACAAGGAGAACCCATGAGTAAGATCTATACACTCGCGGAGCTGCAAAGCACGCTTGACCCGGTTTTCAGGCAGTATGGCGTGAAAAAGGCGGTGCTGTTTGGTTCCTATGCCAAAGGGAATGCCACCGAAGGCAGCGACGTGGACCTGTATGTGGACAGCGGTCTGCGTGGCTTAGCTTTTTTCGGCCTTCTGGACGGTGTCGCCTCCGCTCTGGAGGTGCCCGTCGATCTGATCGACGCCTCTCAGGTGGATCATGGTTCCCGGATCGAAGACGAGATCGCCCGGAGTGGGGTGCTGATTTATGGATGAAAAAAACGCCGCCGTTCTCCGAAAGATCGTCAGGCACATCAATTCGATCATGGCCTATTGCGCCGACTGTCCGACCAGACAGGCATTCGAGAGCGATCCAATGCGGGTGGAGGCAACAGTCTTCAACCTGATGCAGATCGGAGAGCTGGCAAAGGAATCCCTTGGCGACGATGTGAAGAAAGTGATCACGACGGTCCCATGGCAGCAGATCTACGGTCTGCGGAACCGC
>JAEEGJ010026027.1_pt1 | contig 11906 bp, 13 predicted proteins | sample 8958761 | NCBI WGS metagenome assembly JAEEGJ01 (sample SAMN16246546, study PRJNA631951) | gut metagenome | biome: gut microbiome; feature: rumen; material: RS-attached | host: Bos | place: Iran: Karaj | collected 2018-10 | reverse complement strand
TGAGAAGCGACGAACAGCCTGCGCTTCCCGGCGTCAATGTTCGCAGCAGCAGCGACGCGGTGATCAAAAGAGTGCGCTATTGCGGATATTGCTTTGAAAACTTTTTTAGCTCGCGTGTTTCCCGACGAGGAAAAGACGGCCGTATGAGAAGCTCGATCTATGAAATGGGCGAATTAACGCTTACCCCGCAGCAACTTGTGCTGCGCAGGAATCTGAAATCGCTAATCAGCGACGAGCATATTGAGATCAATCGGGACTATTCGCTCACAAGCATTACAGGGATAGCGATTCAACAACGCGAAAACGCATGTCTTCTTTGCATCTCTGCAGACGGCGACCGAATCCCGATACCGCTGGAGGACAGAAATGAGGCCCAGGTAGTGGAAGCGGCGATTCAGTCTGCCAAAAATGCACTGCTTTTCCAAATGCCATAATTGAATCATTCTGATAAGCGGCCGCATAAAATCCCTATAACGAAAACGAGAAGCCAAATTCGGCTTCTCGTTTTCGTTATAGGGAAAAAGCAAATCGCGTCCGTGCGTCTTACGCCATCCGCACCAATACGGCGGGCGTGCCGTCGGGCTTGATCAGACCGAGCTCCCAGGCGTCAGCCAGCTTGCGGCAGAAGCCGGTCAGGGTCTCGCCCTCGTAGCAGGGGCTTCGGAAGGCGATCTCAACCTCGTTCTGCGGGGCGGTCCGCCGCGCCTCGGTGGAGAGCAGTCCGTATACCGCCCGTACGTAGGCCACGTTGTTCATATGCCCGCCGAAGTCGATGTCCACCGAGCGGACCGTATAGGTCCCAAGCCGCTCCTCCGGCGCAAACCGCGGGCCGATCCGGCAGAAGGGAGCCGTATAACCGGCCTCCCGGCCAAGCTCCAGAGCCGGATCGAAGACGTCCGCCATGGGATGGATCTTCCCGGAAGCCGTCTCAATGACCGTCCATTCGGTCTTGCCCTCGGCCAGCAGCTCGTCGCCTGCCGTCAGGCGGTATTCGCGGATGGAGCGGACCTTCTCCGGCGCAAGCGGCCGGGTCGAGACGGTGACGGTTTCCGGCATGGCCGGACGGCGGAGGAAGTGGATCTTCGTCTTGACCGTCAGCCAGAACAGGCCGCGGTTGAACATTGCGTCGGCTCCGACGCCGAGCCGTTCCGCGTGGTCGGCGGCAATGTCCTGAAAGACGGAAAAGCAGTCCGGGATGGAGAGCTTCCCGTCAAAGTCGCAGAGGCTGGGCGTTATGGTCAGCGCGTAGGCTTCGCTTGCTTCCATTTGGTTGGTTCCTTTCTTGCGTTTATTTTGCTACGCCGTCCACGCCGGCGCTTGCGGAAAAGCGGATCGTCAGACGGTTGGGCAGGCAGGTGATCGGCGGGCCGCTGTTCTGCGCGCCGCAGCGGACGCAGTCCCCGTCCGGGCAGGAGGCCGCAGTCACGGCGACCTTTCCGCCGGAAACCGTCAGCTCGTTCCAGCCGTCTCCGGTCTCGATCCGGTAGACGCCGTCGGTCGTGAGGTCCAGCGTCCGCTCCAGCCTTCCGGCGACCCAGACCGATGCGGTCCGGGCAGGCTTCTCCGTCAGCCGCTGCAGCAGAACGATCCCGGCCAGCAGGACGAAGATCGCCGCCAGCAGAAGCACCCAGGTTTTGGTTTTGAGTGTTTTCATCGCCGGACGACCTCCGCGTTCTTGTAGGAGATCCGATCCTCCAAGCCCTCCGTGACGGTGACGGTCCCGTCCTCGGTGAGCCAGATCGCCTCAAAGTCATTGCCGGCGCGCCAGAATTCGATTCCCCGCTCCAGCCCCATCACGAACAGGGCCGTGGAAAGCCCGTCGGCCAGGAAGCCCTCGTCTGCAACGATCGTGACCATGCGCAGGCCGTTCCGGGCAGGGGAGAGGGTCTCCGGATTCAGAATGTGGCAGTAGCGGACCCCGTCCCGCTCAAAGAACCGCTGATAGTCCCCGGAGGTCACAACGGACTTCGTGCCTGTGACCGTCATGGTCAGTAAATAGCTGCCCGGATCGTCGGGGTCCTGGATCGCAACGGTCCAGTCGGTCCCGTCCGGCTTTTTGCCGACGGTCTGGATGTTGCCGCCCAGGGAGAGGATTCCGCTCACGCCGGCGCGCTCCAGGATCGCGCGGCAGCAGTCTGCGGCATAGCCCTTGGCAATCGCGCCAAGATCCAGCTCCGCCCCGTTTTGCAGGGTGATCCGGTCTCCCGCGCAGGCGACCAGCCGCATCCCGCAGTGCCCGGCCAGCTCCGTCAGGTCCGCCTCGGTGGGGATCGAATAGCGTTTGCTTGGGAAGCCCCAGGCGAGCGAGGCCCGGTGCAGACTGACGTCCAGGGCCCCGCCGGTGCGCGCGGAGAGCGCCGCCGCCCGGCGGACCAGATCCGCAAGCGCGGCGTTTTCCCCGCCGCCCGCCCGGTTGAGCGCGTACAGACCGCCGTTGTCGTCCTCCGCGCTCAGCTCCCGGCTGAGCGCTGCGAGCGCCGCGTCCATTTCGTCCAGCACGGCGTCGCTGCTGTCATAGACGCGCAGCTCCATCACGGTATCCATTGCGAAGACCTCCCGGTCCCGCGCGGTACGAGCGGGCTGCGCGCCGCAGGCCGGCAAAGTGAGCAGCAGGATCATCGCCGTCAGAAGGGCGATCATTTGCTTCATCGGTGTTCTCCTTTGGAACGCACAGGCCCCGGTCGGGGCCTGTGCAGACGTGCCGGATCAGTACAGAACGACCTTCGTTCCGATCGGGCAGTTGTTGTAGATGTACTGTACGCCGTCGTCCATCATGCGGACGCAGCCGTGGGAGGACGGGCGGCCCATCGTTGCGTCCTTGACGGCCCCGCTGTAGTACTTCGGGCGGGAATGGAAGGCGCGGCCGCGGGAATCCAGCACCGTGACGTGATCCACGTAGTAATTGCCGTCGTCGGAGAAATTCCACCGCATGGTCTTGCTCTGGATCGTCTTGTCCTCGGGCGGGGTGTTGCTGGTGTTCAGACCGCTGGAGCAGGGGTAGGACTTCACGAGCTTCCAGTGTCCGGAATAGCCGGTGAAGATATTGACCCTCTGCGTGTACAGGCTGGTCCAGATCAGATAGCCCGACGAGGAGGAGGCCTTTTTGACGTTGTTCACCCAATATTCCTTCACGGCGGTCGAATAGTCCCAGGTCACGTAGAAGTTGCCGCTGGAGACCTGCAAATTGGAGTGCTTCACCCAGCCGACCGTGCCGTTCGGCAGACGAATCTTGGCGCTGTAGTAATAGCCGTTTTGGTTGTTGTAGAGGATGTAGGTCACCCAGGTCCCGGCGGAGACGGTGCCGATTTGACCGTAGAGGGAGTTGCCGTACAGGGGACAGGTGTACAGGACCTTTGCCTGAATATTCTGCGTCCGCACGGTGGCTGCGCCCTTCACCACGCCGTCGGAGGTGTCGGCCTGGAAGGAGAAGCGGCGGGTCTCGTCGCCCAGCGTGATCTCAAAAACGATCTCCACGCTGTTGCGGGCGGTCTGCGGGCTCATGTACTCGGAGAAATCGAGGCTTGCGCTGACGATGCTGCCCTCCCCAAGCGTCTTCTGCGCGGAATACTGCTTCTTGCCGCCCACGTACCAGGCGACCTTGTATTCGCGCTCCCGCAGGGGCATATTCGTCAGCTTGACGGAGGCCGCTGCCTTTGCGGCGGCGACGGTGGCCTTCGTTGTCTCCTGTTTGATGGCGTTCACCTCGCCGATGCCGTGGAACAGGCCCTCGGAAACGTCCGCCTCGTAGGTGTAGCTGCGCGTCTCGCCGTTCCAGCGGATCGTAAAGGTGATCGGCAGGGTCGTCTCCTGCATGCCGGGTTCCAGGAAGCTGCTGAAATCAAGGTCCGCCGCGCACACGCCGGAGCCCTGGAGCAGGAAGTACCAGTCGCGATAGACCTCCTTGCCCCGGATGGACCAGGAGACGTCGTATTCGCGCAGAACGTCCTCTAAGTTTTCGATCCGAACGGAGGCGGGGGCAGTGACCTCGCCCTCAGCCAGCTTGGTCTCCTCCAACTTGGTCACCTGGATCTCGGTCAGACCGAGATCCACGTCGTCCGTCCGCGCATCCACGGGACAGGAGAGATCAAGGCCGGACTGATAGACGTTGAGCGTGCCGATGGAGCCGGTTCCGGTGATCGTCTGGTCCTTTTCCAGGACGTTGACGGTTTCGACCCGGCCCAGAACGCGGAGCACGGATTCCCGCGTCATCAGATCGGCGGTCTGTACCGTCGCGCCCTCGTTGACCGTGACGGTGCTCTCCCAGATCTCCACGCTTTCAGCCGCGCCGTTGACCGTGACGGACGGCGTGTTGGAAACAATCTTCTCCACGCCGCCGTCCAGGGTCAGCTCGACGTCCCGGCAGAGGACGAGCGTCCCGATGGAGCAGCCCTCCAGAACCAGCGTCGCGGGCTCCGCCCCCTGAATGACCAGACGGCCGGTGACGGTCACGTTTTGCAGGCTGATCTCCCGGCTGTCGGTGCAGAACAGCAGATCGCCGTCCACCACGGTGCCGGGGGCCAGAGCCTCGGCGGACAGGGCGTAGCTGCCCTCGGCGGTCTCGTCCAGCTCTGCGCCGAAGTCGTCCAGAATGTTGCAGATGACCTGCGCGATTTCCTGACGGGTGATCTTGCCCTTGGGGTTGAGCTTTTTGCCCGTCCCCTTGACGTAGCCGGCCTGAACCATGGCGGCAATGTCGCAGGCTGCCCAACTGCTGATATTCTTCCAGTCCTTGAAGGAATAAAGAGCGGTCTTGTCCTTGCTGCGCACGCCGAACATGCGGGCCAGCATGACAAAGGTCTCCTCGCGGGTGACGGAGTTTCCGGGCTTCATCTTCGTCTTGGAGGCGCCCTTCATCAGTCCGAGGGCGACGGCCTTCGCGATCGCGGTATAGTACCAGTCGGAGGGCGAAACGTCCTGAAAGGCGGACAGATCCGCTTCAATGCCCGTGACGGCGATCCGCGTCAGCATCGTCGCAAGCTGCGCGCGGGTGGCGTTGTCCGTGGGGTGAAGATTGTTTTTGCTGTCGCCGACGAGCAGGCCGGTCCGCACCGCGAACAGCAGAGCGGGACGCGCCCAGGTATCGGGGATCTGGTAGATCTCGATCAGCTCCTCGTCCGTCAGCTCGGCGGGTGCGGGAGGCTCGTCGGGTTCCGTCGGATCGGTGGGATCCGTGGGATCGGTTGGATCGGTCGGATCGGTTGGATCGGTTGGATCGGTTGGATCGGTTGGATCGGTTGGATCGGTTGGATCGGTTGGATCGGTTGGATCGGTTGGATCGGTGGGATCCGTGGGATCGGTGGGATCCGTGGGATCGGTGGGATCGGTGGGATCCGTGGGATCGGTGGGATCGGTGGGGTCAGTCGGATCGGTCGGATCGACGGGATCGGTGGGGTCGGTCGGATCGGTCGGATCAACGGGATCGGTAACGTCCGCCGCCGGCGCTGCGGCACGGGCGGTTCGGAAGGGCTCTGCGAAAACGGAGACAGACAGAAGCGTCAGCAGCGCCATCAGCATGGCAAGGCTCCGAAGCAGATGCATTCGTTTCATGGATCGTGCTCCTTTCTTCCGTGTGGAAAAGCATCATCTGAAAATCAATTTATTATACCACCGGACGGGTCAAAATGCAATCCCGCATGTTGAAAAAGTGCCGGACACACGAAAACACACGAAATAGTACCGGACACGCCGGAAATCTTGCGAAAACCCGAAAATATGCTGGACAGGCCGAAGTGGGTTTGCTATAATAAATCAGAAGAACAGAAGAGGGGGAATACCTATGAAGTGTCCGCATTGCGGCTATTCCGAGAGCAAGGTCGTGGACTCCCGTCATTCCGAGGACGGCCTGAGCATTCGCCGCCGCCGCGAGTGCCTGTCCTGCCAGAAGCGGTTTACAACCTACGAGACCGTGGAGGTCCTGCCGATCATCGTGGTCAAGCGCGACAACAGCCGTCAGCCCTTCGACCGCAATAAGATCATGAACGGCATGCTCCGCGCCTGCGAAAAGCGCCCGGTCTCCACCCAGGCTCTGGAAACCATCGTGGAGGAGATCGAAAGCAAGGTCCAGAACTCGCTCGAGCGCGAGGTCACCACACAATCCATCGGCGAGATGGTCATGGAGCGCCTCAAGCCCCTCGACGAGGTCGCCTACGTCCGCTTTGCCTCGGTCTACCGCCAGTTCAAGGACATCCACAGCTTCATGCAGGAGCTGAACAAGATCCTGGAAGAGAAGTAGACCGGGAAGGAGGAAACGTAAAATGCTGACTGTGCTTTCAGAAGCGGATTTTGACCGGTATATCGACCGAATGTACGAACTGGCGCTGATCCCGGAATGCACCGGCTACCCGGTGTGGTACGACGGCTACAAGACGAAGGATATGTTCATCGAGCGCACGCGCAAGGCCTTTGCGCGGGAGAACGAGGAGATCCTGCTCTTTACCCTGGAGGGCGAATTCTGCGGCTGGGTCCACTACTACGAGCTGCCCGAGGACCGCTATTTCGATACGGCCTCCATGGGCGCAAGCAGGGGTATGGAGCGGATGCTTTCGGAATTTCTGGACTTCGCAGAAGCCCGCTTCCCCGATGATTCGGTCTACCTCGGCTTCCCGGCGGAGAACCGCGAGGCCCTGGACTTCTTGCCATCCAGAGGCTTTCGGCTGGGAGAAACCACCTGGAATATGCTCCTGCGCGACCTGCCCCGGGTCGAGCCGGACCCGCCCGCCGAGACCGTGATGCGGATCGGGCGGGAGAATTTCGACCTGTTCCGGGTCCTGCACGCGAAAAACGGCGAAACCATGTACTGGAACGCCGACCGGATCGAAAAGACCCTCGACGACTGGATCCTTTTCGTCCTGATCCGCGACGGCGTGCCGAAGGCAGCGGCCTGCTGCAGCCGCGACGACTACGCCGAGATCTTCAGCCTGGATTTTGCCGGAGATTTCGACCCGGACGCAGCCGCCGAGCTGCTCCGCGCCTGCGCCGCTGCAGCCAAGGAAGACGGCAGCGCGGTCCTGGGCTATTTCTGCGAGGACGAGGAAAAGCAGGCCGTTGAGGACGCCGGTTTTTCCTGCATCGGTCGATACGTGATGATGGAGCGCGTCCCTGCGCAGGCCGAATAAAGCCAAGAAGATATGAAAGGGGCTGTAAAAAAAGTCCCATAACGAAAAGTGAGAAGTCGCGAAAAACGGCTTCTCATTTTCGTTATAAAAAGAGATGGCTGCCCCCTATCGGAAGCAGCCAAATGGTGGTATAATGTAACTGCTATGAAACTTCATATTCTGGATGCTATGAAGCTCCACGAAGAAGACTTCTTTACGACCGTTCACAACTACATCGATCTGGAGCACTGCATCCTGCGAAAGGGTGCGGTCTCCGCCCGGGAGGGCGAACGCCTTCTGATCCCACTGAACATGCGGGATGGGGCCCTGATCTGTGTCGGTCTGGGGAACGACGACTGGAACCAGAGCGCGCCCCACGGCGCGGGTCGGCTCTTCAGCCGTACCCAGGCAGAGAGCAGCTTCACCCTCTCGGCCTTCAAGAAAAGCATGGCTGGTATTTACACCTCCACTGTCAGCCAGGACACCCTTGACGAGTGCCCCATGGCCTACAAGGACCCGCAGACCATCATATCTGCAATCAGCGACACCGTGCGCATCGAAAAGCAGATCCGCCCGATCTACAGCTTCAAGTCCAGTGATCGCTTTACAAGTAAAAAAAAGAAATGAGGATCAGTCGTCATGAAACACCGTAAGAAGCCCGTAATATCCGTCTTGATTTCATTCTGCCTCGTAATCGCACTGGCTCTGGGCCTGCCGGCATGCAGCGACGGGAATTCCGGGCAGAGCACGGCGCCTGCGGGTTATACGCTTTCCTCGGTGCACCGGGTGAACGGACGCCAGGGGATCTGCGTCGAGGGAGATTCCTATTGGGTCAGCGGCTCTACAAGCCTGACAAAGTATGACCGGGACTGGAATATGGTTGCCGAAAACACAGACCCCTTCGCTGGGTATTCCCTGGAGGTCAACCACATCGGCGACATCGATGTGTATCAGAACGAGCTGTATCTCGGCGTCGAGTATTTCATGGACGGCGTGGGAAGCAATATCCAGGTTGCGGTCTATGACGGCGACACCCTCGAGCGCAAGCGGGTCTTTCCTTTCCGTGCGGACACGGGCCAGTTAGAATGCTCCGGGATCGCAGTCGATCCCGATTCGAGAACGGTGTACATGTGTTCCTGGATCGATGACGATTCCAGTGCGTATCTGTACATGTACGATTTGGACGACGGAACGTACAAGGGAAAGCTGCGAATGGACCCGGTTCCAAAGTGGATTCAGGGCGTCGCATACTTTGACGGCAGCCTGTATGTGACCTGCGATGACGGCGATGCCGATGAGGACGCGCCGGATCACATGTATCGGATCGCGCTGAGCGACGACTGCACATCAGGGAGCGTGGTGTTGGAAAAGACCTTTGACGATGTGACCCGGCAGGGCGAGATCGAGGGATTGAGCTTTGACCGGTCGCGAGGGCAGTTTCTGCTTCTGTACAACCGCGGCGCGAGGATCGTGCTCGGCATGCCAAAGGGATTCTATGAGGGCTATACAGAGGAAATCCACGAGGTGTTTGTCTATACAAGAAAGTGAATCAAGCGAATAGAAGAAAGCTGATTTGATTATGGATATAGAACACTATTTCATTACAAAAGGACAGGGTGCTCCACTGATCCTACTGCATGGAAACGGCGAGGACAGCAACTATTTTCAAGGGCAGATCGATGCCTTTTCAAAATATTATCAGGTCTTTGCAATCGATACCCGTGGGCACGGGAAAACGCCTCGCGGGACGGCGCCGTTCACGATCCGGCAATTTGCGGAGGATCTGCTTGGTTTTCTGGATGCCCATCAGATCGAAAAGGCCCATCTCCTGGGCTTTTCGGACGGCGGGAACATCGCCATGGTCTTTGCGCTCCGACACCCGGAGCGCGTGGATCGGCTCATTTTGAACGGAGCGAATCTCAATGCGGGCGGCGTCAAACGGTCGACCCAGCTCCCCATTGAGATCGGGTACAGCATTGCCCGCCGGTTTGCGGGGAAAAGCGATTCCGCCAAAAAGAACACAGAGTTGTTGGGGCTGATGGTCAACGATCCCAATGTGGCTCCAGAGGAGCTTGCCGAGATTCAGGCACCGACGTTGGTCATTGCTGGATCCAGGGATCGTCGGCATAATAGACGACAAGAAATCGGGATTTAGTTAAGCTACGTTGTGGAGATGGAGGCTCTACTGCTTCAGTGAAGCAGTAATAAATTCCAGTTTCACGAGGTAACCGTCCATGAAGCAAATTACAAACAAAGAATATGAGGAGTGGCAGAAATACAAAGCAGAGAAAGCAAAGGGACATGTCCTGTTGCCGGATACCGTCCGGTTCATCTGCGAGGCCAACGGCTATGATGCCGAGAAGATCGGCCAGCACTTCCTTGAAATCCTGCCAAAGATCTGTCCACTTGAAGAGAGATAACGCAAAACGCCTCCGAGCCGATGTGGTTCAGAGGCGTTGCTATGTTTATCCGTTATTTACAATTACTTCGCTGATCCTGATAGAGGGTGTTACCGAATAATTCAGCATTGTCGCCAATAAATGCTTTTGCGGCTTCCTCATATCTTGTTAGTGACTTTATTCTTGTGCCGGTAATCCGCCATTCTTCCGTTATCATGCTTTCCTTCTTTTCTCTTCGCAAATTTGAATTGTCGGTTAATCGCCAACTTCAATGCTCAGATCTTTGAGAACCTGGATGGCCTTCTTTGAGAAGCCGGCACCGACATTGACCTTCCTTAGATTCACAAACTGTTTTACTTCATCTTCCGAAAGCTTTTTTATATCAAAGAAATCATCTTCACCATCCCAGAAAGGATAGATCTGCCGGAACACCTCAAGCCCGCCATCCCAGGTCAATTCTGTAATCTCCGAAGCAAGTTTATCCGGTATCGGATAATCCTTAAACCACTTCTTTGCTTCTGGGATCGCTTCATAACCTTCACTGTCGACATCGATCTCGCGTTTCGGATTCTTCTCCGCATAGTCATAAATATCAAACTTTGGAGAAAGAAGATCCTTTTTATACATCAATTCTTCCATGACCAGCAGTTTAAACTGATAGGAATCAAAGTGAAGCAAAGGCTCTTTGGGCTTTTTCAGATCGTAGATTGAAGACTTGGGGCGTGGTTCCTTATAGGTGATCTCGATTTCTTTCGTCATCCATTCCGCAAGAGAACTCCGGTTCAGCTCATCGAGATGATCAGCCAAGATCGTATTGATTTTGAACGGCCCGATTTTTATCACGTGGCACATGCCGTATTCATCCGCTTTGAATGGCGCCTTTGTATAATCTTTCCTGCCAATCAGCACTTGACCTGAGAAAAAAACATCAATCTTGCGCGCTGCGGTATCGATCGGCCCAAGATAAACGACAAAATTACTATAGCTTTCCTTCAGTCGGTCGGCGGAACTGACGATTCCCAGTTCATCCCACGTATACGTTACGCTGTGATAGTAGCGGCCTTTGTCGATTTCTATGTCGGTCTCTTCGATTCTTGGAAGCCCCAGTATTGCATCCACTTTTCCACGGGTAAAAGGAGGATATACTAATATATCTCCAAATTGAATATGGTCTTTTTCTATGATAATAATATCAATCATGACCTTACCTCGTCAAATACCGATTTGTCGTGATCCTATTTTACTAATGAAGCCATCAAAAGTCAAACAGAAGATGCGCCGGTAATCGACCGTATCAGGGTTCAGCCGGCTGAAGAAATAGATATTTCCTTCAAGGGCGGAGCAAAACGGAAGGCCCCGCTGATCCGCCAGTAATGCTATAGAAACAATAATATTGCCCGTCTCTTCCGCTCAGGTTCCCTCCATCCCCTGAGCGGCCTCCTTTTCTCTAGGCGTCCCCTTAATTCTCCCGTACCGCACGGCCCTTTCTCTCCTTTCTGGTCGTGCATTGCAAATTCTCCCCGCGGAACCATCGGTGGCGGGAACGGGAGAGCCGATGGTTCATTTTTTACACCGCACCGTTTTTCTTCATGTGCTGATCATCAACGGAAGCCCACGGGTCAAAAAATACAGCAATACGAACGCGATCCTGGAAAAATTCACCGAGGGACTGCGCGAAACCGGCGCCACCTTTGAGCAGTACGAGATCTCCGACAGAGGATCCTGGGATCAGATCCGGCAGGCCTTTGACCGGGACACCGTCATTTTGATCGCGCTTCCTCTCTACGTGGAGTGCATTCCGGGGCTTTTGATCGAATTTCTGGAGACCCTCACGCCCAAAAGCGACGGCTCGAAGCTGGCCTTCCTCCTGCAGGGCGGCTTCATGGAAGGCGTGCAGCTTCGCTGCGGAGAGGCCTATCTTAAGATCTTGGCGGGCAAACTCGGATGCGCGTACATGGGAACCCTCGTAAAGGGCGACAACTTCATGATCCGTTTCTTTGAGGGAGAATGGCGTGATAACGTCACCGTTCCCTACGCGGACATGGGCCGGGAATTTGGCTCGAACGGAGATTTCAATTCCGAAGCTTGCCGGAAGTTCACGGGACACGAGAAATTTCCTCTCCCTGTGCGGATTTACGTCGGGCATATCTTGAAGACACAGGCGTCAAAGGGATTTGAACAGATTGCGGCGGCCCTTGGCTGCGACAAGCCCCTTGACTACAGACCGTATCCATGATACGATTGACGCAAATCATCGGATCAGACAGGAGAGCGCTATGGGAAGAAAAGTCCGGATCACGCGGGAGATGATCCTGCAGGCTGCCTATGAGATTCTGGACGAAGCCGGGATCGGGGCTGTCGGGATCAAGGCGATCGCATCAAGGCTCGGCTGCTCGACGCAGCCCGTTTCCTG
>JAEEGJ010026026.1_pt1 | contig 11906 bp, 9 predicted proteins | sample 8958761 | NCBI WGS metagenome assembly JAEEGJ01 (sample SAMN16246546, study PRJNA631951) | gut metagenome | biome: gut microbiome; feature: rumen; material: RS-attached | host: Bos | place: Iran: Karaj | collected 2018-10 | reverse complement strand
CGTGTAAATCTGGTAAATCCGTGTTCGTTTTAATTCTGCGTTCAAACGCACCGAATTCTGCGTGAATTCAAGTCGAATTCAGCGTGCAAACCCCATTAATTCAGTATCATTATGAATAAATCTTATAGAAAATCAGAACTGGCCGCCTTGGCCGATGTATCGTACTCCACTTTCTATCGTTATCTTTGTACTCGTCGCAAAGAACTCTCCGAGCTTGGCAGCAATCTCAAAGCTAAGACCCTCCGTGGAGAAGCCCTCGCTTTCATCTGCCACGACTACAACATCACCCTACCTGATGAAGCCCCACCCAAGAAGCATGAAAAATTCGTGTAATCCGTGTAATTCGTGTTTAAAGAAAAAAAAATCTCTGGTGTTCGTCATATTTCGTCAATGTTCATCAGTGTTCGTCTTATCTCGTCAACGCCCTTTTCAAATGTCGTACCTTTGTACTCGGAAAGGGAAACTCCCTTCTGAGTGAGGAGAAGGCCTTGCGCGCAGCCCAACTCTCAACTCTAATCTCTAAACTCTCAACTTTACATTTATGCCTGTACTAATCAAAGTTTCTCAAAACAAGAACGACAAGACCGCAGCCTTCGGCAAGTGGTACGGTCGTGTGGTCAGTACCAAGACCATGAGCTATCAGGAACTCTGTAAGCACATGTCGGAGCACAACTCCGTCTATGGTGAGGATGTCTGCCTCGGTGTTGCCAACAAGCTGCAGAACTGTATGCTCGAACAGCTCCTGGAGGGTAAGAAGGTCCAGTTCGGCGAACTCGGCGTGTTCTACCTCTCTGTCAAGTCCACCGGTGCCAACAAGGAAGAGGACTTCAACCTCGGAGTGAACATCAACGGTCTGTTCCTCTGCTTCGCCCCCAGTCGCACCGATGTCAACAACCTCTCATCGAAGATGCTGAAAAAGAAAGCCGCCTTCATGAACATCAAGGACCTGATCGAGACTTCTAAGAAGTCATCGGGATCTACGGAATCAGGGAACCAGGGATCTACGGAGAACCAAGGTTCAAATTCAGGAACCGTGACCCCTGAACCCTCTAACCCTTCGTCAGGCAGCGTGACACCCAGCAATGGTGGCTCCAACTCCGGATCTACGGAATCAGGAAACCAGGGAGGAAACTCCGGTGGTGGGACAAGCGGTGATTCTGGCGACATGAACTAGTTCATGTATGATGTTAGAGGGATGATGTAAGATGTGTCCTGGGTGATGCAATGACTCTCCTGTCAGTCACAGAACTGGAACAACATCCAACCACAGTCATGAATGCAGCCTGTTCATCTTCCTCCTCTACCTCTCACTGAGATCTTTGATTTATTGAATTGTCCCGCAGATTTGAGCGTTCCCGTTAAACGGGAAGCGGCTTAAGCCCAAGGGCAAAACCCTGCATTATAGCCGCCCCTTTCTAGGGGCTCTAAATCTGCGGGACAAAAAACAAACTAAACTAGACTTGACTTTATGAAACTCTCAAATTCTACCTGAAAGCAGCTGCTTCAGATTCTCGCTACGATCATTACCACTATCGCCGGCACTCTCTGCGTGCAGAGCTGCGCTCCCCATTGGTTCTAATGTCTTCTGTCTCTCGCAGATCTCACAGATCCCGCAGATTATATTAATTCATTATGTCCCGCAGATTGCAACGCCACACTTCGATCTTCAGTCGAAGAAATAGCAGAAAAGACGATTATTCAGATGACAGTCTGTCAAGACTGCTTTGTTCCGAGAACAAAGGTTAGTATTTTAAGAAGCACTTCTGAAAACTCGTTTTCAAGATGTTTCAGAAAATAGAAACTCATCATCTGAAAATCTACCGATTTTAATTCATGGATAATTCGTGGTAATTCGTGTTCCAGAAAAATCTGCGCCATCTGCGCCATCTGCGAGACTACTAAAAAATCTCCGTGTACAATGAGAAAGATTGACCTGATTATCTGTCACTGTTCAGCCACTCGCGTCACTCGCGACTTCTCTCCTGAAGACCTCGAAGCCTGTCACAAGGCTCGAGGTTACAAGACCACCGGCTACCATTACTACATCACCAAGGATGGCAAGCTCCACAAGTGCCGCCCTGAGGATATGATTGGAGCCCATGCCCGTCGCTACAACGCCCACAGTATTGGTGTTTGCTATGAGGGAGGTCTTGATGCCAATGGTAAGCCCGACGACACCCGCACCCCTGCCCAGAAGCAGACCCTCATCGCCCTGCTTCGTGCTCTGAAGGCCGATTATCCCGATGCCCAGATTCTTGGCCATCGCGACCTTCCCTGGGTCAAGAAGGATTGTCCTTGCTTCGACGCCCGTGCTGAATATTTAAATCTCAAGCCCCTAACACTGGAGCAGTAACATGAAACTTAAACAGTTTTGAACTATGATACAATCAAGAGCGCCACCACCTACTGATTACGATGTCACCCATTAGCCGATTACCACATTATTTTAGATATTCGTAGAGAAACAATGGAAAAGAATTCAATACGGCAACGCGCTCTGATATATCAACATATTTTTCTTTCTGCGAAGCGAAGAGCCTCAATTGATTGATGTCGTCCTTACGGTCAGGCATCTTATTGCTACCTGATATAATATAATTAGCCTTGCAAACATTCATTTGAGTCAAATACTCCCAATTATCCTTAATCAGCAGATACTTTTCTTTCGTCGGCACTTCACCATCTTCAAACAGGATATAGTCAAAATTGTCATAATATGAGAACTCGGCTGCAAGGCGTTTGAAGTCATGACAATCAGCGCGGCTGACGACATAATTCACATAATTCTTGTCGGGCAGTTCTTTGGTATACCGTATTGACTCTATCATCGGATAGTTGACATACAACTTCCCATTTCCAGTTTCATCCGTAAACAATTCCAGCATATTCTGCACACGCGAATTTATTTCTTCAAGCGACAGATGGGAATGTTGGAAATCGTAGTCGAAGAAAAGGTAAGTTTCTGATATATCCGATGTCTTGATGCCATCGAGTGTGGTGTCTCCACGATTAGCAAGACGTTCTCTCAGCATAGAAACAATATCGCCATCATCATCAAGAGATATTATCTCTGAATAGAGCTCATAGATATTGTTGTTGAAAGTGCAGATAATGTTGTCATTTCCTTTTGGCATATAGAGCTTTTCCAACGTTTTGTAGAGGAAAGGCTCTCTTTCTTTACCTTCAAATACAAATAGTATCATACCTGGAATCCATTACCCCTATAAATCTTTTCGATGTTATGTGCAAAGCGAAGCTCCTTGGGTGTGCAATCACACAATGCCTTGATTTTGTTGTCCTTAAGGATAAAGTTACAATCCGGACGCAGTAAGTCGTTTGTCATCAGATAGGTGTTATGCGATGAAGTAAACACCTGACAATCGAGAGAGAACAGACGCTTGCACACCTCATAGCTCAACTCGAAATGATAGAATGCATCAAACTCATCAATGAAGACAAATGTAGCCTCATTCATTTTCTGAATCCAGAAATAAAGCAGCATCAGGGCATGAGTACCCGTAGAGGCAATCATATCGAATGGAATCTTTTCGCTGCCGTATTTACACAACAACACTTTGTCGTTGACATTAGGCTTGGCGAACGTAAAACTCTGCCCGCTGACTGCATTCAAAAAATTCTGGAAGTCATCAACGAGTCCTTTCTTAATGATAAACTCGTCAAGCCTGTATATGTTATTCTCGAGACCAATAAACTCTCTGATATCCAGATTGCGGAACCACAACATTCCTTCCACGAAATCGCGCAGTTTAATCAGATAGTTGTCTTTGGCCAGGGGATATGAGGTAAGCAAAAAGTTTACGACCGAAACGTGGTTGGCATTTTCTGCAAGGCCTTTTTTGACATTTGCATCCATAGGGAACGTCTTGTCGTCAATTACAAATGTCTTACCTTTTCTCTCAAAAACCTGTTTTTCATCCACAGTCAAAGCCTCATTAACAAGACGTCCATCCCTCATTTTGGAATAGGTGTATTCCACCTCCTGACCATCGAATAAGAAAGTATATTCAAATTCTACAAGTGCGTTAGGCGTTCCAGCAAAGATAAAATTATTGTAGTAATCAGCCTTTTTAAACTTCTGAGTCAGGTGGTTCACTATGTCAAATAATGCAAGACCAATGTTTGTCTTACCCGAGCCGTTCGGGCCATAAATGATACCATTCTTGACAATATTGTCCTTAACAGCATATAGGCTGAACGTGTAATTACTTGGATGAGACAGATTCCACTCGATTCTATCCACAAAGCCTCGATAGTTTTTAACTGCGAATTTAGTAAGCATAACCAAAACGTTTAAAGTGATACCTATTTGAGCGCAAAGATAGTGATTATTTGTTATTCCGTAAAATTTTTACGGCAAAAAGACTCTTTTCTATAGCGTTTTTTTTAATTATTAACGCTTTTTGTCGCATTAGTGTCCCTTTATTTGAATGAATCTTCTGAATATCCCATACGGCGTGCGAATCGTGGCCAGGTTCTCTGGTATATCCTTGTTCGAGATATGCGCCTTACCGCTGGTGACCACGTCCCGGCTCTTCGACAGATTATTCATCAGCCCATTCTCCTGTTCTAACATCGAATGAAGCTTGATGAAACATTTGTTGTTCTATATGTACGTGAGGACGTTTGTGATTTGCATCTTGTTCCATCGTAATTTATATTCACTTTTTATTTCGAAACATATCGCTCTTCGATGACCTGCCAATCGATGATCTGCCAGAGGGCAGAGAGATGCGCAGCACGTCGATTCTGGTAATCCAGATAATAGGCATGCTCCCAGACATCAAAGGTCAGCAGCGGCTTCAAACCCTTCACCACGGGATTGGATGCCCCCTGCTCCTGAGAAATAACCAATGAGCCATCAGCATCCGCCGACAACCACACCCATCCAGAGCCAAAGAGCCCTACGCCTTTGGTTTCGAATTCTGTCTTAAAAGCCTCTAAACTCCCCCACTGCTTCTCAATTTGAGCAGCGAGTGCGCCCGTCGGTCCCTGCGCAGCCTCACTGGCCGGCTTGAACTGGGTAAAATACATCTCGTGGTTCAGGATCTGCCCGGCATTGTTAAAGATGGCCCCTGCAGGAGCCTGCCGAACGATATCCACGAGAGACAACCCCTCAAAACCACTTCCAGGGAGCAGCTTATTGAGATTATCAACATACGCCTGTAAATGCTTGCCATGATGGAACGAGATCGTCTCAGCACTGATCACAGGCTCCAGTGCCTCCATCGCATACGGTAATTGGATTAATGTAAACATAAGAAATGAATATTATTTTTCTACTGAAATCGCTTCACCAGTGGCAAAGATAGTGAAAATAAGAATACGTACCAAATATTTCACGATTTATTTATGACCTTCTACAGTTATTGATACTGATTCTTACGCTTGCACCTTTCCATCATCTTATTATATATCACCCCAATCGGTACGCCTTGAAGATGTCGTGACATTATTTTCTCCCCACCCACTGCCCCCCGCCTGCAAGAGGATTGCATCCACATGCAGCCGGCCAAAAACGGTGTCCATCACTATTGTATAGAGATGGGATTTCCTATTCTCCCCGCCCAACCCGACCCCAAAAGATCGGTTGGTACATTTTCTAATCTCTAGTGCCTCTCGCCCCCACGGTCCCTGAACTCGTCGAAGGGCCCCTAGGTGTTAATGCATGGCATATATTATTAATCATCGCGCCAGCCGATTAAAACTCAAGCCGTGTCCCGGCTTACCAAAACCCACAGAAAGTCGTCGGTTTCTGCGACTTTCTGTTTAAGCCTCTTGCCACACGATTGGCGAGAGGTTTGGAGAGTGGTTCGAAGCCCCTTCTTAACGGCGAAAGAAGGGGTTGGGGTCGTTGGTGATAACTCCTTAGGACCGCTCGGCTTTGCCGCTTATTCGAGCAACGCGAGTCTTAAGAAAGGAAATATTATATTTTGAATGACCTTACGCTAAAATGATGGCTTACAGGTGTATATCTTCGTGTGCCCGTCGTAGCGCTTTGCCAATACGGCACCAAAGCCCTCACCACTCTGCATGAATTTTAGGTCGCGATGGTACGGTCGCTCACCGGATAGAAGTCATAACGCTCCAGCATCCTGTTCACGGCCTTCACCAGGTCTTCCATGTGGTAATAGCGATGTTGGTCTCTCAAGCACCTGTCCAACACCAGATACCTCGACCACTCCATCACCGTCGGCTCCACCGACCTGTTCTTTTTCTTCTCGTCAGCCATTAGCTCTAGTTCTTCATCCTTTCAGCAGTGCATCCTCATATTTCAGTTTACGTTCCTCCACTTTCTGCATCATATTATTAAAGAACCGTTCCCAAATCTTAAGCGCATCACTAGTGGCAGTCTCGTCCATATCCGACATCTCCGTAAACCTTGCACCCATCACACTGGGCGAGGCCATACGTTTGCCATAGTACTGGTCGTTCTCTGTATCATACAGCAGCCACCAACGGTCGTGTATTGGGCTCGTTTTCTGGTCACTCTCGTAACAGCACGACTTCACCTCTATTCTTCCTGGCAGGTTCGATGATATGGCATTCCATCCGTCCTGGAACGCTTCGTTCAGCGTTGCATCTCTTTTATTTAGGGTGAGTATGTAGCATCGCAGGTCGTTGTTCAGATCCATCAGCGATTTGATGATGTACAAGTCTTCCGGGTGGAAGAAGGGGTCTATGATTCTCAACACCTCCACTGGATGTTCCTTATACCATGCGATGATGTTTTGTAGTCCTTGCTCACTCTCACCTACCGGAATAAAGCTGTTGCTCTCAAACTCGCGTTCATTCATAATCCTGTTCACGCGCTCCAGCTTCTCTTTCGTTCCGCTTGCAATAGCCAGTACGATTTTCAGGTTATCCACGATGGCTATATGCATTTCCCTTAGCAGCACGCCATATCGCTTGTTTGCCTGATTCTTCTGATACAGATTCTCCATAAAGAACAGCACAGCATTGCGTGTGTCCGTAATGGGATTCTCATATATTTTCTGTACAATGGATGCTGTGGTCTCAATATCCTTCACCACATAGCGTTTCTTAATCAGATATTCCATCTGCTTCTCAAAGAATCGCATCTGCTCTTCGTTGTTCAGTCGGGCCACTTGCTGCATATCTTCCTTAGCTGCTTTCAGCCTTCTGTCCGACACCCCACGCTTCCTCAACAGTTGCTTGTACTGTATGCGCACGGGGTCGTCATCCACCATCTCCAGCATCGATTCAGCCAGCTCCTCATTATGGTCCCTCACCATATCTATCATTTTCTGATAGTCAGCGTACTTACCGTTCTTGTCGCTTTTCAGCGAAGCCATGGCCCGCTCTGCTATCATCTTTGATTTGGCTGAAGCGGCATCAAACGAATCCTGCAAACAAAGGGAATAACGGTTGAAGCGGTCAAACGTATAGTCTATCTCTTCAGTCTTCTGCACAGCCAGGTCTATAAACTCTGCCTTTTCATAGGACCGCTTCAGGTAACTGGCAACGTGGGCGTACAAGAAAGCCTGATCTGCTTTGTTATCCACACTCTCTATCTCTGCTTTCAGGCCTGCTCCGTTTTCTATGCCACTGCCACGGCTGCCGTCTATCATCGCCTTGCAGGCAATGCGGTAGCCGTTGTGTTGTATGCCGTCAACCATTGGCAGGCGGTTTTTCACAATATCCTCCAACCGGTCAAACAGCACCTTATGCAACTCTCTCGACAGCGTCTTTCCAGTGTCACGCTTTATTGACCTCGAAAGTATATCCGTATAGTTAAAGATGAAGCCCTCGTCGTGCGTCTGTTCCATCAGATCCATCAAGTAGTCGTAGTCCTTACGCTCCAGAGATATCTGTGTCTCTATTTCGCTCGAATTATTATACTCCGGATAAGGATATTTCGTCAGGATATAGCGAGCTATATTCTCCAGACAGGCATTTTGGAAGAACGTATCATAATTTTTGAGCCGTTCAAAGAATAGCAGCTTTGAACTCAAGAACAGCGCCGGGCTGATATGGTACAACACCAACTTCTGGTAGTAACCAGAGAAGTGGTCAAGAGGTTTCGATACGTAACGGTTCACTATTTTGTTGAACTTATCCATATCATCCACACCATAGAATTCGAGTGCTATTCGTGCCCATTGTATGATGCTCTCGCCTTCGCTTTCATCGTACGACAACAACGACTTAAACAGTTCCAAATCCTCGTCCGTACACATCTTCGAGCGTATCAGTATGCCCAGCGAGTGTACATATAGCTCCAGACTCTCCCAATAGGCAGCCACGCACGAGTATGATGATAGCAACTGACTCTTTCTTACCTCCGCACACTTAGCCACATATTCCTTGGCCTCCTGCTTCATCGATATTCTCGACATCACCTTGGCTATCTGGTAGCCTGTCCTCATCTTCAGCCAAGGCATATTAATGGTGTTCCACGCATGTTCAAGGTCATCTTTTACCATTCCTTTGAAATCTTCCACGCTCGAACCGTCCGCAAACTTCTCACCGGCATAATACTTTGCCACCCATACATACAGGTTTGCCAACATATAGCACATCAGATCAGCCTGCTCCACTTCTTTCAGCAGGCCATAGTTGGTCTTCACTTCCTCCAGCAGGTGCGCATCTTTATCCTTGCAGGCTCTTATCTTATCCACCAATGCCACCAGGGGTTTGTGCAACTCCGTACGATCATAGGTTATCTCGCTAAACAGTTTGATAAAATAAGCCCAATCCAGTTTCTTGATATCCGTCTGCCATACATATTCTGTCGCTGCAAGCAAGTAGGCTCTGTCCCTGCGCTCCTTGGTGTTCATCAAAGCTATCACCTCCTTCACAAAAGAAGGCGCCGTGCACACCAGTGCCTTAATTGGGCCCTCCACCACCTTCAGATGGTAGGCAGAGTTCTTCAAAATCTCAGCCACATCATCCGTAATATCCTGTTGCAGTTGGAAGGCTGGCATCATCCATTCCTCCACGTCCTTCTTGTCACCCAACTTTTCATAGTCTCGCAGTATCAGAGCCTTGCAGTGGGCTTGCAGCGCCCGGTCTTTCATTTCTGTTATCTCCAGATACAGGTTCTGTAGCCGGTCTTTCGCACATTCTTTGTCGTGCTTCACCACCGCACTAATCACCAGCAACATCAGCTTTACATACTCCACTGTGGGGTATTTGATGTTTGCCACCACAGCATCCAGCATACCCACTATCTTCTTCACCTGCTCGCCGCTCATTTCTGCCAAAGGTTTGCAGAATTGGTAGAGGAACGACACCTTGGGCATTGATGTGGTCGATGTGTCTATCACCAGTTTCACGGCATACTCCACTGCTTCGCCTATATCCTCACGTTTTCTGTGGTCTGGAATCCAATATCTCAGGAAGTATAGCTGACTGCTCGGTGTGGGCAGTTCTTTCATACGCTCCACCACCTGTGCCGCCGTACTGTCAGCCATGATGCATTTCATTACCGAGGCCATTTTGCGCAGACCGTCATCCATAATCCTCGTACTGATGATGTCAGCCTTTGTCTGGTTGCCGTCACTGCTACGCCCCTCATTGTTGTACGACAAACTGATAGCCGTGTATAGACGGTCTATCTGCCGCTGGTCCTTGGTCACCTTCGCCACCTTGTCAATGATTTCCAAGGCTTTCTCCAGTTTCACGGGCAGCATCAGCTTGGCCAGTTCCAGTGCCTTGTCGGGTATGTGTTCAAAGTCTATAGCATCTGCCAGTGCACATATCTGCATGTCTATCTCATCTTTCATGGCATCGCTCAGGTTGCCCCCAGACTGCGCCATGATGAGCAGACATTTCAGCCTCTCTTCCAGCAGGAATACGTTCTGTGCCAACGTGTAGGCACTCTTGTCATCGCCAATGGCTATCAGTGCTTCTATCTCTTCGTCGCTCAGTTCGTTTTTCTCTATCTCACGGCTCACACTGCGGTTTACGGCAAAGCGGAAGTAGGCTGCTGTTTGGGTCTCAAAATCGCTGCAGGCGTTATAACCATATTCACACTGTTCGTTCAGTGCCGCCTGACTGCGCTTGGTCACCAAGTAGTTCTGCACATTCTCACTTGTCAGGTAGTTCACCAACTGCTTGTTTTTCTTCACGTGCTTATACAACGCAGGCAGATACAAGAATTGCTCCTCCACATCCTTGTATCCTTCCATCATATCTATCAGCAGCAACTCTATGGGTGTCTTATAGTCAGCAAGTTTCACCCTCAGGTATTTCCGATAGTCGTCACTTTTCAGTTCCACTATTCCGTTGCTCACCCCCACATAGTCCTTTGCTTTCTCTATCAGTGTCTGAATCTCTTCCTCTGTCAGTTTCAGTGTCATCATCACCGACTGCTTGTCCTGCGGTATCTCACTGAATGTCAAAAGCGTCATCAGCTGTACCAGCTTCTCGTCGTCCTGTTCCTCTATCCAGGCAAAGTCATCCTCAAAGAAATCCTTCACACCGTTTCGGTAGTATGCACGTAATGCCTCTATACCTTCTTTTTCCAGTTTCTCTGTCAGTATGGTCAATTGCCTTGCCTCACCTTTATTACTAAGGTCATATATCGTACCGATGTCCTCCTTGGTCAATGTGTTGTCTATCTTTCTCAAATAGCCCTCCACATCATTCATTTGGAATTTCAGCACCTCATTACTCTGTTTCACGGGTGTAGCCTCTGGTAATAGCTGTTTGATATCTTCTTTGTTGCCCGAAAAGATAAACCTACCGTTCTCTATGTTGAATAATGGTGCTAAGGCAGCCTTAATGCTATCCACGTATTCTATTGGTATATTAGCAAAACCGTCAAACACGAAATACAGATAGTTTTTCTTTTTGGCACGCCTGCTCAGTTTGTATATCCAAGGCGTCAGATTCTTCTCGTCTATATTATCTTTGTCCTTCTCATCCTTGCTATTGTTCACGTCCAGCAGTTCCAACTGATGCAGCAAACTTCTCACAATGGTTTGTGGGCTCAACAGATGACGGCTCCACCCGTTGTTGAAATACGAAGCACATTCGTCACCATGCCTTCTGGCAAAGAGAGCAAGCGTTGTAGTTACACCGACACCCTCTTCACCTGCCACGCATAGCACGCGGTTCTCTTCCAACTGGCTATCATATAGATCCAGATACTGGTCGCGCGAAATCATATTCTCACGCAACTTTGGACGCGTTTCACTCCGCGAATACATATTCAACAACTCTGCTCTCATATTGTTAGTCTTTTATAGTTCTAAAGGATTGTCTCTCTCTTTTTCCTTGCTATTCCTCAACCAATGTCTTACCCAACTCCGTCAGATAATATGCTTGACCTTTATTCGTTTTATTTTCGGGATAAAGTAATGCCATATAACCACCTTCAATGGCAGGATTTAAATATTTTTTTCGGAAATTATCAGATCCTTTCAACCCTATTCTTTCCATCATATCTTTTACTGTTAAAGTTTTATCTCCAACAGTATCTATTAGTTTAAGTACATAAATATCTGGTCTATTAGCTGCCCTTGTATCTTTACCTATATCTTTACCTGTATCTTTACCTGTAACTTTACCTGTAACACTATAATCTACAGAGTAAATCACAGTCATAAACTGACTGGGCGATGATTTAAATACAGGCCGTCTCTCCTCCTTATATGACTCCAGCGCCTTCGTCTCGTTGCAAATACGCTTCAGGCCGCTACCACGTTTCTCCATATAGTCCAGCTGCGCCATCACGTCTGCCAGCACAGGGTTACGTCTCAACGAAGAAATATCCTCCAGTGGAACATCCTGCACCTGTTGACCGCTATACATACCGCCAGGCGAAGTCACAGCAATTCTGTCATCATAGATGTCCAGATGAACCTCACCGCCCATCACCGTATAGTCCCTGTGAATGAAATGATTCACCATAGCCTCCA
>JAEEGJ010026025.1_pt1 | contig 11907 bp, 8 predicted proteins | sample 8958761 | NCBI WGS metagenome assembly JAEEGJ01 (sample SAMN16246546, study PRJNA631951) | gut metagenome | biome: gut microbiome; feature: rumen; material: RS-attached | host: Bos | place: Iran: Karaj | collected 2018-10 | reverse complement strand
TGTCCGTTCAGGGACAAACAGCTCTGTCAGAATTGTAAATAGTTGAGCGCACACTCACAAATAAAGATGGCGATATTAGCATTTTTAGAAAATCGCAATCTTATGCGACGTTCCCCAAGGCCTAGGGCGGGAGGTGGAAGCCCGAAGCTGCGGGGGCGAGGTCTGACTTTGTGGCGGCGGAGGCGGGGTGCCTTAGGCGTTTTGAATCTTTCCGGTGTAGAGCTGGTAGTATTTGCCGCCCTCTTGGATGAGTTCTTCGTGACTGCCTCGTTCGATGATTCGGCCTTGGTCAAGGACCATGATGCAATCGGAGTTGCGGATGGTCGAAAGGCGATGGGCTATTACGAAGGTTGTGCGGCCGCTCATGAGCTTGTCCATTCCGTCCTGGACGATTTTTTCGGTACGGGTATCGATAGATGATGTGGCCTCGTCAAGGATGAGCACCGGTGGATCTGCGATAGCGGCTCGCGCTATGGCAAGAAGCTGTCTTTGGCCCTGAGATAGGTTGCCTCCATCACCCTTGATTACGGTGTCGTAGCCCTGTGGCAATCTGCGGATGAATCCATCTGCGTTAGCAAGCTTTGCTGCTGCAATAACCTCTTCTCCAGTGGCATCCAGTTTTCCATAGCGGATATTGTCTGCGATAGTACCTGTAAACAGGTGAGTATCCTGCAAAACAATTCCCAAAGAGCGACGTAAGTCAGCCTTCTTAATCTTGTTGATGTTGATTCCGTCGTAGCGGATTTTACCATCCGCGATGTCGTAGAATCGATTAATAAGGTTTGTGATTGTAGTCTTGCCGGCACCTGTGGCACCTACGAAGGCAATCTTTTGGCCAGGGGTTGCAAAGAGCTTGATGTTGTGTAGAACTGTCTTGTCTGGATTGTATGCAAAGTCTACATCATCAAATACGATATCACCCTGAAGCTTCTGATAAGTTGTTGTATCGTCGGCCTTGTGATAGTGTTTCCAAGCCCACATTCCTGTGTGCTCCTTGCACTCTACTATCTGTCCGTTTTCTTCCTTGGCGTTTACGAGCATAACATAGCCGTCGTCAACCTCTGGCTCTTGATCAATCAAGTCAAATACACGCTCGGCCCCGGCCATCGCAAGTACGATAGACTGGAACTGCTGTGAAATCTGCGAAATCGGCATGTTAAATGCACGGTTGAACTGTAGGAAAGCAGCAAGACCGCCTAGCGTAAGGCCTGAGAATCCGTTGATAACAAGAATTCCACCAACTACCGCGCAAGCAACATAGCTTATGTTACCCATCTGCATATTTATAGGACCCATGCAGTTGGCAAGGCGATTTGCCTTGTAAGCATTTTCGAAAAGCTCTTCATTAAGCTGATTGAACTTTTCCATGACCTCTTCTTCGTGACAGAACACCTTGACAACCTTCTGTCCTTTCATGATTTCTTCGATGTTTCCATTGACTTCTCCAAGAGCTTTCTGCTGCTTACGGAAGAAGTTTCCTGAGCGTTTAGCTACCTGTGCAGTGGTGTACGAAATCAAAAATACCATGACAAGGGTAACTATCGTCAAAGGCCATGAAGTCATTATCATGTATATCAATACAGTAACTATGGTGATAGAGCTGTTTAATATCTGCGGAAAACCTTGTGATATCATTTGCCTTAAGGTATCGATATCGTTGGTATAAACAGACATGATGTCACCATGGGCATGTGTATCAAAATATCGGATTGGTAAATCCTCCATCTTTTCAAACATTTCATCTCTCAGATTTCTGAGAGTTCCCTGTGCAACAAAAATCATCAAATAATTGTACAAATACGATGCAAGGCTTCCAACTGCAAAGAAGGCTATCAGCTCTTTTATCGCCATAGCAAGAGGACTGAAATCTTTGCTTCCAGTTTTAAGCATTGGCTCGATGTAGTCGTCTATCAAGCGCTGCATCATAGCCATTCCCTTGGCATTGCAGATTACTGCTGTAAATATACCTATAACTACAAAGATTAAGTGTACGCTATAGTTTTTACCAATGTATTTAATAAGGCGGCCAAGGACTCCTCGTCTTTTGGCCTTCTGCTCAGGTGTGAGAGGCTGTAACTGCCCTGGTTGAACTTTTCTAGCCATTGTCCTTACCTCCTTCCTCATCTACTTTATCGAAATCGCCGCTTCCAGCGCCCGTCTGCTGCTCGTAGATTTCACGATAAATCTGATTCCGAGCCATAAGCTCATCATGGGTTCCGAAATCATCTATCTTGCCATCGTCCATAACAACGATTCTGTCTGCGTCCATTACGGATGCAATTCGCTGGGCGATGATAAGCTTTGTTGTGTTTGGTATTTCTTCCCTAAATGCCTTTCTAATCTTGGCATCTGTTGCTGTGTCCACCGCAGATGTTGAATCATCTAGAATAAGAATCTTTGGTTTTTTCAGCAAGGCTCTTGCTATACAAAGTCTCTGGCGCTGACCACCCGAAACGTTGGTACCGCCCTGAGTAATTACTGTATCGTAGCCCTCTGGGAATCGCTCGATAAACTCATCAGCGCATGCTAATTGAGCTGCATGCTTAACCTCTTCATCAGTGGCATTCTTGTCTCCCCAACGAAGGTTTTCTGCGATTGTTCCCGAAAACAATACGTTGTTTTGAAGCACAACAGAGACCTCATTTCTGATAGTCTCAACATCGTAGTTTCTAACATCTTGTCCTGCAACAAGCACCTGTCCTTCATCTACATCGTAAAGTCTAGAAATCATTGATACTAACGTAGATTTAGCCGAACCTGTTCCACCTAAAACACCGATTGTCTCACCAGATTCAATCTTTAAATTGATATGGTCAAGAACAGGCCTCTCTGCCGTTTTGTTATATCCAAAAACAACATCCTTAAACTCGATTGAACCATCTAACACATCATATAGAGGCTTATCGCAGTTTTTGATTGTGCTCTCTTCTTCAAGCACCTCGTAGATACGTTTGACGCTTGCAATTGACATGGTAATCATAATGAAAATCATGGCAAAGAACATCAACGACATAAGAATATTCAAGCAATAACTAAACAAAGATAAAAGCTCACCTGTTGTAAGAGTGCCATCTAGAACAATAAATTTAGCACCAAACCAACTGATTAGAATGATGCAAGTGTAAACTACAGCATTTAAAAATGGCATGGTAAATGCAATCATCTTTTCTGCCGAGGTAGCCGCCTTATAAATGCCGCCGCTACCTTCAACGAACTTTTTCTTTTCGTAGTCTTCTCTAACATACGCCTTAACAACACGCATACCTGTAACATTCTCCTGCACAGATGCATTCAAATCATCGTACTTTCTAAAAAGTGTCTCGAACAAGCTCTTACTCTTGGCCATAACAAAAACCATCACCGCCAAAATAAGAAGCATCGCTATAAGAAAAATCGAAGCAAGCCTTACGTTGATTTTAAAGGACAGCACCATAGCAACAATAACCGTAACAGGCGCTCTAAAGCCCATTCTCAAAATCATGATGAAGGCATTTTGCACATTAGTAACATCTGTTGTAAGACGTGTTACTAGACCTGCTGTTGAGAACTTATCAATATTTTCAAAGGAATATGTCTGAATGCGCTCGAACATTGCCTTTCTAAGGTTTTTAGCCCATCCGGCCGAGGCCTTGCTGCCAAGCACCGCACCCATGATTCCTCCAAACAAACCAATGACTGCGCAGATGAGCATCTTGCCGCCTGCAGAATATATGACAGACATTTTTCCTTCTTTTACTCCGTCATCTACTATGGTTGCAATCAATAATGGAATAATCATTTCCATTGCAACCTCAAGAATCATAAACAACGGTGTGAGCAATGCCGATAGCTTGTATTCTTTTATCTCTTTCAGTATTCTCTTAACCAATTATTACTCCTCCTTGTTGGATAAATCTATGTACGATTTGTAATTCATAGCGTTTTGACGCATTTTTTCTAGAACCTCTACCACTAGCTCTATTTGCTCTTCGGATATGCCCTTTGTGATGTATTCATCAACGGCAATGATCTGATTTTCAGCCATGTTGGTGAACTTCTTTCCAACCTCGGTTAAAACAATCTGCTTTTTTCGACCATCTGAATTAACCGGAACTTTCCTGATAAATCCGCTCTTTTCTAGCTCTTGAATCATATCCGCAAGAGTTGACTTCGGCAGATGTAAGGTTTTTTCTAAATCCTTTTGAAATACAGCATCCTCTTGGCGATCTAGATATCCAAGCAACCATCCTATCTTCATATTGCACTGATGGCCTTCGTTATTTTCGATTACGCCTCGGCTAACAGCTTTTTTAATTTCACGGCTAGTTCCGTCAAACAAAAATCCAAGGTGTCGCATGCTGTCAAAATCCTTTTTTATCATGCTTATCCTTTCTTTATATTGTTGTAAAATCAATGTTTTTAGTGCAAAATGGTTCGAGCCCGAATAGTTCGGTACCGAACTATTTTTTATTATATAATCTTAATTGTGTCCAAGCAACAAAATTTCTATTAAAAAAGTATTAAAAATCACCGTGCAACTATTTTCCGTGGTATAGTAGACAAAGAAGCACCGGTATGTTAATCTCTTAAGTGGCTATGAATAATGACTTGAATTCGTATAATGGTGTTAGGGGGTACGGAGTAAAATAATTAAATATTTAAAGGAGTAGAAACATATGAGAGAAAGAAGCAAAGATCTTAGAGTAAGGAGAACGATCACAGGAATTAGAAAGTCTTTCTTTGAACTTGTTTTAGAGAAAAATTATAATGAAATTTCTATTACTGAATTAACAGATCGTGCGGGCATCAACCGCAAGACCTTTTATCTACACTATTCTTCATTGGATGATTTAGTTTCTGAGGTAGAGGAAGAAATCGTAGAAGAGATTCTTGAAGCTATTGGGGAATCAGCTGAGAATTTCGACTTGAAGGGTTGTATTACAAATTTCTATAAGTATTTGGAAACACGTAATGCTGTTCAGCAGAGATTGCTCTGTGATGACCACTATTCATTCTTCTATGAGTCAGTAACAGATGCTGTTTTAAAGAGCAAGCCATTTGTTAAGTTCTTTGAAGTTGCTGCTTATCCTACAATTGTTCGTTCTTACACAATTTGTATCACATTTATCTACAGAGATTGGTTGCGTTCAGGAAAGAAGATTCCTTTCGACGAGCTTGCTGCTCAGGCATGCCAGATTATCGAAAATGGATACAATGGTATTACTAAAAAGAAATAAAATAAGTTAAAAAATCTCCCATGGTTTATGGGAGATTTTTTATGTCTAAATTTAATTTTGCACTTAATTCCTTTATTCTAAAGAATAAGCTTCATGGCTCCGTAGATTCCAGCATCATTGCCAAGTGTTGCTAGAATAATCTTTGAGTTCTTACATCCATGGAAAGCGATTTGGTTGAATCTATATTCAACTTCGTCTATCAGATACTGTCCAGCCTTTGATACGCCTCCACCAATAACAAATGCCTCTGGATTTACCACGCAAGATATAACCTGAAGTCCCTGAGCCAAATACTCACAAGCTCTCTTTACAACTTCCTTCGCTACTACATCGCCCTTCTTTGCCTCGTCAAATACAGCCTTGGCATCTAGTGGCTCAATTGTTCTAAGAGTTGTCTCATCATCATTTTGCGCCAAGCGAATCTTTGCAAGCCTTGCAATTCCTGTTGCTGAACAATACTGCTCAAGACAGCCGTGATTGCCACATCCACATGAATTCTCTTCATTATAGCTAACTCTGATGTGTCCGATTTCTCCTGCTGCTCCTGTGGAACCAGTAATAATCTCGTCGTTAATAATAACTCCTCCGCCTACTCCTGTTCCAAGAGTAACCATTACTGAACTACCATATTCTTTTGCTGCACCCATCCAAGCTTCGCCTAAAGCTGCTACGTTTGCATCATTTCCTGCCTTTACCTTGATTCCGCCAAGGCAATCTGAAAACTCTTTCTCTACATTGAAAACGCCCCAGCCAAGATTAACGCATCTATTAACAACGCCATCTCCTGACACAGGACCTGGAATACCTATACCAACACCAGAAACATCATCTGCTGTTATGCCCTTTTCTTCCATCTTAGTAAGTACTGTTGTAGCCAAGTTCTTAAGTATGTTGACACCTCCATTAGATGTGTCTGTTGGAACCTCCCACTTTTCAACTAACTCTCCTGATGTTGTGAAAAGTCCACACTTACATGTGGTTCCACCTAAATCAAGTCCAAAACCATAGTTTGCCATTACTCCCAAACCTCCGTATATATAATATTTTTTGATTTAGCTAGATAACTATTGTTGCTCAACTTGTTCTGTAGTTGTTGTAACCTGTACATCTGTTGCATTCTCCGGGATTGCTCCCTCAGGCACACGGTTTCCATCGAAAGTCTGCGTTATTACCTGATAATCTTCCCCAGGATTCTCCTCGTCGAAAATGCCCTGCTGTTCTTCCTCTTCAGCAGGTTCTTCCTGCTGCTCTTCTGTACCGATAAACTCGATTGGCTTTTTAAACTCAGCTGGAAGTAAGCCCTCATGGATACCTACCATGTACTCCTGCCAAATTGCGGCTGGATAAGATGATCCCTTGAGGCTAGGAAGCTTTTTAGGGGTGTCATATCCAACCCACACACTGGTGGTGTAGTATTTGGTGTATCCAACAAACCAACCGTCTCTATTTTTGTTGGTTGTTCCTGTCTTTCCAGCACAAGGCATCTCGCCCAAGTCAATGCTCTTTGCCGTTCCGTCAGTCACTACCGATTGTAGCATATCTGTCATCATTCTGGCAGCATTTTCTTTGTAAACTTCTTTTGGCTCTTGCTTCGCCTCGTACAATATATTTCCTGCAGAATCTGTAATCTTAAGAATGCAATCCGGCTCTCGCATATTGCCATCGTTGTATATTGTACAATAGCCCTTTGCCATCTCTAGTGGACTAACGCCGACGGTAAATCCGCCTAAGCAGGCCGCCATTCCATAGTCATCCTTTTCAATATGAGAGAACTCTAAGGCTTTGAGATATTGCATCCCCGCCTCAGGAGTCAGCTGCTCATAAAGCTGCCATGCAACTGTGTTTTTGGACTGGGCCACCGCTTCTCTCAGCGTAATTTCTCCTGAATATGTTCCTGTGGAATTCTCTGGTCCATTAGGTTGTTTTACATCCATCACCTTTGAATCTGGTGTAAGTCCTCGCTCAAGCACTGGAGTGTAAACTAACAATGGTTTTATAGAGCTTCCCGGCTGTCTGTAGCTTTGGAATGCTCTGTTTAAAGTATAACCTGTTACGTCTTGGCTTCTTCCGCCAACTATCGCCTTTGTCATGCCTGTCTCGTTATCCAAGCAGACTGCCGCTGATTGGAGGGTGTATATCCCTTCCTCATTTACGTCTGTAAACTCCGCTAGCTTTGTATCAATAGCTGACTGAAGCTGGTTTTGCATATTTATATCAATCGTTGTATATATTCTATAACCTGATGTAAATAGACTTCGATTCCAATTGTTGTATGCTTCCTCGTAGGCTTTCTCGTAGTTTGCTTTCGCCTCCTGAGTCCTAAAATCTGTCTTGAATTCGAATCCGTCTCGTTTCATCAGATTACGAGTCGCACAATAATATACGTAGGTTTCCACGTAGTTATTCTTTAAGGATGTAGAACGACTAAGGTTGATTTCCTCATTTACAGCACCGTTGTATGTACTTTCACTAATCTTTTCATCCTTAAGCATTGCCTTTAAGATACGATTTCGCCTAGCGATTGTATTGTCTGGATTTATCACTGGATCGTAAAAAGTCGGGCTGTTTGGAATCGCCAAAATATAGCATATCTCTGATAAATCAAGTTGATTCGCATCCTTGCTAAAATAGCCCTTTGCCGCCGCCTGTATACCATAATAGCCGTTGGCAAAATATACATTATTAAGATAGAACTCTAATATCTGCTCCTTGGAATACTTCTTTTCCATCTCAGAAGCTATGTAAATCTCTTCGACTTTTCTTTGCCATGTCTTTTCGTTTGACAAAAACATGGTTCGCGCAAGCTGCTGGGTAATGGTACTTCCGCCTTGCTTAACCTCTCCATCCTTTATCATGGCAAACGCAGCTCTCGCTATGGCTTTGTAGTCCACCCCTGAATGCTTGAAAAACTTTTTATCTTCTATTGAGACAATAGCATCCGTAAATTCCTGAGGAATATCCTTGTATGGCAGATAATAAACGTCCTTCTCCCCTTTCAAAACTGAAATCGTATTTCCGTTAGCATCGTACACTTCGCTAGTTTCTATCTGCCTAAAGGTGTTGGCATTAGAATGCTTTACTATACTGATTGCCTCGTTCTTTAGCTGGGAAACCTGACGGGCATAGCCGCCCAAATAGTAGTAGGAAAAGCCGCCTACTACTATTAACAAAAGTACGATTTGAATTTTTATTAACCTCAGGATTTTCTTTTCCTTGGCCTTCTTCATAGATTATCTGCCTCTCATTTTTTTCGTCAATTAAAATCTATATGAGAATTATATATTATTTCATACCCTTATGTCATATCTTTGACATTTTTGCCCTTAAATTTTGCTTTATTTTTCCATTTCCTTGTAATTGTCCTTCTTTACAATTATCATTAATATGATGTGTTTAAAGGCATATTTTGTAAATTTAAATGCCTATATGTACCTTGCAGAACAGGCTAATATATCTGCAAAATGTTTCTTATATTCACATCAATACTATAGTTTTTCGGGAGGTTTAAACGTGGAAAAAGAAAAAATTGGCGTTACCAAAAATGGCGAAGATATCATCGCTTACACTCTTATCAACAAAAATGGAATGCAAGCCAAAATAATGAACTATGGCTGCAATCTTTTAGAACTCTGGGTACCTGATTCAGAGGGTATCCTTTCAGATGTAGTTTTAGGCTACGACAAAATCGAGGACTACTTCGTGAATGGCCCTGGCTTTGGCTGCTGTATCTGCCCTTACGGCAACCGCATCGGCGACAGCAAATTTACTCTCAACGGAGTTGAATACAAGCTTGATGCAAACGATGGCAAGAACAACCTTCACTCTGGATTCAATCCAATGCATCGTCGTATCTGGGATGTAGTATCAGCCGATGATAGCCACATCACCTTCACTTGCCACAAGGCAGACGGCGAGTGTGGTTTCCCAGGAGAAATGGACATCACCATCACATATACTTTATCTGATGACAACGCTCTAAAGCTTGAATATTCAGGCCTTTCAGATGTTGATACAGTATTCAACCCAACCAATCATTCTTACTTTAACTTGAATGGACACGACACAGGTTCGGTTATGAATCACATCGTATGGATAGACGCAGACAAGTTTACATACACAGATAGCGAGTCTATACCACATGGCGAACTTGCTGATGTTAAGGGAACTCCAATGGATTTCACTACTCCAAAGCCTCTTAGCAAGGATACAGAAGCAGATTACGATCAGCTCAACTGGGCAGGCGGTTTCGACCACAACTACTGCTTAAACAACCCATCTCTCACTAAACCAAGTTGTACACTTGAAGACCCTGAGAGCGGCAGAAAGATGGAAGTTTACACAGATTTACCTGGCGTACAGCTCTACGCAGGCAACTATCTCGATTCTTCACACATTGGCAAGGGCGGCTTTGCTTACGACAAGCGCTACGGTGTTTGCTTCGAGTCCCAGTTCTTCCCAAATGCCGTCAACGTACCAGCCTTCCAGCAGCCAATCGCGAAAGCCGGCGTCAAGGCTCACTCTACAACCATCTACAAGTTTGTTTAATTAGCGCATTACGCTTCTTGTTTATCACAGGGCGGCTCCAAACTGGGGCTCGCCCTTCTTTTTTCTCTCCTTCTCTTGCCGCGCCAACCACCGCCCGCCGGCTCACTCTTGTTGAATGACTTAAGAAGAATTATAGATTATCTTATCCTCACAAATGGAGCATTCTGACCTGTGTTTTCACTGCTTTTACAATTCGGATTGAATGTGTTAAGCATGACGGACATATGAAAAATACAAATTTAGTTACATAATCTAGACTTAGGATAATTGCTTTCGATTACATTCGCTAAGTGAAAGTATAAAAGAGATTTTTGTATATATAGTCACCAAGGCACATTCGACGTCCTGTCTCAACGTGCCTTTTCAGCCGCCGTCCTGGCGGCTGATGACTATATATATCAAAAATCTCTTTTTCTTTCACTAATGCTCATTCCAACGAAAGAGCAATTATTCCTAAGCTAGATTATGTAACTATATTCTTGAAATAATATAATGTCCGTCGATGCTACACATTCATCTGAGAATTGTAAAACATTGAAAACACTGGTCAAAACAGGAATGCGAACATGTGAGGATTAGATAATCATAATTCTTCGCCGGAATTCAACAAGAGTGAGCCGGCAGGCGGTGGTCGGCGCGGCATATTTAGGCATAAAAGAAGGGCGAGCCCTGGTTTGGAGCCGCCCCTGCTAAAGTGTTCAGAGTAATGCGCTAATTATAGAAATGCCTTGATCTGTTTGTAGATGCCGGCTGCGTCAAGCTCGTATTTTTCGAGAAGCTTAACGGCTGGTCCAGATTCTCCGAAGGTGTCTTGTACTCCGATGCGGAGCATCTTTGTTGGGCACTTCTCTGAGAGAACTTCGGCTACGGCGCCACCGAGGCCACCGATTACTGAGTGCTCTTCTACTGTGACTACTTTGCCTGTCTTAGATGCGCTCTTTATGATGAGGTCGGTATCAAGAGGCTTGATTGTGTGGATGTTGATAACCTCTGCATCGATACCATCTTCAGCAAGTTTCTTGGCTGCCTCAAGTGATTCGTTAACTTCGAGGCCTGTAGCGATGATTGTAAGGTCTTTTCCTTCCTTGAGAACAACACCCTTTCCGATTTCAAACTTGTAGTCTGGTCTGTCATTGATTACAGGTACGGCAAGACGTCCAAAACGAAGGTAAACTGGGCCTTCCATCTTGTATGCAGCCTCTACTGCTGCCTTTGCCTCAACATCATCTGAAGGATTGATGATAGTCATACCTGGGATTGTACGCATAAGTGCGATATCTTCGTTACACTGATGTGAAGCACCATCCTCACCTACTGAAATACCGGCGTGTGTAGCACCAATCTTTACGTTGAAGTGTGGGTAACCAACTGAGTTACGAACCTGCTCAAATGCTCTGCCTGCTGCAAACATAGCAAATGATGAACAGAAAGGAACCTTTCCTGTTGCTGCGATACCAGCTGCGATACCAACCATGTTTGACTCTGCAATACCACAGTCAATATGACGCTCTGGGAAAGCCTTTCTAAAGATACCTGTCTTTGTAGCCTCTGCAAGGTCAGCATCTAAAACTACAAGATTGTCATATTTCTCACCTAAAGCAACGAGAGCATTACCGTAGCTCTCACGAGTTGCGATTTTTTTAACGTCTGCCATTACTCTTCACCTGCTTTCTTTAATTCTTCCATAGCAATTGCGTACTCCTCGTCGTTAGGAGCCTTACCATGCCATCCTACCTGGTTCTCCATGAATGAGATGCCCTTACCCTTTACAGTCTTTACAATGATTGCAGAAGGAGCACCCTTTGTTTCGCGAGCCTCCTTAAATGCTGCGCGAAGCTGCTCAAAATCGTTTCCATCAGCTACTTCTATAACATGGAAGTTGAAAGCCTTGAACTTGTCTGGAATTGGATATGGAGTATTAACTACATCAACTGGTCCATCAATCTGAAGACCGTTGTTATCTACGATTACACAAAGGTTATCAAGCTTCTTTGCTCCTGCGAACATAGCAGCTTCCCAAACCTGACCCTCTTGGATTTCACCATCCCCAAGAAGTGTGTATACTCTATAGCTTTCATTAGAAAGCTTTGCTGAAAGAGCCATACCAGTTGCAACAGATATACCCTGTCCAAGAGAACCTGATGAT
>JAEEGJ010026022.1_pt1 | contig 11908 bp, 6 predicted proteins | sample 8958761 | NCBI WGS metagenome assembly JAEEGJ01 (sample SAMN16246546, study PRJNA631951) | gut metagenome | biome: gut microbiome; feature: rumen; material: RS-attached | host: Bos | place: Iran: Karaj | collected 2018-10 | reverse complement strand
TGAGAGTGTCTCAGGCTTGGTCATGGCAACATTTCCGAGGTTGTCCTTAAGCAGTTTCATGTTGCCGTTCTTTATCTGATATATCTGGTTGGTGGAGCTTGATACAACGTTGTTCTGCCACTGCCTTGCTCCGCCTGTATATACGATGAGGTTGATGTTATCGCCGAGGTTTGCGCCGATCATCTCCTGAAGGTCCTTGCTGGCCATTGCGCTTCTGGACTCAAGATCTGCTCCGCACATGTAAACCATGATGGTTACTACGTCATCACCGTTGCCCTTAATTACTGTTCTCTTAGCGCGGGCCTTGGGAGATACAGATGTGTTGAGTCTTCCTGTGTTGGCATCTGAACTCCAGGCTGCTGATGAACCTGAGCTTGCGCCTGAATAGGACCCATATCCGCCGCCAAGAAGAGATCCCAAAATGGACATTCCGGATGATCCGGATGAACTAAGTCCTGTTCCGGTAGATGTTGATGGTGTTGTGGTCGTAGTTGTGGCCGGCGCTGTCTGCGTCGTCTGAGCAGGAGCTGTGTACTGAGAAGTATCACTTATGCTGCTGCCTCCGCCTCCAAGGAAAGACGTAAGTCCTCCGCCGCCTCCGAGTACCAAAAATAAAACGATGATGATCATAAACAACGGACTTCTGCCGCCGGATCTCTGGGGACCTTCGCCTCCGCCCGATCCTGATGATCCCGATGAATAACCTGCACTGTTACCGACAGGGCCTGTGCCCAGTCCTTCTCCTCTTTTATGAACGCCGGAGCCGCCTTCGGTGACATTTTTCTTTCTACCTACAGGTCTGTTTTCCATAATAGCCTCCCGTTTGTCAAAGATTGTCGTACATAGCTATTTTATCACATTCCCGATATATAAACATACTATAAACTTTACTGTTTATTCGTGGATAAAATTACCATAGCTTGATAAAATTATAGTGGTCGCACTTTAAAAGAAAGGCAGATCTGCCTATGTATAAAACAATAGACGGGATCAGGTGTAAGCGCGGAAATCCGCTTCCGTTCGGTGTCAGTCTCACAAATGACGGCGGAATAAACTTCTCCGTTAATTCGAGAGACGCTACGTCCTGCACCTTGGAACTCTATAAGGACAGTGGAAAAGCTTTCGCAAGTATCGAGATTCCGGGGGAGTTTAAAAGCGGAAGCAACTACGCGGTAACCATCTACGGACTGGATCCGGAAAAAATTTCATATACGTATCGCTTTGGGGGGAAATTCGATGAGTCCTTGGGACTTCGATTTGACCCCTCTTTTTGTCTTCTGGATCCTTATGCCAAAATAATCACCGGGCGAGAGATCTGGCAAAAAGACATATCGAAGCCTCTTCGGGGCAAGATCCTGACGCAGGAGTTTGAGTGGAAGGACGATGCTCTAAAAGAGCTTCCTTTTGATGACCTTTTGATCTATGAGCTTCACGTAAGAGGCTTTACCATGGACTGTGGCTCCATGATAAAAAACAAGGGAACCTACGCCGGGATTGTTGAGATGATTCCTTACTTAAAGGAGCTGGGCATCAACTGCATTGAGCTGCTGCCAACCTTTGAGTTTGATGATCTTGAATACAACGGGACCTTTGAAGGAAAGACTTTATACAACTACTGGGGCTATAACACTGTAGGCTTTTTTGCACCAAAGGCTGCCTATGCCAAGGCAAGCGCTGCCACCAAAGCCGTTTTGGAATTTAAGAACATGGTGCAAGAGCTGCATCTAAATGACATCAGGATAATTCTTGATGTGGTCTTTAATCACACGGCTGAATATGTTCCACCTCTGGGAGACACCTACAACTTCAGGGGAATTGATAACAGAACCTACTACATCCTCGGAGAAAACGGAGAGTATAAGGACTTTACTGCCTGCGGAAACACCTTTAAGTGCAACGATCCGCTGGTTACAGGATTTATTCTGGATTGCCTGAGGTACTGGAAAACCGAGTACCACATCGACGGCTTCAGATTTGACGAAGGCGCTGTGCTTTCAAGATCAGTTGATGGAACCCCCATGGATCACCCTCCGGTTCTTGAAGCAATCTCCCTTGATCCTATCCTGTCCTCAACTTATCTTATCGCAGAAGCAATCGATGCCTCGGGCCTCTACCAGGTGGGGTCCTACCCTGCTCCCGGTCCCTGGGGCGAGTGGAATGACAAGTTCTCCCACTGCGTCCGGAAATTTATCAAGGGCGATGCTGAAGCAGGCCCTGAGCTTATAAGACGGATCAAAGGCTCTCCCGATATATTCGGCGGCTCCTATCCTCACAGTCCCGTTAACTATGTCACCTGCCATGACGGCTTTACCATGAACGATCTGGTCTCCTACAACGAGAGGCACAACCTTGAAAACGGGTGGGACAACAGCGACGGAATTGCAGAGAACTACAGTTGGAACTGCGGAGTAGAAGGGCCTACAGATGCCCCTGAAATAGAAGCACTTCGAAACAGGCAGGTAAAAAACTTCTTTGCCCTCCTGATGCTAAGTCGCGGAACTCCCATGATGCTCGCAGGTGATGAAATAAGAAACAGCCAGCAGGGGAACAACAACGTCTTTAGCCGTGACGGAAAGATTTCCTGGATTAACTGGGAAAACATGGAAGATCACAAAGACGTGCTGGACTTTTATAAAAAGATGACATCTCTAAGAAACGCCCATCCCATCATACGAAAAGAAGCTCCTGAAAGCAGCCTGAAAGAAGGCGGATATCCCAATCTGTCCTTCCACGGTACAGAGCCATGGAGTCTTGATGAAAACGCTCCGTTCCTGACTTTCGGATTCATGTACTGTGAACCTTCAGAAGACTCTTTTATCTACTGCGGAGTAAATGCATTCTGGGAGAGACAGAGCCTTCGCCTTCCCATCATACCTGAAGGTCTGGCCTGGCGCGTATATGCCTATACAGCCGATGAAGAAGAACCCGGAATCGGCGACGGCGGCTATATTGATATCGAATCCCGGAGCCTTATCGTACTAGTTGCAGAGCCTGCAGAAAGGCCTAAGAAGAAATGAAACATATCTCAAAAGAGGTCATAAATAAATATCTAAAGCTCCTTCCCATCCAGATCCTGGGAATTGTGGTATCTGCCACAAATGCTCTTATAGACAGCATCATCACCGGAAGGTACATAGGGTCAGAGGCTCTTGGCGCAATTGGTCTGTTTGCCCCCATCATCTCGGCTGTCGGATTTTTTATGATCCTGATAACCGGGTTTGAGATCCTGTGCAGTACTGCTCTTGGGGAAGAAGATAAAGAAAAATCCAGCTCACTCTTTTCCACCTGTATCTTTATCGCGGGGCTCTTATGTATCCTGACCACACTTATCTGCGTCGTTTTCAGGTTTCCATTATCGCGCCTTCTTGGAGCAGACCCGGCAACAGAAGTACTTCTTGCTGATTACATTCTTGGCTACTCACCGGGCTTTATCGGCGATGTGCTAATGGCGATAATGATGATCTTCCTTCCGCTAAACGGCGATACAAAAAGATCTTATGTCGGCATCGCAGCGCTTATCGTATCGAATGTAGCCCTTGACCTCATAACGGTCATCTTCTTTAATATGGGCGTCTTCGGAATGGGCCTTGCATCCTCTGTAAGCTACATATTATCGGCGCTTCTCTTGGTGCCGGGCTTTACAAAGCCTGACAAAATGCTTCGCATAGACTTTAAGCTCCTTAGCTTTAAGCCCGTGGCAGAAGCAGTTAAGCTTGGTTCTCCAAACCTCATGTTTACTCTTGGCACCGTAATAAAGGCCTACGTGCTCAACTGGGCTCTCATGAAGAGCTTTGGTGTTTCGGCCATCGCTACAGCCAATGTACAGAACTCTCTGTGCAGTTTCCTGGGAGCTGTGCCACAGGGATGTGGCGGAACTTTTTTGGTACTTGGAAGCTTGTATTTCGGAAGCCGGGATAAAAAGACCTTTTCAGAGGCCTTTAAGTTTGCCATGGAAATAGGGATCATCCTTTCCGCCTTTCTTGCAATTCTCCTTATGGCGGGATCTTACCTGATATCCTCCTTCTATTTTGACAAGAGCGATCCGGCCTTTTTGATGACCAGGGACATGCTTCTTATCTTCCCGTCATTTCTGGTATTTAACACGGTACTGACGATCCTGCTCAGAGTCTATCAGTGCCAGAAGAGGATAACTCTTGTAAACATCCTCTCCATTGCAGAGAATCTCATGATCGCAGCTCTTGCAGTGATCCTCATCAGTATCATGGGCATAAACGGCGCCTGGTACGCCTTCCCGATATGTGAGATCATCTGCATACTGTGGGTAGCTATCGATATAAAATTAAACGCTAATAAAGGTGACGATCCGGTAAAAGAGTGGATCAGTTTTAGGCCATAATCTGACCAAAGGAGAAGCCTATGAATTATATCTTTATATCACCTAACTTTCCAAAGTGTTATGAAAACTTCTGCAACTGCTTAAACAAGCAGTCCGTAACCGTGCTTGGCATTGGGGATGCTCCTTACGATGAGCTATCTCCTATGATCATCGAGTCCCTGACTGAATATTACAAGGTAGATTCCCTTGCGGATTACGACCAGGTATACAGAGCAGTGGCCTTCTTTGCTTTTAAATACGGCAAGATAGACTGGATCGATTCCCACAACGAATTCTGGCTTCCGTCAGATGCAAAACTTAGGGAAGACTTTAATGTAAACACCGGTGTAAAGGGAGATAGCATTTACCGCTACATCAGGAAATCCCTGATGCACAGGATCTACATACATGAGATGCTCCCCACCGCTCCTCAGATCAACGTAACAGATCTTGAGAGCGCCCTTAAGTTTGCAGACAAAGTTGGTTATCCCGTGGTTGTAAAACCCGATATCGGTGTTGGTGCCTCCTCCACCTGGAAGCTTGAAAACGACAAGATGGTGAAGAAGTTCTTTAAAAACCTTCCCGATGTCCCATACGTTATGGAGAAATTCCTATATGGCCGAATCGATGCCTATAACGTAATCATTGACCAGAACGGAGAGATTGTATTCGAGCAGTTCATGGACTGCGACCCGATACTGGATGCCGTCACCAACGATGAGGATCTTGTTTATACGACAATTCCTGAGGTTCCTTACAACGTACGAATGCTCTGCACAAAGCTTATCAAGGCCCTGGAAGCCAAAGCCGGCTTTGCCCACATTGAGCTCATCTGCCTTGACAGAGACTATCCCGGCATCGGCAAGAAAGGCGACTTCTCAATCCTTGAGCACAACATGCGTCCGCCGGGAGGCTATACTCTCGACATGATGAACTATGCCGGTTCCTGCGATGTCTACAACATCTACGCAAAGATCGTCAGCGGCAATAAGGACGAAGAACCTCAGATCCAGAAGCAGTACTACTGCGTTTATACCGGAAGGAAAGATCGGTTTACCTACGACCTCAGTCATGAAGAAGTGATGGAAAAGTACGGCAAATCCATTGTAGTCTACAAACTGATGGAAAAGAATGACTGGAAGGTAATGGGCAAATATATGTACCTCGCAAAGTTCAGATCCATGAAAAAAGCGAGGGAATTCATGGCAGATACTACCAGAAAGAAAGAATAAGAGTGACACTTTAAAAGAGCGAAAGACCTTGGTCTTCCGCTCTTTTTATGGTTATAGAATTACTTGGCGTCTTTTTATTACAGTTCAATACTTCCTGCGCAGATGAGCTTACCTGATCTTCTATCGAAAAGGAGGATGTCTTTTCCATTGATATTGATCTTCTCTTCCTGGCCGATCTGATAGATCACTCCACCAAAGATAACGCTGGTAAGAAGGAACTCACCTACTTTAAGCTTAAGGGTTGACTCCATACCTGTAGGCATCGCACCGTAGATCGTTGTGTCGATCTTTCCGTTGGGATCGATGTCAATTGCCTCGGGACGGATACCGATAACGAAGTCCTCGTCAGTGATAACAGGCTCATCAACGATTGAATCATCCTGCTCTTCCACTTTCTGAACATGGTACTTGAATACCTCGTCCTTGTTGCTCTTCTCAACAGCACCCTTCTGAAGGAGTCTCTGTCTCTCGAACTCAGCCTTATCTGCTGCCTCTTTATCCCTTGCTGCTCTCCACTCTGTAAGGTCCATCTTCTCTGTGGGAACAAATCTTGCCTTGATTCCACCGAGGATATCAAGAGAAAGACTTCCGTCACTTCCCTGAGTCCCCTTTGCATCAACAAAGTTCATGGAAGGATTTCCTACGAAGTCAGCAACAAAGAGGTTTGCAGGTCTGTTGTAAACTTCAAGAGGAGCAGCGTACTGCTGAAGCACACCGTTGCTTACAAGACAGATCCTGGTTGCAAGTGTCATAGCTTCCATCTGATCATGTGTTACATAGACGAAGGTTGATCCTGTCTCAACATGGAGTCTCTGGAGCTCATATCTCATCTCGAGACGAAGCTTGGCATCAAGGTTTGATAATGGCTCATCCATGAAAAGAACCTGTGGCTCCGGAGCCAGGGTACGGGCAATAGCAACTCTCTGCTGCTGTCCACCTGACAACTCTGCAGGGTATCTGTCCATGAACATACCGATCTTAACGATCCTTGAACATGCTCTTACCCTTGAATCTATCTCTTCCTTGGAGAGCTTTCTGTTCTCGATCACAGGCTCTCCGTTCTTTGTTACTTCGTACTTGTCATTGAGGCTCTTGCCTTCTTTTTCATATCTGCTCTTAATGCCTGAGAGCTTGCTCTCATACTCTGAAAGCTTGGTCTTTGCAACAGCTGATGCATCGGAAGCTGTATGAATTCCCATAGCATAGAGCTCTTTTGCTGTATAGATAGAGAGGTTGTAGTTGTCGATGAGCTTAACGTAAGCCTTGTTCTCATCGAGCTTGCCATTCTTATCACGGCACTCCTCAACAATCTCTTTTACCTTATTACCGTTCTGAAGGGCTCTTATAAGGTCCCCTGCCTGCTTGGCTTCAACGTCAAGTACAGGCATTTCCTCGTGGATGTTCTTAAGACCAAAAGAGATGTTCTCGTAAACTGTCATGTTAGGCCAGAGGGCGTAGTTCTGGAAAAGAAATCCCACCTTACGCTTGTTGGCAGGAACGTTGATACCTGCGTTTGAATCAAAGACAACCTTATCTCCGATGGTGATCCTTCCCTCTGTTGGTGTCTCAAGACCTGCGATCATACGAAGGATTGTAGTCTTACCACAGCCTGAAGGTCCGAGAAGTGTAATAAAGGAATTGTCCGGGATATTGAGGCTTACATTATCTACGCCGAAGAACTTTCCCCAACGCTTTGTTATATTTTCTAAAATGATTTCCGGCATGATTACTTTCCTCCTATGCCGCTGTCAAGGCTGGCGCCTGTCAGCTTGTTTACTAATGTGTTAAATACAAGAATTGTTACGATGAGGATCAGGTTGATGGCACTTGAGAATGCGTAAAGACCCATCTCATCGAAGTAGTCAAGTGTAGTTGAAAGGATAAAGCCCTGTGTGCAGAGAAGAAGGAACAGGGACAACTCACGAAGACATGTCATGAAGGGAAGAAGATATCCGCTTATGATAGAGGACTTCTGGATCGGAATGATGATCCTGGTCATTCTCTTTATCCATGAGGTGTTCATGATTATCGCTGCTTCCTCGAGCTCGTTGGAGATCTGGAGCATTGAGTTCAGTGAGCTTCTCGAAGCAAATGGTATGTATTTTACAACACCTGCGATGATCAGAAGTGTGTATGTGTTAAACAGATTGATGTGCTCGTTGGAGAAGAGGATGAAGAACGCTGCTCCAACTGCGATTGAAGGCATAAGGTAAGGCAGGAATGCTACGTTGTTTACGTAGTTGGCCCACTTATTTCTTCTCTTCTTTGCTACGGCGTATCCGATCAGGGTTCCGATGGTTCCTGCAATAAGTGCACAGACAACTGCCAGGAACAATGTTCCGAAGAACGCGTGCCAGATAGTCTTGTTATAGAGGATACCCGGCTGACCGTACATACCGTTCTCTGTAATGTTCTCGTTTGTTACCCACCACTTGTTGGTCAGGTGTGCAAGGTTTCCTGTGTAAAGGAAGCTGTAATCACCCGGGTTTGGAAGGAAGGTCTCAAGAGCGAACAGAACGATTGGCCAGATACTTGTGAAGAATGTGATGATGATGAAGATTATTCCCACAAGATATTTTCCGACTTTACCGATCGTAAGCTTTGTGAGCTGACCTGACTTACCGGTTACAGTGGTGTAGTTTTTGCGGCTCTTTAGTGAGAGCTGGTTCATTCCAAGGATCAGTACTCCGAAGACCATCATGATGATTGCCAGGATTGAAGCTTCTCCGGTGTATTTACTGTTCATGGAGATGTACTTGGTTGAAAGTGTTGTAAGGTTCAAATAGTGTGGTACCGGGTAACTTCCCATTGCACTTCCGAATACCAGAAGGATTGTTGAAAGAATAGCCGGCTTGATCATTGGAAGCGTTACCTTGAACATGATCTTCCACTTCGGTGTATCAAGGATGGTTGCTGCCTCCTCGAGGTTGGCATCCATGTTCTTGAAGATACCGCCTATAAGGATATAGGCAAAGGGTGCGTAGTGAAGTCCAAGTACCATGGCACTTGGGAATACTCCCTGGCACCACCAGTGTGGGAAGTACACATTAAAGATCGCTGCCAGAAGTCCATCAGATGTTCCCGTAACCTTGTTTGAGTAGAACATGTGCTGCCATACAACAGCCAGTGTCCACTGAGGCATGATATAAGGGAAAATGAATATCGAGCTTAAGTACTTTTTGAACTTCATGTCGGTCCTGGTCACAAGGAACGCGAACAGGCCGCCGAAGATAATGGAGATCACGCAGGTCAGTACTGAGAGCAGCACCGTGTTCAGGAGCGGATTCCACAGATTGATCTTTGCCATTTTGCTGGTGAACAGATCAATGTAATTCACCAGCGTATACCCCGTGGTCTTGCCGGTCAGATGCTGGTCGATCGTTCCGGGATGGATCTTCAGGGTATCCTTTATTATCGCGACAATAGGGGCAACCGTACTGAAGGTCAGCACTATTCCGAACAGCAGAAGTATGATGTTCTGCGGCTGGGAGAACCAGGTCTTAACCTTGTTTTTAAAGATGGCCCTCTTGTCCTTTCCGGTAGTTGACATCATGGTGCAGACTCCTTTTTTGGATAAGACGAACAATAGCTTTTTTTAAATACGGGGATGCCGCTTTTTTTCTGACGACACCCCCGGGTCTTGCCCCTTTTTAAGAGGCTATGGAGTAACATTTTATTGGATAAATCAAACTTATTCGGGCTTATAGTGATCGAGCACGTCGATCCAGCTGCCTACTGAGAACGAAACGTCCGAGCAGTACTTGGGATCCTCGAGAACGAGCTCACCCTTGCCTTCGCCAGTCCACCAGTCATATCCGCGGTCGTTCTTTGCGGGGAACTGATCTCCGCCGCCCTGTGAATGCTGGAACTTGGCTTCAATTTCTTTAGCTACGTTAGGGTTGGATGAATATCCGCCCATGTCCTTGCCCCATGCTTCAAATCCGTCTTCGGTGCAGGTCATGTATGCGATGAATGCACATGCTGTCCAGGGAAGAGGGCTGTTCTTTGTAAGGAACAGATAGTGGCAATATCCGTAGCCGCCGATTCCGGTGTAACCGTCTTCGTAAGCGGCAACCTTAATGTTGTTAACGGATACGTTAGCGGATTCTTCTACGGAACGAAGCTTTGAATAAACCAGAAGGCCTGACTGATCGGTTGCGGATGCATCTACAAGGGTATTACAGATAGGGCCGTCATCGGTCTGTTCGTTGTAGTTATTGATCCACAGTTTGATCCATGCCAGTGCGTATGCGCCGTTTGCACCAAGGCCAAGGTCGCTGGCATCACTCTGCATAGCCTGGATGGTGGGCTCGAAGTAAGCTTTCTTGGTGTCGTCCAGTTTGTCGTAAGCATCCTTCAGCCAGCCTGCATACTTGTCCTGGGTCAGCATCATCAGGAAGTTCTTACCAACGATCTCAGAGTCAACGCCCATGAACAGGGGATTTGATCCCTCATATACGAAGTCCCAGCAGTTTGTGTAGGTTGCTGTCCCCTGGTTGTTGTACATGAAAACCTTGTTCAGAGTCTGAAGAGGAAGGAATCCTGTGTAAGCATCTGCTGTTGTTCCGTTTGCCTCTGCCCACTCCTTGGGGATGTAGGTCTTAAGGATGTCTGTGTCAACCATCTTGGACTGGATCTGGTTTCCGTCCTGGATGAGGGTCATTGCGAAGGTTCCCTCGCTCTTAAGTGAATCAGATGTCAGCTGCTCGAAGATCTTGTTGTTCTTGGGCTGCTGCCACTCGAACTCCATTGAGTAGTTGGGGTCGATGGTCTGAAGGTACTCGATGAATACGGGAAGGGCTGATTTTCCGCGGCTGGAATTTCCTACGCCGTAGAAGGTCTTGCCGTTGGACTCCTCAATGGCCTTCTTTGCAAGCTCTTCCATTGTCATGCCCTCGGCCTCTGCGATGATAGCATCAATGCCTGTGAGCTCTGCTGTGGGAGCTGCTGCCTCAGTAGCTGCTGCTGTGTTGTCAGCTGCGGGCGCTGCATCTGTTGTCTGTGCCTGTGTGTCAGTTGTGGTTGTTGCTGTGTTTGCATTGTTTGCTGCGCCGCCGCATCCGGTCAGTGCTGAAACAACCATGGTGAATGATAAGACTGTTGCTAAAACTTTCTTTTTCACTTCTTTATCCTCCTTTTATTTTCCCGGCAGGAGAATTTTCTTTTTCATGGGAAAAGAAATGTACCTGCCAGGCAACTCTTTGCTTGATAGGTACATTTTAGATTTAATTTATAAAGTTTTTGAGAAGACAAAACTGATATAATTTGTAAAATTTTAACATTTGAGTGCTCTTGTTTTGGGAAAATACAGATGTTTTTGCCATATTTGCCGTTCACATCTGTACCTTTTGACTTTTGTATGCTCGTATTTCAGGAGATGTACAGATGTTTTTACCATATTTGCCATTCACATCTGTACCTTTTGACTTTTGCATGCTCATATTTCAGGAGATGTACAGATGTTTTTGCCATATTTGCCATTCACATCTGTACGTTGGAACTTTTAAACGCTCGTATTTTGAAAAATGTACGGATGTGATCGCCGTATATTGCCTTCACGTGGGTACATTTTCACTTTTGATTGTTCTTGTTTTCAGAAATGTACATATGTGATTGCCGTATACAGTCTTCACGTGGGTACATCGGGGTTCAGCGCTTTCTTGCTAACAAATCCCCCGTCCTTCAGGTTCATTTCAAAATGAGCCACTAACCCCGTCCTTCAGGTTCATTCCAAAATGAGCCACTAACCCCGTCCCCTAGGGTCACCCTGCCGGATTCACTCCACCAGCCCCTTAGTCTGGTACTCCGACGGCGTCTTGCCCACGAGCTTCTTAAAGGTGTTGGAGAAATATGCTATGTCCTGATAGCCCACTTTCTCGGCCACTTCGTACACTTTCACCTGCACGTCCTTGAGATAGTCCATGGCCTTCCTGATCCTGTACTTCGTCAGGTAGTTGTTTATGGAAACATCCGTCTCCGCCTTGAACAATCTGCTGATATGCCCGTCACTGACGCCCATGGACTCGGCCAGCGCTCCCACGGAAAAATCCATATCAGGATAATGATTCTCAATATACTCGATGGCCACCTGCACGTAGCGGTTCGCCACCTCCTCTTTTCTCTTGAGCGGGATCAGCTGCTCCTCCAGCTGGCTGCTCTCAGCCGGCGCATTGGGGTGCAAGTGAAGAAGCCTTTGTATCGATGCCTCAAGCTCGCCGTCTTCAAAGGGTTTTAAAAGATAATCCGACACCCCGATACGGATCGCCTGCCTGGCATACTCGAACTCGTTGTAGGCAGTAAGAAATATCACTTTCACGTCCGGGTACTTCTCGACCAGCTT
>JAEEGJ010026020.1_pt1 | contig 11909 bp, 4 predicted proteins | sample 8958761 | NCBI WGS metagenome assembly JAEEGJ01 (sample SAMN16246546, study PRJNA631951) | gut metagenome | biome: gut microbiome; feature: rumen; material: RS-attached | host: Bos | place: Iran: Karaj | collected 2018-10 | reverse complement strand
TAATTAAATCATATTATTTTTAAAATCTATTTTACAACAAATTTTTAATAAAAAAAACAATATGATATATCATAAAAAATTTTTTTTATTTTACAACATTTTTACATTTTTTTTTATAATTATAGTTTGTTTAATAAAATAATTATTGAATTAATTAATCATCAAAATGAACTTTAAAAAAATCATGATTTAAAGCTTCTTCACAAGAAGGTCTTTTATTAGGTTCAATTTGAAAAAGAAAATGTAAAAAATCTCTAAAAATTCTATCTTTTTCAAGAATAATTTGTTTTAAATTCATTTGTTCATTTAAAGCTTCCCTTACTTTTTTTTCATTAGAACCATAATAATGAATTTGACAATCATCATAATAATCATTAATTTCAAATAAATTTTTCAAAGAAAAATCTTGTGTATTTTTAATCATCCATTTAGGAAAAAAACCACAAACTTTTTCAATTAAACATAAATGTTCTTGATTATCATGAGTTGCAAATAATAATTCTCCAGAATATAATTCAACTAAAATACAAGCAATAGACCAAATATCACTTTTTTCATTCCATTTACAACATTCTAATATTACTTCAGGTGCTCTATATTGTCTTGTATTTATTATTCCTTCACAATTTTCATTTTTAAATACTGCACTTCCAAAATCAATTATTTTAATTTCATTATTTTTTAATTTATAATATATGTCTCTTTCATTTGTTGAATATGATTTTGTACTTGGTTGACTATTGTCTCTTGTATATTTTTCTCTTATTAAAATATGTTTTGGCCATTCTGAATAATTTAATATTTTTTCATATGAAGAATCTTTTAATAATATATTTTCTGGTTTTAAATCTGTGTGAATTATTCCTAATTTATGAATAAAGTTTATTCCTTCAAATATTTGCTTTGCAAATTTTTGAATATCTTTCATTGAATATCCTCTATAATGATTCATTTTTATAAATTCAAATAAACTTAATCCTACTTTTTCAAATATTATTGCAAAATATTTTTCATTGTTGTGATCAAAATGAAATAAATCATATATTTTTATACAATGACTTATATTTTTTTTGTCTTCTTTGTTGATTTTTAATACTATATCTGTTTCTATTTCTGCTGATTCAATATATCTTTTAACTGGTCTTATTATTTTTATTGCATATTCTTTATTATTATTTATATCTTTACATCCTAGAACTCTTCCAAAAGTTCCATCACATATAAATTCTATTATCTAAAATTTGAAAAAAGTAATTTATTAAAATAAAATATTTACCTGGTATTTATCATTTAATATTTCTCCTATTTTATATTTATAATGAGGATTTTCTTTTTTTGTTGAATTTGAAGAACTTTTTGAATAAGAAGAATAAGATTTTGAATCAGAATTTCTTTTAGAATAAGATGAATATGATGAATAAGAAGAATAAGATGAATTTTTATATGAATAACTATTTGAATAAGATTTTCTTCTTTTATAACTTTTTGACCTTGAATATTTTTTCCTATAATTATACTTTGTTTTATTCTGTAATTTAAATATTTATTATACATAATAATTTCTATAGGAATCTGAAGAATAACTTCTATAAGAACTTTCACTTTTATTATATTGATGTTTTTTTTTATGATATGACGGAGATGAACTATAATGAGATGAATTTGAATAATATGAATGATAGCTTTTTCTTTTTCTTCCTAGATGCCTTATATCCATTAAATTAAAATTTTATTTATTATTAATCTATTTTAATTTTTTGATAATTAATTATCTTAATGAAATATAATTTTAAATAATAAAATAATTATTTTTAAATTAATTAAATATTTTCATATTTTATTTATTCACTATATATCTATTTATAACTTTAATTATACTTACAAATTTTTAATTGCAATTGGAAATTTTTGGGATAGTTTATTCTTATATTAATTCTACTTTATTAAATATACTTTTGAAATTTTCAAAAGAAAAAAAAGAATAAAACAAAAAAAAAATAAGTAAAAAAAAAAATAAAAAAAAAAACAAAAATAATTATTCATTGTAAATATTTAAAAAAATAAAAGAAAAACAATAAAACATAATATTGATATTACTCTTCATTACCTTCTTCTCCTTCTTGAACAGCATCATCTTTTTTTTCTTCTTCTTTCTTTTCTTCTTCTTTCTTTTCATCATCTTTCTTTTCTTCATCTTTCTTTTCTTCTTCATCAGGAGGTAATTCCAAAGTAGGTTCATCCTTATATAATTCTCTAGTAGGATCAGCAACTTCAGGATTAGTAGTCCAAGTAACAATGAAAGCAGGTGGAGCTCCTTCTTCTTCTGCAACATCACCTTCACCTTCTTTAGGACTTTGTTTGAAATTCCCTTTAACAACATTTCCATTAATGAAATGCCAAACACCCTCTCCTTGAGGATAATTATTTACAAAAGGACCTTCAAAATAAGTTCCATTTGGAAAAATCCATTTTCCATGATTTATTTTCCCATTTTCCCAATTACCAGCAATTTTCATTTTTGTATCATTAAAAATAAATTCTCCATAACCATGTTTAACTCCATATTTCCAAGAACCAGAATATACATTTCCACTTTTTTTATATTTAAAAACTCCTTCACCATGTCTTTTCCCATTTTCAAATCTTCCAAAATATTCTCCAATAGCTCCATAAATCATTGTTCCAATACCATGTTTCTTATTTACTAACCATTCACCTTGATATTGATTATTAGGAATATTTGCAGTTTCTTCTCCTCCTTCTTCTTTATGATATGTGTATGTACCATTTCCTTCACGTAAACCGTCTTTAAAATCTCCTGAGTATGTATCATTGTTAGCATATTTTACATCTGCACGACCTGTGTAATTTCTACTGTTGTGCTCTTGTATTTTTTGACCGTCTTCTAAATATTTTAATATTGTATATGCTTTTTCATCTGGATTTTCTTCGTCTCCCATTTTTTTTTTTTGTTTATATTAAGTTATATTTTTTATTATATTAAATTTAAGCTTTATTTATTTTTTTTTTTTTGAGAATTTTGATTTTTTTTTTATTTTTATCAGAATTAGTGTTTTTTTCTACTTTTATTTTTATTAAAAAAGTTAATTTTTTTATTTTTTTATATAGATTAATATGGAAAAAGAAACATTCTTTTCAATTTTAGAAGAAATGTGTTCTTATAATGTTGAAAATTATAAGAAATGGTATAATGAATGTTTGGCTAGTGAAATAAATATAGATCAATCACAACAACAAAATGAGAATCATTCAAGAGAAAGGATAGTAAATAAATTAGATGAATATCATCAAAGGAAATTAAAGTTTTTTGAAAAGACTTTTAAATCTTTTGAAGAAAAAGAAAAAACATTTCCAAATCTTTTAATGGTTCCAAATCATCCTGCAGAAGAATATGCTTATATTCCTAATATAGAATGGAATAATTATGATTTTATTTCTCAATCTGATGGAATTAAAAAATTTTATGAAATTCTGTTAATAAAAATTTAGAAGAAGTTTTTTATCAACATAAAAATATAAATTTAATCAACATTGTTTACAATATATTAAAAATAAATTAGATAGTAACAATTCATTGAATGATGAATTAAATAAAGCTTTAGATTCTTATTTTATTTTAAACATTTATCAAGGAAATTATTCAAATTTAATTTCATTCTACGATGAATATTATATAAATAAAAAGAACAATACTTTAATTGAATATATAGATAAACATTCAAATCAAATTGAAAAAGTATTAAAAGAAACAATAGAAAAATTATGTATAAGTGATAATAATTATGAAATTTATCCAATAATGAGAAATTGGTCAATTACTGATGTTTATAATATAAGTAAAAATTTATTATTCACAAGTTCAAAAAGTAATGATGTTATGACTCAAACTGCAATTGCTACTGATTCAAAATATTTATATATTTTATTATTTGGAATTTGTGGTGGATTATATAAAATTGGAACTGGAAAAAATGGGACAATCAAAGGAAAAGTTTATAATCAAAATTTATCTTTAAATTGTAATGAAGGAAATCCAATGTTAGTTTATGTAAAATCTACTAATAAATTATATTTAAAAACTAATCAAAGTCATTTTGGAAAAATTAAAATTATAAATACTGAAAATTTAACTATTGAATCTATAAAATTATTAAATTTTCCCCAAAATGTAAAAACTATGAATATATATGAAAAAAATATGAATTATATTTTATTAAGTGATGAATATAATTTATATGCTTTAGCTCTTGAATCAGAAGGAGATAAAAGTGATAAGAAAAAAATATTAAATTATAAGAAAAGAAAAGAAAGAAATGATTTCTTTTTAGTTAATTTAGTTTTATTTAAATTTCCATTAACTTCAGAATACATTCAAAATAGTAGAACAGAAAAAGACGCTTTAATAGATGAATTATATGAATCATTTAGTTTTCTTTTCCCAAAAATAAAATGTAAAAAAGCTTTAGAAAAAAAGAATTATAATATAGAAAAAGCAGCAAATTATTTAATAAAGTCATTTAATAAAGAAAAAGAAACAAAAATTACAACAAAGAAAGAAAATTTAGAAGAAATTGATTATTCAGAAAAAATAATATTATATGGTTCAAAAGTAGAAATGGCTCCTGGTTTAAATGGATTTTATGAAATAACAATGATACCTAATTTAAAGAGTGATTTTGATCCAACAAAATTTGATTTTTTAAAATGGGTTTTAATTAATAATAAATTATACGGTTATAAATTAAAAGAAGGAGGTTGTTTTGTTTTTTCTACTAATAAAAATGATGAAAAAGAATTTACTGTTGAAATCCAAGCTTTTAAATATTATTATTATCAAAATTTAAAAAAAAATAAAAATGAATTAAGAGGAGTTGAAGATGAATTTTTTAATCAATTTAAAGATTTAATAGACTCAAAGAGAAATTTAGATATGAATTTAAATATGAATGAGCCTTATAAACCTAATAATAATGAAATTAAAAATATAGAAAATCCAAATAATCATAATGAAGATAATAGAATTAATTTTAATGTTTTTTCTCCTTTTATTGAAGAAAATCCAGATTCAAATTCTACATTTAAAAATTTTATAAATCCATTTTTTGTAAAACCTTTTCAAACTCAAGAAAAAAAAGACTCAAAAAATTCTCAAGAAAATGAAATTAAATCAGAATTAAAAACTGAAATTTTTAAAGGAACTTTACTGAAAAAATTACATTGTTTATCTTCTAACACTATTCAAAATTTAGATGAATGTTTTTGTTATGATAAAGATAATTCTTGTTATTATCTTCTTGGTATTTCTATTTTATCTATTTCTATTATTGAATCTTCTACTTTTGAAAATGTTTTTAGAAGTGAAAAACAATTAATTGAAAAAATTTATGGTTTAACTTTTGATAATTTAATTAAGGATAATAAATTAATTTTAAAATTAAATGAAATTTCTTTATTTTTAAATTGCTATAAATGGGATTTACCATGGTATTATAATAATTGGAATTATTTCTTTTCTCAGTTAAGCTTAAATAATTATATTAATGAAGAAAAAGTGAAATATACTTCAAATGAATATCCTCATAAGTTATTTAAAAAAAAGAGAGAAACTAAAAATTATGAAGAATTAGAAAATAAAGTTGATTTATCTGCTAAAGAAAATGAGAAAAATGTTCTTTCTAAAATAAGTGAAATTATTAAAAGTAATATTTATATTAAATTTGAAAATACAAATCCTCCTTCAAATAAAAAAGGGAAATCTAAATCTTTATCTTATTTACTTCAAAAAAATAATTCTTTCTTTAATTGGTCTACTAGAACTGAAAAAATAGAAATTAAAGATTCACCAATTATGAATAATATTTATGATAAGTTATCTAAAGAAATTGCTGTTAATTTAGAAAATTATAGAACTTTTTATGGAAATTTTAATCAAGATGATTTTCAAAATGAATATAATAAAATCTCTAAATTATTTAATGAGAATAATCTACTTTTATATTTTATTAATGTTTATTATTTTTTAAGAAATATTCAGTTTTGTAATTATGAAAAGACTGAAATTATTAGAAAAGATATAAGAGAAAATATTATCAAATTATTAAAAGAAAATAAAGATGAAGAACTAAACAATCTTATATGTAAAGTAATATCAAATAATTATAAGTTTCTATTTAATAATTTAAATAATCAAAAAGAATTATTTAGTGCTTTATATGATATTAAGAAAATTGATTTTATTTATTCTTTATTAAATCTTGAGAATTATATTAAGAATAAATTGATTGATTCATTTGATAAAATTAATAATTATAAATCTTTTATTTTAACTAAAAAAAGTGATAAACAAAAAAAAGATTCAAAATCATTGACAATTACTTCATTAATATCTCATAATAATAATAAATATTTTTATATTCCTTTCTTTAAAATATTACTTGAAGAAGATATAAACAATGATAATATAATTACAATAATAGAAAAAGAAATATATAATAAAAATATTATATTTACTACTTTATTTACTCAAATGTATGCAACTGCAATTTTCAGTTATGATATGAAAGAATCATTATTTGATAATTTATATCAAAAATTATTTAATATAATTAATAAATTAATAGAAACAAATAATAGTGAATCAATAATTGAAAATTCAATTTTAAATTTATGTCATTTATTAAGTTACTTTTTAGATTATTTCAATGAAAGAATTCCATTTATAAAATTAATAAATTTCTTAAAATCAAATTTTGAAATATTTGATAAATTATGTATAATTCTAAAAGAAAAATTACCTGATTTAGATAAAAACCTTCAACTTTTAGCATTAAAAGGAAAAGTATTTGAAACATTAATAGATAGATCAGATGTATCATTTTCAAACAATGTAAAATTTCCTCAAAATAATGTAAGCATAGTAGAAATAGAAACATCGAATAATAATTTAGGAAATTATTATTCTTTAAATAAAGATATTTTAATATATACAGAATTACAACATTCAGGAAAAAATGTTTCAACACAGCATTTAGCAGGAAATAATTGTAAAGATTTTGGAACATGTTTTATATATAAAGTATCAGGAAATAATGATAAAAAAAAATTTTTCCTTTTAGGAAATGAAATAACAATTGCAACAACAAATGCATATTCATTAAATAGATCTGATACATCAGGTGAATTAAAATATATTTCTACATTAATTCCTGAATTAAAAGGTAAAGAAATTATTTTACAAACAAGAACAAAAAATCAAATTATTGATAAAACAATAATGACAGCTGCAACTAAAGTAAGTATTTTTGTGTATCCATTTACAGGATTATTATATGGAAAAGGTAATTTTATTATTGATGAACCTTCTTTACAAAAAATTTTTGATACTTTAGATGATTTAGATTATATTAATTGTATTGTTCTTAGAAAAATGATTAATGGAATTACTCTTCCAAATACTTCTGAATATCATTCTTTTCTTTCTTATGAAAATTTATCTATTTTAAAAAGATTTGAAGAATTAATTCCTAATTATACTTTTAATAAATTTTATTCTACTTCTAATTTACAACAAAATTTAAATTCTTTTTTTAATCATAATCTTGAGTCTAATCCATTTAAACATATTTTAAAATTATTGGATAAGAAGTTATTTAAAACTGATGAAATTGAAGAAACTAAATCTTATGTAATTAATAATTTAAAAGGAATTGATAAACTTTCAATGTTTAATCAATCTTTATGGAATTTGTTAAAAAATCTTTTATATATTTATACCAATAATGATAAAGATTTGGTTATTTCTTTTTTAAATCAAATTGCAATAGATATAAAAAGAGAAAAAGTGACATTTGATTTAATAAAAAATTATGTTGATGATTGTAATGAATTAATTAAGAAAAATGATAAAAAAGATTCATCAGAAGAAAAAAATGAATCAAAAATTTATGATTTAGTTCAAAATTTAATTTCAGAAGATTTAAAAACTCAATTTTTCTCCAATGAAAATGCATTAAATGAAATATGTGATGTAAATGGATTAAATCATGCATCAGAATCACTTGATAATACTTTAAAAATATTTACTAATTTTATTTATGGAAAAGTTGATGGAATCATACATTATTCAGAATTAAAATTATATAGAGAATTAACTGATAATGAAATAGAAAATATATTAAGAAATTCTTCTCCTTATATTACAATACCATTAAATTTAATTAATAAACTTTTATTTTTATATTTATTCAATATTCAATATACAAAAGAAAAAGAAAGTCAATTCAAACAATTTTTCTTTGATAAAAATGTTAATCTTGATATGATAATTACAGAAATATTTATTAAATATAAAATGCTTGCATTGAAAGAAATTGGAATTAATTCATTTTATTATTTTTATAATATTAATAATGATTCAAAACATTCAAACTTTTATAATAGATTCTTTATTAATTCTTTTGGAATGTTTAGTTCAAAATTTGAATGGGTTATTGAAAATCATAAAAATATTTTTAACATTAAATATATTGAATTTATTGGAACTACAAAAGCAAATATATTTAAATCAATATTAGATAATAAGAAAATTGGTAAAAATGAAATTTTAGATATTCAAAAATTAATAGTTATTATAAATGATTTAACAAAATTGATCCCTTTTATTGAAGGAGAAACTAGAAAAAAAATATCTAATATTATATTAAATTGCTTAAATGATATATTTGAAAATAAAAAATATTTCTTTAAAAAACAAGAATTTGAAGAATTATTAATTTTATTAAAATATTTAATTCAATTATTAACAAAATATGATAGTTCATTATCATCCAAATTAATAAAATTACTTTCAACTATTTTGGAAAACTTATTTAAAACTGAGAATGATCAAGAAAAAACTTTATTAATATTAAAAGCAATTCAAAACTTTGTATCATCAATTGAAAAAGATGAAAAAGATATTGAAACAGATTCAATTCAATCAGAAAAATTCATAGATATAATTTTTGATATATTAACAAAAGAAAGTTCAAAAGAAATTTTAAATTCTCTTTGTTCAATTGTTAATATAATTTTCTCAAAATTAGTTAAACAGAATAAATTTATTTCCACATCAGATTTTTCTAAATTATATCAAAAAATTGGTTCATTAATCCTATTAACTGAAAATAAAAAAGAAGATAAATCCAATGACAAATATAAAATAATTTTCAATCCAACAAGTAATGAATTAGATTATGGATTTTTAGTAAATGTATTATATTATTTTGAAGAACAATATCCAACATCACTTTCAGATTATATTCATAATGAAGAATTTAGAAATAAAATTTTTTCAATGAAATATGAAGAAATAAAAAAATATAATATATCAAATAAAAATGATTTAAATGGAGAAAATCCTTTTATTTCAATTGAAATGAAAATTCCACAAAAAGATGATAAGAAAGATGATAAAAAACAACCTTTATCAATTAAAGATTTATTACCAATTTATTCAATATCAACTTTAGTAAAAAATTCATCATCAACAGTAATAAATCCTGCAACAAATAGGTTAAGAAATAAAAATAAGAAAACAACAAAATTAATTGAAAATACAATGAAATATTTAGAAGAACAGTTAAGTGATTTAGAAAAATTAGATAAAATAAAATCTTCAGGAAATTCTAATATAGATATTGAGAAATATAAAAATACAATTATAAATATATTTCATGGTAAAAGACTAATTCATCATTTATTATTAGCAGAACAAATCGGTGATATTGCTTGTATCAGAGGATTTTCAATAATTGGTCCTTCTTTTACAATTCAACAAGCTAAATATTTTAGTAAGTTAGTTCATTTATGTTTAAATTATCAAATTAAATCTCCTCCTAAAAATCCTAAAGATAATACTCCTTTTTATTCATATTCTGATATTTTCCCTCCACTTCCGAAATTAGAAGAATTAATTGAAGGTTATACTAATGTTTTAAAAGAAACTATTTTAGCTTTTGCAAATGTTACTATTGTTAAACAAAGTTTATTTAATCAAATTTTAGAATCTAATATTGAAAAAATTGATTTATCTAAAATTGTTTTTTCAATTGATAATGAAATTAGTGGTGAAAAAATTGGAATGGTAATTGAATTTATTTCTACATTAATTAATGATATAATCGGTAAAAATGAAAAATATTATGAAAAAATATGTGAAGATTTAGTAAAAGCTTTAAATGAAAATGATGATTCAATATTAATTGGAGTTTTATATATTGTTTCTGGTGAATTTGCATTTTTAAGAATGGGAAAAACTGTTTTATTTAATGGAAAAAAAGCTATTGTTATTAATCCAACTATGACAAAAATTAATGATTGTAAAATTAATATATTAAATGAAGATACTGATGAATCTGATAATTCAAAGAAATTAAAAGTTAATAAAGAAGATTTAATAATATTTAATGAAGTTAATAAGAAAATTATTTCTCAATTAGATATTAATAAAATTGCAGAAAATCTAATAACATTTTATACAAATAAAAGAAATAAAATAATTATTCTTCTTCTTTTAAAAATTTTATATCAATCAGAAAATATTTCAAAATTAAATCAAAATAATAAAGAATCATTAATTAAAATTTTAAGTACTCAAAATTATTTAATTCAAACATCAAGTGTAAATCAAAGTGAATCTCAATTTATTCATTCATTATTTGATATCTTAGATAAACAAAATATAAATTTCAACAATGACATTTTTATTCCAAGATATAATACAAATTACCCTAAAAAAATAATAAATACAAAAGAAGATTTAAATCAAGTTCTTCCAGAGAGTGAATATTTATCTTCATTACCAAAAGTATCATTTACAAAATGTTTAGCATGTTTATCAAATGCAATTAAATTTGATAAAATAGTAGTCGACGCAATAATAAATGCATATAAAAATGATAAATATCCTGATGCAGTTGCAATGTCAACTTCTCAAATAAGATCTCATATTTTGAATGGAAACTTAAAATCTGCTTATACTGATTTAGGAGTCGTCTTTGGAGGAGCTCCTGTTGCTAAGTCTATTTTTACTGAAGAATATGAACCTTATCAAATTACTAAGGAAAAATGCATTATTGGTAAATTATTTTTATGTTCTGATAAAAAATTACAATATAAGAAACCGGTTATTATCTTATTATGTGATTTTATTAATAAAATTTTATTAGTTAAAAGTCTAGATGAAAAAGTCGAAGTTTTTTGGACTTCTTGTGAGAATTTATCTTTTTTAGAATGGCATTTCCCTGCAAATTCTTATTCTTATAAATCAATTGTGAAAAAATATGAAGAACAATTAAATGCTTTGAGAAGTGTTTATGCTAATAAAATTCTTATTAAATTATATGATGAAATAAATAATATTGAAAATGATAATATATTAAATTATGCTCTTTTATTGAATTGGGATGAAAATTGCAAAGATAATTACCATAGTCTAAGTAATCATATTGAAAGTTCAAATTTATCTTTAAAAAATAATAAATTAAAAAATAATCCAATTTTAAAAGAATGGACTTTAAATAAATGGAGTGAATTAGAGAAAGATTTGAAAATATTTAATATGGAATTATTTGAAAATATAAAATATAATAATGGTTCACTTCTTCCAATTCATGAATTTTGTTTAGGAAAAGAAGAAGATTATAATTATAATAAATATAGTAGTATTATTATATCATTTGATACAAGTGCATTTTTAGGTCCTCAAGCAACATTAAGATTTTATTCTGATGAAGAGGGGACTAATTTATTATATGAAGTTCAATCTATTAAAAAAGAAAAATATGATTTACAATATATAATTTTAAATAGAAGTAAAGTTTATATTGAATATGTTCCTGGAACTACTA
>JAEEGJ010026019.1_pt1 | contig 11909 bp, 7 predicted proteins | sample 8958761 | NCBI WGS metagenome assembly JAEEGJ01 (sample SAMN16246546, study PRJNA631951) | gut metagenome | biome: gut microbiome; feature: rumen; material: RS-attached | host: Bos | place: Iran: Karaj | collected 2018-10 | reverse complement strand
GCTTCAGCGGACGAGCCCCGAACCGCGGATCGTAGCCGCGCTTGGCGAGCACGGTACGCGCCTTCGGCGTGATCTCGAGCGCCACGCCCTGTTTGTTCAGGCGTTCGCGGAGAAGTCCGATCTGGATGTCGAAGATGGACTCGATCTGGGCGAGCTCCAGCGGCTTGAAGAGCAGGATGCCGTCGATACGGTTCAGGAACTCGGGGCGGAACTGCGCGTGCAGGAGCCTGTCGATCTCGGGGCGCACCTTCTCCGCGTCGCCGCCGCTCTCCAGCAGCAGGTCGCTGCCGAGGTTCGACGTCATGATGATGATCGTGTTCTTGAAGCTCACGGTGCGGCCGTGCGAATCGGTCAGCTGGCCGTCTTCCAGAATTTGCAGGAAGAGGTTGAACACGTCGGGATGCGCCTTCTCGATCTCGTCGAAGAGCACCACGGCGTAGGGTCTGCGGCGGACCGCCTCGGTCAGCTGGCCGCCTTCCTCGAATCCGACGTAGCCGGGCGCCGCGCCGATGAGCCGAGACACGCTGTATTTCTCCATGTACTCGGACATGTCGATGCGGATGATGGCGCGTTCGTCGTCGAACAGGTCTTCGGCGAGGGCGCGTGCGAGCTCGGTCTTGCCCACGCCGGTGGGGCCGAGGAACAGGAACGACGCGATGGGGCGTTTCGGGTCCTTCAGGCCGGAACGCGACCTCAGAACGGCGTCGGACACGGCCTCGACGGCTTCGTCCTGGCCGACGACCCGCAGATGCAGATGCTCGGACAGGTGCAGCAGCTTGTCACGTTCGCTGCGGACCAGCTTGGCGACCGGAATCGAGGTCCAGCGGCTCACGATGTCCGCGATGTCCTCCTCGGTCACCTCCTCCTTCAGGATGCGCTTGCCGGTCTCGTCGCCCGCGAGGGCTTTTTCCGCCTCGGCGATCTGCTTTTCGATGCCGGGGATGATGCTGAACCGGAGTTCGCCGGCGCGCTGGAGGTCGCTGTCGCGTTCGGCCTTTTCGAGCTCGCCTTTCGCGGTGTCGCGGCTTTCGCGGAGCGTCTGAAGCTTGCCGATGGCGTCCTTTTCGGCGTTCCACGAGGCGCGCATCGCCTTCGCCTTTTCCTTCATGTCGGCGAGTTCCTTTTCCAGTTCCTCGCGACGTGCCGCGCTGGCCTCGTCCTTCTCCTTGCGGAGGGCGGAGAGCTCGATCTCCATGCGCATGGACTTGCGTTCCGCCTCGTCGATCTCCTGCGGACAGGAATCGATCTCGGTGCGAAGCTTGGCCGCGGCTTCGTCGATCAGGTCGATCGCCTTGTCCGGCAGGAACCGGTCGGCGATGTACTGGTCGGAAAGCACGGCGGCAGCCACGAGCGCGCCGTCGCGGATCTTCACGCCGTGATGCAGCTCGTAGCGTTCCTTCAGGCCGCGCAGAATGGAGATGGTGTCCTCGACGGACGGCTGCGGCACCAGCACGGACTGGAACCGGCGTTCGAGCGCGGGATCCTTTTCGATGTACTTGCGGTATTCGTTGAGCGTGGTCGCGCCGATGCAGTGCAGTTCGCCGCGTGCCAGGGCGGGCTTCAGCAGGTTGCCCGCGTCCATGGAGCCCTCGGACGCTCCCGCGCCGACGACCGTGTGGAGTTCATCGATGAACAGGATCACGTCGCCGTTCGAGCCGGAGACCTCCTTCAGGACGGCTTTCAGGCGCTCCTCGAATTCGCCGCGGTACTTCGCGCCGGCGATCAGCGCGCCCATGTCGAGCGCCACCAGGCGCTTGTTCCGCAGGGATTCCGGCACGTCGCCCTTCACGATGCGGACCGCCAGCCCCTCGACGATGGCAGTCTTGCCGACGCCGGGTTCGCCGATCAGCACGGGGTTGTTCTTGGTGCGGCGGGCGAGGATCTGCACGGTGCGGCGGATCTCGTCGTCACGGCCGATCACCGGGTCGAGCTTGTTCTGGCGGGCGGCCTGCGTGAGGTCGCGTCCGTATTTTTCGAGCGCCTCGAACGAGGCTTCGGGATTCTCGTTGGTCACGCGCTGGTTGCCGCGGATCTCGACCAGGGTTTTTAGTAGCGTATCGGCCGTGAGTCCGGCTTTTTCGAGCGCGGCGGCGCAGGCGGCGTCCTTGTCGATCATCGCCATCAGCAGGTGTTCCACGCTGATGTACTCGTCCTTCATCTGCTCCGCGCGGTCGCGGGCCTCCACCAGGATGTTGCTGAAATCGCGCGACGGATACACGTCCGCGGCGTTCCCGGACACTTTCGGCAGTTTGGCCAGTTCGGCGTCCACTGCCCCGGATAGTAGCTGATTCGGAGTGCCGATGCGCTTCAGCAGCGACGGCAGCAGGCCGCCTTCCTGCCGCATCAGGGCGGCGAGCAGATGGATCGGACGGATCTCCTGATGCCCGTTTTCGCGGGCAACGATTCCGGCGGTTGCAAGGGCTTCCCGTGTTTTTTCGGTCATTTTCTGAATGTCCAGCATAATCACGACTCCTTGTTTTGTATGGTTGTTGATTCGGTTTGTTGTGATGCTGCCTGGAATGAAGCAAATCGCGTGCCAATATTTGAATCCATTCGAAATCAAGGGGTGCGGATTATTTGCGACAATATTTCGAGACAGAATGTCTCACTTGGGGCACGGTGATCGCGCGATTTGTCCTCACCGGTTCAGCCGGATGTCCACCGGCTTTTTTTCGGATGTTCCCTCCCGAACCTTTTCGGCACGAACAAAAAACAGAACCTGTGACAATGTGGCATATGTGCAGAAATGGCACACTTGGCCCTTATGACGCCGAATGAGCCGCGGATACCCCCCTACGAAAAAAACTTTCCGGGAAAATCAAACGATTTACCCGGAAAGAAAAGATCTTACACGTGTGGAAAGCAGTCGGCAAAAGCGTCTGCGCCGCTGCCGACATGCCGGAGGATTATGGGAGCTTGCTCGTAATCTTCGACAGGGCGTTCAGCATCGCGGTGCGCTCGGCGGGCTGAAGCCCCGCAAGAAGCTTTTCGCACAAGCTGTCGACGGTTTTGAGGCATTCATCCAGGAGAGTCTGGCCGTGGTCGGTGAGCGTGATCTGCACGGCGCGACGGTCTTCCGGGTTCTGGACGCGCTGGAGGAAATCTTTCTTCACGAGGGATTCGACGAGTTCGGACACGGTCGCCGGGGCAAGTTTCATGGCTTCCGCAAGTTCTTTCAGCGTGACGCCGTTCGGTTTGTCTTCGGTCAGACGGCACACGAGCGACATCGTCTGGTGCTGGCGGATGCTGACGTCGATGGTGGAAATGTTGCCGACGGTTTCAGCGGCCTCGCGGAAAGCATCATAGAGTCTTGAAACAGTCTTTCTGAGGGCTGCGGGATCGGAATTGGCCATGAATATACTCCGTTATGAGAGGTTGAAGTATGCAGAAAACATGATAATATACACCATGTCAAATATTATTGCAAATCGAAACAATCATTTTTCTGAAAAATAAGGCAAAGAAAATCAAAATGGTAGACCAAGGGCGAGCCTTGACTGAAGTAGTGCCTCGCTTCGCAACGGCACACAGCAAGCTGTGACGATATAGTGTCCGGCTCCGCTCGGACACGGACTAGTACGTGAGTTCCTTCATGGAGAACGGCTTGAACGACTTGATCTTCCGTTCGCGTTCCGCCGGGTCGACGCAGAGGTATTTCCAGCGGTTGAACGCGAAATCGTGCGGCATGTAGCCGGAGAGCCATTCGTGCGCCATCACGAAGCACATGGTGTGCGTCTCGAAGATCCAGGGACATTCCCCTTGCAGGAACCGGATCATCTCCTGCGACTTCGCGGCGTACGCGGCAGGATCGGAAATGGTCAGGAACTCGCGGTACATGGCGTCGTACACGTCGGACCGGTAGTTCACGCGGTTGCAGCCGCCGGCGTTCTCGCCGTAGAAGAGCTGGAGAAAGTTTTCGGCGTCGGGGTAGTCGGCGGTCCAGGAATAGCGGAAGAGCTGGATGCTGCCGGCGCGGAGCTTCTGGACGAAGCGCGGCCAGGTGTTGAACTCCGGCTGGATCTCGATGCCGATCTCCTTCATGTCGTTTGCCATGAGCTCGGCGGTCTGGCGGTAGAACGTGTCGCTGCCGGTCTGGTCGAACGTGATCACGAGCGGGCGTCCGGTCTTCGGGTCGATGCCGTCCTTGAACCCGGCGAGTTCGAGCTCGCGTTTCGCGGATTCGATGTCGCGGTGTCCGAGTTCGGGATTCGGCTCCGTGACCGCGCCGGGGACGCCCGGCGGGACGGGTCCGTAGGCGGCGGAGAACCGGCTGCCGGAGTGTTCGATGCGGCGTTCGCGGTCGAACGCGAGTGTGATGGCACGGCGGAGGTGCGGATTGCCGCCAAGGAGCGGATCGGTGAAATTGAAGCCGATGTAGTTGGTTTCGAGCTGGGGACGGGACAGCAGGCGGATGCCGCGTCCGCGCAGGGCGGGCGACAGCTGCAGGTCCTTGTTCACGACCGCCTCGAAACATTCGCTGTCCGGCACGTACAGGTCCAGACGGCCTTGCAGGAACATCAGCCATGAGGCGAGGGGCTGTTTCACGAGGTAACAGGAGATCCTGTCGGCGGCGGGCAGGGTGCGGCCGTCGGTTTCCGCATGGTAGCCGTCGTAGCGCTCCATTTCGATGATGTAATCCTTTTCCCAGCGGGTCAGGCGGAACGGACCGGATCCCTGCGGATGGTCCGCGAAGTCGTCGCCGTAATGCTCCAGAACGCGGCGGGAGACGACGGCGGTGTAGGGGAGCGCGAGGGCGTACAGGAACCGCGGGTCCGGCTTCTCCAGATGGATCACGAGCGTGCGGTCGTCCCTGATCTCCAATCCCTCGCACAAATTATCGTAGGGAGAGAGGTCGCCTTCCTCCGCGGCTTCCGTGCGCTTCCGGAACGCCTCCAGGCCGCGGATGCGGTCGCGGATCAGCCAGAGCCCGGGCGAACGCAGCCGCGTGTCGGCAAGGCGCAGGATGGAGAACGCCACGTCGCGCGCGGTGACCTTCCGGGCGGACTTATCGGTGCCTACGAACGCTTCGCCGTCCTGAAAGAACAGGTCGTCGCGCAGGACGCATGTGTATGCCGTGCCGTCGGGCGAGACTTCCGGCATGGCGGCCAGCATGCACGGTTCTAGGGCATATTCGCCCTCGGCGTAACGGTATTGAAGCAGCGTGTCGTAGAACGCGCCGCAGACGTACTGGCTGGTGGTGTCGGCGGCGAGCACGGGGTCGAGCGTGTTGATCTGCTTGCCGAGGCTCATCACGACGCGTTTGACGGTCGCCGGGTCTTCCTTCGGGCCGCCGCATGCGCTGAACAACGCGGCAAAGGCGAAAACAAGGACGGGCAGAACGGCGTGGAAAAGACGTTGCAGCAATGAGGTGGATTTCATTCGTCGTCCGGCCTTTCTCCCTCTTCCCGCATCCAGCGGTCAGCCGCGGCGATGGCGTCCTCGTAGGAAAAACCGCGTCCGACGAGACATCGCACGGCCTTTGCCTTGCGTTTGCGCGGATCGGGTTCGCGGCGGAACTGTGCGGCTTTGTGATGCAGGACCGCGACCGCGCTGTCCGCATCTTCGGACTTGCCTGATTCGCCTGCTTCCGCCGCCGTGTTGTCTTCCTCCTCGTTCCCGTTCAGGACCTGTTCGATGATCTCCGCCGGGATGCCGCGTTTTCTGAGCGCCATGCGGATGCGGGCGGGACCGTATCCGCGGGATCTGTAGGAACGCGCCACGTCTTCGGCGAGGAAATCGTCGTGAAGCGCGCCCATGCGTTTGACCGCAAGCACGGCATCGTCGATCTCGGCCGGGGAATAGAGTTTTTTCGCGGCGAGTTTCGAACGCAGTTCGTGCGTGGAAACGAGGCGTCTGGCGAGGATTTCCACGGCGGCGACGAGCGCGGTTTTCTTTTCCTTTTCGGGGGGCATGGCGCGGACCGGGTTCTTTCTGTTCAGTGTGATTCCGTGAAAAAGATACACCGGAAACCCGGAAAAATCAATCGTTCCCGCCGATAATTTCCGCAAAAAGCGCGCCGATGGGGAGGAACCGCTGGAACTTCACGCGGAGCAGCCTGCGGGAGATGTCCGTGTCGCTGCTGACGATGGTGCGGACGTAGTTGCCGGACCAGCCGTCCCAGAGTTCTTTCCTGTTGCAGTTGGACTCGATCAGGACCGCGCCGGTGGAGCCGACGAGGCTCTTCGCGAACTTCGTCGCGCACTCCTCCTTCAGCGCCTTGAGCTGTTCGATGCGGTCGGCGGCCACGGTCTTCTGCACCTTGTCCGGCATGTCCGCCGCCGGAGTGCCCTTGCGGGGCGAATACGGGAAGATGTGGATGTTCGCGAAGTCCGTCTTCCGCAGGAATTCGAGCGATTCCGCGAAATCGGCGTCCGTCTCGCCGGGGAACCCGACGATGATGTCCGTGCCGAGGTGGAGGTTCGGGATCGCCGCACGGGCGTATGCCGCATACTCGGCGAACTTCGCGGTGTCGCAGTGGCGGTTCATGGCCTTCAGGATCCTGTCGCAGCCGCTCTGAAGGGGCAGATGCAGGAATTCGCAGACTTTCCCGAGGTTGCGCTTCATGGCGTCGACGATCGGGAACAGCTCGTCGCAGGGCTCGGTGGAGCTCAGGCGGATGCGGAAGTCGCCGGGGATTTCGCACAGGCGGTCGATGAGCTCCGGCATCCCGGTCTTGCCCGCCTTGTAGTGGCACGTGTTCACGCCGGTCAGCACGATCTCCTGGAACCCGTCGTCCACGGCCTTTTGGAACTCGGCGGCGATCTCCTTCGGGTCGCGGGAACGTTCCGGGCCGCGGGCCGCCGGCACGATGCAGTAGGAACAGCTGTTGTTGCAGCCTTCCTGCACCTTGATGAACGCGCGGGAACGGAACGGGAACACGCCCTGCGCCTGTTCGGCGAAGATGCCCTTCGCGAGCTTGGGCGCAGCGGGGACGGCGCGTTTTTCCAGTAATGCCAGATATTCGGGCAGGATCGTTTCGATGTTCTTCTTCTGCTCGTTGGTCAGCACCAGGTCGATGTCCTGGTTCCGCTCCAGCTCGTCTCGGCTCACGTCCGCGGCGCAGCCGGTGAAGACGATGAACGACTGCGGGTTTTCGGCGCGGATGGAGCGCAGCGCCTGCTTGCTTTTCTTGTAGGCGGTCTCCGTGACCGTGCAGGAGTTGATGAGGATGAGGTTCGGACTGCTGGAGGCGTCCGGCGGGACGATCTGGAATCCGAGGCGGATCAGCCTGTCGTTCAAAAGTGCGCTGTCGGCCTGGTTGAGGCGGCAGCCGAGGGTCATAACCGCTGCAGTGATCGGTTTCATGTTCTGTCGATAAATGGGGGTTGCGGGAATAAATCGGCCCTGCCGGAGCGGAAAAGCTCCGGCGGATCAGGCGCATGAGCGGGCCGGGTCAGGAGCGGATCTGGCCCGTGCCGTATATCTTGTACTTGTAGGAGGTGAGTTCGGGGAGGCCCATCGGGCCGCGCGCATGGAGCTTGTCCGTGCTGATGCCCATTTCGGCGCCCATGCCGAACTCGCCGCCGTCGGTGAACCGCGTGGAGGCGTTCCAGTACACGGCCGCGGAGTCGACGTTGTCCAGGAAGAACTGCGCGTTCGCTTCGTCGGTCGTGAGGATGCTGTCGCTGTGGCCGGAACCGTAGCGGTTGATGTGGTCGACCGCTTCCTTCACGCCGGGAACGATGCGGACCGCGACGTCGAGCGAAAGGTATTCCTTCGGCCAGTCCTCCTCGGTGGCGGGGACGACCGCGACGGGCGCGGCGAGCTTCGCGAACGCTTCGTCGCCGTGCATGGTCACGCCGAGCTGTGCGAGCTTCGCGGCGAGCTTGGGGGCGAACTCCGGCGCGATGGAGGCGTCGATGAGGATGGTCTCCAGCGCGTTGCACACGCTCGGACGCTGGCACTTCGCGTTTTCGATGATGACGAACGCCTGATCCTGGTCGCACACGTGGTCGACGAAGATGTGGCACACGCCTTTGTAATGCTTGATGACCGGCATCGTGGCCTGTTCGACCACGGCGCGGATCAGGCGTTCGCCGCCGCGGGGGATGACCATGTTGATGCAGTCGTTCATCTTCAGCATGACGGAAACGGCCTCGTGTCCTTTGAACGGGACCAGCTGGACCGCTCCTTCGGGCATGCCTGCGGCAACGCCCGCATCGGAAATGCACTTCGCGAGGGCCGTATTCGAGCGCAGGGCCTCTTTTCCGCCGCGCAGGATCACGGCGTTGCCGGACTTGATGCACAGCCCGGCGGCGTCGACCGTCACGTTCGGGCGGGATTCGAAGATGATCGCGATGACCCCGATCGGGACCGAGACCTTGTCGATGCGGAGCCCGTTCGGGCGCGTGGTGCTTTCGAGCAGACGGCCGACCGGATCGTCCAGGCCGGCCACATGACGCAGGGCGTCCGCCACGTCCTTCACGCGTTTCGGCGTGAGGGTCAGGCGTTCCAGTTTCGGCGCGTCGAGGCCGTTCTTCTTCGCTTCGGCCAGATCCTCGGCGTTGGCGGCCAGGATGGTTTCCGTGTCGCGTTCCAGGGCGTCGGCCATCGCCAGCAGCCAGCGCACGCGGCTGGCCGTATCGGCGGTCGCGAGGGCGCGTGAGGCGCGCAGGGCGCGCATGCCCAGCTCGTGCATCGCTTCCTTGAGTTCGGTTTCGTTTGTCATGTCGCAGATCATCGCTAATCCTCAGCAGAAATTGTCGCGCCGGACCGCTTTTCCTGCATGGTTTCCCCGGCGCGGTGCCCCGGAGTCCCGGAGCCTCGTGGTTTGTTGATGCAATATAAAATACTTATCCTTGGCCGTTTTGCAAATCGAAAAACGAAAAATCACATGCTTTTGGCCGGAAACGACAGCATTAAGAGCGAAAACAGCAGATAGGAGTGGTCGTGCGATCCCTCCTGATGCTCTTTCAGGAGACGCGCCATGCCGTCGCGGTCGAACATCTCCCACCACTTCGGCAGCTCCTCCAGCAGCGCCGATCTCAGCTGTTCGCGCCAGACCGTGCGGAACCAGTTCGCCACCGGCACGCCGAACCCGCGTTTGCGGCGTTCGGCCCAGCCCGGCGGGAGCTCGCGGGCAAACGCGTCGCCGAGGATGCGTTTCCGGCGGCCGTCCTGGATCTTGTACGAGACGGGGAGGGCGCGCGCGAAGAGCGACACGCCCGGGTCCAGGAATGGATTCCTGATCTCGAGCGACGACGCCATGGAGCACACGTCGACCTTTGTGAGCACGTCCCCGGGCAGATACCGCGCCGTGTCGTCGGCCATCAGCGAGGCCATGAGGCCGTCCGCGTCCGGCAGGATGCGTCCCGCGCTCAGGAAATGGCTCAGGTCGGGCGCGATCCGTCCGATGGTCTCAGCCGCGAAGTGGGACATCAGCGCGTCGTAGCGTCCCCCCTCGTCGCGGATGGCTCCGAGGCGCAGGAAACGTTTCGTCCGGCCGCATGCGGTGCGTTCCCCGGCGTCCGGCACAGTTTTCGCCGCGAGGTCCCACAGCCCGGGCGGCGTGAATGACCTCAGCCGCCGGATCAGTTCCATCGCGCGGTAGCGTTCGTACCCGCCGAAAAGCTCGTCGGCGCCGTCCCCGCTGAGCGCGACCGTGACGTGTTCCCGCGCGAACGCCGCGAGCAGGTACGTCGGGAGCATGGAGGCGTCGGCGTACGGTTCGCCGAATTCTCCCGCGAGCTTCGCCAGCAGGCCGAAATCCTGCGGCTGGACGGTCTTGATGTGATGATGCAGCCCGTGCGGGGCGAGCTTGGCGAGGTGATCCGCGGCGATCCGGCAGTCGGCGCTTTCGTCGTAGCGGGGATCGTCGAACCCGATGGAGAAGCACTCCAGCGGCGCGTCGGACGATTGCGCGGCGAGGGCCGTCACGATGGCGGAGTCCATTCCGCCGGACAGGAACACCCCCAGCGGCACGTCCGCGATCAGACGGCGTTTCACCGCGTCCAGAAGGCGTTCCCGGACGGCCTCGCATGCGTCGGGATAGGAAATGTTTTCCGGCACCGGCGTCTCCGAAACGAGTTTCGTGCCCCAGTCGAGTTCGCGCACGGTCCCGGTGTTCAGGTCGAAGACCGCCGCCGTCCCCGGGCGGAGCTTCTTCACGCCGCGCAGGATCGTCGCCGGGGCCGGGATGTACTGGAACGCCAAATAATTCGCGAGGGCTTCGTCCGAGATTTCTCCGGGACAGCCGGGGCACAGCCGGAGCGTGTCGAACCGGCTCGCGAATCCGAGCGTGCCGGAGTTCGTGTGGAACCAGTACAGCGGTTTCACGCCGTGGAGGTCGCGCGCGAGCAGGAGCGTTTTTTTCTCCGCGTCATAAAACGCGAATGCGAAGAAGCCATTGAGGCGGCGGATGCCGTCCGTGCCCTCGCGCATCAGCAGATGCAGCAGGACTTCGGTGTCGGATTTCGTGCGGAAGACGTCCCCGTCGCGCTCCAACTCCGCCCTCAGCTCGCGGAAGTTGAAGATTTCGCCGTTGAAGACCAGCGTGAACCGTCCGTCCGGCGAGCGCATCGGCTGCGAACCGCCATCGAGGTCGATGACCGACAGCCGGGTGTGCGCGAGCCCGAGCGCGCCGTCGACGAACGTTCCCTTCGCGTCGGGTCCCCGCTGGCGCATGGTGCCGCACAGCGCGAGGAGCGACGCCTCGTCCGGGGGCGATTCGAGGTTGTAATACCCTGCGATCCCGCACATGTCACGCCTCCGGTTTCACGAACGGGACGTGTTTCGACTGTCGACGCCGGAGTTCCGCCGCCTGATAGTCCGCCATGGCGCGGGGGATGAAGCAGGATTCGAGGAAGCGCTCGAGGATGATCTTGCGCGCCTGTTCGGACGGGTGGAGCATGTCGTCCGCGTAGAACCGGTAGTCCCGCAGTTCGTCGTTCAGGATTTCGAACGCCGGGAAATACGCGCAGCCGGACACCTTCCCGCAGACATCCGAGGCCGCCGCCCTCAGCCGGGCCTTCGACAACGCGTTCGCGGTCAGGTCGCCGGGGTTGTGCCGGACCGGCGAGACCGTGAGGATGATCGGGCAGTCGGGGTTGTACGCGCGGACGATCTCGCAGGCGTTGCGGATGGCCGCCCGGCAGGTGTCGTAGGAGAGCATCATGGTCTCGAATTCGTTGCCCGGCACCTTGTGGCAGTTCGCCACGACCTTGCGTTCCGGCAGGTGCAGATAGACGGTCGCGGTCGATACGGTCATGAGGAAGAAATCGGCCTTTTTCAGCGTCCGCCGGAACCGTTTCGCGGATTCGTTCGCGGCCGCGGCTCCGGTCGCCGGATCGGGCGCGGAGAACGACCCGTGATGCCGCCAGGAATGCCACATGCCGTTGAACTCGAAGAAATCGCCCTCGGTGTAGCCGCACTCCAGCCGCTGCAGCGCGTCGTTGATGGAGTAGGGATTGTACAGGATGCCGTTCGGATTCACCATCCCGCGCATGCCGCTGTCCAGCAGCGTCTCCGCGATGTCCTGCGCGAAACACGACCCGATGGCCGCCAGCGTACCCTGGGCGCGGTTTTTCGGGAACGGGTATTCGAATTTGACCGGGGTATAGGGAATGGGATTGGACGTCATGACATGGGACCTCCGGTGATGAGTTTTTCCAGCAGCAGCGAATAGCGCGGTTCCCGCACGGCGTTTCGCACCGCCATGGAGACGGCTTTGCGCGAGCCCACCAGCACCATCAGGCTCCGCGCGCGGGTGATGCCGGTGTACAGCAGATTCCGCTGCAGCATCATATAGTGGGCCATCATGACCGGCATAACGACAATCGGATATTCCGCACCCTGTGCTTTGTGAACGGTCGTTGCGTAGGCCAGGACGATCTCATCCAGCTCTGAGGCGTCATATTCCACAGGCCGGCCATCAAAACGAATCACAAGCGTCCGTTCTGCCATGTCAATGC
>JAEEGJ010026018.1_pt1 | contig 11909 bp, 6 predicted proteins | sample 8958761 | NCBI WGS metagenome assembly JAEEGJ01 (sample SAMN16246546, study PRJNA631951) | gut metagenome | biome: gut microbiome; feature: rumen; material: RS-attached | host: Bos | place: Iran: Karaj | collected 2018-10 | reverse complement strand
GCGACGGACGCCGATGTCTGCCTTCGCGGAAACGCAGAAGACGGGGATGGTGTCACACTTGACAAGTCCGGCGCGGATTCCTTCGCGGATTTCGTCGGTGCTGAGTTCCATGGTCTCGAAGAACTTCTCCATCAGTTCGTCGGAACCCTCGGCGGCCTTCTCCATGAGTTCGGCGCGGAGTTCCTCGGCCTCGTCGGCATAGGCGGCGGGGATGTCGAGTTCCTCGTTCTTGGCGTTGTAGTACTTCATCGTGATGACGTCCACGAAGCCCTCGAAGCCCGGACCCGGGTTCACCGGGAACTGGCAGATGACGGCCTTCTTGCCGAACTCCTCGGAGATGGCGTGGCGGACGCCTTCCCAGTTGGCCTTTTCATGGTCCAGCTGGTTCACGGCGATCACCATGGGCTTCTTGTACTGGTCGGCATAGCGGGAGAAGATGGTGGTACCCACCTCGACGCCGGCCGTGCCGTTCATCACCATGATGGCGCTCTCGACAACCTTGAAAGCAGCAAGGGCACCGCCGCTGAAGTCATCGGAACCCGGCGCGTCGATGAAGTTGATCTTGCAGCCGTTGATCTCACCGTAAAGGGGAGTCGCGTTGATGGACTTCTGGTTGGTCTGTTCGAACTCGGTGTTGTCGGAAACCGTGTTCTTCTCTTCGACACTTCCACGGCGGTCGATTACCTTGCCCTCATAGAGCATGGCCTCCGACAGCGAGGTCTTTCCGGAATGGGAGGCACCGATCAGAACCACGTTGCGGATTTTGTCAGTAGTGTAGGTTTTCATTTGCAACTATAGTGTTTTTGTTTAATTTGCGATAGCTTGCAAATATACACATTATTTAGACAAATCCAAATTATAAGTCATCGGGCCAGGACGGCGACGCTTTGCGCGGAAAGGACGAACGAAGAACCGGAGACGGTCCGCTCTTCGAGCCGCGTCCGGAAACAGGACAGCGTATATCCCTGGACGGAGACCGGAAGGTTCAGATTGACAGGATAATCCCGGTCGCCGAAGTTCACCAGGGCCACCGAGACGGAGCCGTCGGGAAGGACGGCGGCCGTGCCCGCGACACCGGCGGGCATCTTCCCGTCGAGCTTCACGATACGGCTTCCGGCGGGGAAGCATCGGCACATCAGGCTCCAAGTGTAGTACCACGGACGGACCTCCTCCTGGGAAGGATCGCCAAAGACGGTGCCGCCCAGGGTGTTCCACATGCCCCAGAGCTTGATGTCCTCCGTACGGCCCGAGTCGCCGTTGGAATGCATGGCGTCGTCCAGCATCCAGGCGGCGGCGCCCGAGAAGCCGGAATTCATCACGCTGATCAGCAGGAGCGGCATGTCAAGGGCGTAGAAGTCATCATACACCAGCATGTTACAGTCGCTGCCCTTGGTGAAGGGATGTCCCTCGACCCGCTTCCGGTACTCATTCGCCAGGGCGGCATCGGCAGGGTCGGAGAAGTACTTGTAGCCGGCCTCGCCCAGGATGATGGGCTTATCGACCTTCGCTTTCAGGCCCTTGAGCGTCTTTTCAAAATCCCCGCTGCGCACGTAGCGCTGGCCAGGGTACGCGTGCATGTCATAGATGCCTATTTGCGGGACCTCCTTCACCGTCGCCTCCAACCATCCGTTGAAGTCGTAGGCCGATGCCTTATTGTGATAGTCGATGACCGCGTCGGGACCGGCGATGCTCACCCGGCCCTTGATGGCGGGATACTTGTCCATCTCCGCCTGAAAGCGCGCCACCATCTCCTTCCAGAAGGCGAAATCTCCGTTGGTGGAGGCCCAGTCGCCGTCCGGCTCGTTGAAGATGACAAAATGCTTGATGCAGTCGAAACCCTTCTCGTCCACCAGCCAGTTCAGGTGCCGGACCGAGGCTTCCACCCACTCCTGCGAGCCTTTCATCTCCCAGGCGGGCGGGTTGTACTCGCCGTACACCACCATCACGCCCCGGCTCTGGCAGTAGGAGAGCAGTTTCACGATGGCATCGGCATTGCGCTCGTCATCGAAGCCCGCGCCCGTGTAATACGTAAAGGGGCTGTTGATCATGCAGCGCACGTACTGCGGCTTCATGAAGTCCAGGCGGCTGTACAGCGTATCCCACTGAGCGTCAGTCAAAGCGGCGCCCCAGGAGAGGGCTTCGTCATAAGGATCCCACTCCACGCCGTTACCCAGATAATCGGGATTGATAACCTGGTCCGTCACCGTGAGGGTCAAGGAACGGGAACAGCCTGCCGCGGCGAGCAGCAGGCTTAAAACGGGGATGATCCGGAAGGCTTTCAGCGTCATTGTACCGTGATGTTGTCGACAGGTTTATACATCGGAGGGAGGTCCTGGCAGAAGTAGGTGTCGGAGCGCTCGTAAAGCGTCTTGAAACTGGCCTCCGACACATGGCCGGGGAACACGGAGAAGAAGTGGGTTCCCGTCTCCATGGGGTCATACTTGTTGCGCCAGGTCACCAGCAGGCTCATCTTGCGGCCCGCCATGGGCGCCGCGATGTTGGTGATCCAGTAATCGGCGTTCTTGAAGCCCTCCACGCCGGTTTCCGTGACGCCGGCCGGCTTTTTCTTGTCGCCCGACAGCTTGCTCAGGATCTTGAGGTTGTTCACGAAAATGTTGTTGTTGATGCCCTGGTAGCAGTCCATGCCGATAAAGTCCACATAGTCGTCCCCGGGCCATCTGTACAGGAAATCGCTCTCGACCTTCTGCTTGTCCATCTGCGGAGAGATGGCGTAGATGAAACTGTGCACGCCGGCCTTCTTCATGTAATCCACGAAGTACTTCCACAGGCCGATGAATTCCGTCTCGGTGGTGCAGGAACTGCCCCACCAGCTCCAAGTCTGGGTATGCTCGTGGAAGGGGCGGATGATGATGGGGATGACCTTGCCGTCGCTCCCCTTGAGTCCCTTGGCGAGCGTGGCCAGGCGGTCCAGCCACTGGTTGAACTTCACCTGCGTCGCACTGCCATTTTTCAGGATTTCCGCCGCGACGGTGTTGTTCTTGTTGTCCCAGGCGTCGCCGCCGGTCAGGGGGTTGTTCAGGTGCATGCACGCCAGGATGACCATGCCCCGGTCATAGGCCTGCTTCATGCATTTGAGCCGGAGGGCGTTCTCATCGGCCTCGGAATCCACCCTGTCGTCCATGAAGGTCGACAGGTCCAGGCCGTACACGCCCGGATAGTCCCCGCACACATCCTTGGTGTCGGAGCCGCCGTCCGTTCCGTACCACTTCCGCCCGTACATCAGGTCGTCGTGGTGGCCGAACATCCAGCCCTTCTCGCGAAGGGCCCACAGATTGGCGTACAATGCCTTGGTTTCGGGGGTGGCGGAAGGATCGGCCAGGGTCAGGGTGACCTTGGTGTCCTCCACGGGCGTGGGGTCGTCCGGTTTATGGCAGCCGGGAAGCAGCGGCAACAGCAGCAGACTCAGGAAAAGGATCTTTTTCATCATTTCACAATTATGTTTTCGGCCATTTGGTACATGGGCGGAAGGTCTTCGCAGAAGAAGGTGTCGCTGCGCGCGTACATCTCCCTGAAGGAGTTCTCGGACGGATGCCCGGGAAACACCGAATAATAGACTTTCCCCTGCTCGAAGGGGTCGTATTTGTTGCTCCAGGTGACCAGCATGCTCATCTTGCGGCCGGCCATGGGAGCGGCGATGTTCACGGTCCAGTAGTCAGGGTTCTGGAAACCCTCCACGCCGATTTCCGTGACGCCGCAAGGCTTCCTCTTCGCCTCGGACACCGAGCGGAGCAGCTTCAGGTTGTTCAGGAACGTCGTGTTGTTGATGCCCAGGTAGCAGTCCATGCCCATGAAATCCACGTAGTTGTCGCCGGGCCAGCGATAGGCGAAATCCGCCTCCGTCTGCTTCCCGTTCATGGCGGGCGAGATGGCATAGATGAAACTGTGCACCCCGCGGGCCTTCATCCCGTCGACCAGGAACCTCCACAAAGCTACATATTCTGCCGCTGTGGTGCAAGTGCTTCCCCACCAGCTCCATTCGTGCCCATGCTCATGGAAAGGACGGAGGATGATGGGAATCTGCTTCCCGTCGCTGCCCTTGAGGCCCTTGGCCAGGTCGGCCAGGTTGTCCAGCCAGGAATTGAACAGGACGTTGGTCTCGCTGCCGCTTTTCAGGATTTCCGCCGCCACCTGATTGCTGGAATTGTCCCAGGAATCCCCGCCGGTGAGCGGGTTGTTCAGGTGCATGCAGGCCATGATCACCATGCCGCGGTCATAGGCTTCCTTGATCGTACGCAGTTTGACGGGATTCTCATCCAGCGTCTGGAGAGCGACCTTGCGGCCGTCCATGAAGGACGCCACGTCCACTGCGAACACGCCGGGATAGTCCCCACACACGTCCTTGGTGTCGGAGCCGCCCTCTATATATTGCCATTTACGCCCGTTGATGAGGTCGTTCTGGTGGCCGAAGATCCACCCCTTCTCCCGGATGGCCCACAGGTTGGAATAGAGAGCCTTGGTTTCAGGGGTGGCATCGGAATCGGCCAGGGTGAGCGTCACCGGCTCATCCTTGGGCTCGTCGGTGCCCGCAGGACCGTCCTCCCTGCAGGAAAAGAGCAGGGGGACGGTTGCGAGCAGCAGCATGACGGTCAGGTTTCGCATCGCTATTCGGCGGGAACTTGTTTCTGGAACACCATCACGTACAGCAGCGGGCTGTTCACGAAGCGGTCGTAGTCGGTCCACTCGTAACTGTGGTCCTTGGACGCCTCTTCGGCCAGCGGCATCGCCAGGGCCATGCAGCCCTCGGGGACCACCAGGGCCGACTTGCCCAGCAACTCATAGCTGCCCGGCAGCAGGAGCGGAACGGTGACGGACACGGTCTTGTTCTTCTTGATGGTCACGGTGCCACCTTCGGAATCCGCCTTGTCGTCCGGGTTGTAGGTGTAGGTGGTCTCGTTGTGCGGCAGCCAGCCGTACCACTGGGAGCAATCGATGTTCACAGCTACGCCTGCCTTCTTGCCCACGTACATGTAGTCCCAGTAAGCGCCATCAGCGCCGGGGCCGTAGAAGACAGTCCCGCTGAGAGAACCTTCCGCGGAGGGCGTGAAGGTGAGGATGTTGTCCATTTCCTTGGTGTAGTTGCCGTTCCAGCACCAGCTCTTGGCGGTGGACTGGTCCTTGGTGATGGCGCCTTCGCAGCCGCCGTACACCCACTGTTCCTTCACCTTCCAGTCGCCGGCCAGCGCAAACACGGGAGCGGGTGCCGGCGGTTCGACGGAGTTCTTGCCCTCGGTGCCTTCCGTGGCCGATGCGGCGGGAATCTCGTCCACCGGCGTCACCATCACGACATAGATGCGGGGGCGCTTGACGAACTTGTCGTAGTCGGTATAGATGTTGGTCCAGTCGTCCACGCCGTTGAGCTTGAAGGCGAAAGCCTGATGTTCGACTGTCAGCTTCACGTCGCGGGAATCGTCCTTGTACACCTGATACTCGCCGGCGTCATAGAGCGCGCCGGTGGTCACCGTTCCGTCCGCGTCGGTGAAAGTGATGGTGTTATCGGTATAGTTGCGCACCCAGGTGCTGGTCCCGACGGGAATCTGGCGGTAGAACTTATGCAGGTCGATATCGGTGTCGCCCTCCTTGTTCACGGCCGCCTTGAACAGGCAGTTCCAATGCTTTCCGTCGACACCGCCGTAGTGGATGCACTTGCCGGTGGTGTTGCCGTCGTCCATGATCTCGTCCAGGGTGAACTCCAGGTAGTCGTCGTACTCGGCATTGGGGCCGAAGCCCTCGTCCATGTACCAGCACCAGCTCTTGGTCGACGGTTCCATGAGCGCGCCGCCGCCCCACTCGGGGCCGGTACCGCCCCAGACACGGGAGGTGGTGATGGCATACTTGCCCAGGATGGTCTCGGTGAACTCCGTCATGAGGACGGTATAGGTGCGGGACTTGCCCGTGGCCGACGTGACGGTGATGGTCGGGGCTCCGCCCGTGAAGTCCATGGTTCCGCCGCGCTCGACATCCGCCGTGGCCTTGTAGGAAAGATTGAGGGTCTCCACCTTCACCTGGGACATGTCGCCCACGAGGTTGGTGGCCAGCTGGACCGTCACCGTGCCGGTGGTCTCGTCCACGTCCTTCACCTGGGCCAGGCCCGCCTGGCCGGCGAACTTGATGTCCAGGATGCGGCGGTCGTGATTCCAGCTGCCTTCCTCCACCTCGGCCCAGGGCGACTTGGTGCAGGCGCTCAGCAGTACGAGAGCGCCCATGGCGATGAATATGATATTGCGTTTCATGGCTACTTGATGTTAGGATTCAGGTCGGTCTCGATGGACGGGATGGGATAGAAGAGGATGTCTTCTTCATTGGTGATGCCCTGTTCGGCGAGCGCCTTCACCGTATGCAGCGTGCCGGTACGGCGCATGTCGTAGGAGATGTTCCCCTCGAAGGCCAGTTCGAAAACGCGTTCCATGATCACGGCCTGGCGGAACTGGGCCTTGGAGAGGTTCGGCGTGAGGTCGCTCAGCCCCGCGCGGTGACGGATGTAGTTCACCAGCTCGTAGGCCTTTTCCGTGGGCCCCGCAGCCTCGGCATACACCAGGGCGATGTCGGAATAGCGCATCAGGTAAGGCTTGGTGGAAGTCTTGTCACCCACGAATTCGGGGTCGATGAACTTGCGGCAGAACGGGTAGGAGAGCTTGCCCGGGTAGGAGGCCACCACGTTGCCTTCGGCATCATAGACCTCCTTGCAGATGAGCCAGTCCTTGCGCAGGTCGCCAGCCTCGTACTTGTTGTAGAAGTCGATGTTGGTGCGGTACTCGCTCCAGCCGTCATGCGTAGGAATGTAGACCTCTTCGTCGCCCTGCTTCAGGTACACGGTACCGCCGGCGATGTACGGGATGTACATCTTGGAGATCTTGGAATACTGGCCCTCGCTCTCGCCGGTGCGGTCCATGCTCATGATGAAGATGTGCTCGGGGCCGTCCGGATACTGCACGTCATAGATATGCATGAGGTCCGGGTCGAAGGCATACGTGGTCTGGGCGGGATTGTCCACCACGCCGGCGGCGTATTCCGCGGCCTTGGCATAGTACTCATCGACATTGAAACTCATGTCCTTGTACTGCGGCACCCCGTATTCCTTGGCCGAGGCCAGATAGAGGTAGGTCTTGGCCAGCAGGCCCTGGGCGGCGGCCTTGTCCACGCGGCCGGGTTCCGGCTTGGCATAGTAAGGCAGCAGTTTGACGGCCTCCTCCAGGTCGGCGATGATGTAGCCCCACTGCTCGTCCAGCGATCCGGCCAGGCTGGCGGCGGTATCGTCGATCGTGGTCACCACCTTCATGTGCACGGGCACCCGGCCGAAGTTGCGGGCCAGGTTGAAATAAGAGTAGGCGCGCATGAAGTAGGCCTCGCCGGTGAACCGGTCCTTGAGCGCCTGGTCGATGCCCATGCCCGGGACGTTCTCGATCACGGCGTTGGCGCGGTTGATCGTGATGTAGGAGAACTTGAAGAAGTTGCCCAGCGTCACGTTGCTGCGGAAGTTGTTCATGCTCCACGCATCCAGGTCCTTGGTGCTCTGGGTGGCGTCGCCCTTCGGATCCAGTTCGTCGGTGTTCATGCCGCCCAGGAACACGATGGCGCGGGAGTATTCGATGTAGTTGATGGCATCGTAGATATACATGGTGGCGGACTGTGCATCGGCCTCCGTCCTGTAGAAGTTGCCCTCCGAGTAGAAGCCGTAGGGTTTCTCTTCCAGGGAACAGCCGGCCAGGCAGACCACGGCAAGAATGCAGGCAAATATCTTGTTATTCATGGCTTCGCGCATTAAAAGTTAAAGTCGATACCGAAAGTCCATTTCCGCAGGCGCGGGTAACCGCCGCTGTAGATGCCGTTGGCGCCCACCTCGGGGTCGTAGCCCTTGAACTTGGTAAAGGTAAACAAATTATCCACATTCGCGTAGAGCCGGATGCTGTCCATGAACTTGAGCGACTTGCGGAGCGGAACCGTATAGCCCAGCGAAACCGTCTGGATACGGATGAAGGTGCCGTCCTCCACCCACCAGTCGGAGAACTTGGTCTGGCGGTCGTCGCGGAGCTTGGGATAGTTGTTGTTGGGGTTGTCCGGCGTCCAGCGCAGCGGGTTGTTGGAAGGCTGCCCGAAACGCTGCGTGTTGATGACGTCGTTGCCGAACACGCCGTTGATGAAGACGCTGGCGTCCAAGTTCTTCCACTTCACGTCCAGGCTCAGGGAAGCCAGGAAGTCGGGGTTGGGATCGCCGATGATGCAGCGGTCGTTCTCGTCCACGGTGCCGCTCCCGTCGAAATCGACATAGCGGAATTCGCCGGGCTCGGCGTCGCTGCCGGTCAGGCCCGCGGTGAGGCCGTCTTCCAGGCTCTGGACGATGCCGTCGACCTTGTAGCCGTAGAAGACATACATGGGCTGGTCGATCGCCAGGATGTTGGTGTAGCCGCGGAACTGGCCGAGGCTGTTGCCGTAGTACTCATACTGCATGCCGGTGTTCTTGTCGGTCATCAGGCCGGCTTCGATGGCGTTGCCCAGGCTCAGCACGCGGTTGCGGTTGCGGGTGAACATGAGCGTGCCGCCCACCTTCCAGTCGCGGTCGGAATACATGATGCCGTCCAGGGTGACTTCGACACCGGTGTTCTTGATGGTACCGTCGTTCACCCACATGCGGTCGTAGCCGGAGGACGGGGCGATGTTACGCTCCCGGAGCAGGTCGTTGGTGACCTTGTCGTACCAGTCGAAGGTCAGGTTGAGGCGGTTGCCGAACAGGCTGACATCGACACCGAAGTCCAGCTGGGAGGTCGTCTCCCATTTGAGGTTCGTGTTGGCGATGCCGCTCCAGACCGCGTAGATGCCGCCTTCTCCCGTGGTGCCGGACTGGCGGCCCGGGCCGATGGCCGTCTGCCACGAACCGTCGTAGTAGTACTTATGCTGGCCGAAGCGGCTCAGGGTCTGGTACGGGGAAATGCCCTGGTTACCGGAGATGCCGTAGGAGGCGCGAAACTTGAGCACGTCCAGCCACTCCACGTCCTTGAGGAAACTCTCGTTGTGGGCGTTCCAGCTCACCGCGCCCGAGGGGAAGTAGGCCCATTTGTTACCGGCGCCAAACTTGGAGGAGCCGTCGGCACGGGCGGTGAAAGTGAACAGGTAGCGGTTGTCATAACCGTAGTTCAGACGCATGAGGCCGGAAACCAGCTGCGTCTTGGACAGGCCGTTGCTGATGCGGTAGCGCTCGGGGTTACCGGCCTGGAGGTTCTCGTTGCCCAGGGCCTCATTGACAAAGTCGACGCCTGTCAGGCTGGAGGAACGGCCGCGGTAGGTCTCATAGGAATAACCGACCATGGCGGTCACGTGATGCTTCTCGGCGAGCACCTTGTCATAGGTGCCGTAGACGTCCATCACCACGTTGTCTTCCTTGCCGTTGGAAATCTGGCCGTATCCGTTGTTGAAATTACCCGTTTCCGAATACACGTTCGGGTTGTAGATGTCCTGGATGCTCTCGCCGTGCTTGTAGTTGAACTGGCTGGTGACGGTGAAACCGTCGAACAGGTTCCATTCGATGCCGGCATTGGCGATGACGCTCAGGCCTTCCGTCGTGTTCTTAGACAGTTCCTTGAGGGCGATGGGATGGTAGTAGTCGCTGGCGCTGTACAGCCAGTAGGAGCCGTCCTCGGCATAGACCGGGAAAATCGGGTTACGGTTGAAGGAACGGCCGGGGTTGTAGTTGCGCTTGCTGTACATGATGTTCGCGCCCGTGGTCAGGACGAAGTTCTTGAACAGCCGCTGGTCGACCGAGAAACGGCCGCCGAACTTCTGGTAGTAGTCATCGACGAAGACACCGTTGTCCCGGTAGTAATTGGCGCTGGCCATGAAGTTGGTCTTGTCGTTGGAGCTGCGCACCTGCACGGTGGTGTTGTTGGAAACCGGCTGGTCGCGCAGGACCAGGTCCTCCCAGCGGGTGTTGGTGGTCCAAGTCGTCATGAGTTCCTCGATGGAAGGATAGTACACACCGTTGGCGTTGATGGCGCCCACGTACTGCGGGGTGAGGCCGGCGTTGATCTTGGCCTCGTTCTGGGTGATGGCCATCAGCACGGGATCGTACCACAGGTCCAGCTTGGAGGTCATCTGCGACAGCGTGGTCTGCTGCCGGACGCTCAGGCTGGTGCGGTTGCCGCCCGCCTTGTTGGTGGTGATGAGGATGACGCCGTTCGCGCCGCGGGATCCGTAGATGGCCGATGCGCTCGCGTCCTTCAGGACCTCCATGGAGATGATGTCCTGCGGGTTGATCTGGGCCAGGTTGCCGGCGTCGCCGAAGGGGAAGCCGTCCACGACCAGGAGCGGAGCGTTGGAACCGTTCACGGAGGAGTTACCTCTCACGCGTACGATGGAAGACGCGCCCGGTTCCTGGGAGTTGTTGGTCACCTGGACACCGGCCACGCGGCCCTGCATGAGGGACTCGATGGAGTTGGAAGGCTTGGTGGCCAGGTTTTCGGGAGACAGGGAGGCGACGGACCCGGTAAGGTCGCTCTTCTTCATGCGGCCGTAACCGATGGCGACCGTCTCCTCCAGCATGATGGAAGATTCGTTCAGGACCACGTTGATGAAGGACTGGCCGTTCACCGGGATGGTCGCATCCTCGAAGCCGAGGCAGCTCACAGAGAGGGTGGCGTTCGAGGCCACGCCCTCTATGGTCCAGGAGCCGTCATCACCGCTGACCGCATACTTGTTCGATCCGGTGACGAGCACTGCAGCGCCGACAACAGGGTTGCCGTACTGGTCCACGACTGCGCCGCTGAGCCGCTGGACGGTCTGGGCATGGCCCGGCCCCGCGCTCAGCAGGAGCAGAGAAACGACTGCAAAGAAAAAGGAAACAATCTTCTTTTGCATAACTGTTGATTATTGGTTTGTCAGATAGTCCAGCAGGTCGGCGAGCGGACACGTGGCCACACCCACGTATTTGTCGGCAGCGCCGTAATAGACATACAGGATGCCGTCTTTCACCACGTTGCCGACGGGGAAGACGCATCCCGGGTAGAAGCCCTCCCGCTCATGCGGAAGTTCCGGTTCAAGAATAGGTTCAGGTGTCCTGGCGAGGACTTTCAGCGGGTTGTCCCGGTCCAGCAGCATGGCCCAGACGGTGTAGTCGGCCAGGCCGCCGTCGCCCACGCCGTGGTAGAGCACCAGCCAGCCGCGGTCGGTGAGGATGGGCGGGGTGCTGCCGCCGATCTTCTCTTCCTTGGTGCCGCGCCGGCCCTGGATGAGGATGTGGTCCTCGGCCCTTTCCCAGTCGAGCAGGTCGTCCGAGAACTTGATCCAGATGGACGGGAATTCCGTCTCCTTCGCGTGTTTAGGCCGATGCAGCATCGCATACCGCCCGCCGATCTTTTCCGGGAACAGGATCACGTCCCGGTCGTCCTGGACGGGCGAAGTGAGGCGGCCCAGGCGGCGGAAAGTGCGGAAGTCGCGGGTGCAGGCCAGCCCGGTGTTGCCCAGGTTCTCCTTCCATGCGAGCGGCGCATACTCGTCCGTGTCCGGCTTGAGGATCACGTCGTGCGGGAAGGTCCAGTAGCGTCCGGGCGCCATCGGCCTGTACGCGTACGTGATGTAGAAGGTGTCACCGAACTTGACAATGCGGGGATCCTCCACGCAGCCGCTGTCCGGGCCGTCCGCGCTCGGGCCGAAGACCGGCTCCGCGCTCGTCCGGTTGAAATGGAATCCGTCGGTGCTGGTGGCCAGCCCGAAGCGGATCACGTGTTTCTCATCGTCCCCCGCGGCGCGGTACAGCATGTAGAACACGCCGCCGTCCAGGATGACGCCCGGATTGCACGTCACCAGGTTCTCCCACGGGTTCGCGGGATTCGGAGAGAGGATGGGGTTACCACTGAATCGTTGCAGTTTCATTATCTGAACATGAATAACGGGAATAGACT
>JAEEGJ010026017.1_pt1 | contig 11910 bp, 4 predicted proteins | sample 8958761 | NCBI WGS metagenome assembly JAEEGJ01 (sample SAMN16246546, study PRJNA631951) | gut metagenome | biome: gut microbiome; feature: rumen; material: RS-attached | host: Bos | place: Iran: Karaj | collected 2018-10 | reverse complement strand
CAAACGGAATGGGGCCGCGAGGTATTGTTAAATAATCCGAATTTTGAAAAGGCGGTCAGGATTCTTTCAAAGGATATGCTCCAGCCGGAGGAACGCATTGAGCTTCTTTCAACCGTTGAGGAGTTCCATACCCTTTCAAGTATAATCAATAGGACAAGACGGCGTGACATCGGTGATTTCACCGTGCGGAAACCGATTACCATTGAGCTGGAGATGAGTCAGTCCCAGCGCAACTTATATGACAAACTGCTGGATTTTGAGGCGACATCACTGAAATTGCTGCATGGCAAAGCCTGTGTCGCTTTTCTCATGAGCACGTTGAAGAGGCAGGCTGCCAGTTCCATTTACGCATTGGCTCCATTTATCTCCGATATGCTCAACAAGAGAATGCAGATGCTGGAGGAACTAGCATGCGAAGCCGACATTGATTTCGAAGGCAGTGTAATTGAGGAGATATCAGACAATGCCAAGGATTTGCTGCGTGAAGTTCAACAAATATCCTCGGAAGATGAAAAATTGAATGCGCTGATAAAAATTATTACGGAAAAGCAGGGTCTAGACAACAATAAACTGATGATATTCAGCTCTTTCAGGCATACCCTTTCCTATCTGCATAAAAAACTGCAGGCACTTGGCATTCGTGCCAATGTCATTCATGGCGGGGTCCCTGATGAAGAAAGAGTGGCCATCAGACGAAAATTCGAGTTGCCACGGAACGATGCCAACGCATTGGATGTTCTACTGTTCTCCGAAGTAGGCTGTGAAGGATTGGATTACCAGTTCTGCGACACAATGGTTAATTATGATCTTCCCTGGAATCCCATGCGCATAGAGCAGCGCATTGGCCGAATTGACAGAAGGGGGCAGAAAAGAGACAAAATTCTTATCTTCAATCTGATTACAAATGGAACAATTGACGCCGACATATATTCCCGCTGTCTGATGAGAATCGGTGTTTTCGAGCATTCCGTCGGGGAATGCGACGAGGTGCTCGGGGTAATTCAACATGACATTGAATCAATTGCATCGAATTATCAGTTGTCGTCAGAAGAAAAAAGAATTAAGCTCCAGCAGCTCGCTGACAACAATATACGAAAAGTGAAGGAACAGCAGAAAATCGAGGATGCGGCATACGAGTTCTTCGGGCTGAACATTCCCAGCAGGCAATATGCGAATGACATCAACAAGGCCGACAACTATTGGCTAAGGCCAGACAGTCTCAATGCCCTGATTGAAAACTATATCCTTGAAATGAATGGAAACGAGGGACAAATTATTGCCGGCAAGGGACTGGTCCAAAGTCTAAAACTGTCGGCGGAAACCAGAGGCATTTTGCTTGGTGCGCTGCATGAGGGCAATTTCCATAAGACTTCCGCATATCATGCCCTTGAGAAGTATCTCAAGGGGGAGGAAAACATATGCCGTGTCACGTTTGACACCAAGACCGCGTCTGAAAACAGGGATATTGTTTTTATCACACCCGTACATCCTGTCACTGTACTGGGTGTCAGACATTTCACGCTCTCCGGTCCTGTGTTTACCTCATTAAGAACGTACTCTGAAAGCATGGAGACAGGAGAATACCCGTTTATAATCTATGAATGGGAATATCTCGGAATGAAACCAGGGGTGAAGTTGATGCCAATATGCACCAATGACGCAATACAAGACACTTTCTTTGACCTCCTTGAAAATGCAGAGGATGCTGTTGGCGGGCAATTGCCGACTCAGGAGGACATTGATTTCCTTGATAACGTTCAACGGCAGTTATGGGAAACAACCCTGGCAGAATATAAGTCCAATGCGAAACGAATATATGATTTCAAGTCAAGCAGTCTTTTGGCCAGTTTTCAGGCACGTCTTGCTCTGGTTAATGAACAGTTGTCAAAAGCAACAAACGAAAAAATAAGATTTATGCGAAATGCACAATTGAAAAATATTGAAAGAGACTATCGTATTAAACAGTTGGATCTTGACAACGCATTGAAGCAAATCGACATAAGAATGATTCCATTGGTTTACGGTATGTTGCGTATTTACGGGAAATAGAACCATGAATAATTCGAAACTTGACTTCATAAGACACTGGTATGATGTACGCAGTCCTCAAAAGAATACGCCGGAAACCATAAACGATCTGAATCGTTCAATTGCGGCGCTGTCAGATAAATTATACAGCACCAAGACGCATTTTCTCCTGGAACTTATCCAAAATGCGGATGACAATTCCTATTTCGATGGAGTCGAGCCTGAATTGACTTTCCGTCTAGCCAGTCTCGAACTTGAAGGCAGGAAACAGGCATGCCTTTGCATTCAAAACAATGAAGTTGGATTTACAGAAAGGAATCTAGAAGCCCTGTTCAAGGTCGGCGCATCCTCAAAACAGAAAAAAGACGGTTTTATTGGAGAAAAAGGCATCGGCTTTAAATCTGTTTATAGCATATCAGACTGTCCATATATCTTTTCTGCAGGATATCAGTTCAAGCTACCAAAAAAATGCGATATGGGCAATGGCGTGTCACTTGGGTATATAGTACCTGTCTGGGTGGAAAAGACACCTGATATCAAGTTGTCGAATACGAATATCATCCTTCCAATCAACACTGGTTCAGTTTCCATAGAGGAATTATCAAAAAAACTATTTGAGACAAGTCCTGAATTGATTTTGTTTTTGAAGAAGATAAATAAAATCACGATTATTCATGAAGAAGAGTCGGGAACAAGAAAATACATTATTTCCAGGGAATTTGACAGGAACAATGAAATCGTTACTTTGAATAGTGAAAAATGGCAGGACGTTTATCTGGAAAGCAGGAGTTCAACCTCATTCCTTTATAAAATCAAGGAAGTTCAGAAGCCGGACAATATCAATATTGAAGAGCGGGCGGGCGTTCTTTCAAGAGAAATATGCATTGCAATACCTCTTGGCAATGATGACTATAAAGGGAGATTGTTTGCCTATCTTCCTGTCAGAGATGATACAGGTCTTCCTTTTCTCGTCAACGCAGATTTTATTTTAACCAGCTCTCGCGAGAATGTGGCTGATAATGAATGGAATGACTGGCTGTGGAAAGAAATCCCCCCCCTTTTCGCCGAAGTAATAGAAGATGTGATGTGCGATGACGCATACTCTATTGATGAAAAAATGATCGTTTTCTCGCATATTCCAATAGAGGCGGACGATCGGCAATTCCAGAAGCTTATCGATTCCATATACGAAGAATTGAAGCCGTTGAAATGTGTCCTTGCGTATAAATCGAATGATGCGGAATTTCCAGAAAATTGCCACATGGTATCCAAAAATGTCAAGAACATACTTTCTGCACTAAAGTGGTCACCAACCGAAAGCTCCCCAATTCTTGTATCTGATGCTCTCGAATCCCATACTTATATATTACGAAAATTGGATATACCTTATCTTGCCAAAAAAGATGTTCTTGATTTATTCTGTCAAGAATTCATAACACAACTCTCGGATCAGGATCTCATATCCTTCTATTTGTTTTTGCAAGATGAAAAATATACTGATCTTGACAATTATCCCTGGATACCAGTCACTGACGGAAAAGGGAATGAATTAATGGTAGGTTCGAAAGGGGAAATAATTTATTATCCACTCGAATCACAGGATGAATTATCGGGGCTTATTGGAAAGGAATTTGTTCAACTGTATTTTTTGCGTGAATCTTTTTATTCAGCAGTTCAAAGTAATCTGCAATCAAAGGAAGTCTTCAAATTTTTACAAGATACATGGAGTGTATACCCGTTTAGTAGAAGCAACTACTCTGTTGACCTAAAAAATATTCTTACAGTAGGTTTTCCGGGCAATGACAAGCAGTTCATTGAAATATCAGAATATATATTAAAAGAAAATGAAATTCCAAACGTTTTTATAACCAACAACGGACGAATTTCAAGTAGCGGAAGACAATTGGTTGTATCACCGTACTATGAAGAATTGGGCTGGAGAAGAATCTGGGATCCTTGTTCGTCCCAAGTTAATATTATATATCTTATTGGATACTCAACAGATTATCAAGAACAATTACTGTCCAAAGGTGTAATAAAAAGATTTCCGCTGTTTGAGATAGAAAGAAAAAGATACCCTTCTTCTCCTGCGGCAACTGAATTATATAATAAAGCTCGTGCAGCAGCCGCTTGGTCAAGAATGGATGAAACCGAGATAACCTATCCGATAATACCTGAGAATCTTCTTTCAGGAATTACTGAGATTATCGCCAAATCACTCATCAATTTTTGGTCCTATGCCTTAAAAAATTATAGCAACTATAGCGGAACCGGTTTTCAATCTAAGCTAATTTATATGGGACTGATTTGCGAGGCATCATATAGAAACAGAGGTACTTACACTAAAACCGGCAATTCTGATTTGACGGTGAAGCTTCTGCGCACAGCATGGTTGCCAACAACCAAGGGGCCTCAGAGGCCAAATGATGTTTGGTGTAAAACAGAAGAAATAGAAGGCATGCTTGGTGACACAGTACCTTACCTTAATATCCCATTACCAAGTGAAATTAGATATTTTTTTGGAATCAGGGACAAATTAACTTTTGATTTCATATTCAATTATATACTTGGCCTTGCTAAGGACAGGAAAAAAATAGAAAGTGCAGTTGCCAATAAATTATATCGAATATGCAATTCCTATGATTTAAGCTTCCATTTAAAAAACTTGACAGTAGATTATAAGAAAAGCAAAATAATCTATATTCAAGAATCCCCCTATTTATGGTATAATGTTCAAGAGTGTTTATGGGATGATGAATCGGCAACGCTTGACACTTCATTTCAATATCTATCAAAACATTACCCTGTCGAGCTAAAATCTTTCTTTATTAGTTTGGGAGTTTCGGAAAAGGCAGATGCCGATACTTACTTGAAATGCTGGGAAAATGAGCAGAAGAAAAACTCACAACTCACAAAGTCTAAATTGTCATCTTTATATCAAAAAGTTTTTGATTGCTATGTTGGAATTCCTGAAGAAAGATGGAAGGAATTTGTCTTAAATGCGAGACTTATAACATCTTCTGGTTCTTTTGCTGATCCTGCCACTTTCGTTTTCAATGACAATTCCTCATTGACAAAAATCTTTGAAGATGCATCTGAAATCAATATTGCCTATATACCTTCTCAATCCAAGGCATCATTGCAGAAATGGGTTGAATTTTACAAAAAATTTGCCGTTGAAACGATAACACAATGCGTAAAAGCAAAACTGATTAGTGATCAGATTGATAAATCTACTCTTGAAAAGAACAATTTGACGCTAACTCCGCAATGCATTGTCATGATAGCCACATGGCTTCATGAAATGGTTCCGTATATTTACAATGCAATAACAGCACTTGGGAGTGCTATGGCTCAACTGGAGGAGTTTACTGTTTATAATACAAAAAATCAAATAGACATTGAATACCAATTACGCACGAAGAATAATTACATAACCAGAAGTGCTTCTACAGCAGTGTATCTAGATATTAATACGCACGAAATTTTTTGTAATTTTAATGATGAGGACTGGGTAATAATTCTTGCCTCTGAATTGGCGCAATACATCTCGATGGGACGAAAAATTCAAGGACTAGACTCGTTTATCGAATCCGTATTATGCAGTACCAATATTCGTCGCATTGTAGAAAAAAACTGGAAAATTCCCTCAGAGTTTGAACATCTCTTGCAATCATCCACAAAAGCCAAAAATGATACTGAGCCTGAGTCAGAAAGTGTCGATGATGAAACTGCGTCCACCGTCAAACAGCATGATTCGGTAACTGCGACATCCCAAAAGGATACCTCTGAATCACAATCCCATCAAGGAACATCCCAGGATAATAACAAGGGGGCAAAAACAGCTGGAACTGGAGATAACACAGATAAAAATGTTCAATCAGATATTGTGAAAACAACACCTGACTCACAAAGTAATCGACCGGATGATCAGGAGCCTGATTTATTGCCCAATAAGCCTTCTTCTACGATATCGTCTTCTGACCAAATTGTTAACGAAAGCCCCAGTGGTATTGCATCAGACACATCTGTTCATCAGGAACAAAAAACTATAGAAGAAACATCAGAATCCTCTCAAAATCAACCACAGGACGCCAAGAAGGCGAACTCAACCGCTTCAAAGAGCAGCTTATCAACTGGAACGGGACAAGATAGAGAAGACAAAGATACAAAGGAGAAACCTGCATCTCATCAGCAGGGAGCAGGACAACATCATGATGGGCCAAGCCCTTCAAACTCGCATAAACAAGTATTCTCTGATACATCTGTTGAACAATGCGATATTGATATTCCTTTGGGTCAACCAAATTATGCAGATGCATTAAATAGCAAGTTTTCCCGTCAAGGAATCGGTAGTGGGGGGACTCCTGATTCAGACGATTATCCAGATGAGCCCCCTCTTACGCCAGAAATGCGAAAGAGAAGACAAGCAAAAGTTGCGGATGAAATTCGCAAGATGTATTCCCAGCCCACTACAGGGAAAGAAGATTCTTCGAGAAATACTCCAGACAAAAGAACATATTCGCCACACAGTTCTCAGGGTGTCTCTGATACCCATTCACCGCACAATTATCAAGATATCTCTGATAATATCAAGGCATTGTTTGGTATTCCTGATAATGCATTGTCTGAGAAAGAGGAAATACTTTTAAGAAATATTGCACCAAGCAATGATTTCAGGGTAAACATGAATCTGGTACTTGCCATTGCTTACAAGAACAATCCAATGGTGCGAGTAGATTTGGAACAGTATTATCATGGAAGATGTCAGATATGTCATCATACCTGGAAAATGGCAAATGGCAGACCATTTTGGATAGCGGCCTTTTTGTTACAACGAAACAAGGGCGGCGTAGCCCATAGCAGCAACGCCATTTGTCTTTGTGCGGAGCATTTTGTGAAATGGTTGCATGGGACCTTGAATACTCAAATGAATTTTACAGATCTTGTTAAAGGTATTGGCGAAGACGATCCGCATCCTCAGATTCAACTTGAACTTGCGGGTGAAAAGCTCACTCTAACATATAACCCAAAACATTTTTTTGATTTACGAACATTACTTCAGGTATTTGACGAGAAAACAAGTTCAGATAATATGGAGGACAAGCCCCCCGAGGAAATTGCTCAAACTGTATCAACTACTAATAACCAGATTCCACCACAAGCGACTGCCACACCCAAAAAGAAAAATCAAACTTTTTCCTCCTTTGAGGAATTAAGCAAATTCTACAAAGATAAATGAAAGATCTATGATATGAATTATAAAAGAATCTTGTCTGCCCCATAGGAGAAATATCATGCCATTGAAAGCAATCCATGACGGTAAGGAAATCATAGGGGAGTTGATGGATTACCAGGAATGGAAGGATCTGAAAAAGAAAGTCCAGGACGGTTCCGTCAAGTTGACCACTGCCTGTTGCGGTGTCGAATGCTACGCTCGTGACAGGCAAGGAACAAGACATTTTGTACACAAGCACGTGGGGAATTGTAGCACCGGCAAGGGCGAGACCATGGAACACCTTCTCTTGAAAGCTCGAATCTTGCGCGGGTGTCGAAATGCTGGTTATGAGGTAGATACGGAAGTGGATGGTGACGGCTGGCGTGCCGATGTACTCGCAACAAAAGGCAAAATAAAAGTCGCCTTTGAAGTACAATGGTCCCCGCAGACCTATGAAGAAACTGTAGAACGTCAGAAGAAGTATGAAGACTCCAATGTTAGAGGTGTATGGTTGTTTCGTAAGATGCCGGACCAGACGGTATCTTCGACGGATGTGCAACTGAAACGATATATTCCCATGTTTCAGATTGATTTGGAGACGGTTGAATGGGATAAGTTTAAACGGCCTATGATTTGTGGGCTTGATGCCGATACTTTTGCAGAAGAGCTTCTTCGAGGAAATTTAAAACTCTGTGAGCGTATCCGGCTTGAGCCTGTTCAGATAATCAGGCTTGATATAGCCGAGACAAGTTGCCACAGGTGCCATAGAAACTATCACATCGTCCGTTTCAATAGCACACAATCCCCTTTGGTTGACGTACACGGAAAAAAACAACACGGTTGGAGTGATCTTTTCCCTGATGGAGTAGAGTATTCCTCCGTGGTTGCAGATGCGCTCAATACCTATGCGCGAACAGCCGAAGGGAACAAATACAAATTTGGCGAAATCAAACCACGCTACAGCCATACGGAGAAGAAAAGCTATGTTTCACAGGGATGCCCTCACTGTGATGCCTTGAATGGACGTTTCTATTTGAATATGGAGTGGCATGAGCTCGAAGTCATCGGACATGTGTATCTTGCTATCCCGATACCAGAGAACAGCACAGTAAAAGGAAAACATTGGTGTCATTCGGAGGACAAGTTTTTCTGTCCATCTGAATGATATGTATGGTTAGGCTGCCTTTCTTCTGAGGTTGAAGATGTATCCTGAAAGTTTATTTATTTGCATTTAAGGAAGATGGAGCAAGGCTTTTTCTCCAGACTTGGGTTCCACCCCCGAATGATGATATAACAGATTTTCCAGCCAGAAGTCCTTGGTTGGAGTGGTCCCGAAATTGGTAAAAAACATCCCGACCAAGGACTTGGTTTCCACCCTCAATTGGGAGCGAAAGACCGATTTGCATCATTTTTATGATTGCCTGGTCTTTGGAAGTTATGCACTGTTTTTGAGTATGAAATCATGTCATGGAGAGAGGTGGAAGAGAGCCGACCGAGGACTTCGGGGTGTTCAAAGTTCACACTGAACATTCGACCATTCTATCGATTTTTCAGATTTCTCTAATGGAAAAATGGGCTAACTCGCATGTTTGCAGTGAATTAAGCCAAAATTCAGACCGAGGACTCAAGTCCTCGGTCGAGAGAAAAGCAGACCGAGGACTTGGGAGAAAAGGGCGTTTTCAAGGGGATTTGGCGTTCTCTGGAGGGCGGAGAGAAACGAAGGAGAGAAAGTCACAAGTGACCGTTTTTCAAGCACTTTAAGCGGAAACAACAAGCCTCGTGAAGTACCAAGGACTTCACGAGGCATCGTTTTCTGAATGGTGGAGGCGCCGGGAGTTGAACCCGGGTCCTACAAAGACGTCCCGAAGGCCTCTACATGCTTAGGACGCGATTCAATCTTAGTCTTCCGGGTCGGTGGCGCCCACACACACCGAAAGAAGCAGCCATCTGTTAGGTCTCGTCAATCGGCCCGTTGGCACGGCTTCATGACCAGTCTATTCCGTACGCCTTCATCCCTTAATAGACATCCAGGTGAAGACGTCGCTGGACTAAGCAGCGAGGGCGAATTCTTGATCGTTCGCAGTTATTTTTTTGACCGATGATTAAAGAGGCCTACGATCATCCTCTGCATGCCACCCGCGATCTGCCTAGGCAGTCGAAACCATTTCGCCCCCATTGAAAGGTCGCAACAATTTCTTGCGGTTTTAATTAATGTATATTGCTTTTTGAAAAAAACAAATCCTTTTGAATAATCCACATCCCTCTCTGCCTACCCTGGAAAGATTCCTCCTTTCCACCCCGACGGCGGGACGCCGTCGCTACCGTTCCCCCCGACGGCGGGACGCCGTCGCTACCGTTTCCCCCGACGGCGGGATGCCGTCGCTACCGTTTCCCCCAACGGCGGGACGCCGTCGCTACTCCCGATCCCCCATGCGCATTTCCCACGTGAAGATTGTTGCGTTCCGCCGTCCTGCGTATATACTATTGTCATACGCGTGTTTCAGCGACGCAACACTTACCTATAGGAGCCATCCCATCATGTTTTCTAAATTTTTCAAAATTTTTGTCGTTTTTTCCGTCATTTTCCATTTGCAGGCACAGGAACAGTCCATGAAAAACACCGAATGGCCGTTTATCGTTATCCGTCATGCATCCGTCGCCAACAATTATCCGGCCATTTTCGACAAAATACTGGACATCGCCCACAAATATCCAGGAGCCTGTGACGAAGTGTGGATTTGCGCGGCAGGCTACGCGTCACGCGACACCCTCCTCAAAGCCGTTCCGCCGCTGAACCACTATCATGCAAAATGCGACGAATACGGCATCAAGCTCTCCTTCCAGCAGGGCATCACCGTCGGACACGGCACCAGTCCGGAGTTCATGAAAAAGCGGCCAGGCCTTTTCCCCTTCGAACAGGACGATTTCATGTGCGACCAAAATGGCACACTGCTACCCGGACAGCTCTGCCCGCGTTCCGCCAACGTCCAGCGGTTCGCCTACGAATACACGAAAACTGTATTGGAAATTCTGAAGCCTAGCTCCTACTGGCTTGACGACGATCTCCGTCTCGGCGTTTCGAAGCCTCAAGAATGCTTCTGTGACCGCTGCATCGCGGAATTCAACCGTCAACACAATACCAACTATTCTCGCAAAGAATTGGCGGACAAGATTTTCGGGCCAGCTGTCATTGAGCCGTTGCGCGGTCAGTGGGCGGCATTCAATGCAGAGGCTATAGCCATCTATGCGGCGCAATCCCGCAAGGCGGCGGATGATTTGCAGTCGGACTGCCGTCTGGCCTACCAATCAGTCTGGGCTAATGCGTTTTTCTGCGCGAACAGCTATCGTCCGTTGCTGGAAGCGCTTTCGGGAAAGGAACATAAATCCGTCGGCATCCGTCCGGGAGCGCTTTTCTATACGGAGGAAACGCCTCGTGGCATGATCCACAAATCCATGAGCATCGCCCGCGAAGCGGCCCGTTGCAAACGCTACGGCTTCGTCGGTTCCATCTGCTACGAGCAGGAGAATTACACACGTAAAGTGTTGCACAAGAGTCCTGAAGCCATCATGGTCGAATCGACGTTGGCATTGGCGTCAGGCTGCGACAGTCTGTCCGAATATTACTATAGTTCCGACAATCATGAGCCGTTGGACTACTACGACGACTTCTCGCACGAACTGTCGCAATGGCGGCCGTATCTGGAACTCGTCGCCGCTTCCACGAAGCGCACACGGCTGGCGGGGCTTGGGCGTTTTCTCGGTTCCAACGCCTTCAACCACAACAGCTTCAATCTCGACGACAGCAATGACGAAGCTCTCGCCGCATTCGGCATTCCGATCACTGTGGAGGAAGACGAGCCAGACGCCTATCTGGTCACGCCCAAGACCGTGCAATGCATGACAGAAGATGATTTACCGAAACTTTTCGGGAAGCCAGTCATCATTCCCGCCGACGCGTTCGACGCACTCGTCGAGCAGTTCCCTGAAGCGATTGCAAAAATAGCTCCAGATGCAGCGAAGGCCCGTGCCAATCTTGCGAAATCCACTGAAACTGCGAGACTTATCGAAATCGTCAATGGACAGGAAATCATTCCGGACAAGCCCATCAGCGACGAAATCAAGCCTGTCGCCCTGCAATATGGTGCATGCGTCGCCGCCACGAAGTTCGGCACGAAAATCGCCATCGTCCATCCGTTCATTCAATTCCCCACGACCACCCGTCGGCAGGCCATTCTCGACGCGTTGGACGCCATCTCCAACAAAACCTTCCCAGTCCGTCTGGATACGTGCCAGGCGGTACGCGTCCTGCCGCATGTCAATGGCGACGGCAAGGTCGATTCCGTCACCATCATCAACCTGTCGATAGGCCACACACGCGATCTCACGTTGCATGTGCGGCATCCGAAAAAGCGTGAACCGCGAATCGCGCGGCCAGTGGAGACGGCTGTTCCCGCCAAATGCGTCTATGGCGCGGAGAACGACAATCTGACGATTACCGTGCCGCGCATCGCGGCATGGAAGCCTGTGACGGTTATTTTTGAATGACAAGAGGAGCGAAAACAATCAGTCTTACGGAAGACGGCTGTTCCAGATCGGATTCCCCATGGCGATGCGCAGCTTGCGGGTCTCATCGAAGATTTCCGCCCGCATCCAGCGTGCTGTTT
>JAEEGJ010026012.1_pt1 | contig 11911 bp, 6 predicted proteins | sample 8958761 | NCBI WGS metagenome assembly JAEEGJ01 (sample SAMN16246546, study PRJNA631951) | gut metagenome | biome: gut microbiome; feature: rumen; material: RS-attached | host: Bos | place: Iran: Karaj | collected 2018-10 | reverse complement strand
CCTGGTTACACATTACTTTTTTATAGACTTTCTATCAGTATTTCGCGCAAATTTACTATTTTTGCTCTTGCATTCCTAGTTCGCAGACAACCACGCTGCAAATCTAAGGTTTGCATCAAAATCTAAACAAAATGCAACAAACTCCACTTTATCCCGTCATTCGACTCAACCCAGGCAAAGACGATGCCTTGCGCCGTTTCCATCCATGGGTGTTTTCGGGTGCTATCCACGATGCAGCCAAAGGCCTTCAGGCCGGCGACACGGTCACCGTCACCGATTATGATGGCAACATCCTCGGCACAGGCTTCTGCGAATCGGATAGTATCGCTGTGAAGATGCTTAGTTTCGAGAATCGCAGAATCGACGAATGGTTTTTCCTCGAACGCTTGAACCAAGCCTACGAAGTTCGTAAGACTGTGGGACTCACCAACAATCCCCACACTAACTGTTTCCGCCTCGTACACTCCGAAGGAGACGGATTGGCAGGGCTTATCGTCGACATTTATGGTCACACTGCTGTGGTTCAAGCTCAGACTGAAGGCATGGCACTCCATTTGAAAGAAATTGTCCGCGCACTCAAACTAATGCCCGACCTCGGTTTGCAAGCTATCTACAACAAAAGTGCCGATGCTATGCAACGTATGGGTAAGGAAGATGCCATTATTGAAGACGGTTATCTGTTGGGGAACCAGCTTGAAGAGATAGTTTTGGAAAACGACAGCCGTTTCCTTCCCAACTGGGAGGAAGGCCAAAAAACAGGATTTTTTCTCGACCAACGTGAAAACCGTGAGCTAGTGCGTCATTTTGCGAAAGGTAAGACCGTGCTTAACGCTTTCGGCTATACAGGAGGATTCTCTGTCACCGCATTGAAGGGTGGTGCAAGACGAGCCGTCACGGTCGATGCCTCCAAGAAAGCCATTAACGCTGCTGAAGCCAACCTTGAGCTGAACGGGTACCTTAAAGAGGAGAATCCCTGTTATGTTGCCGACATGAAGGAATATGTAACAGAAATGCGAGATGGAGCCTTTGATCTCATTATTCTTGATCCGCCAGCATTTGCCAAGCGACATCAGGACAGACATCGCGGGCTGGGTGGTTACAAATATATCAACGCAGAGGCCATTAAGCGCATTGCCAAAGGCGGACTACTATTTACTTTCAGCTGCTCACAAGCCGTCGACAAGGCCACTTTTCAAGGCATCGTCACAGCCGCCGCGATTGAGGCCAAGCGCAATGTACGCATCATAGACCAACTATCGCAACCCGCCGACCATCCCATCAATATCTTCCACCCCGAAGGAGCATATCTGAAAGGATTGATGCTCTTTGTTGAATAAAAAAACATTACCGTGCATAGTTTCCTCCCCCAACGAATGAGCGAGTGTATCCATACACGGTAATGTTTTTAGACTTAACCAGCCTAATTCTTTATCTTCCACCAAGGAATGAACCCGACTTATGCGGATGAATTGTTGCTTGTCGACTTGCCGACTTTGTAGTCTTGCTAATACGCTTCAGATATGCTCTTTCCATATAATTCTTATCATATTCGTTTTCATAAGTAAACGAATTGTCAGTTAAATTTTCAATGCTCATTTTGAAGGTTCTGAGTTTGTCACCATAGTTAATGTTCATATAAAGGATATGATCAGATTTGTCATAGGAATAAGAGAAAGGGTACACCATAACAGTGTCGGGGCAACTAATATATGAGTCATAAGTATCCGTCTCTGCATTCCAATCAAGCCACAATGTGTCGACGGCACTGTCGCGCATCTCTCCAGTTTTGTCCTCTCTAAAATACAATTGGATACCATTGTCGGTTGAGTTAGGATCGAATTCGTAGGTCTCAAGCGAAGATACGATCGGGTTGCCTGCATAGTCAGTGTTGTAGTACTCAATTTTCTCGACACCCCAAGTGCCGATAAAGCTTTTGTAATCGTTTTTTCTACATGAAGTGAACATTAAGCCTATTAGAGCTAATGATACAAATAATGTCAGTTTTTTCATTTTTTTCAATTTTTATAGTTAATCAATTTGCTTTAGGAAAAATCTTTCAAAAAAAGGAGTTGCTTCAGAAAAATGGTTGGTCCATGAAGCCTTAATATGGTTATCTGTCAATTCTTCAATAAGCATATCTGCACTAGTCGCATCAGAGAAAACCGAAATAATCCACGAGGTATTGTAAATCGTAAGCATATGACTTACAGAATCGTAATCATAATCACAATTAAATGTCTTTATCAAAGCCGGACTATCGTTTAGCAACAACTTACCTGACCCGTCAGCATAAAAATACACCTCATAACCCTGACCCATTCCTATTTCATATTGCAAAGTGTCCCACTTTTCTTGACCAATGCTATCTGTTCGACAACTAATGTATTGCTCACAACCCCAATGTCCAACAAGAGGACAATTGGCATACTTGTCCTGCTTGCTGCATGAAGTCGATGCCAGCAAAACTATGGCATATAAAACCAAGAAACCGATTTGAACAATCTTTTTCATTTCCAAATTCGTTGCAAAAATAAGATTAATTCAAATATCGCGCCAATTTTTCTACTTTTGCAGCACAAATTCTTTCCAAATGAAACACAAAATACACCTTCTTATTATAATATTGAGTACGGCCTTATTCGTTCAAGCCCAAGACACGCTCACCGTGATGCAATACAACCTATTGTATTACGGTAACTACAACAGCGGTTTCGCCGACTGCTATGAGACCAACAACAACACCCAACGCAAGGACGAATGCATTCGCACCATCGTCAATTATGTGAAGCCCGACATCTTCACCGTTTGTGAGTTTGGTGCCACGCAACAGCTACAGGACGCTTTTTTGCGCCACAACCTAAATATTAACGGAGTTGACTATTGGCAATCCGACAACATCATCAATTACGCGGGAGAGGACATCATCAACCATATTTTCTTTGATTCACACAAATTGGGGCTGAGCAAGCACATCGCTTTGCGTACCAAACCACGTGATACCGATTTCTATGAACTATACCTGAAGACCCCAAGCCTGGCTGCGGGCGACACCATCAAACTCATTTGCATCGTGGCCCATCCTAAGGCAGGACAAGGCTACGAGGCCTCGCGTCGCGCCTTGATGCAAGTAGTCATGGATTATCTCAACCAACATTATCCCCATGACAATGCCTTGATTATGGGCGACTTCAATATGTATGGCGCCAGCGAAAGCGGCTACCGATTGCTTACCCAGACCTACAGCAACCCTGATATATGCTTCGTCGACCCCGTTGCCACCTTGGGCGGTGTAGGTGAATGGAACAACAACAGCCTTTTTGCCCCCTTCCACACCCAGTCGACACGAAGTTATTCCGACGAATGCTTCTCTCCAGGCGGCCTCGACGACCGTTTCGATTTCATCCTCATGGCTGACGAAATCGCGTTCAGCTATAATCATATGCGCTATGTGCGCGACTCGTATCATGCCGTGGGCAACGACGGACGACACTTCAATATGAGTGTGAACCAAGGCTCCAACACTGCTGTGCCCACCGAGGTCGCTGAGGCTCTCTTCGACGGCTCAGACCACCTCCCCGTGACGATGAAGATTGCAGTGGATGTGCATCTGGGTGTGGAAGATCATGAGACACAGAGCCTCTATGCCACTGTAGCACCTAATCCAGCTTCGGACAAGGCAGTTGTGAGCTTCTTCAACCCCGCGCAAGGACAGGTGCAGTTTGAGCTATATTCACTACAAGGGCAGCTGATTCAAAGCGTAACAGGCGATTTTAGCGAGGGCTCGCAAGGGTTTGAGCTATCGCTGGAAGACCTGACTAAGGGGTTTTATCTGCTGCGGATTAGGCATAATAACGGCTGGGGACAGACGGTAAAAGTGGTTATTAAGTAAAAGCAGGCTTCAGAAAGCATCTCACTCTTGCGTCAGGTAGTGCGCAGGCTGAAATCTATGCTTTCTGAAGCCATCCTTTAAGGCTTTTTACTTCTTAAACCGCCCCCCATAGATTATTGACGTTCCGCTGCCCATAGATTCCCTCCAATTCACTTGCCAATGTTGGAAATCGATGATTCGATGTAGTGAATGACATATGCAGCGGGATTATGACATACAAGGCTGGCTTTATTCACCCACTCTCACCTTCATCCCATCCGAATACGCGCTGAACTCTGGCGCATACTGGCACTGTATCAAGGCGTAGCCGTTGTTGAGATAGCCTTCCTTGGTGACGAACATGCTGTACTCCAGCTGGTGCGTGCCCTTGGGCAGGAACTCGATGAAGAACTCCATGTCGGTATCTGTGTTGCTCTGGTAATAGCTCATACGATCGTTGTACTCGTAATGCGAAATCTGCTGAATCGGCTCGAAACCGGCAGCACGGAGGTCCTTGACGAAGACAACACTCATATCCTGCTGGCTCGTGAAGGTGATTTTCACGGTCAGTTTATCGCCGACTCTCAAGGCTTGTTTCTCGACAGGAACGAGTTTCTTGCCCTTGTCGGTGACGGTTTCCACAAACAGTTCGCGCTTGATGGTGAAGCCTGATTCATCGCTTTTCACCTCGTCAATCGGGACGAAATACTGGCGGAAAAGGCCGCCCCAGACCAAGTGGTTGGTCGGGTTGTTGACGGTGAGTTGACGCATGTCTTGAGTCACTTCGTTGGCGTTCCAACGGCGTTGGATAAATCCTGTACCAGCCACTCCACCTTCAGTGCTGATAGGCGTGTTGCCAAAGCGCAGGGTGACTTCCTTGCCTTCCTCGAACCAATCGCTGCCGCGCATCAGTAGAGCATAAATGGCGTCAGCAGTGGAAGCGGAGTTCTCCCATTTGTTGGTTTGCTTCTGAGTGAGCAGCCACACACGCAACTCGTCAATCATCTCCTGGTTCTGGTCGATTTCGGCGAAAGCCGCTATAATGTTGGCGTGCGTGGCGATGTGCGACTCAAACGAGAAGTATTTCTTCGGCCAGTACATTCCGATTTGCTCGTTCTTCTGGGCGCATTCCTTGAACGACTGTATCATCAGCTTGGCGGTCTTCTCGTTGCCGTTGCGGTAGAGCACCAAGGCACCTTTCGAGCGTTGGTTGAAGTTGAACGAAGTCCATTCCTTGTCGAGGCTGCCGAGGTAGTATTTCTTCGCAGTGGCAAAGTCGCGGTCGGAGTTTTGCACATCGAAGAAACTCAAGGCATAGAGCTCGTTCAAAGTGCTGGAACCGATGGGCCAGTCTTTTCCTTTGCTGTGGGCTTTCATATAGCGGTAGGTCTCTGCCACCTCATATTCGAGATAACGCACGGCCTTGTCGCAGATGCTTTGGGCGGTGTTTTGGTCGGCTTTGCTCAACGAACTCCAAGCGCCCATCTTCTGCAACTTGCCGAAACCGCTTAAGATATAGGTGCTGATATACGGGCTCTCCGGCATACCGTCCATCCAAGGCCAGCCGCCATTGTACTTTTGTTTTTGCTCGATGAGTTTCAAGGCGTTGGTCTGCTGGTTGTGGATGGTGTTCAACTCAAAGAGCGTGGCAATGCGGCTGCGTTGCTCTGTCTCGCTCTTGGCCTCAAGCACCCAAGGCGTCTCTTGCAGCATGATGGCCTTCAGGTCTTGGTCCTTCTCAAGTTGCGAGAGCAGGGCATCGGGTGTCTCAATCTGCCATTTCTTAATGTAGTTCAAGAGGTTCGGAATGTGGTCGGCGATGTAGGACGAGAGCGTGTTGGCGTAGAACACGTAGAAGGCGGTCTCGGCGCGGTCGGTGCTGACGTTGGCCAAATAGGGCAGAGCCTGCACGGCGTACCACACGGGGTTAGTGCTGAAGTTGAGCGTCAGGCTGTAGTCGCGCTCGTGGCTGTCGGGGTTGGCGATGGCCTCGAAGTCGAAGGTCTTTTCGGTTTCGGCCTTCACGGTGATGGGCAGAGTTTGCGTCATAAAGATTTCGCTGCTCAACACGGGCAGAAGGTGCTGCTCGGCATCGCTGAACTGTCCCGCATAGGCCGTGAAACGGAAAGCCAAGAGGCTCAAATCATACTGTCCCTTTACCTTCCAGCGCACTTCCTTGCTGCGACCGGGTTGGATGGTTTCCATCGGGATTGTGGCGTCGGAGACAATCATATTAATGGGTTGCATCGTTACCGCATCAAAGATTTCGAGTTTCGCCTTGGACGTGACAGGCTCGTCGCCAGTGTTGATGACGTTGGCCACAAACCAAAGCTCATCGTTGTCGTACATATAACGCGGCATATCAGCCATGATCATCACGGGCTTCGAGGAAGTGAAGGTGTAGTCCTTGCTGCCCGTCTTGCGGTCCTTGGTATAGGCCATCAGCATCAGGCGCCAGCGCGTGAGGGCATCGGGCATGGTGAAGCTGAAGGTCGCGCTGCCGTCGGCATTGGTGCGCAGTTGCGGGAAGAAGAAGGCCGTCTCGTTAAAGTTCTCGCGGAGGGTGGGTTCGACAGGTTCTTCGGTTTTTTCGTTTTGGCCTCCTGATTCATAAGGATAGGAACCTTCTTGTTTCTTTATTTCAACCATTTCTTCATCCGCAGCGTTTTGTGCCACCAAGGGAATTTCATAATCCACTGCATTGGAGGACTTTTCCAATACTGCACCAGTCATCATAGGTGCTGATTCCTCAACATAATCATAAAGCACACGCCCACCTTTTCTATAACGGCGTGCGCCGAAGACATATCCGAAATCGAAGAAAGGCGCATCCGAGGGCAGGCTGAAGTTGAAGAGTTCTATGAATGTAAAGTAATCCAAGCCCGTGTTGGACGAGGTAAAACCATGTCTGTCGGTGCCGAAACCATTAGCATAAATGCCTGTAGGCGACATGTTGAACCACCAATAATTCCTGGCAAACTCATCCAATGAAGCGTCATACATTCCTGCAAGCAAGGCAGCTTCCAAAGGCTTGTCCTTGTAGTCGCGGACGGTCACTTCCCAGGTCTCCTCGGCACCAGGATTAAGCTTGTCGCGCACGGTGGCGAGTTTTACATCCAAATCATAGTTGTCGAAAGGCACGGAAATATGATCGTCCGAAGTTCTGAAAGCATTTTCCTTCACAAGGACATAACGGAAATTGAGGCCGCCACGGTCGCCTTCGGTCACCTTATAAGTAAAGGTCTGTACGCTGTTGCTGAGGGTGATTTTCTTGTCAAAACGGATTTCATCGCCGTGGAGCAACTGCACCCAAATGTCCACATCTTTGGCTGAACTGCCAATGCTAAACTTGATTTCGTCGCCGGGATGGGCGGTCGATTTGTCCACATCACTCCAAACAATAGCGGTATAAGGCATCTTTTTGGCCTCGTTTTCGTAAACGGTGAATTCCTCCGTCGTAACGGCCAAAGGATCGTCCAAACTCTTCAGTTCCACGACATAATTTCCAGATTCCAAGGTTTTGCCTTCCAAGAACTTGGCCTTGTCGTTCACCATAATTTCGGCCTCATCGACCAAAGTCTTGGTTCGCTTGTCATAGAAACTGTATTCAGGGAAGAGTTTGTTCAATTGTTCATCACTATGCAATTGTCGATCAAGGACTTCCAAATGTTGCATTGCATTGAAATAATTGATTTTAGCGAGGTCGTCGTAGCGGTAAATCTTGCGTGAAATACGGCTTTTGGCGGGCTGCCAGCTGAGATTGCTCACGGTGATTTGGTACTTGCCGAGGTCTGATTTCTCGATGGTGCGGGGCAAGTCAGAGCTGATGGCGATTTCGTTGTAGCCCGCGCGAATGCTGTAAGTGTCGGCGTGGGTCTCGCCCTGCTTGCTTGTGGCGGTCACCTCGATTTCGTAGGTGAACATAGGCTGTTTCTCGGGCGCGATGGTCTTTGAGGGCTTCAGGTTGAAAGTGATGGCGAACTTGCCGTTCTCGTCGGTGCGTGCCTTGCCGTGGGTGATCTGCTCGTCATCGACGACTGGGTACCACCACCACCAGCAACGCCAAGGGAAGGAGGTCTTGCGGACGACACGGTAGCTGTATTCCACATCGTCCAAGCCGAAACCGGCGTAGGCTTTCACGTCGCCGCGCACCGTAACTTCTTGGTTCAGTTTGTATTGCTCTTTCGGCTGTTCAAAAGTCACCTCGAAGGTCGGGCGTTTGTATTCCTCCAAACGGATGGTCACGCTGCCACGATTGGCGTTGAGGTGGAACACGCCATTCAGCCTGTCGGAGGGGATGACGAAAGAGCCGCTGAATGAGCCATATTCATCGGTGGTGAAGCTAGCAGAGGTAATCTCTTGCCAGTTGGCATCGCGGAAAGAAACCGTCTCCGAGTAGTGATTCACCAGACTCAAGTCTTCGCCTTGGCGGCGTGTCACGATGCCTTGGAAATAGACGGTTTGTCCGGGACGATAGATGGCGCGGTCGGTGAAGAGTTTCGTTTCGTACACCTCGTTGTTGTTTCTGTACTGCTCATTGAGGCGGAAGTACCTTTCTGAAAGCAGGTTGTCATTATCCTTTCTTAAGTTGATGCAGAAGGAGTTGTCGCCTTTCACCTTGTCGTCAAGCACGACGCGACCGTTTTTGTCGGATTTCATCGTGGCAAGGATGATGGTCTTATGTTCGCGGGCTTTGTAGTCCCACTCGCGGCGGTACAATTCCACGGTGACGCCTTCCACAGTTTTCCCCGTTTTGCGGTCAACGGTCACCACGGTCATTTTTTCGTCCTTTTGGTCAACGATGTAACCGAGGTTGGATACTTGGAAATTGAGCACCAGCGTTTTATCTTCGCTTTTGATGCCTTGTTTGGTGGTGGCAGTCAGGTAGTAGATGCCTTCCTCCAAAGCGGGCAGGGCAACCAAAGTGGAGTGATTGCGATAGTCGGTTTCGGCGGGCAACATGAGGTCCTGCTCCGCGACGAGCATTTTTTTGTTCAATTCCTTGAGCAAGTCCTCCTTTTGCATATTGTTCAATTTGCTCAACTCTTTCTCGCTGACTTTCACGATTCTATAATAAGGTGCGGTCGTGTTCTTGTATTCCAGCACGGCGGGGATAGCCTCGTTGGGCAGTTGCACGTTATTCAAAGTGATGTCGATTTGCGGCTCCTCTATGCGTTTGATGAGGTTTTCGCAGTTTTTCGCGCCCTTCGACTTCGGGAACTTGGCGATGGCCTCTTCGCACATCGTCTTGGCTTTCTTGTAGTTGTCGAAATAAGCGCTATCTTCGCTATTGCTCTCGTACTGGCTCATCATATTGCACGCAATCAGGGAAGTAATCTCTGCGGAAAGCGGATTGTCCTTGTGTTGCGCCTTCAGATTCTCCATTGCAGCTTGGTATTGCTCATCCTTGTCAAGGATGTCATTGACAAACTCGAAACGCTTGAAGTCGTTGTAAATCAACACATCCTCGTTCTTATTCTTGAGATTGTAGTCAATGAGGTCCTGATAGATTTTCAAACATTTGATAAGTGGGTTGTCAAAATCGCCCAAGTCGGCTTTCACAAAGTCTTTGGCGGGAAGCCACCATTTTTCCGTGTCGCCCTCGGCTTGGTCGGCGTTGACCTCTTCTTGATAGTATTTCGCTACTCGGTGGAACATAAACTCGAACAGAGAAGCCTCATATTCAATGTATTCCTTATTGTTGTTGGTGTTTTCATATAGCACCATAAAATCCTCGGTCTTAGCTTTTTTCAAGGCTTCAACGGGCTTCAGGGCTTCGTCATAATGCTGGTTGATGCGCGTTTTGAAACTCTCCTTGTCCCAATATTTCATCTCCACTTTCGATAGGTCTCCGTCGATTGGCAGGTTCTCGTTGATGCGCCATTCGTTTTGGTCCAAATACTCGGCGTAGGCCTTGGCGATTTCCTCGTGCAACAGGGCATTGTGCACCTCATCCAACTGCCCGACCTTGGTCTCAATGTACTGGATGAAGGCCTGGTCGGGATCTTCCTCCACGGTGAATTGGTAAATCTTTTGCCGATAGAGCCAGGCCTTCAGCAGTTGGGTTGGGTTGTTGTCCTTCGAAGCTTGTTCCTCGATGGCAACAAGCTCTTTTTCAGCCGATTCCGGCAGGTTTTTCTCAAGGTTTTCCTTTACTTTCTTCCACATAGTCTCATAGTTGTTTTTAGGCGTTTTGGGATTGTCGGGCGTTTTGTCAGGCGTTGCAAATGCCAACAGGCCGATGGCCACTAAGGCCACAGTCGCGATGATGATTCCGGTGCGTTTCATATCGTATCTTGTTTTATTGTTCGTTATTGTAGGAGATTCCCTGCGGGAATGGAGAACCATTTGTGTTGCTTACTGCGGCGGCTTTGTAACGTTTACATTCAGAAGGCTCTACAAGCCGCCGCCTTTTAAACACATGACCAATTCCATTCCCAACGGGAATCTCTCATGTCTTATTCAACGCAAAATTAGCAAATATCGTGCAAAACAATTCCGTTTTTAGTGTTAGAAATTTAATTATCTTTGCACTCGGAAAAAAACACATTCAACGAGCACAATCATGGTAGCAATTGAACACTGTACAGAGAAGGATGGTACAAATAAAAGCGCTGGTGATTTTGAATTGCTTGTTGGGAATATTCAGTCAGCGAGCAAAGCATTACAAGAAGACGCCCGTATGGTTATCAATCGGAACGTTACGGCGAGAGCTTGGCTGACAGGATTCTATATTGTGGAATATGAGCAACATGGTAACGACAGGGCAAAGTATGGCGACAAATTGTTGAAACGTTTGGCAGAACGACTTGATGATAAAAGTTTGGGGTTGGCTAGTTTGAAAAACTATAGGCAATTCTATCTCTATTATCCTGACTTGGCACATCCTATTGCAAAGTATTTGCAGCAAAAGATTCAGAAAAGCCAAACATCGTATAGCTTTTCTGAATTAACAGATAATCAGCAATTTGAAAAAAGCCAATCACTGATTAGCCTTTTTCAGCAACAAAGCAATCAAAGAATTACAAAAAGCCAATCACCGATTAGCCTTTCCGACGAGCCAGAATCTGATGCCATTTCGAAGGATGGGTTTGCTATGCAGACTGCAAATGGAGATGTGATGGCGGCTCCACAGATGTTGTTTGATAGTTTATCTTTCACACACATAGTTCAATTAATACATATCAACAATCCTTTGAAACGAGCTTTTTATGCCATCGAAGCTATGCGTGGTCCTTGGAGTGTAAGAGAACTACAGCGCCAAATAGATTCCAACTATTACGAGCGTAGTGGCTGGAGCAAAAAGCCGGAAATGCTGGCAAGCAGAGTGAACGAAAAGGCAGAAAAACCATCGTTCCGTGAAGAACTTAAGTCACACTACATTTTTGAGTTTTTGGGACTTGCAGCAAAGGATGTCGTTGAAGAAAATGAACTGGAACAGGCTCTTATAGACCATCTTGAGGAGTTTATGCTTGAATTGGGTATGGGTTTCTGTTTGGAATTTAGGCAAAAGAAACTGCTCATCGACGACCGCTATTTCAAAGCGGATTTGGTGTTTTATCACCGTATCCTGAAATGCCACTGCATCGTGGAGTTAAAAGCACATCGATTGGACTATGCCGATATGGCACAGCTTAACATGTACATTGAGTACTACCGTCGCCATTATATGCAGCCTGACGACAATCCACCAGTGGGCTTGCTGCTTTGCACAGAATATGGTCAGGAGATGGTGGAATACGTGACTCCAAACATCGACCCAAACGTTTTCGTAGCCCAATACGAACTGCAGTTGCCGAGCAAGGAAAAGATAAAAGAATTCCTAATGAAGGAGAACAAAGGATAAGAAAAGTGAGGTTTGAATAATTTTTTTGCCGCGTGAAAACATTAGAGCAAATCATCCACCCCATCGCCGCCGAATTAGCACAGTTTGAAGCTTTTTTCGAGCAAACCATGAAGGCTGAAACCGAGCCCATGAATTCCATCATGCAATATGTGCTTGACTCAAGAGGCAAACGCCTACGACCCATTTTGGTGCTACTC
>JAEEGJ010026011.1_pt1 | contig 11912 bp, 8 predicted proteins | sample 8958761 | NCBI WGS metagenome assembly JAEEGJ01 (sample SAMN16246546, study PRJNA631951) | gut metagenome | biome: gut microbiome; feature: rumen; material: RS-attached | host: Bos | place: Iran: Karaj | collected 2018-10 | reverse complement strand
GAAGGCGGCAGGATCGACAGCAGCTTCGAGTATGACAATACGACGATTGTCTATTCGATCATTTCTTTCGGCGATAACGATGAAAACCGTCTGGTCTCCATCATCAAAAACAATTTCCGTGAGGAGTTCCGCTCAGCGCTGTCCAACTCGGTCATCAATATCACATTCTATGTGTTTTTCGGTCTGATCGCTCTGATCGTCATCTGGATCTTTTCCCTGATACGGCCTCTGGATCAGATCATTACCTATATCAACCGCATCAAGAGCGGCGAGAAGGCAACACTGAATGTCAACCGCTATGATGAGATCGGTGAAGTGGCGGAAGCCTTGGTCTCGATGAACCAGGAGCTTTCCGAGCAGCAGCACATCCGCGACGAGATGATTCAGAACATTTCCCATGACCTGAAGACACCGATCGCCACGATCAAATCCTATTCGGAATCGATCAAGGACGGTGTTTATCCTTACGATACCCTGGAAAAAAGCGTCGATGTCATCATCGAGAATGCCGACCGTCTGGAGAAGAAGGTCTATTCCCTGATCACCTACAACAAGATGGGTTATCTGGTCGATCATGACAGAGACATCCTCAATCTGGAAATGGCTCCGGTCATCCAGAAGGCCATCCTGGCAGCTTCGGTCATCAGGAGCGACGTCAAGATCATCACCGAACTTGATGACAAGGTCTACTTCCATGGGGATGAGGAACCCTGGCGTGTCGTCATTGAGAATCTGCTGGACAATGCGCTGCGTTATGCCAGATCGAAGATCAGGATCGTGCTTGAAAACAATCTTCTGGAAGTATACAACGACGGCGACAACATCGAACAGGACAGGCTGGACAAGCTGTTCAAGCCTTATGAGAAGGGAAACAAGGGCAAGTTCGGTCTGGGTCTTTCGATTGTGAAAAAGGTCGTCGAGACCTATGGCTACAACGTGACCGGAGAAAACCTCAACGACGGCGTCGTTTTCCGTATCTATACGACGAGAAAGATGAAGAAAGCACCGAAGAAAAAGAACAGTAAAAAGAGTATAATTGAAACATGAGTCAGATTGTTATAGACGGTGTAAAACTCCATTTCGATAAAAAGGGAAAGAAGGGCAGAAGTGTCCTTCTGCTTCACGGATGGGGACAAAATATGGAAATGATGGCTTTTATTTCAGAATTTCTGAAAAGCCATTTTATTGTGTATAATTTCGATCTTCCCGGTTTCGGCGAGTCCGATGATCCGACCGATACCTGGGGCAGTGAGGAATATTGCGAATTACTGCATCATTTCTGTGAAGAAAAGAAGATCACAGATCCGATCATCATCGCCCATTCCTTCGGCTGCCGTATCGCCTTGCAGTATGCTTATCGCTATTCGGTACACAAGATGGTCCTGACCGGTGCAGCCGGTGTCAGGGACAAGAGAGGCATCGACTATTATGCTAAGGTCTATGCCTACAAGGCAGGCAAGAAGATACTGAGCCTGAAGCCGTTTGAAAAATACAGAAACGATCTGATGAAGAATGCGGGAAGCGAGGATTACCGCAATTCCAGCGGTGTCATGCGTTCTTCTTTTGTAAAGATCGTCAACGAGGATCTGACAGCGATCCTGAAGGATATCCCCTGTGAGACTTTGCTGGTATTCGGTGAAAACGATGAGGCAACGCCTGTTGAAAAAGGGAAACTGATGGAAAAAGAGATGCCTAATGCGGCCCTGGTCATTTTTGAAAATGATGATCATTATGCCTATTTCCATCAGGCACAGCGCTTCAATCTGGTACTGGATGCGTTTTTAAGGAGTGATTATGAGTGATTTTCTGATCGCATTGTTATATCTCTGTGTCTATCTGTCACTGAGTTTTGTTTTCTGCAAGAGAGCTTTACAGATGTTCCAGCAGAATCATTATGAGCTTTACAGATATTCCAAGTGGCTGTTCAACCGGAAGAACATCCGTTTTTCAATTGCTTTTGTATATGCAATCGTCATATTGACGATCGGCACACTGTTTAAATCATCCAAGACATTTGTCTGTCTTTTTGTCACTCTGGCCTTTGCGATCTGGCTGATCGTCAAGGAAAACAGCGCCGTATATGTCAAGGAGCTTGTCCTGACGGCCAGAGTCAAGAGACAGATCGCCGTTCTGATCGTGCTGATGAGTCTGTTCATACTGCTTGGCAGGATATTCCCGGCAGATATCCTGGGCGTTCTATGCATCGTCATGTCTTTCCTGATGATCTATCCGATGGCAGTGATCACTCTGCCGGTAGAAGAGGCGATCAAGAACCGCTATGAGAGCGAAGCCAGACAGATCCTGCAGGACAATGATCAGATCCTGAAGATCGGCATCACCGGTTCCTACGGTAAGACTTCAACCAAGAACATTGTTTCCGACATCATCGCGGATGACAGGTATACGCTGATCACACCGGCTTCCTACAATACGCCGATGGGCATCACCAGGACGGTGAGGGAAATGCTGAAGCCGATCCATGAGGTATTCGTCTGCGAGATGGGTGCTGACAAGGTAGGGGATATCTCCTATCTGATGGATTTCGTGAAGCCGAAGTTCGGTGTCGTCACATCGATCGGTCCCCAGCATCTCAATACCTTCCATACGATCGAAAACATCATCCATGAGAAGATGCAGGAGATCGAGATGCTTCCCAAAGACGGAACAGGTTTCATCAATCTCGACAACGAATATATCGCTTCCTACAGGATCAGAAACAGCTGTGAAGTGATCTCGGTCGGAATCGAGAACAAAGATGCGGATCTGGTAGCCGAGAAGATCACTTATTCCAAGGACGGTTCGAAGTTCTCGGTGAAGATTGACAATCATACGTACCGCTTTACGACTTCACTGCTGGGAAAACATAATATCACCAATATCCTGATCGGCATTGCGATCGCCAGGAAGCTCGGACTTTCCATGGATAAGATCACTGCGAACGTGAAACATATCTCTCAGGTGGAACACCGCCTGGAAGTCAAGAAGATCAACAATCTCACCTTCATCGATGATGCCTTCAATTCCAATCCGGTCGGTTCAAAGATGGCACTGGATGTGCTGTCGATGATGCCCGGCACACGAGTGATCGTCACTCCGGGAATGATCGATCTGGGCGAAGAGGAAGAAAGGATCAACCGGGAATTCGGTGCCTATATGAAAGATGAGGCCGATGAGGTCATTCTGGTCGGAGAAAAACAGACAAGACCGATCCTGGAAGGCTTAAAAGAAAGCGGATTTGATGAGGAAAAGATCATCGTCTTCAAGACAGTCAGGGAGGCGTTTGATCATATCTACAGGAACTGCAGCACAAAGGATACGATCCTGCTGGAAAATGATCTTCCGGATGCGTTTAATGTATAGAAGTGATAGAATGGGAGTGTTATGAAAATCAGTGTAGGAGTATTTTTCGGAGGCAAGTCCACCGAACATGAAATAAGCTGTATCAGTGCGAATCAGGTGATCCATGCGCTGAACGCTGAAAAGTATGATGTTTTGCCGATCTATATTTCAAAGGAGAATGAATTCTTTATCGGTGATGAACTTTTCGATCTGGCAAACTATTCATCTTTCTTGAAGGATCCCGCTTCCCGTCTGGAAAAAGTTGCCATCTACAAGGACGGCAATACCGTCAAGGTAAAACCGGTCAAGGGCATGTTCAGGAAGGAACAGAAGATCGATGTCGCTTTCCCGGTCGTTCACGGGACCAATGTGGAAGACGGATCGTTAGCCGGATTCCTGCAGATGCTTGACATCCCGTATACATCCTGTGATGTACTGGGCGGAGCTCTGGGCCAGGACAAGGCAGCCATGAAGGATATCTTCAGGGCGCAGGGTATCCCGATGGTGGATTACTTTGTCATCTACAGTTCGGATTTTGAAGAGAATTATGATACTTATTTTGCAAAAGCAAAGAAGATCGGCTTCCCGCTGATCGCCAAGCCGGCGAATCTGGGTTCTTCGATCGGCATCGAAGTGATCAAGACACAGAAAGAGTTTAAGGAAAAAGTAGCGGAATGTCTGCGTTATGACTTCAAGGTCGTCGTGGAGCATATGATCAAAGACCTCAAGGAAGTCAATATCTCTGTCATCGGCAGCGATGATGAGTCCAAATACAGCGCGATCGAAGAAGTCACCAACGGTTTCCTTGATTTTGACAAGAAATATCAGCCCAAGGGATCAAAGGGTGCCAAGACAGGTGCAGCCAAATCTGCAGCAAAGGGTGCTTCCAAGGGCATGGCTTCCACGATCAGAAAGGTACCTGCCGATCTGAAAAAGAAACAGAAGGAAGAGATCGAAAAGATCGCATTGAAGGTCTTCAGGGTATTGAATTCCTTCGGCTGCGTCCGTATCGATTTCATGATCGATAAAGAGACGGACAAGGTCTACTGCAACGAGATCAATACGATCCCCGGTTCCCTTGCTTTCTATCTGTGGAAAGAAGAGGGGGTCAGCTTTGATGCGGAATGCGACGAACTGATACAGAACGCACTGAACAGATACGCAAGACGCAGCAGAAAGACTTATTCGTTCGATACGAACATTTTGGATAATTACGCAAAAAAATGAACAAGACATTAAGAAAAGCAGTCATTATATTCGTGATCGTGATGATGATCGTCATCTCCATTCTGTCACTGGCGGTATAGGATGAAAAAACTGATCGCCATCCTGACACTGGCGCTGATCATCTGTGCCTGCAGCAAGACGCCGACGTTTGAAGAACAGCTGGAAGAGCTGGGCTATTCAAGTGAAGACATCACGCTGATACAGTCCCTGAGTGAGGAACATCAGGCGCTTTTTTCCGATGCATACAAAGAAGATCTGCTTTCTTTTGTGAAAGACGGTCTTTTCAGAGAAGAAAAACTGGAAGAATATCTGAAGTTTGACGGACTGTTTGAAAAAGGACGTATGATGAGACTGGTCAATGATGGTATCCTGACAATGGAAAATGCCGGAAAACTCTCGCGTTTATATCAGAGCGATCATTTTGCCGAGAAAAACGAAAGCCTTTATCTTCAGTATATGAATGAATACAGCGATCTCGAAGAAATGATGGAGATGGTCAATTCCTTAAGATACAAGGAGCTTTATACCGATATCAGACCGGTCGACATGTCCAAGGGCGATCTGATCCTCGTCAACAAGTATTTTTCGCTGATGGAGAATTATTATCCCGATGATCTGGTCGATGTTGACCCTTCCCTGGGAAAGGGACAGCTGTCAAAGAAGACTTATGATGCCTTCCTGGATCTGCATGAAGCGGCTTACAGACAGGGCTACAATCTCAGAGTCGTATCGGCTTTCCGTTCCTATTCCTATCAGGACGGTCTTTATAACAAATATCTGAAGGTCGATCCGAAAGAAGTCGTCGATACTTATTCGGCCCGTCCGGGTCATTCCGAGCATCAGACCGGCATGGCGATCGACGTATCCCTTCCCGGTGTTTCCCTGGATGACTTCTGGAAGACCGATGCTGCAAAGTGGCTGAATGAAAACTGCGCTCATTACGGGTTCATCATCCGTTATCCTGCCGAAAAGATAGATATCACCGGCTATATGGAAGAACCCTGGCATATCCGCTATCTGGGACAGGAAGTGGCGGAAGATGTCGTGAGACACGGCATGACTTATGACGAGTATTATGCCGTATTTATTGATCAATGATGAAAAAACTGGATAGAAAAACATTACTGGGATTTCTCGTTTCTTTCCTTGCGATCGGTGCAAGTATTTTTGTGCTGATCTCAGCCGGTGTCATCTCGCTGCCGGGCAGGAATCAGAAAACGCCTCAGGAAACAGTCGTTGAAGAGGCCGATGAACTGGAAGCCCTGAAGAAGGAATACCGTCAGATCTACGATGAAAACAAGGCGATCAACGAAGACTATGTCGGCGAGATCATCTTTGATTCGGGGCTGATCCGTGTTTCTTTTGTCCAGGCCAAATCCTGCTACAAGGAAGACGGCGAGCTTTATCAGTTTTATACCGAAGACGGAAAACTGGTAACGGATGCTTCGGATTATACCGGTAACGATGTCTATATCTGGACTTACTGGAAGACCGGTGAGTATGACTACAATGATAACGGCGGTTCGACGTTCATGGATTACCGGAACAATCTTGCCGATCAGAACCTCATTGTTTACGGCCATCATTTCTCTGTATGGAACGATGAGACCCGCAGCAAGGCGTTCACCCCGCTGGAGCAGCTTCTGGAAGAAGAAAACTATCCAGACAACCGCTATGTGACACTCGTTCTGCAAAACGAGATCCGCAAGTATGAGATCGTCTCCGTCTATGAGTTCAATGCGACCAGGGAAGAAGATTTCACCGATCTGCAATACTGGCGCACCAACTACAACTATGATGATTATGACGGTAATGCCTATGATCCCGATTATTACCGCAACTATATCGCCAATATCCGCAAAGCACAGCTTTACGATACCGGCATCGCCTTGAGCGAAGAGGATCAGACACTGACCCTGCAGACCTGCATCGGCGGCCATGCGGGCGAACTGTTTGAGATCGTGGTCCTGAAACAGATCTCCTCGACATCCTACTGAGTCCTTCTCTTGTGAAGGACTTTTCTTTCGCAGAAGAAAGAGAGTATCATTAAATCATGAAGAAATTCCGGTATCTTTTCATGTGGCTTGTGATACTCCTTCAGGTCATCTCACCGCTGCAGCTTCAGGCAGAAGAGGGTATTTATCATGTCTGCGATGCCAAAAGCGGTCTGAATGAGTCTTTTGAAAGCTACAGTGAGGCATACCGTTTTTATGTTGAAAATACCGAGGCCTATGATGAGCTGGTGTTGAAAGAAAATGACAGGGTCATCATGATGGAATACGGCATCGTCGAATTCATAACTGATTCGGCATGCAGTCTGAACCATGAATACCGTTCACTGAGCAGGAATGAGACCGATTATATCAACGGCTGCTACGGCATCGATGCAGCGTATATCGATACTTCCGCTGACGGGGAAAAAGTGACTTTCATGATTTCCGGTGACAAGGGTTCGATCGATATCGATCATGTCATTCTGCATCCGCTGAGCGAAGTGGATACCAGAATTAGTTCTTATTCTGTAGAAGGAGGAAAACTTTTCCATAATATCAAACGACAGCTGGACATCGACTTTTATTCCGATTCCCTGTATCTGGGGAAGAAAGTATCCGGAATGAAGGAAGGCGGTATCTATTATTCCGCTGACGGTCACTATTTCTATGATGATCCGACTGTTATGATCGATGATCTGAGAAACGAGACCTATGAGAATGCGTTGAATGATTTTCCTTATTATAATTACTACCAGTATCTGCCTTACAGATCCTATACGAATCATACGGCGGAAGAAACGGAATCATATTTTTATGAAACACTGGGCATCACAGGACGTCTGGATCATTACAGCGATAAGAATCTAGACGATGCTGCCGATACGATCAGCAGATCGCAGCTCTATGGTCAGATTCCGCAGTTTTTCGTCTGCCAGGATCTCTACGGCACGAATGCGCTGATGCTGCTGGCATCGGCCGTCAGTGAATCCGCATACGGCAGATCCTATGATTCATATGTCGCCAACAGCCTGTTTTCACTGAATGCCTATGAGACAGATGAGGAGAGACAGAAACAGCGTTACGACAGCATTGAAGACAGCATCTATACCCATGCCCGCTATTTTATATCCGACCGCTCAGCCAATCACCTGAGAAGCGATTATCACGGGACCTATTTCGGAAACAAGAGTTCCGGTCTCAATATCAATTACAGTATTGACCCATATTACGGCGAAAGGAGTGCTTCCGCTGTATTAAAACTGGATGAAAAACTCGGTTCAAAGGATCTCAATGCCTATGCCCTGGGCATCATCATCGGCAAGGACAGGGTCTCATTCTATGAAGATCAGGAACTGGAAAACAGAATGTTCTCTTTGAGAAATGTACATGAGCTATCCCTGATCGTTCTTCAAGAAACAGAAGAAGCATATCAAGTCAGGATCGATGAAAGTTTCTCGGAAGAAGGCTTCTATGATCCGGACAGATCTTCTGCCTATATCAGCAGGGAGAATGTCGATCTGATCCTGAACGAAGAGAAGATAGGGGATGAATCTTTCGTATACAGGCACTATGATCTTGACGGGGGAAACTATCATGGTTTATACGAGTTGGATACCGTGATGAAAAAAGAGGATCTTTTCCTTCCGGCTGTCGGGAAAGACGGATATGAATTTGAAGGATTTGATGAAGAAGGGAAAGCGATCTGGCATGAGATCGAAAACATTGAGATCAAAGGAGATCTGAAAGAGAAGCTGAATGAGGGACAGGTGACAGATTTAAGAGGCGCAAATCTCTACGTCACCTATAAAGATAAGGAAAACAGCCTGCTGCCTCTAAACAGCGACATGATCTCAATTGGTGAGGCCGATGAAGACGGCATCATGAAAGTTTTGATCAGCTATAACGGCTTCAGTTTGGAGAGACTGTTTTACTCGGAATATGATGCTTCCTTTGCGGAAGTATTTGAAAAAGCAGTGAAAAACAAGGATGTCAGTTTCGTCAGGGACAGCCTGTCGAAAGCCGACTATCAGTTTGATTTCGATGAGATCAGACAGCTGGATGAAAAACTGAAAGCGTCAAATCAGAGAAATTATGTCATCACTGACAAAACGGAACGTTTCGATCTGTCAGTGTCCGGTCTGGATCTTTCACTGAAAAGCGGGATCTCGCTGCCTTTTGTGGGTGATACCTGGTATGTGATCGCTGATGAGATCAGCGAAAGCGATGAAAGAAGGATCCTGGATGTCGCTGAGAGTTATGGTTTTGAAAAAGCGGACGGACTTGATATTTCTTTCCGTTTCAATTATCAGAATGTCGATCTGAGAGGTCCGGCCATCGTGCAGATCGATATCGATGACAAGAAAAGCGATCTGATCTATTCCGTCTATCATCTGGCGAAAAACGGGGATGTGATCAAGTGCCGGACGACGCACAGTAATCATTATGTCCAGTTCATGATCGAGGAGGCAGGTCCGTATCTGGTATTATCGATGCCTTCAGTCAATGAATACCATATCGAAGACAGCGTCGAGAATCTTTCTTATAAGAACATGGGCAGCGATCAGCACAAGACCAATCTGCAGGTATTGGGAGTACTGGTCCTGTCACTGGCGGGACTGATCGGCATCACTGTTTATTATATTTTTGATAACAAGAGGAGACAGCTTTGGAAAGACTTCAGAAAATCATTGCACGAAGCGGGTATTGTTCAAGAAGAAAAGCCGAAGAGCTGATCAGCCAGGGCAGAGTCTCTGTCAACGGGACGGTCGTAAGCCAGCTGGGTGTTCAGGCTGAGGAAAGTGATGAGATCCGCATTGACGGTATTCTTCTGAATGAAGAAGAAGAGAAGGTCGTCTATCTGCTCAACAAGCCGAAGAACGTGATCTCTTCCGCGAACGATGACAGGGGAAGAAAAACTGTCGTCGATCTGATCGACAGCAAGTACCGTCTTTATCCTCTGGGCAGACTCGATTATGATTCCTCAGGTCTGATCCTTTTAAGCAATGACGGAGAGCTGATGCAGAAGCTGATCCATCCGCGTTTTGAAGTTGAAAAGACCTATGAGGTCAAGATCGATTCCCTGATCTGTGAAGAAGAGATCAGAAAGCTGGAAGGCGGTGTACAGATCGATGACTATATCTCCGCTCCCTGTCAGATCGAATTGGTGAAAACAAATGAAAAGCAGAACACTTCTTCACTGAAAGTGATCATTCACGAAGGGAAAAACCGCGAGATCCGTAAGATGTTTGAAACGATCGGATGTAAGGTCATACGTCTTCACAGGATCAGGGAAGCCAATATCGGATTGGGGAATCTGAAAAGCGGCGAATACCGCCGCCTGAAACCTCATGAAGTGAAAAAGCTGAAAGAATACTTAGATCGAAACGATCGTTAGATCTCTGTCTTCGTAAGGATCGATATAGATCGTCTTATAGTTTCTGAAGGTCACAAAGCCCGGCTTTGTGCCTTTTACTTTTTTCAGTTCCTTGACCAGACAATAGTCGACCGGTACGGAAGAGGAATACCGCCCTTTGTAATACCAGGCTGCCAGAGTGGCACAGATGCGGATCAGCTGTTCATCCGGTCTGTCGGTATCGACGACCACATGGGAACCGTGGTATTGCTTGGCATGGAACCAGGTGTGATTGCTTTGAGCGTATTCAAAGGACAGGAAAGCATTCTGCACGTTGTTTTTGCCGAAGGTGATCGTATGGTCACCGACTTTGACCTGATAGAGGTTGACTTTCTTTTTCCTGCTGTTTTTCGAGCTGTTTTTCTTGAGATAGCCGAAACGGGAAAGCTCCTCTTTGATGTCCAGAGCATCGGAATAGTTGGCGATGGAGAGCTGTTCGCTCAGTGACTGGAAATAGGTGAGTTCGTTTCTGGCGATCTCGATCTGTTCCTCGATATAGACTTTTCCCTTGCGTTTCTTCTGATACTGGGAATAATATCTGTTGGCATTGACCTTGACGGAGTATTTCGGATCCAGGGTCACAGTCTTCTGATTTCCTTCATAGTCTGTGACTTCGACCTGTTTCAGACCCTTGGCATCCAGATCGGGATAAAGATAGAGCAGATCGCCGTTTTCCTTGTCGGCCTGCAGGTTCAGGGCATCATCCAAAGATGCCTCCAGCTTGGCGATCTTGGTCTCATAGTGTTTGATCTGCCGCTTGACGACTTTGAACAGATCGTCGGCGATATTGCGGATGCGGTCTTTTTCAGAGTTTTCGTAATAGATCTGATCAAAGGATTCCTGAATATCTTTTTTTTCATAAGGAAGCTCAAGATGTTTCAGGGGTATGACATGGAATTCGTATGAATCTTTATAAGGACTCAAGTAAACACAATCGGATCCGGCGATCTGTTTGATGATTTCTTCGTATCTTTCATCGTGGCCAATGCGGTAACGGACCTCGTTTTCCAGAAGTTTGGAAAAGCCCTGCAGCTGCTTCACAAGAGACTCGTTCAGATCCGGTTCTTTTGCGCAGAACGGATCTTCCTTGTCCTGCTTTTCCGGAAGTTCGAACAGCGCGTTGGGCAGGATGGTCCTGCGGGTGTTCTCATAAGGCGGAATCTTTTTCAGAGCATCGATGATCTTATTGTTTTCATCGATCAGGATGAGATTGGCGTACTTGCCCATGAGTTCCACACTCAGGATGTATTCTTTCTCGTCGTAGAGTTCGTTCCTGGCTCTGATGTGCATCAGCAGATAGCGGTCGTAACGGAACTGTTCGATCTTTGTGATCAGACCGTTGAGGATGTATTTTCTTAAGACCATGACGAATGTCGAGGGCTCGTTGTAGGTCGGATAATTCCTTTTGGAAAGGCAGATGTGATTGTCGTTGGAATGAAACGACATGACCAGAGAGAGTCTTTCATTCTGCGCGTGAACGTTGAAAACGATCTGTGTTTTTGAGGTATCATAGATCTTGTTGATGCGGATCGGCAGATACCTTTCCAGATCTTCTTTGACTTTATGCAGTACGATCCCGTCCAGTGCCATACATATATTATATGCAACGTAAGTTTTTATTGCATGTTTTTGAAACATTCTGCTATAATAATCAAGCGAATAGGCAAACTATTCCTTGCCCGGCAACGGGCCGCTTAGTCCAGAAGGAGGTAAAATATGAAACAATATGAGACTATGTATATCATCAAGTCTTCTCTTGACGATGCTGCAAGAGCCGCGTTAGTCGAACAGATGCACGGCATTATCACACAGCACGGCGGGAGCATCGACAATGTCGATGACTGGGGCATGAGAGATTTTGCGTATGAAATCGATCATATGTCCAAGGGTTACTATGTAGTAGTCACCTATACAGTAGACGTAGATGGTTTGAACGAGTT
>JAEEGJ010026010.1_pt1 | contig 11912 bp, 9 predicted proteins | sample 8958761 | NCBI WGS metagenome assembly JAEEGJ01 (sample SAMN16246546, study PRJNA631951) | gut metagenome | biome: gut microbiome; feature: rumen; material: RS-attached | host: Bos | place: Iran: Karaj | collected 2018-10 | reverse complement strand
GAAAGCGAAGTTCTCTCCCCCGCCGATGACGTTTTCCACATCAACAAGCGCGATTTCGAAGTTCCGTTTGTATGCGGCGCCAAAGATTTGGGCGAAGCCCTCCGCCGCATCGAAGAAGGCGCATCAATGATCCGCACCAAAGGCGAACCCGGCACCGGCGACATCGTTCAAGCCGTACGACATATGCGCCTTATGAATCAAGAAATAGCTCGTATTTCGAGCCTGCGCGAAGATGAACTTTTCAACCGCGCTAAGGAATTGCAAGTATCCTACGAACTCGTACGCTATGTTCACGACCACAAAAAACTCCCAGTCGTAAACTTCGCCGCCGGTGGCGTCGCCACCCCCGCTGACGCAGCGCTCATGATGCAACTCGGCGCCGAAGGCGTATTCGTTGGCTCAGGGATTTTCAAGTCAGGTAATCCGGCCAAACGCGCTGCCGCCATCGTACAAGCCGTCACAAACTACACCGACGCAAAGCTCATCGCTAAGCTCTCCGAAGATTTGGGCGAAGCAATGGTCGGCATCAATGAACAAGAAATCGCATTACTCATGGCAGAAAGGGGCAAGTAGAATGGACATAAGAAAACCACAAATTGGCGTGCTGGCAGTGCAAGGAGCGTTCATCGAACACGAGCACATTCTGGAATCGCTCGGAGCCGATGTCTTTGAAATCAGACAGTTGCGCGATTTAAACCGTCCGATCGATGGATTGGTATTACCGGGTGGCGAAAGCACAGTGCAAGGAAAACTCCTCCGCGATTTAGAACTGTTTGAGCCGCTAAAAAAACGCATTCAAGAAGGACTCCCCGTACTTGCGACATGCGCTGGAGCAATTCTCCTTGCCGAAAAAATTGCAGGCGAAACCAAAACACATTTTGCAACACTCCCCGCGACTGTTCGCCGTAACGCTTACGGGAGGCAACTTGGCAGTTTCTTCACCGAAAACGAAGTGACTCACATCGGAAAGGTTCCGCAAACATTCATCCGTGCGCCATATTTTGAATCCGTCGGCAACGATGTCGAAGTTCTTTCGCGAACAGCAACAACGAACAAACATTCAAACAAGAATCCAAACGCAACCACGGACGAATCGAATAACACAACAACTAAACAAATTGTAGCCGTGAAATACAAAAATCAAATAGCGCTCTCGTTCCACCCGGAACTCAACAACGACACAAGTATACACCAATACTTTTTAAAATTAATCAGTTAATAAAAGACTCCGCACACAGACAAAGTGAAACATGTCTGTGATGACAAAAAAGCGCAAACATCCTATCTTTTGAATAGGATTAAAAGCGCGGAGATTTTCATGAACTACCTGATTGTACCTGGTTTAAATAATTCTGACGAAAAACATTGGCAAACTTTTTGGGAAAGAAGCTTACCAAGCACACAGCGAGTGCAACAGCATAGCTGGGACAATCCTCAAAGAGAAGAATGGATTGCAAAGCTGGGTGAAACTATCGAAAAATTGAATCAGGACACAATTATTGTAGCACATAGCTTGGGCGTTGCGACTACAGTCATGTACCTCACGCAAAAAAAGGGAAAAATTCCAACGCACATCAAAGGCGCATTTCTCGTTTCGCCAAGCGATGTAGACAACATAGACATAATCAAGTCGTTCGCCCCGATGCCATTAGAGAAATTACCGATTCCTGCTTGCGTTGTCGCCAGCGAAAACGACCCGTTTGTCTCAATGGAACGTGCTAAATTTTTTGCAAATGCTTGGGGCGCATCGCTGTTTAACGCAGGCAAACTCGGCCACATCAATTCCGTCACAGACTTACGCGAATGGGAACAAGGCCGCGCTTTCCTTGCTTCGTTTGAACGAAGTCTTAAAATTTTCTAAAATTTGCTCATAGAGGATTTATGAGCGAAGATATTTTGCAAAAAATTGTGCGGAAGCGCCGCGAAGACATCGAAAGACTTGGTTTGAATTTCGGCATCGAGATTCCCGCCACACGCCGTCGTGGGCATGTAGAATTTTTGGGAACGCCCGGTGCCATCCTAGAGGTCAAGAGGGCTTCGCCATCGAAAGGCGACATTGCACCTGATTTGAATCCTGTTGGACTTGCAACAACATATGCAGACGCACATGCCCAAGCAATTTCGGTGCTGACCGAAATGAACTACTTCAAAGGTTCGCTCCGCGATTTGATTGCAGTCGCCGACGCAATGGAAGAACGTGCCAAGCAAGGCTTGCACGCCTGCGCCGTACTTCGCAAAGATTTTCTTTTATTCGAAGACGAAATTGATATCGCTTACCGCTGCGGCGCAGACGCCGTTTTGCTCATAGCCCGCATCCTCGACGATGAACAGCTCGTAAAAATGGCAAAGCGCGCCCAGAGTTTTGACATGCAAGCGTTCGTAGAAGTTCGCGAAACAGATGACTTGCGCAAGCTCAAGCTCGTCACAGAAGCGCTCGGCGATGCAGCAGCAAAAACGATTGTCGCCGGAGTCAATTCGCGCGACCTCGCCACGTTCCACACGGATCCGCTCGTTCCGGCAAGTGTCCGCAATAAGCTTCCGGCAAAGGCTGTTTTTGAATCGGGCATTCACAGTGGCGCCGATGCCGCCTACGCCCGCAGCCTCGGATTTACAGGCATTCTCGTCGGTGAAGCGGTCGCCAAGAATCCGCCACTTGCCAAAGAAGTCGTAAATTCATTCGAAGGCGGCAATGAAAACGCTCAAGGCAAGTTCTGGAAAGAATTTGCCGAACGCCGCGATGCCAAACGCTTCAAATCTGCAGAAGCCGCTGGAAATGCAGGAGCAGGTCTCGCAAAATCGGTGCCAATGGTCAAAATTTGCGGCATTACCCGCGAAGAAGACGGCCTCCTCGCCGCTGAACTCGGCGCCGACTTGCTCGGATTCGTATTCAGCAAGACCAAGCGACTCACCACCGAAGAATTCGTGCGGTCATTCTCGACCAAGCTCCGCGCGGGGTGTCATCCTGAGCAAAACGCCAGTGGAGTCGAAGGATCTCCCCTCCTCGTCGGCGTCATTACCGAAACAGATTCCGTCGAAGGCCAAACCGCCATCAAGCTCGCATGCGAAGGCGTGCTTGACGCCGTGCAATTCCATGGAATCGCGCCCCTTCGACAACACTTCGACAAGCTCAGTGTACCAGCTCAGGGAATAAATAAGGCCGGTGTGGTTCGACAGGCTCACCAATCTGTAGCCGAACCGCCGCATTACTGCGCGGTCCGCGTCGGAGACGCCGCAGACTTCGACAAAGTCGAAGCGCTCCGCAAGAACGGCGAACCCCGCATTTTGCTGGACGCGAAAGTCGAAGGAATCCCCGGCGGCACAGGCAAGCAAATCCCCGAAAGCTTACTCCGCGAAAAAGCCGGCGACATTCCGCTGTGGCTCGCCGGCGGCATCAATCCCGAAAACGTCTCTGAACTCGTCAGCAAGTTCAGCCCCGAACTCATTGACGTTTCAAGCGGTGTCGAAGACGCCCCCGGCATCAAGAACGCCGATAAGATGAAGGACTTGTTCGCGAAACTGCACTAACGCAAGCGCCACTGAATTGCAAAATGCTCCGCACATTGATGCGGAGCATTTGTTTTACCGTCCCCAGCGCTTAAATTGGAGATTGACCTATTGCTTTGTAACGCCTTTGATACGGCTATTCTTCAATTTTTTAGCACTTATTTTGGGCGTTGGTAGATTTTCCGGCATTGTTCCACCGAGTTCCGCAATCGTCTGGCGAACTTTCTTCCCTACGGCAAAATGAGTTTCGTTAGCCAATTCCTTCCCCTTGATATTTTCACGACGGAGTTTATCGTCCGTTTGCGTAATACGAAACAGATTTGCGGCAAGCTCAGTCGCCCCCATATGATCCAATATTTGTTGATTCTTCTTAAGCCCCTTACGCTTGTGAATATCCTTCATTCCCAAACCGTTATAAAGTCCTTGATAACCGCGATTTTGGAAAACAGCATAATCCATAGGAGTTTCTACTCCGGCAGCCTTCGCAGAACTGGCAAGAAATTTATTCCGAATGGAAACTTCATCACGAATCGCCAAACGCTTTTCATCTTCCGATAGCTCAGTAACAGTGTCCGATATTTCTTTTTGACGAGTTTTTACCGCAAAATAAGTCTGCCCAAGAGCAATCACTTCTTTACGGGGATCCCCGTTCATTACAATCAAATAACAAGCGTAACGAGAAAGTTTGATATCAGTAATTTCGCGCTGAGCCCCTTTAGCGAGGTCTATCATTTTGTTGACGTCAACAAAATGATCTATTTCAACAAAACCGCTTGCCGAGCAAGCTTCCTTTGCGCGTTTTACACTCTTTTCAAAATTTCGCCATTCTGTATATTCTAAAGCACTTTGCAGCTCTCTTGCGTACCAAAACTCGGCTCCGTTTTCATCAATGTGCTTGATATTTTCAAATGTCTGCTGTGAATAAGTAGCAACTTCTTTTTTAGCCATAGGGCCCTCCTATATTTGTTGATTCTATCAGGAACGCCCTTGCATATGACAAAGCCATACAAAGCAAAAGCGCATCATTCCTTTCTACGGAATGACGCGCTGAGGTGTAATGTAGCCTGATTTCAAAAAACTGGCAAGGGGTTTAATGAAATTTTACAAGATAAAGCCTATTTCCCCCAAAGTTTCTTTGCCATTTCAAAAAGGACTTTTCCGCGTTTCAGAATTTGATTATCATCCCATTGAACATTGACTAAATCTTGGAAATAAGTATTCAGTTTTAGGTAGCTTTGTTTACATATAGCTTTACGCTTTCCTTCGATTATTTTCCCTTTTTCATTCGTGTAAGAATGGAACGGTCCATTACTAACACTAGAATTCAAAGCCTGAGTCAATAGAGTCAAATTTCCAAAACTATTAAGTCGAATTTTGCGATCAACCTTTTTCTTTTCAATATCGTCACCAGTAGCCGGCAGAGGGTAATCAGTTTCTTTGTATGATTGAGGTAAAATATGCTCAATAGTAAGATTGCAATTTATGGCAATTTGTTCTGCTTTTGATGTTATAAGATTTTTTTCAATTCTTAACAAAATAGGAAGAACCTTCCTATTTTGCATATAATCATAGGCGTCTTTATGTAACCAAGCAGCTTCAAAAGTAGAATCATCAGGCCAATTTGTAGACTCGCCATCTAATGATTCTAAAAATGATTTGATTTTAGGGAACAAATCTATTTTTTCATTCAAAAGCATCTCGTATGATACTTTTAATTTTTTTTCGACACCGTCAATTATAGATTGCTTGACCAAGATGCTCTTTTCAATTTCAGCCTTTATGTTTGACAGAAATCTAAGGGCCAATTTATTATAATTTTTGGTAGTTAAATTACAAACAGCCCTTCTTACTAAAAACGATTCAATACAATCCAAACTTTTTTTCAGATCATCCGTATCCTTACCTTCGTTATACTCCATTAAAAATAAATATATAGGAACGAAAGTACTAACATCCAAAGCTTTTAGCATCCTAACGAAATCTGCAATTCTAGAATTGTCTTCATTCGGTGGAGATACATAAAAGCTATAGTATTGAGAAACCTTGACAAGACGGGTTAGTTCCTTTTCTACGTTTCGATTTTCAGATAGCCACCAATCTTTAAAAGAACCAAACACATTGCCAACTTTAATTTCTTCCGTCTTTGAAGTTATGAGGTAGTTATAAATAAAAATATCAATTCGAGGATGATTCAGACGACCTTGTCGTTCTTGTTCTCGCCAATATTTCGAAGGAATTATACCATTCTTAGTTTCATTTGAATCAAAAGTATTCCAGTACCTATTATATAAAAGATTCTGTTTCAATCCCTTTTTTGCGGCATATAAGAAAACAAAATTTCTAATTAAATCAGACGCAAGCAGAGGTTCTCCTCTAGCATTCAAAGTCTCAAAAATTACCTGAGGATCATCGGTTTTGCCAAGTGTAAGCAACATAACACTCATATAGCTTTGAACAGTGGCAAAAAGAGCCTCTAAGCATTGTGCTGAATACTTAATTTCTGATTTATCAGAACACCGAATAGGAATCTCCGATCTTCTAATTATATGAATTAAAGCATCTGACTCCTTTTCTTCATCAAATTCTGTTTCGTTTTTTACAAAAGCCAATATTGAGCCGTAAAAATACAAATAGGCTTCTATCATCAACGGACGAACAAAGGACTTTTGTCGAGGTTTTCTCGGAGCAATTAAATTCTTGGCAATATCCTCAATAGAGAAAGAGCCATCTATCAGTTTCATTTCATCAACGCCAGCTTGAGTTGGCCAAACCTTGTAGATATCATCATCAGATTTTTTGTCATTCTTTAAAAGAATCAGTAATTCGTTCGGTAAATTGGGATCTTTTAGCAAAACAGAGACATCATACAGAGCTTTTAAGAATATATGCAATGTAGTCATTCTTTGCTGTCCATCAATAACCTCAAAAGATTCAACCTTAAAAGCTGATGTTCGAGGAATTGAAGAAATCACGACAGAGCCTAAGAAATGTTGAGATAAAGGTTTTAATTCACTTTCGTCAGCCCCCTCTGCAATAAGTTTCATTCTATTCTGGTATGCATAAGCCCTATCCAAAATATCAAACCACAGAGGGGCAACCTGCTTTTCAAGAGTCCAAACATATCCTCGCTGAAAAATAGGTATCGCATACTGACGAGGCATATTAAAGAGTTCTGTAATTGTCGCTAAATCTGGATGCATAATGTCCGCTCACTTTTCTCTATTCTCAAAATTAGTCTTCTTAAAATATAGGTATTTCCCCTACTTCTTAAATCTCCGTCCAACGATTACCGTAAGGAACGCCGCGGCAGCGACGCCTGCGATTTTCTTGATATCACTCCAATATTCACGCCTTTTTTGTTTGCACGAATCGCAAAGCTTTTCGGCATCCTCATTTTTTTCGCAGCCACATTTTTGGCAAGTCTTCCATAATTTTTCAGCCATAGCAAGCCTCCATCATCAATATTTTTCCAATATAATCTCAAAAAAGCAGTACAGCCCTCTCAAAATCCGCCAAATCGCGCCGCGAATGTTAAAATCTTATTACAAAAATAATTCAATAACCTATTGACTATCAACGAGTTACAGTGTATATTAATCAATGTAAAGGTGAAATCGGTAATCCAACTCAAACCGCTTGCGGGAGGGGTTCCCGTAAAACGGAATCGGCTTGCTGGTTTCATCAAGTGTTTAGTAAAATGGCTTCCGGAATGTCCCGGAAGCCTATTTTTTTTGCAATCGTTCGAAATTCCATAGAAAAAGGCTCTCGGTTTTCACCGAAAGCCTGTTGTTTTAGGTGGTATTCAAAGAAACATCGTTTTACATTTCTTGCAATCTTTGGCATTGAGCCATAACTTCTTCGTAAAGCTCGTCTCTATTTTGTCCTGTTAAAGTCTTGTCGTCTTTGTCCATGTGGTAATTTTTGGCATAGCTCTTGTATTCCACCGTAGTTTCATCGACCCAAGTGTATTCTTCAACGTATTCCCACGAAGAATACTTGAACTTCCATACATTATCGGTCTTGACAATGTTACATCCTGCTGCAGGCAAGCCATTGCCGTTGCCCGGATTGGAGCCGCCATTATCGGCAGAAGTGCCAGAATCGCTACCACATGCGGTAAAGAGAGCCATTCCAAGAACAAGCGGAAGGCCAAGTAAAAATTTTCTCATTCTAAACTCCTTAGATTAGTTAAATTATTTGTAGTTCCAAATTACAAAAGTACTACCGCAAAAAACAACTTTATTTTGAATCAAACTAAAGAAAACTTTACATAATTCTGCCAAATAAGAATTAGCTTATTTTTACGGCATGAACAAACAAACTTTCTTCAACAACATTTTATCGGTTTGTCTCTCAGGCGCTCTTTTCTGCGCATGCAGCGACAGTACTTCTTCTGACGTTAACAACGAAGGAGAAGAATTCAAAAACACCATCAACGCTTTGGACTGGGGCTCCGACACAACGTTTGTCATCGGGCATAAGACTCCCGACGTCGACGCAGTCGCTTCGGCTTTGAGCTACGCCGCACTCATGCGCGCCCTCGGCCACAATGCGGTAGCCAAAATCGTAAGCCCGATCAACCGCGAAACGGTTTTCATCTCCGAGAAATTCGGATTCGAAATACCGGAACAGATGTCGTCTGTTGACGCCGGCACACGCCTAATCCTCACGGACCACGCCGAATCCGCACTGTCGATCGATGGTGTTAAAGAAGCGAAGATTCTCCAGATTATCGACCATCATGTTGCTGGGGATCTTGATGAAAAAATCACCTCTGACACATACGTGAACCGTCAAATTATCGGTTCCGCCTGCACCATCATTTGGGATCTCTACAAGAAGACCGACGTCAAAATCGATAACGACATGGCCAAGATTCTTTTGGCCGGTCTCCTTTCGGACACGCGCAACTTGACCAAAGTCGCCTCCTCGGCTCTAGACTCGTCTGCATGGAAAAGCCTCGTCGAACAGCTGAAGCTCTCCCCCGATAGCGTCGCCAAGCTCTCGCGCGAAATGAGCGATGCGTCGCACGATTACTACGGCATGACAGACAAGGAAATTTTCCTCGCCGACTACAAGGATTACGAAATCGAAGGAGTCAACGTCGGCATTGCAAGTAACGACTGGTACGTCGACTCGACCATGAACGATTTCATTAAACGTCTCGCCGCCGTGATGCCCGAAATCGCCAAGGAGAATAAGCGCGACATTCTCTTTGCCAAGGTTGATGCTCACGACCCGAATCCGGATCCGGAAACCGCAGAAGAAATGCCATACATCGAAACGGGATCTTACACCCTCGTTTACGCCACAAACGGCAAAGAAACAATCGCCAAGGAAATTGCCGAAAGTGCTTTCGGTGAGCTCTCCAGCGAAGGTGTTTACTTCTCTGCCACAAAGTTAAGCCGCAAGTCGTTCATGGTTCCAAAAATTACGGAATACCTCGAAGGCACGAAAAAATAAAACCACCCCTTGCCAAAATAATTTGTCGTTCCTATATTTTTTGCCATGAAGATGATTTCTGCAATCCGTTTCAACCGTTGGTGGTGGGGCTCTACGAAATAGAGTCCGGTTTTGCCGATTTCATCAAGTGTTTGCAAAAGGCTTTCGGACTCACCGGAAGCCGATTTTTTTTTGCTTCTGGCGAGTCTACGGCACTTCGGCAAGCTCAGTGACCTTAACCTTTAACCTACAACCTAACTCCTACGACCTATGATTACTTCTAATAACGGTTTCTTTGACAAGTTCGGTGGCAAGTACGTTGCCGAAATCATCCGTCGCCCGCTCGATGACCTCGAAGCTGCTTTCAACAAGTACATCCACGATCCGGAATTTCTCGAAGAACTCCGCATCATCCAGCGCGACTACATTGGCCGCGAAACGCCGCTGTACTACGCTCCGACGGCAACCAAGCTTTTGGGCGGTGCGCAGATTTACATCAAGCTCGAAGGCCTTGCCAACACGGGTGCCCACAAGATCAACAACGCTATCGGCCAGTGCCTCCTCGCCAAGAAGATGGGCAAGACCCGCATCATCGCCGAAACGGGAGCCGGTCAGCACGGCCTTGCCACTGCAGCCGCTTGCGCTAAGCTCGGCCTCGAATGCGTCGTGTACATGGGCGAAGTTGACGTCCGTCGTCAGCAGCCGAACGTAGCAACGATGGAAATGTACGGTGCAAAGGTCGTGCCGGTCACGAGCGGTAGCCGCACCCTGAAGGACGCCGTGAACGAAGCCATGCGCGACTGGGCAACAAACTTCCAGAACACGCACTATGTGCTGGGCTCCGCACTCGGCCCTGCTCCGTTCCCGGATATCGTTCGCACGTTCCAGTCCATCATCGGCGAAGAAGTCAAGCGCCAGGCCACAGAACGCAACATCGACATTGCCGCCGTTGTCGCTTGCGTGGGTGGCGGCAGCAATTCCATCGGCGTGTTCACGCCGTTTATCGAAGACAAAAATGTACGCCTGATCGGTGCAGAAGCAGGTGGCATTGGCCCGAACGTCGGCGAAAACGCAGCCCGCATGACGGGTAACGCCAGCCGCGAAGGCATTGTGCAGGGTTACAAGAGCCGCTTCCTCATCGACGAGGACGGGCAGTCGCTCCCGACACGTTCAATTTCTGCAGGCCTTGACTACATGGGCATTGGCCCGCAGCTCGCCGCCCTCGGTGAATCTGGCCGCGTCGAATTCACAGCCATCCTCGACAAGGAAGCCCTCGAAGCCGTCAAGTTCTTCGCTAGGAACGAAGGTATTTTGTTTGCCCTCGAAAGCGCTCACGCCGGTGCCGCCGCCATGAAGATTGCGAAGGAACTCCCGAAGGACAAGGCACTCGTCATCAACATGAGTGGCCGAGGCGACAAGGACATCTTTATCACGAGTCCGGTGTTCCGTCCCGAAAAGTGGAAGGAATTCCTGAAGGCCGAACTCAAGCGCCTCGAAAACAACGAAGACATCCACGACGCGGAGATAATGAATAAGTAGGTAATGAGGTCGTGCTTCGCACTCTGGGGTCGCTCCGCTTTGAGCTCGCTTCGCTTTGAGGAAAAAGCTCACACCCCAAAGGCACGAAGTGCCGAGCCCATACCCCATAGCTACTAAACCTTTTAACAGCGGCAAAGCCGCGAGAATTTATTATGAACCTCATGTCTCATCTTATTGCGGGTTTCCCTGATGCGGAAACGTCCGTTGCTATCGCCGATGCCCTTGTGAAGGGTGGCGCCAACATCCTCGAAATCCAACTTGCCTTCAGCGACCCGAGCGCAGACGGTCCGGCCATCCAGACAGCCTCCACCATCGCACTCGAAAAAGGCTATTCCACCAAGCAGGGTCTCGCCATCGTGAAGCAGATTCACGAACGCCACCCTGAAACGCCGATTTACATCATGACTTACGGCTCGCTCGCCTTTACACCGGGCGTCGAAAACTTCGTCAAGATGTGCAAGGACGCAGGCGTTTCTGCATGCATCATTCCGGACCTTCCGTTCGATCATGACGAAGGCCTCACTGAAGCTTGCAAAAAGCACGGCCTCGAAAACATCCCGGTGGCCGCTCCCTCCATGACCAAGGAACGCCTAGAAACGATGGCATCCGCCGGATTCAAGTACATCTACGCCGCACTCCGCGCAGGCACAACCGGAAGCCAGACGGTCATTGATCAGGCAACGCTTGACTTCCTCGACACCGTCGGTAAGCACGGCGCCAAGGTGCTCGGCGGTTTCGGTATCCGCAACGGCGAACAGTCCAAGGTGCTTTGCAAGCACGTCCATGCTGTTGTCGCCGGTTCCGTTTTCGTGAACATTGTCCTCGCCAACGAAGATTCCGCCGAAGGCCACGCAAAGGCCATCGCCGAAATCGAAGCCAAGGCAAAGGAAATCGCCGGGAAGTAAAGCCCGCGCATTTTCGCGTACATTCCGTGCGCATCTCGAAATGCGCATTTCAGCACTTCACAAAAGAGGTCGTTTTTCACCGGCCTCTTTTTTCGTACAAACTTTTTTCACAATTTGCAACTTATTTTCACTATTTGTAAGGGGGCGTTGCGGGGGTGTCCCCCGCAGTGGGGGTAGTGTAAGACTTGCCCTTGACCCATTCGACTCCGTGCTTTGCACTTCGCTCAGGGTGACACAATGTACGCACGGAATGACACAGGGCAAGGCTGGAGCGAGGGGGAGCCCTCCCCCCTTTTTTATGCTAAAATTTCTATCTTTACGCTCGAAAAATTCATGAGGTAACTATGCTTTTTAATTTCGACATGATCCAGGCCACATACGCTCGCATTCCAGCTCGCGTCGCTGTTGCCCGCAAGCAGCTTGGCCGCCCGCTCACTCTCGCCGAGAAGATTCTCTACAGCCACCTGATCGATGGCGCAGAAAACAGAACCTACAAGCGCGGCGCTGATTTTGCCGAATTCC
>JAEEGJ010026009.1_pt1 | contig 11912 bp, 11 predicted proteins | sample 8958761 | NCBI WGS metagenome assembly JAEEGJ01 (sample SAMN16246546, study PRJNA631951) | gut metagenome | biome: gut microbiome; feature: rumen; material: RS-attached | host: Bos | place: Iran: Karaj | collected 2018-10 | reverse complement strand
GCTCCAATTGCACAGAACCGTTTCGTAAAGGCTGAGCAAATCATCTCAAGGGCTATAGGTACAGCCATCCTTATGGCGGTGGCATATTCGGTACTCATCAGTCTGGCTCGTCTTTTTGACTTCCATTGGATGATTCTTGCAATCAATCTAATTGTCCTCAGTCTTACAATATCAGCTTCACGTGTCATTGCCCGACTCTTGCTTAGAGCCACACGAAGAAGAGGCAAGGATCGCAGAACTGTTGTATTTGCAGGAGCAGGCGTCAATCTTCGTGCCCTTTATGACCGAATGGCTCTTGATCTCTCTACTGGTTATAATGTCAAGGGATATTTCGAAGATCAGCCATCAACACACCTTCCTGAGACACTCCAACGTCTCGGAACCGTAAGTCAGGTCACCAGTTATCTCGACAACAATCATGTCGATATGCTCTTCTGCAACCTCCCTTCTTCTCGATCAGAAGAGATATTGCAGATAATGAACTACTGCGAAAACCACCTCATCCGATTCTATTCAGTACCAAATGTGCGCAACTACGTGCATCGTGCCATGAAAGTGGAATACGTGGATGATGTTCCAGTCCTCACCTTGCGTAGTGAGCCATTGCTCAACCCATTCAACCGCATCATCAAGCGCACGTTCGATGTCGTTGTCTCTCTCACGTTCCTCGTCACTTGCTTCTGGTGGATAGCTGCCATTGTAGCTCTCATCACCAAAATCACGATGCCTGGACCAGTCTTCTTCCGACAGAAGCGTAATGGTATCAACGGAGATGAATTCACCTGTCTCAAGTTCCGTTCCATGCGTGTAAATGCCGATGCCGATAAGGTACAGGCAACAAAGGATGACCCTCGCAAGACCAAATGGGGCAACATCATGCGCAAAACCAATATCGACGAACTCCCACAGTTTATCAATGTCCTTCTGGGTGATATGAGCATCGTAGGCCCACGTCCTCACATGGTCAAGCACACCGAAGAATACGGAGCCTTAGTCGATAAGTACATGGTTCGTCACTATACCAAACCTGGAATAACAGGATGGGCACAGGTCACAGGCTCCCGAGGTGAAACCTCCGAACTCTGGATGATGGAAGAACGCATCAAGAAAGACATCTGGTACGTCGAAAACTGGAGTCTCCTTCTCGACATCAAGATTATCATCAAAACCATCACTAACGTCTTCGGAGGCGAAACCGGTAACGCATATTAACCACATAATTTTTCGTAGTGGATTTTTGACCACAGATATTCGTAATCTCACAGATTTCAATAACAAGCATAAGCGAGATAATCCCTTGAATCTGTGCGATTTGTGCTCGAAAAAAAGTGACCACGAATTGTACGAATAACACGAATAAATAATGGTACTTTCATGTAGATGATTAGTTGCTATTATTTGGAAGCAAAGCAATCTTATCCAATATTGTCATCTACCAAAAAAGATTAGTTCGATTAGGAAGATTCGTGGTGAATAAAGAAGCTATGATAATCTACAAGGAAGAGAGCTATAAGATTGTAGGAGCAGCGTTCAAGGTGTATAACACGTTGGGGCATGGCTTCCTTGAGGCGGTTTATCAAGAGGCACTTGAGATTGAGTTCCAGAAGCAGGGGATACCCTACGAGCGAGAGAAAGAACTCAAAATCGTGTATGATGGTATGGAGCTAAAGCAAACCTATAAAGCTGACTTCGTATGCTTTGGAAAGATAATCCTCGAGTTGAAGGCGGTAAGCGCGTTAGATGACGCTCATCGATCTCAGGTTTACAATTACCTTCATGTCACAGGTTATAAGCTGGGGCTTTTGCTTAATTTCGGTAACGCTGAAGAATTAGAAAAAGAACGTATAGTTCTTTAATTCGTGAGATTTGAGAGATTCGTGTTCGAAAAAAGTGACCACGAATCTTCCGAATAGATCGAATAAAAGATTAGTTTAATTAGTGTGATTCGTGTTCGAAATATAATCTAGTGGTTAGAGTTTAGTGTTCACTTCTGAAAAACAATAACATGATTCGACATCTCTCCGACATATCCCCAATCCTCACCTCCCACGGAGTGGGACAGAAGCGCGTTCTCCTCTCAAGTAGCGAGGCAGGCTGTTCTCTCACCCAGATAGCAGTCACCACCCTTAAGGAAGGCGAAATCGCTACCGCCCATATCCATCCAGATATGCAGGAGGCATTCTATGTTATGGATGGCGAGGTGGAAGTCGTACTCGATGGCAAGCACACCCTCTGCACCAAAGACACCTTCGTGTATGTGGAGAAATGCACCAGTCATGAGATGAAGGCCAAGACCGATTGCCGTATCATGACCATCGGATGCGTCATCGAGTCCTCTCGTAATAAACTCTACCCGATGCTCTTCAAGCAGAACCGTAAGACTCTCGTTTGGGGAACAGAGGACTGGACCGTATCAGGCGTTCCAAACTCCGAATCAGAGGTAGAGAATGGTACATGGGCACGCTATAACCTCACAGAGGTAATCTCACGTCGTCCAGAGGAAATCCTCGGAAAGCAGGTAGCAAGGAAATACAACAACCAGCTCCCACTCCTCACCAAGATTATCGAAGCCCACAAAGACCTCTCTATTCAGGTGCATCCTAATGATGAGATGGCAAAGCGTGAGCACAACAAACTCGGAAAATCCGAGATGTGGTACATCCTCGATGCCAAACCGGGCTCATATCTCTATGCAGGCTTCAAGCAGCAGATAACACCAGAGGAATACAAAGAACGCGTTGCTAACGGCACCATCTGCGAAGTCCTTGCAAAACATGAAGTCCATAAGGGTGATGTCTTCTATCTCCCTGCCGGACGAGTACACGCCATCTGTGGAGGCATCAAGCTCGCAGAGGTCCAGCAGTCCTCTGACGTCACCTATCGCATCTTCGACTATAATCGTCCAGGACTTGATGGCAAACCACGTGAACTCCACACAGAACTTGCCTCACAAGCCATCGACTATAAGGTCTATCCCGAATACCGCACGGAACATACAGAGGACATAGGTACAGCCAACGAGATCCTCAATACCCCATTCTTCTCCATCAAGGTAATCGAGACCACAGAGCCGTTCCATCGCAACATGATAAAGTACGACTCCTTCATCATCCTGATGGTCCTCAATGGCGATTGCAAGTTGCGGGTAAGAAGTACAGGCTATGAAGTAACCGTCTCCGAAGGCAACTCTTGCCTCATGCCTGCTTCTATTGCCGATTACGACATCATCCCATTAACCAGTCTTGATGATGAACAATCCTCTCCCTTTAAGGGAGATAAGAGAGGGTCTGTGAAGGTCCTCGAAGCCTTCATCAACAACAAGAAGACAATCGGAAAAATCATCTCCGACTTCTTCCATCAGAATTGATATTGTTAGAGATTTGTGAGAAAGTAAAGTTATTAAACATTTACATCCAATTATTTGGATAATACAATAAGAATTTGTATCTTTGCCCAAAAGATATAGGAAGGTATGATATCAACAGTAGCAACAAAGACATCAGTCGGCAAAAATCACCATTCTCTTGCGAAGGGCTCGTCCACTCGTGAGAGAATAATGGCAAGTACAATATCAGTAGATGAATACTTCGATGAACTGATAGACCAGGTGCGCGAGGATTGTGCAAATCTATGAGGTTCGAATCAGTCATGGTGCTCGTGTTGATATGGCAGAATTGCGTAAGTAAATAAATAACAGTTATGGCAACGATAGTATTAGATGTGCAGGATGAGACCCTGCTCACGCAAATCAAGAAGGCATGCCAGTTGCTTAAGGGTGTGGCATCAGTAAAGGTGCAACGCAAGCCCAAATCCAAGAACGAGGATATCACCCAGACGGCAGGTTATAAGGAGGCAATGGATGACATCAAGTATGGGCGTGTGACAGAGTATGCTTCGCTGAAGGATTTCTACAAAGAAATGGGACTCTGACGTATGGCATATACAGTAAGGGTATCTACGCGTTTTAAAAAAGACTTTAAGCGCTGTATGAAGCGTGGGTTTGACATGAAGTTAATTACCGACGCCATGGATTTGCTTGAGGCTACAGGCTTCCTCCCTGCTGAGTATAAGCCGCACCTATTAAAGGGCGATCACAAGGGGCAGTGGGAGTGCCACATCGAACCCAATTGGCTGATGACGTGGGAGCAAAACGATAATGAGCTCACGCTGCTTTTCCTGCAGACTGGTACTCACTCTGATATTTTCGGGAGGTAAGGTAAACATTTTCCATCAGAATTGATTTTGTTAGAGACAAGAGGTTGGTGGTTAGAGGTTAGAGTTTAGAGACCACGGAAGCACGGAATAAACGGATGCCACAGGTAAGAGTCCCCCTATGCAGGGGGATTTAGAGGGTCTAAGCGTAAGCGAGACAATCCTTTAGATTCGTGCAATCCGTGTTCGAAATAAATAACCACAGATATCTGGGATCTCACAGATATTCATTCCGAGCGTAAGCGAGATATTCCGTTTCTTTCGTGTTTTCTGTGGTCAGGAAAAATAAAAGGATCTCACAGGTAAGAGTCCCCCTATGCAGGGGGATTAGAGGGTCTAAGCGCAAGCGAGATAATCCCTTGTATCTGCGCAATCTGTGGTTGAGATAGAATAATGAAAGGAAATTGCAAAAAAGCAAATATCATCTTTTCGATAGAAATAATCTTTAAGAGCTAAAGAACCATTCTTTATATATATATACATCTCAATACTGGTGTCTATGAGTCAGCAGGAGCAAATAAAGATATTTCAAGAACAAAAGGTTCGTAGCGTTTGGGACGAAGAAAAGGAAGAATGGTATTTTTCCATTGTTGATGTCGTTGGGGCTTTAACGGAGAGTGCAAATCCGACAGATTATCTCAAGAAAATGAGAAAACGTGAACCGGAACTCGGACTCTACATAGGGACAAATTGTCCCCAGATACTAATGACCACTTCTTCTGGACGTAAGCGCAAAACGTTGGCTGGTACTGCGGAACATGTTTTCCGAATCATCCAATCCATCCCATCAAAGAAAGCAGAACCTTTTAAGCAATGGATGGCTCAGGTTGCAGCAGAGCGTCTTGAACAGATGCAAGATCCAGAGTGAGTTCACGATTATTTGAGTTAATCCGTTCTATCTGTGTTCAAGGAAAAAAATATCACCACAGATATCCAAGATTTCACAGATACCCATCACGAGCGCAAGCGAGAACATCCCTTGAATCCGTGTAATCTGTGTTCGAAATAAAAAAATAGCGGTCTCACAGATACCCATCACGAGCGCAAGCGATAATATCCCTTAAATCCGTGTAATCTGTGTTCAAATAATAATAGTTGCGTTATTTAAACCACAGAAATCACAAATACGCTTTAATCCTAGTTAATCAAAATAATATCACCATGCCAACCCCAATAAATATAAACATCCAAACGCCTCAGATTGCAGGTGCACCTCAGATATCGATAAAAGAGCTTGAACAAAAGATACAGGAATATGTTAATAGCCTTTATGTAAGCGTAAATATTCCGAAACCTGCATCTTCCGTTAAGCATCATCATTCGTTGTCTGGTCTTCGTGGCATATGCAAGTCTGGAATCTCAGATAAGCAGGCACTCGACGAGTATCTTACTTTCTAGTTGTCAATCATAGCATTCCACATTCCCAATAAAAGGAAATCGGAAATCTCGAATCTCCTGATATGTGTCAGAAATAGGGTGAGAAAAACAGGAATGTCGTTGGTTGGAGTGCGCGTCTGGGGGCGTGTGGTCGGTAGCTTGAAGCTACACATCATAAATATCTCATATTAAAACAAAATTTTACTCTATTATCCTTGATAATTATGTATACGTTATATACATCGTTTTGGTATATCGAGACAATTGAGTATAAATGGAATCCTTATGATATATTTATGATATTCTGCTGTAGCTCTTATTGGGAATGAAACTTTAGGCAGATCAGGAACGAAATGAAGCGAATATACAACGATTGTGAATTGTATGGGTAGGGCTCAGCTTATTAAGTTAAATGCGAATCATAATCCCCGACAAATCGTATAGGAAATCGTTTCATTGTGATAGAAACACAATAGATGCATATATATTATAAATTTGAATATAGATTGCAACTCTATGTCCCTTATTAAGGAGGTGTAGATTCAATTGAGTACTTTAGATAGGAATGCAAGAATCAGAACATAACAGAAATAAGCGTATCGTTAAAAATACAATCTTTTTGAATATTAGAATGTTATTTTTAATGTTTATTACTTTTTTTTCGTATAGAGTATTATTGGATAAATTGGGAGTGGTCGATTATGGACTAAATAATGCTATTGCAGGTTTCGCTTCAATGTTTGGATTATTTACTTCTACTTTGAGTAATGTCACACAACGATATCTGAATATTGAATTAGGGAAACAAAACTTAAATAATGCCAATAAGGTATTTAATCTGCATTTGCTTATATATGTAATTATATCCATAATAATTCTAATATTGGCAGAAACTATTGGCGTGTGGTTTGTTAAAGAGGAAATGGTTATACCTCCGAACAGAATGTTTGCCGCTATAACAATATTTCGACTAACATTTATTTCTTTAGGTGTAACATTCCTTGGTATTGTATTTAATTCTGTGATTATTGCACATGAGGAGATGAAAATATATTCATATGTAGGTGTTTTGGAAGGTGTACTAAAACTGGCTATAGCATATATGATAGCCTTCATAAATTTTGATAGGTTAATAATGTATTCTTTTCTTCTTTTATGTGTGGTTTTCTTTATACAGTTTTTTTACGCATACATATGCTTTAGAAAATACGAAGAATGTAAATTGAAATTTTATTGGAACACAAGAGATGTAAAAGAAACATTTTCTTTAATTAGTTGGAATGTTGTAGGGGCAATAGTGAGTATGTTCAATGGACAAGGTATTAACATATTGTTAAATATTTTTTTCGGACCTGTGGTAAATGCTGCAAGAGGAGTGGCATATCAAATACAATGTTGTGCTCATAATTTTGGAGCGAATTACTTTACATCTGTCAAGCCACAACTTTTCAAATCTTATGCGAGTAATGATTTTGAATATTTAAAGACTTTATTTTATAAAAGTTCAAAGTTTTCAATATATATACTATGGATGATAGTTTTTCCTATAATGTTATGTGTGGATACTGTATTAGATGTGTGGTTGATTGATGTTCCTCCACTTACGGGGATATTTACAATATGGATGCTTGCTTATGTTGTTGTTAACAGTTTGACCAATCCCATATTATCTCTGACATTAGCTGCAGGAAAAATTAAGAGATTTGTATCTGTTGGTAGTTTTGTTTCATTTCTTGCTTTTCCTTTATCATATATACTTTTGAGATTGGGATATCCCGCAGTTTCAGTTTTTGTTGTGATGTTTGTTGTCAAAATTTTATATCTTCTAACGATACTTGTTGTTACGAGTTCTTATGTAGATATCTCTATAAAAGAATATTTTATAAATGTAATAGTTCCAGGATTTAAGGTTATTATCTTTTCTGGAGCTATTTGTGGAATCATAAGATATTATATTTATGATGATGGGCTAATGTATGCATTGTTTTTTATGTCTTTTACGTTTCTTTTTGTGTTATTCAGTATTTATTACATTGGATTAAATATAAACGAACGAATAATAATAAAAAGTAAAATTACTAATTTAATTGAAAAACTATAGAGAAAGATGAATAAAGAAAATAGAATAATTCTTTTTTTTCTATTTGTTGCTATATGTGCTCCTATTATTCAGGATCTATTGAAGGGGATAGGTTTTAATGAATTGTCAGTATTTGTATCTTATATTGATGAACTTTTCGTTGTTTTTTTATTTATATATACTTTATTTACGAAAGGGATTCATCATCAAAAAGTAATCACATATGCAATCATTGCATTATACATGGTAGGATTGGTGAGTGGTGGAAATTCTGTTTTCTCATGGAAAGTTAATATATTGGGTGCTTTTAACAATTTAAAGAGTTTTCTAATTTTCGTGTGTTTAAGCCAATACAAATTTGAGATGTCCGATTTTAAAAAGTTTGGATATTATTTCATTTGTTTTTTTCCCATTATATTTCTTTCATATCTGATAGAGTTGTTTATACCGACTTTTAGAAGTTCTGTTTTTGATTTCGGAAATCAAGGATTAGCTTATCGGCGTGGATTTCGATGTATGGGAGGAATATTCCCTAGATATACACATGCTTCTTTATGGGGATTGGTCATGTATGTTTTATATTCCGTTTATTATACTTATGAGAAAAAAAACTTTAAAAGGTGGTTTTGCCTGTATATGATTGTAGCAACAATAAAGGTAAAAGATATTATTGCTGTAATAATGACATTTACTATACAAAAGTTCTCTAAAATTAATCTTGTATATGTTGTAATAGTTGGATTTTTGGGGATTATATCTATGGATGTCTACGAATATTTATATCCAGAACATTACGCATTATATTTTGGAGAAGGAGCTGATGATTCAATAAGGAACATTATGAATGTGACATCAATTGAAATTGCATTTGACTATTTTCCATTGGGCGTTGGATGGGGGAAGTTTGGTTCAGCAACATCTGCTCAATTCTATAGTGAAATATATAATAAATATGGTATAGAAGGATTGTGGGGATTGAATTATGAATCAAATCATTCATTTATGCAAGACAATCAGTTTCCTATGTTCTTGGGAGAAACGGGATTTCTTGGTACTTTTTTATTCTTATTCATTGTTTTTAAAGTTTTTACCCCTTTTCTGATTGGATTCTTTAAAAAAACATCTGATCCCAATTACGCAATGCCTGCATGTTTATTTATTTACTTTATTGTTTGTGTGATGGGTAAACCAGTATTTGTTGCTGTACCTCATTCTTTTGTTATATGGGGGATTGCTGGTATGTTTTATAGTATAATAAAAAAACAAGAAAAAGTATATGAGAACACTTAAAAGTTTGCGTGAGGATAATTTTACAATATGTGTTCGGAAAATGGAAACAACATAAGATCATTATATGTGGTTGCGTTTATAAAATATGTCCAGGTTTATTCTCTTACAAAATTTTGATAATGAAAATAGGTTGCTGTCTCGCATATTATAAGGATCATAATAATTACGGAACTTCGTTACAAGGATATGCCACTGTAAGGATTCTTCAGACAATGGGGCATGAGGCGAGAATAATAAAGTATAGAAAGTGTGATTCGATTTTGCGTAAACTCCGGATTGCTCCTCTCCAACTTATTAGTGGAGGATGGAAGGCATATATGCGTAAAATCGAAAAAGAAAAGAAAACTAAAGGTACTGATCGGTATGCTACAGATATACGCATACGTACCAATGCAAATAACAGTTTTAAAGACAAAACAATGGAGCCTCTTTGTGATCACTATGTTGGTTACAAGGCTCTTCAACGTGGATCTCTAAACTATGATGCGGTATTGGTTGGTAGTGATCAGGTGTGGACGCCTCTCGGTCTCTATAGTAATTTCTTCAACCTTATGTTTGTTGATGAAAATGTTCGAAAGATTTCGTACGCTAGTAGTTTTGGCGTTAGCGTTATTCCGTCTTGGCAAAGGTATGCGACAGGACGGTATCTTGACCGTATAGATTATCTTTCTGTGCGTGAGTTAAAAGCCAAAGAGATTGTTGATACCCTTTCTCATAAAAAGGCACAGGTGGTTTGCGATCCGACACTACTTCGTACACGTGAGGATTGGGCTGCAGAATTTGTGGATGTAGTTCCAAAAGCCGATGGAAATTATATCTTCTGCTATTTGTTGGGAGGTAATGTAGAAACACGTGATGAAATAACTCGTTTTGCGGAAGCAAAAGCTTTGAAGATTGTGGTATTGCGCCATACTGATGAATATCTGGAATGTGATGAATCTTTTGGAGATGAATGTCCATACGATGTGAATCCAATAGAATTTATTCAGTTGATTGCAAATGCAAAATATGTGTTTACAGACTCTTTCCATTGTAGTGTGTTCTCTATCATCTTCAACAAGCAGTTTGTTACGTTCTATAGGTTCAGTAACATGAGTAGCAATTCGCGTAATTCTCGTATTGATAGTCTTTTCGAACTGTTCGGTTTACAAGACCGTTTGTTTGCAGGTGATTTACTTTCACAATCAGATAGAGTCATTGACTATGCGACAGTAAATATGCGTGTGGCTGCACTCCGCGAGGAATCACTTAGATTCCTCAGAAATGCATTGAGTTAGTTGATTATGGAAAGAAAAAAACTATCAAACGTATCTTGGGTTGCAAAACACGACCTCTGTGTTGGGTGTGGAGTATGTCAGGATGTGTGTCCCAAACTGGCAATCACGATAGTTCCGAAGAAAGGTTTATATCGTCCAGTTGTTAACGAGGATTTGTGCATCAATGATAAAGGTTGCCAACGTTGTAGAGTTGTATGTCCAGGTGGGGGCGTTGCTATCAAACAACTATCTGACAAATATTTTTCTACAGAAGAGAATATCTTAGATAATCCTTATATTGGCAAATATATAGCCCATTATAGTGGTTATTCTAATGATCATGATATCAGATATTATGGTGCTTCTGGTGGAATGACCACACAATTTTTGATTTACCTTTTAGAACATAGCTATATACAAGGCGCTATTGTCACAAGGTTCTCAAAAGATAGAGAGTTTTTGGTAGATACTTTTATTGCAAAAACAAAAGAAGATATTTTATCTGCTAAGAGTTCAAAATATTGTCCCGTAACTATGGCTGGTATGGCTACTCGGGTGAAAGAACTTGAAGGAAAATATGCAGTTGTAGGTCTGCCATGTCACTTGCATGGATTGAGAAAACTTGCAGAGATTGATAAAAAGTTTGCGGAAAGGATATTTGCGTATGTTGGTCTGTATTGCTCTTGTGGTAGGAATTTCAGTTTAACCCAATATGTGTTTAATTCGAGAGGATATAAAATTAAAGATATAGACAAATTCACATATAGGCAAGGTGCTGGTATGGGAGCGATGCATGCTGAGATTAGAAATAAGGATTCAAAAGAAGACATAAATGAAGGCTATCAGCATTATTTCCTTGCATTAAGAAGTTTCTTCAATGTACGTAGGTGTATGTCTTGTGTTGACCATTTTGCGGAATTAGGAGACATTTGTTTTGGAGATTTACATATAGGAAAATATCTTGAGGATAAAGTGGGAATTAGTTCTATTGTAACAAGAACAAATGCAATGGATTCTATTCTTAAAAAGATGTTCTCTGAAAATGTTATATCATTAGCTTCTGTTTCAAAGCAGGATCTCTTAGAGTCGCAGAAATATGTAAAAACAAAAAAACATTTGAATCCAGCATATATAAGGATTGATAGATTATGTGGTAGGCAAATTCCTGAATATGATTTTACTTTTCAATCATCCCCGATATACAAAGCGTTTAAAGGTTATATAGTAAAGTTGACGCAAATGTATGTTGGTCGTCATAAACATCTTCATTGGATTATAAAGAAAATGTGTAAGGATATGACTGATTGGAGGTAAAAAAGCATCTATTTAGTTATGCGTATCAACATATAACTGTAAGCAGTGTAAGAACTGTAAGATTTTCGCTGAAAGACGAAAGCCTAAAGGCTAAAGGCAAAAGGGGGAAGGTGAAAGGCGAAGGGAAAAAGGAGAGAGAAAAAAAGGAAAGAAAATCTCCACTTCCCTGAGTGGAGGAAAGTGGAGAGAGAGGACGCTAAGTGATCATGTAATCACGAGAGTGACGGGAGTACCGCGCTTGAGAGATTTCTGAATACGGGCGTAGATGGGACGGAAAGTGTCGGCACTATGGATGACACATCCCATGCAATGAGGCTGACCAACACAGATGGAGCCGTCAAGGTTGCGGAACGGACCGTTGCCCCTCTTTAATATCGGACGCT
>JAEEGJ010026007.1_pt1 | contig 11914 bp, 11 predicted proteins | sample 8958761 | NCBI WGS metagenome assembly JAEEGJ01 (sample SAMN16246546, study PRJNA631951) | gut metagenome | biome: gut microbiome; feature: rumen; material: RS-attached | host: Bos | place: Iran: Karaj | collected 2018-10 | reverse complement strand
TTTCTAAATTTGTTTCATAAATTCTTCTTTTTTTGAATCTACGATGGAAAAAGTCAAGCCCATACTCAAGTTCTGCCTTTCTTACCTCAAGAAACTGTTCACGAACAAGAAATTCGTCATTGCCCTCGCAATCCTATGCCTCCCGGTGATTGCCGGGTTCGTCACTGTCATCGTAGTCTACAACCACTACCTGCCGGGACTCCCCTCCCTGTCGCAACTTGAGCAGATCAACCCGAAACTCGTGACAAACATCTACGACATGAACGGGAAGATTGCACACAAGTACTTCGTGGAACGCCGCGAATGGGTCAGTTTTGACTCCATCCCCGAAAACGCGATTCACGCCGTCATGGCGACCGAGGACCGCGCCTTCTACAACCACTGGGGCATGAACGTCTGGGCCATCCCGTCGGCAATCATCGAGAGCGCCCTCAGCGGCAAGCAGCTCCGCGGCGCCTCCACCCTCACCCAGCAGTTGACCAAGCTCCTGTTCCTCACGCCGGAACGTTCCATCGCCCGTAAAATCAAGGAAGCGATGACCGCCATCCGCATCGAACAGACCTACACCAAGCAGGAAATTCTCGAGTTCTACATGAATGAGGTCTACCTGGGCGGCGGCAACTACGGTTTCCAGGCGGCAGGCAAATACTACTTCGGGCATGCGCTCGACAGCCTCACCATTCCGGAATACGCAGTCCTCGCCGGTATGCTCAAGGCACCCGAATCGTACCGCCCCGACAGACACCCCAAGGCATCGCTCGAGCGCCGCAACACCGTCCTTTACGCGATGTACGACGCGGGCTACATCAGCAAGGAAGACTACCACAAGTACGTAGCGACCCCCATCGTGCTCGCCGAAAAGGAACCCGAGAAGGGTTCGGGCCTCTACTACTACGAAGAAATCCGCAAGTACATGGAAAAGAAGTACGGGCAGAACTCGCTCTATGCCGACGGCGTCTCCATCTACAGCACCATCGATCCCGAAATCCAGGAAGTGGCCGACAGCGTGGCGAAGGCGCTTGTCGCCAAGTACCGCACCGAGTTCAAGAAGAAGGCCATCAAGAACCTGAAGCTCGCCGACAAGTACAGCATGGAACCGGACAGCGTGTTCGCCCACTTCGACAGCGTCTACACCCTGTTCAAGAAGGAATACCTGAGCAAGGACACCTCCTCGAACATCAAGAAGTGGCGCTACCCGCCCGAAGTCCGCTACCACGACGTGGAAATGGCGATGGTCATCATCGAGAACGAGACGGGCGCAATCCGCGCGATGGTTGGTGGCAGCGACTTCAACGAATCCCGCTTCAACCGCGCCGTGCAGTCGCTCCGCCAGCCGGGTTCGAGCTTCAAGCCCATCGTCTATTCCACCGCAATGGATAACGGCGCCAGCCCCTGCGACTCGGTGAACGACGCCCCCATTACCATGACCGACGAGACCGCGGCGACCGGCATGTGGCGCCCGCACAACTCCGAAAAGAACTTCGAGGGCATGATGACGCTCCGCAAGGCGCTCTACCGCTCGAAGAACATCCCCGCAGTCCTTACCGCATCGAAGTACGGCCTGAGCAACGTGGTGAACTACGCCCGCGCGTTCGGCATCCGCAAGGCACCGCTCGTTGCAGTCCCGAGCCTCGCCCTCGGTTCCGTGGGAGCGACGCTTCTCGAAATGACATCGGCCTACACGGTGTTCCCGAACCTCGGTACGCGAATCGAGCCCTACATGATCGAATCCATCGAAGACAAGAACGGCGAGATTATCGAGAAGAACTCGAAGGTCGAAAGCGTGGTGATGAAACCCTCTTCCGCATACCTGATGGTGGATATCCTCAAGGACGTGAACATCCGCGGTACGGGCTACAAGATTTCGGCCAGCGGGTTCAACCACCCGAGCGGCGGCAAGACCGGAACCACAAACGACTACACCGACGCCTGGTACATCGGCTTTACCAAGCACTACACCATGGGCGTGTGGGTCGGCTTTGACCAGGCTGTCTCCATGGGCGTGGGCAAGACCGGCGGCAACTACGCGCTCCCCGCATGGCTTGCGGTGATGAGCAAGATTCACAAGGGACTCCCGCAAAAATCGTTCCCCGTACCCCCTGGCGTTATCGGCAAGGGCGTCTGCAACATTACAGGCAAACTAGCAGGCGAGTTCTGCTCCGAAAAGACTTACTGCCTCTACACCACGAACAACTACCCCGACGAAGTCTGCGATGGCGACCACTACAAGGTAAAAACCAAGTCCGCCGACGACGCGACGCTGTTCAGCAACAAGGGCGCCAGGGAAACATCGCCGACGACAACACAGAAAAAGACACGCAAGATGTTCTAGGCATATTTGCTGTTTTTTTGATGTAGAAAAACGTACCGTATCAGGCAGGGCTCACTCGTCAAAGTGGGCCCTATTCCTTTATTTTAAAGGGATTTCGGCCATTTTGACCCTTAACAAAAAACTGTTTTTTTTCTATCTTTACGCGGAACTATGGAATGGCCGCACAACATAAAGTCACTGACCACGGACGAGCTCAAGGCTTGGCTCAGGGACGTGAACGAGAAGCAGTACCGTGCCGACCAGATCCAGAAATGGCTCTTCTGCCAGCAGGTCCGCAGCTTCGACGAGATGGTGAACGTGCCCCCAGCACTCCGCGACAAACTCGCCGGACAGTTCTCCATGCTCGCCCTCAAGGAAGACCAGCACCTGGTCTCTACTGACGGAACGGTCAAGTGGCTCTTCGAGACCCACGACGGCCACCACATCGAGACGGTCATGATTCCCGCGAACGGGCGCTTTTCCGTATGCGTTTCCACGCAGATCGGCTGCGCCCAGAACTGCGCCTTCTGCCGCACCGCAAAGATGGGCTTCACCCGGAACCTCGAGGCGGGCGAAATTCTCGAAGAAATCCTCCACGTGAACTGGTACCTGAAGGACAACGGCATCCTCGATGCAGACGGCAAGATTGCCCAGGTGACAAACATCATCTTCATGGGCATGGGCGAACCGCTCAACAACCTGGAACAGGTCCACCGCGTGTGTTGCACGCTGCATAACCAGAGCCTGTTCAACATGGGCGCCAAGCGCATGACCGTGAGCACCTCGGGCGTCGTTCCCAAGATCAAGGAACTCGTGGACAGGAACACGCCCTGCTGCCTCGCCGTAAGTCTCAACAGCACGAACAACGAGTACCGTTCGTCGGTAATGCCGGTCAACAAGGTATGGCCCATCGAAAAGTTGCTCGAGGCGGTTGACGAATACATCAGAAGAACCGATAATTATGTGACATTCGAATTCGTACTGATCCAGGGAATCACCTGCACCCCGAAGGCCGCGAAGGAGCTTATCCGAATCTGCGCGCCCCGCCGCGTGAAGGTGAACGCCATCGTGCTGAACGACGGGGACGACCCGACGCTGCACGCGCCGACACCCGAGGAGGTGGAGGATTTCCTTGCCGCAGTACGTGCTGCCGAAATTCAAATAACGATCCGCAACCCGCGGGGTCGGGACATCCTGGCCGCCTGCGGGCAACTTGCGTACAAAAAGGAAGGTAAATAATGTTAACGCAGAACCTCCCGGAATTCTGGGACAATCTCTATGCCAACGGCAAGGATTACTGGAATTTCAAGAAGGCGACTCCTGCCCTGCTCGAATTCTTCAAGCACCCCTCCTGCCCCGCCACCGGCTCCGTGCTGATCCCCGGCGCAGGTTTCGGCTACGATGCAGAAGCCTGGGCCAAGCGTGGCCACGATGTTCTCGCCGTCGATTTCGCTGCAACCGCAGTGGATGAACTCGACCACCTGAGCCGCGCCCACAAGAACCTGCGTTCGCTCGACCTCGACCTGTTCACGCTCTCTCCGAAGGACGCGAACCGTGGCGGTCAGCAGTTCGATATCGTGTACGACTACGGTACGTTCTCGGCAATCCACCCGGGCCGCCGCGACGAATTCTTTGAAGTGTGCTACCGCATGATGAAGGACGACGGCGTCCTGATCCTGTTCCTGTACCCGCTCATGAACGGCAAGACCCTCCAAGGCCCTCCGCACCCGACGAGCGAAGGCGAACTCATGGCACGCCTTGGCGGCGTGTTCGACGTTGTCGAACGCATCAAGCCCGTAAACAGCCTCCCCGAACGTGAAGGCAAGGAAGAAATCTGGCTCCTCAAGAAGTGCCTGTAATCGTCAAATTGCTACCTTTAACAAAAAGTTTTAAACACAAGGATTGAACTATGGCTAAAGATTTATGCCCCTGCGGATCTGGTAAGGAATACTCCGAATGCTGCGAACCCATCATCAAGGGTACTGCCCTCGCCCAGAGCCCCGAAGCCCTGATGCGTTCCCGCTACACCGCATACGCCAAGCACGAAATTGCATGGCTCCGTGATTCCCTCGAAGTGACCCAGCGTGGCGACTTTGACGAACCGAGCGTGACCGCATGGAGCAACGACTCCGAATGGCTCGGCATCGAAATCAAGCAGACCAAGACCGAAGAAGAAAAGAACATCGGCTGGGTAGAATTCAACGCCCGCTTTAAGCAGGGCAACGTGACCCGCAACCACCACGAACTCGGCGAGTTCCACAAGGTGGGTGGCGCATGGTTCTTCTACGACGGCCGTGCCGTCAAGCAAGAGACCGTGCACAAGGAAGGCCCGGATGTTGGCCGTAACGACCCGTGCCCGTGCGGATCCGGCAAGAAGTACAAGAAGTGCTGCGGCGCTGGCAAGTAAGGAATAAGAGATGTTCAAAGTTTTCGTAGACGGTGAAGCAGGTACCACTGGCCTGCAGATTTATGAGAGACTCGCGAAGAGAAACGACGTCGAGGTGCTGCGCATCGCGCCCGAACTCCGCAAGGATACCGCCGAACGCAAGCGACTCATCAACGAGTCCGACGTAACCTTCCTTTGCCTGCCCGATGCGGCAGCCATCGAGAGCGCCGCCCTCTGCGAAAACCCGAACACCCGCGTAATCGACGCCTCCACGGCCCACCGCGTGAACCCCGCGTGGACCTACGGCATGCCCGAACTCTCGGCAGCCCAGCGCGAGGCTATCGCGAAGAGCAAGCGTATCGCGAACCCCGGCTGCCACGCCTCCGGCTTTATCCTGGGCGTGTACCCGCTGGTGGCCGCAGGTATCTTGCCGAAGAGCGCGAACCTTGCCGCATACAGCATCACCGGCTATTCCGGCGGTGGCAAGAAGCTTATCGCAGAATACGAGGACGAGGCGAACCTCTCGCACAAGGCGGGCGAATCGAAGGCCATCATGGCTCCCGCCCCGTACGCGCTTGCGCTTGCCCACAAGCACCTCCCCGAAATGAAGAAGTACTGCGAACTCGAAAACACGCCGTTCTTCAACCCGGTGCTTGGGCCATACTACAAGGGTATGGCCGTGACGGTCGCCATCTTCCCGAACATGCTTACCAAGAAGGTCGGCCCCGAAGGCCTCACCGAAATCTTGGCGAAGCACTACGAAGGCAGCCGCTTTGTGAAGGTGATGCCCTACGAGGCAGCCCCCGTGCTGTTCAACGGCCGCCTTGACCCCACCGTTTGCAATGACACGAACAACGCCCGCATCCAGGTTTTCGGCAACGAGAACATGATGCAGGTGACCACGATTATCGACAATCTGGGCAAGGGTGCCAGCGGCGCCGCAATCCAGAACATGAATATCGCACTCGGCCTCGACGAAGGAATCAGCCTTTAATGTTCCTAGACGAAAAATCAATTGAAGTTCGCTCCGGCAAGGGCGGTGACGGCATCTGCAGTTTCCACCGCGAGAAGTTCGTGCCGCTTGGCGGGCCCGACGGCGGTGACGGCGGGCGCGGCGGCCACGTGATTCTGCAGGTGAACGAGCAGTACTCCACGCTCCTCGACATGGGCAATGCCCGCGTCTACAAGGCAGAAAACGGCCAGCCGGGTGGCGCAAAGCGCTGCACCGGGCGTAGCGCCGAAGACCTCATCGTCTACGTTCCGCGCGGAACCATCGTGAAGGATTCCGAAGGGCGCATCCTCGCCGACCTCACTGTAGACGGCCAGAAGTGGATTGCGGCCCGCGGCGGCAAGGGCGGCATGGGCAACCAGCATTTCGCCACCCCGAAGGTGCAGGCACCGCGCAAATGCACTCCCGGCGAAAAGGGAGAAAGACGCGAACTATTCCTAGAACTCAAGCTTATGGCAGACGTGGGCCTCGTCGGATTCCCGAACGCGGGCAAGTCGAGCCTAGTGAACAAGATTTCGAGCGGTCGCCCGAAGGTCGGCGACTACCCGTTCACCACCCTCGAGCCGGTGCTCGGCATCGTGCAGACAAACGGCCACAGTTTCGTGGTCGCCGATATCCCGGGCCTTCTGGAAGGTGCCAGCGAGGGCAAGGGTCTCGGCCACCAGTTCCTCAAGCACATCGAACGCACGCACACGCTGCTGTTCGTGATTGACGGTTTTGCCGAGAACGCCTACGAGCAGTTCAAGGTCTTGAAGGAAGAACTCAAGGCTTTCCACCCGAAGCTCGCCGAAAAGCCATTCGTCATCGCGCTCAACAAGGACGACCTCGGAATCGAGAACGCCATCAAGGAATTCAAGAAGCACCGCCAGAAGGTCATCATCACATCGGCCATGACAGGCGACGGATGCAAGGAACTGGTACAGGCGCTCGACGAAGCCGTTCCGCACACGCAAAAGAAGAAGGTCGGCTGGGAATCGAAGGCCGCCGAAGGCAAAAAGAAGAGCGGCTGGGGCAAGAAGGCTTAGCGCATGGCGAAAAAAGAGCAACAGAGCACGCCCGTAATACAGAACCGCAAGGCAAACCACCTCTACTTCGTCGACGAGACGTTCGAGGTGGGCATTATGCTCATTGGCTCCGAAGTCAAGTCTATCCGTGACGGCAAGTGCACCATCGGTGAAGCCTGGGTCGACGTAGACGAGAAGAAGGACGAAATCTGGCTCATCGGCGCCCGCATCGACGAGTACCTTTTTGCGAACCGATTCAACCATTTTCCCGCCCGCAAGCGCAAGTTGCTTGCGCACAAGCATGAAATCCAGAAAATGCGCAAGGCGAAGGAACTCAAGGGTTGCACCATCGTCCCGCTAAAACTATACTTTAAGAACCGACGCGCAAAACTCGAAATCGGAATATGCAGAGGCAAGGATCAACGCGACAAGCGACAGGATATAATCAACCGCGAAGCGAAGCTGGAAATGGACCGCGCCGCAAAGGCTCACCGCTAGTCCTCGCCATGCTCCTGCTGTTCGGCTGGGCTTTGTCCTTCGCCGACGTTACCGCGGTCGATGCTGAATCCGTATCCAAGAAAATCGGCGCATCGTTCCACTGGTTCCCCGTCCAGAAATCGTTCATCCTCGTGACCGAAAAGGATACCGCAAAATTTGCGGTTGGCATCCCATACGCCTCGGTGAACGGCAGCACCATCGACCTTATAGCAAGCCCGGTTCTCGATGACGGACACCTCTGGATTGCCGAAGAGGACGTGAATAAACTTTTCCCGCCCAAGAGCGAGGCGAAGGCGCCCGAGACAAAGGCAACTGCCGCGAAGGCAGAGCCCGCAAAAGCCGCAGACAAGAAAGAAGCCGCAAAGGATGCGGCGAAAACAGTCACCGCCACCAAGCCCAAGAACGAGACGGCAGGCACCCGCGAGGTAAAGACCATCGTGATTGACCCGGGCCATGGCGGCAAGGACTCCGGAGCGCTCGGCAAGAACGCGCAAGAAAAGGACATCGTGCTCGCTGTCAGCAAGCTCCTGAAGAAAGACCTCGAGAAGGCGGGATTCAACGTGAAGATGACCCGCGACAAGGACGTGTTTATTGAACTCGGGCAACGCGCGAACCTTGCAAACCAGTGGGACGGCGACCTGTTCATTAGCCTGCACTGCAACGCCATCGATGCCTCCGCTGAGCGCAAAAAACAGATCAAGGGCTTCCACGTGTACGTGCTTCGCGCCCCCGAAAGCGAAGAAGACAAGGCGATTGCCCGCCGTGAAAACAAGGTGGCCACGCTCTACGGTGAAAAGAACGCGAAGGAGGAACTCTCCCCCATCGAATGGTTCAAATTGGAAGCTCGCCTCGAGAAGTACAAGCAGAACAGCTACATGTTCACCGAAGAAATGCTCAAGGCCATGGACGGCGGCAAGATCAAGCGCCAGGCCGGCGGCGTAGGCGGTGCCGGGTTCATGGTGCTCGTAGGCGCGCTGATGCCCGCAGTGCTATTCGAAATCGGGTTCATCAGCAATCTCGAGGACGAGGCCTACATGATGAGCAAGGCCGGCCAGGAAGATATCGCCGCGCGCATCGCGAAGGCCGTGAGCACCTACAAGGATGCCGTACACAGCTACCGCGAAACGCTCGGACGGTAACTATTCTTCGTCAAGTTTTCTATTAATCAGGTCCAGGCATTCCTGGAGGATTTCTTCGTACTTTTCCCGATAGAGCGCAGTCGTCTCGGGCGTTCCATCCGCACAAGTTTTGGTCTTCGCAACATAGCCATCAAACCAGTAATTGGACTCATACTTCAGGCTTATATATTCTAAATCATAATGCTGACCCGGATAATAGGGGTACAGATTTCCGTTCAGAGTCTTTTCTTCTCGATTAATGATACTATCCAGGAACGCCTTTTTCGCTTCGGGCAATGTATCGTTTTCATCAAGGACCTTCACGATCTTTTCGTACAGTTCCTTCTGCACATCGGCAAGGACATCGTAAAACAGGGCGAAGGAATCCTGCGGGCAGTTCGTCACCAAGTCTTCGGGCACGGAGCTAGAAGAACTTTCCGCCACGGAGCTGGAACTGTGCGTCTCGTAGTATTCCTCTTTTGTAATATAGGCGATTCCATCTTCATCCGCATACGGCTTGTACGTCTTGCCATCGGAGCATTTTAGGTACGTAACCTGATAATGGGGACAAACACGGTACACAACCCCATAAAGGGTCTCCGATTCGTGAACGGCGCCACACGACAAAAGCTTATCTTCCCACTTGTCCAGAATCTTTTGCGACACCGTGGTGTCCTTTTTCAGGAATTCCTGCAAATCCGTACATGAATAGTACGGTTCAGACGACACGGGGCACTGTTCCTCGAAAGAAAAGGACTTAGTACAGGTTATGGAAGGATCCCTAGCCAGCCTAAACAGCTCGGCGCTCGAAGAACTTTCTATCCCTGAACTGGAGGAACTCGCATCGTCGGACGAACCTACTCCAAAAGCATCCGACGAAGAAGACTCGGGTACAGCATCGGCAGAGTTCGGCTCCGCAGAAGAACTGGTCTGCAGCAGGGCATCGGATGAACTTTCCGGATCGCTGCCGGAATTGAGGCCCATCGCGTTGGTCGAAGAATCAGAGTCGCTACCGCAACTTGCCCAGAAAAGGCCCGCAACGGACAAGCAGCTCAATCGGAAAAATCTACGGATATTCATATTTCCTCCTTATTCCATAAAATATATTTTTTCCGGGCCAATGATAATTTATTCTAAATATTTTATGGACAAAATGTAAAAGCCGGATGCTTATTGCACCCGGCTTTTAAGATTTCATGGATTCTATCGACTACTCGGCGGCGTCCATGTCGGCTTCGTCGATTTCGGCGTTGTGGTAAACGTCCTGGACGTCGTCGTGGTCTTCGAACTTGTCGATAAGCTTGAGGAGCTTCACGGCGTCGTCGTGACCGAGCTTGACCGGGTCGTTGGCGACGTAGGTGATTTCGGCGCTCATCATCTCGATGTTCGCGGCTTCGAGAGCCTTGGAAACAGCGTCGAAGGCTTCGGGGCTGGTGGAGATTTCGTGCACACCGTCTTCGGTGCTCATGTCTTCAGCACCCGCTTCAATCACGAGGTCCATGACCTGTTCTTCGGGGTACTTCTCAGCATCGACGACAATCACGCCCTTGTAGGTGAAAGCCCAGGACACGGAGCCGGATTCACCCATGGAGCCGTTGTTCTTGTTGAAGATGTTGCGGATTTCGGCAACGGTACGGACCTTGTTGTCGGTAAGGCACTGCACCATGATGGCTACACCTGCCGGGCCGCGTCCTTCGTACAGCGGCTCCGTCATTTCGGTACCGGAGTTGGCACCCGTACCCTTGGCGATAGCACTTTCGATGTTCTTGGTCGGCAAGCTCTGGCTCTTGGACTTGAGGATCGCCGCGCGGAGACGGGGGTTGGCGTCAGGGTTTCCGCCGCCGAGCTTGGCAGCAATGGAAATTTCCTTAATCAACTTGTTCCAAGCCTTGGCGCGAGCAACGTCAGTCTTGGCTTTCTTGCGTTTGGTGGTGGCCCATTTGGAGTGACCGGACATAGATTACCTCTAATATACTAGGTTGTGAAACTTACTTTTTCTTTTTCATCATGAGGCAGCGCTTCTTCTCCTTGGGAGTCAAGCTCGGATCGTCGCATTCATCGCCTCTAGATGCTTTTTTCTTCTTTTTCTTCTTCGGCTGATCTTCCTCGTCAGCCATATCCTTCATGCGCTGCTTCTTCTTCTCGGAAACAGACACTTCAGATTCCTCCGATGCCGCGCTCTTCTTGCGCTTCAGAGCCTTGAGTTTGCCCTTGTCCATCGGGTCGGCAGAAGCCTTCGTGATGGCCTTCTCGTACTTGCCGCCCCAGATATTACCGAGCAGCGAACCCGAAGAGAGCGCATCGTTCAGGCCCGACTTGGACCAGTCGTCATCGACCGGCGGCAACAGCTTGAACTTGAGATTGCGAATCGTGGTAGGTTCGTCATCATAGTAAAGCATGATGTCGAAAAGGCCCACCTGGTATTCCTCGCCGTTCACTTCCACCGGGGAATTGTCGATGTAGGCAAGCACCGCATAGAGGTCGCCCTCGAAGAGCGCCTCGCGGATGGATTCCGCATCGCCTGTCGGGGAACGGACTTCGCCAATCGCCTGGAATGCCCACGGAGCAACGTCCACCTTCAGGGAGAACTTGAGTGTACCGGGCTTATCGGTATCCTTCAGTTTCAGGAGCGCTCCGGAGAACGCCTGGAACTTCGGTTTAATCGAACCTTCCTGTGCATAGCCGGCCATGACCAGCGCTAGCACGAGCATCATGATTATCTTTTTCATAGAACCTATCCTTTTCCCCAATCCAAAAGTTAATTCTTGAAGAACAGAGCCTTGGCAGCCTCGAACATCGGGTCCTTTTCGTCCGGATCGCGGCATTCGGTGTAAATGCGCACCTTCGGTTCGGTACCCGACGGACGCACGAGCATCCAGGAGTCGTCTTCGAAGATAATCTTCACGCCGTCGAGCGTGAGGAGCTGCTTCACGGTCTTTTCGTTCTTGCCGACCATGACCTTCGCACCCGGCTTCGCGATCGTTGCGATGGCATCGACCTTGGCCTTGAGCGGGGCACCCACGAGGGACTTGTCCACTTCGAAGCCCGAGCGGGTCGGGTAGAAGCGGCCGTATTCCTCATAGAGGGCGTCGAGGTATTCACCGAGGTTCTTGCCGGTCACCGCCATAATTTCAAGAGCGATGAGGAGGCCGAACTGGGCGTCCTTCTCAAGCGTGTTGTTGAGGCCCGAGATACCGTCGGATTCTTCGAAGGCAACGAGTGCCTTCTGCTTCGCATTGCGGCTGAGCCACGGGCGGAAGTTCTTGAAGCCCACCGGAGTTTCCATCACGGGCACGCCGAGCTTTTCGGCAATGATGTTCACGAAGTTGGAGGTCGCGACGGACTTGGCCACGCAGCCCTGTTCCTTGCGCCAGGTAGCCATGTAGTGGAACGCGATGGCACCGAACTGGTTCATGTCGATTTCGCGCGTACCGTCGTAGAAGCGGATGCGGTCGCCATCCGGGTCAAAGATTGCACCGAGGCGGAACTCGCTCTTGCTTTCGTCCAAGACCTTGCGGACCTTCTCGAGGTTCTTGCTGGACGGTTCCGGGGCGATGCCGCCGAACAGGGAGTCATCCTCGTTGCGGA
>JAEEGJ010026003.1_pt1 | contig 11917 bp, 7 predicted proteins | sample 8958761 | NCBI WGS metagenome assembly JAEEGJ01 (sample SAMN16246546, study PRJNA631951) | gut metagenome | biome: gut microbiome; feature: rumen; material: RS-attached | host: Bos | place: Iran: Karaj | collected 2018-10 | reverse complement strand
TATGATTCTTCGTCTTGCCAGCGACATACTGGAGGCATTTCCCATCCACGACATTGGATTTCGTCATACGTAGCAGGTCCCCCACTCTACATCCAACCAAAGACTGGAATACAAAGATGTCCCTTTGTACCGCCAGCTCTGGTCGCTTGCTGAAATCCGCCTCAAAGAGTTTTATTCTGTCCTCATTGGAGAAAAAGAATGGCGTTCCATAAACAGCCTGGTCCATCGTATAGGTAAGAAAGATGTCTTCCAGTCTGACCTTCTTGACACGCAAAAGCCAATTCCAGAAGGCCTTGACATACTTGATTTGGTTAATCACATAATTCAGACTCCTCTTCTCTACTCCTCTTTCCTTGACATACTTATAACCGTTGTAGATTGAGTCATATCGGCTTTTGGGCTTGTATTTCCCATCGCTATCAATCCTCCACAAGTCACACTCATTGATGATAAAACTGCGGAACGTATAGATGTGCTCGGTCTTAATCTCGTTGAGCTTATACCGCTTGCCTTGGTATCTTTCCATCCTATCCCACAATCCATATCCAGTTTTGTAGGTCTTCTTTCGCACATCGCCAATCATGCCGTTATTGTACTGCTCCTCGATATACTCGTCAAAGACACTGAGGAAGTAGCGATTCTCGAGCTTCTTTTGCTCTCTCTTCTTCGCCGCTTCCATGGCCGCCTTATGCGACTTGGTTTCCAGCGTCCATCTCGTTTGAGTGACCTGATTCCCATTGATGACGACTTCCTCTTCCTCTTCAATCCATTCGATGTCGTTCATCCATCTGGTCAGCATGTCGGGTTCTGGCTTGCTGTCGCCAAGTTGTTCCCAACAGCGCAGCAGATAACTCGTCAGTTCATTAAGACGTTCACGGATTCCCTCGCAGTCATCGCGATACTTGTTGTTTTTCTTGCCCTTTGGCATCCCCTTCTCAGCGTCCCAATTTCCCGCCGTGATGAAGATACCCGTGGCCATTCTTTTCACGAAATTCCTGTTGCCGCTAAAGCGCATCTGGATTTCGCCTCTTTCGTCATCTTTTTTGATGTACCTCGAAAGGTAGAATTTTAGTGTAGCCATAAAATAAAAGTTTTAATTTTGCGTTGATGTATCTGTTAGATGTCTCGTAAAGGGGAAAGCCCGACCCCTTCAAAAGACACTGCAAATATACAAAATCCGTGTCAACGCCGTGTCAACCAAACCCACAAAATGTGATATTTCGTAGTAATTTGTTTTAGTTCTAAATAACAACATTGTTTAATAATTAACCTATAAATCAACAAGTTACGGGCAAAGTTTCTCCGAGATTAACTCCAATAAAATCCAATACGGGTTCATTGAAGTAATCCCGGAGAGACTACCAAGCCCGCCAAAATGCGGGCTTTTTTATTAGCACACCATGAACACGCTTCAAATCATCATCAGCAACCAATACAACCCTTTCCTCAACCGAGCTGTTGAGCAGTATCTCACTGAACATCAAGAGGAAAATACCGTCACAATGTACCTCTGGAAGAACCAGCAGACCGTCGTCATCGGCTACAACCAGAACCCCTATTCGGAGTGCAACGTTGATTTGTTGCTCAACGAAGGCGGTCACCTCATGCGTCGCGGTACGGGTGGCGGGGCAGTCTACCACGACTTGGGTAACATCAATTTTTCCTTCATTGCCGACAAAAGGCTGTATGACGTGAAAAAGCAACTTTCCGTGATTCAGGATGCGCTCCTCTCCTATGGCCTGCAAACAGAGATTTCCGGACGCAACGACCTTACCTGCGAGGGGCGCAAGTTTAGCGGCAACGCCTTCGCGAAAGGCCAGAAAAATAACTTGCACCATGGCACCATCCTCATCAAGACCGATGGCGCGATGATGCAACGCTACCTCATTGTCGACAAGGCTAAGTTGCTGAAAAACGGTGTGAAAAGTGTGGCATCACGGGTTATCAACCTTAGCGAACTCGTCCCCGAGCTGACTTCTGAGAATATCAAGCAGCCTTTGATCGCCTCGTTTGAGAAGGTCTACGGAGGCCAGGCGGAACTACTGGATTTCGACACCTTAATAAAAAACAAAAAGGTGCAGGCCATCAAGGATGAAATCTCGTCATACGACTTTCTCTTCGGTCGTTGGGAGCAGTTCAAGACCACCAGGAAAGCCCGTTTCCCTTGGGGTGGTGTGGAGATTTCGCTTCAAATCGATGAGGCAAACGCTGTCATCAAAGATATTCAAATTGCCTCGGACTGCATTGAGCCAGAGAGCATTGCGAAAACCGAACAACTGCTGAAAGGTTGCAGTACTAAGTCCGCGCCCGAATATAACGCTGACGACAAAATAGTCCATGACATCATTGGATTGATATACAGATAAACAAAAAAGCGTACTTTTGCAGGCCAGCCCCGTAGGGGCGAAGGACATTAAGCAAGCACGAGGCGCAAGCCCCTGCATCTGAAACCGAGGCTGCCACGGTGTGACAGCCTACAACTATCGACTTATAACCGCCAACTGATAACTAATGAAATACTATCTCCTCCCCTTAGGCTGCCAGATGAACTTAAGCGACACGGAGCGCGTGCGCACGGTGCTCAACGGCATGGGCTTTGTCGAGACTGACAAAGAAGACGAGGCCACCATCCTCGGTATCATCGCATGCTCGGTGCGGCAAAAAGGCATTGACAAGGTGTATGGCCGCATCGAGAAATGGAACGCCATGAAGAACCGGCAGAACGTCATCACTTTTGTGTCGGGCTGCGTCTTGCCTGCCGACCGTTTGCGTTTCCTCAAACTTTTTGACTTGGTCTTCCCTATGAACGACCTGCCCAAACTGCCCGATATGATCCGGCAATACGGCATTGTCACGCCAGCCTCACTGAAAATGGGAGAAGAAATTGGCATTCAGCCTGTTGTCAGACCCATCGCGCCACTTTTCCACAAGGACGACAAAATCAACCCGTCGGCCAACATGGGCCAGTTTTGGGCCATCACACCAACACAAACCTCTGATTTCGAAGCCTTCATCCCGATTCAGAACGGTTGCAACAAGTTCTGCACCTACTGTGCTGTGCCTTACACCCGTGGCCGCGAGGTATCGCGACCCTCAGAAGAAATCTTGGCCGAGCTGAAAGATTTGGTCGAGAAAGGCTACAAGAGCATCACCCTGCTTGGACAAAACGTCAATTCCTACGGCCTTGACAAGAAAGGCGAAGAGATTGATTTTGCGGAACTTTTGCGCCGTGTGGGTGAGTTCGGCAAAGCCTCGGGCAAGGAGTTTTGGGTGTATTACACTGCGCCGCATCCCCGCGACATGAAGGACGATGTCATCGAGGTGATGGCGCAATATAACTGCCTCGCCAAGCAAATCCACATCCCCATCCAATCGGGCGACGAGAACATGCTGCAGCGCATGAACCGCCACCATGATTTAGCCACCTACCGACACATCATCCACACCATCCGCGAGAAGTTGCCGACAGTTACCATCTTCACCGACATCATCGTGGGCTTCACGCACGAAACCGAGGAGGAGTTTGAGAACACACGCAAGGCCATGGAGGAGTTCAAATACAACATGGCGTTCATCGCGCAATACAGCGTGCGCCCCGGTGCGGTGGCCTCGGAATGGGACGACGACGTGCCGAAGGAAGTGAAGCGCGAGCGTTACCACCGCCTTACCGAAGAGTTGATGAAGCACAGCCTCGTCTATAACCAAAACCTTGTCGGACAGACCGTTAAGATGCTCGTAGAAACCCAAGACCGCAAGAACGGCTACCTTACCGGCCACACCGAGGGCAAAATTGTCATCCGTTTTGCTTCAAAAGACACGAGCCTCATCGGGCAGATTGTGAATGTGAAAGTGACTTCGGCTTCGCCTTTGTCGATTGAGGGAGAGCTGGTCAAATGAAAACCATCTCCTTCAAAACCTTAGGCTGTCGCGTCAACTTGTATGAAACCGATGCCTTGGCATCACGGTTCAAGGCGGCAGGGTATGCGATTGCCGAGGGCGACAGTGCCGCTAATGTTTTCGTCGTGAACACTTGCACCGTCACCAATACGAGCGACCAGAAATGCCGCCAGGCCATCCATCAGATTCGGCGCAAACACCCTGAGGCACTCATCGTCGTCACAGGCTGTATGGTTAACCACAAGAAAGAGGAATTGCTGCAATCGGGCATCGCTGACTACATCATTGACAATGAGCGGAAATCGGCCTTATTCGACATCATCGACGAGCATTTCAAAACCGGCTACAGCGACCCTGAGGGTTACGACCGCGACCTGTTCAGCTACCAACCCGCCTTCGACACCTTCCACACCCGCAGCCTCATCAAGATCCACGACGGATGCAACAATTTCTGCTCCTACTGCATCATCCCCATGGTCAGGGGAAGATCTACCAGCAGGCCAGCCGAGGACATCTACCGTAACATCCGTGAGGTAGTCGACCACGGCTTCAAGGAGATTGTCCTGACTGGCGTCAACATGGGACGATACCGTGACGGTGAGACCAACTTCGAGACTTTGGTGGAACACATTATTAATATGGATGGCGATTTCCGCGTGCGGGTCTCCTCCATCGAACCCGACCAGTTCAGCGACCGTTTCCTGCAGCTTTTCCAACATGAGAAGTTGGCTCCTCACATGCACATCTGCCTCCAAAGCGGATCCGAAGACACCTTAAAACGGATGCACCGCTTCTATACAGCGGCTCAGTTCAGGGAGATGTGCCAACGTATCAAAGATTTCCGTCCCGACTTCAACCTCACTACCGACATCATTGTGGGATTTCCTGGCGAGACGGAACAAACCTTCAGGGAGAGTTGCGACTTCGCTCGCGAGATTGGATTCAGCCACATCCACACCTTTAAATATTCGAAACGCACCGGCACTAAAGCCGCCGCAATGCCCGACCAGGTGCCCGAAAGCGAGAAGAGCCGACGCAGCGAGGTGATGAGAACGATTTCTTTGGAAAACAAGCTCAAATACTTCAATCAAATGAAAGGTCGCACCCAACGATTGCTGATTGAGAGGATCGACTCCAAGGGGATGGCCAGAGGCTACGGAGAAAACTACATTCCCATCCAACTTACCGGTGAAAACCTCGAAAGGAATAGCTTTATTGAAGTGAATCTCAACGAGATATTGAACCAAAACAACGAAGAAAAAATGACTTTTGAAGCATCAATTCCAAAAAAATATTCTCAAAATAATTGTGCGTATCAATAAAAGTTGTATTTTTGCAGCCCGAAAATAAAAAGAAGAAACAAAAAAGAGATATTAGAAAATGGCAAATCACAAATCTTCACTCAAGAGAATTCGTCAAACCGAAAAGAGACGTCTGCACAACCGTTACTATGCTAAATCCATGCGTAACGAAGTCAGAAAATTCAGAACCCTTACCGACAAGTCAGAAGCTGAGAACCAGCTGCCGAAGATGTACTCCATCATCGACAAGGTTGCCAAGCGCGGTATCATCCACAAGAACAAGGCCGGTAATCTGAAATCAAAGCTCTCAAGATACACTGCCAAGTTGGCTTAAATAAGAGTTTTTTCATCATAATGTTAGCCTCCTCTATCTTTTAGGGGAGGTTTTTTTGGTTAGTAGAAAATTTTCTATTAAATTTGCGACCATATTAAAACATGATTATAGATAATGATTAATACGGATCGCAAAAGCATAAAGACATGGGCTGCCGATGACCGTCCCCGAGAGAAGATGATCAGCAAAGGCAAGGGCACCTTAAGCAACGCCGAGCTCATCGCCATCCTGATTGGATCGGGTAATGGCGAGCTTTCAGCCGTGGAATTGGCGAGAGAAGTGCTGAACGCCGTGGGTGACAACCTCTACGACCTCTCCAAACTCAGCATCGACGAGTTGCAACAGCACAAAGGCATCGGCGAAGCCAAAGCCGTGAGCATCGCAGCTGCCCTTGAGCTGGGCCGGCGATGGAGCGTCACCTCACCCGAACAGCGCAAATCCATCAGCAACAGCCAAGAAGCCTACGAGAGTTTCCTCGCCCTCATCGACGACCCAACTAAGGAGCATTTCATGGTGGCCTACCTCAACCGTGGCAATAAAGTAATTAAGGTGGAACGCATCAGCACTGGAGGCCTCTCCGGGACCTCGGCCGATCCCAAGGTTATCTTCAAGAACGCACTGCTGAAAGAAGCCACGGCCCTCATGGTTTGCCATAATCATCCTTCCGGAGTACCTCGTCCCAGCGCTGAAGACAAGAATTTGACCAAAAATCTCATCGCCGCCGGGAAAATTTTCGACATCAACGTACTTGATCATCTCATTATCGGAGAAAATTCGTATTTTAGCTTCGCCGAACATGGCCTGATGTTTTAAAAAATGAAGATAGTTACCATCATCGGGGCACGCCCACAGATCATCAAGGCAGCAGCATTGAGCCGCGCCATTAAGGATCATTATGCCGACCGCATCCAAGAGGTCATCGTACATACCGGTCAGCATTACGACGACAACATGTCGCAGGTGTTTTTTGACGAATTGGGCATCCCCCACCCCGACTATAACCTTCATGTGGGTTCCGCCTCGCATGGCGTTCAAACTGCCAAAATGATCGAAGGCATCGAGCAGATCCTCATGGATGAGAAGCCCGACTGCATGGTGCTTTACGGCGACACCAACTCCACCCTTGCCGGTGCCGTGGCCGCCTCCAAAATCCACGTGCCCGTCGTCCACATCGAAGCAGGCCTACGTTCGTTCAACAAAAGCATGCCCGAGGAAATCAACCGCATCGTGTGCGACCACTGCTCCACCCTACTCTTCACTCCTACACGCGCCGGATTCGAGAATCTCGCCCGTGAAGGCTTCAGCATCGACAACGACGGACCATACGACATCGATAATCCCAAAGTCTATCACTGTGGCGACATCATGTATGACAACAGCCTTCATTTTTCAAGCATCGCCGACCAAAAAGTTTCACTGCTGAAACAGTTAGGATTAGAAGGAAAGCCATACGTGCTGGCCACGCTGCACCGCGACAGCAACACCGATTCACCCGAGCGGCTCAACGCCATTTTGGATGCCTTCAAAGAGCTCTCGAAAGAAATCACTGTAGTGCTGCCCATGCACCCAAGGACACGCAAAAAGGCGACTGATTTCCACGCCGACAATGTCATCGTCACCGAGCCAGTATCCTTCCTCGAAATGATTCAGCTGGAAAAGCATGCCCAACTCGTGCTTACCGATTCAGGCGGAGTACAAAAAGAGTCCTATTTCTTCAAGAAGCCCTGTGTGATTTTGCGTCCAGAAACCGAATGGGTGGAAATCGTGGAAACCGGCACCGCCACTTTGGCCGATGCCGACAAAGAAAAGATTCTTGAAGCCAGCCATCACTATCTGCAACAGCCGCCCGTCAACTTCCCGGAAGTGTTCGGCGACGGCCATGCGGCCGAATTCATGCTGGACAAGATGCTCACTTCCCTGTGAGGTCGTGGTATTTGCGTCGTGCCGAGGCATAAGTGATCCGTCTATCGGTAATGGCATTCTGTGCTTGGAGCAACAAGGTATTGGCTTCCAGCACGTCTGTAATGGTATTCATGCCGGCACGATAGTTCAAATTGGCAAGTCTACTGTTTTCTTGGGCCATAGCAAGGGCGGCATGGTCAGACTGTAGCAAGGATTCCGCTTCAATCATCTGGTTATACGCCTGCTTTTCCTGCAAATCCATCATCCCGTTCAAGTCTTCTTGCATCAACTCAGCTTCACGGATTTTCAGATCATGCTCCTTGATCTTATGTGAGGTCTCCCACCATTGGGTCAACGGTACCGAGGCCGAGGCAAACATAATCGCGTTGAACTTAGTCTTACCAGTGAGGTTTCCATAGGATGCTAACGATCCAATGCCCACCTGAGGTAGCGCTTCGCCAATGGTCAGCTTCTTGTAAAACGTCTCCGCTTCGATTTGCAGCTGCAACAACCGGCGTTCAGGGCGGGAGAAAACTTTGTTTGAGTTAACAGGTAACCCTACCTGATCCAAATTATTCTCCAACACGAGTCCTTCTTCAGGATACTCAATGCCAATCTGATGACAGAGCAATATGGAAGCTAACACGATGCCGTTGTTCAACTGGAGCTGAAGCGCTTGAAATTCATTGCGTTTCAATGCCACCCGGAGCTTGTCGCTATTGGTGATCAAACCTGCTTTCAAAGCCGTCTCGACGGTATGGTCAAGCGAGTCGATAAGGGCCAATGCAGAGTTTAAGGTCTGCACCTTCTCTTGCAGTCCTAACACCAGATAATAAGAGGTCTCAATCTCTTCCATCAGGTCGCGCTCACTCACCTCCGACTTCAGTTGTGCCGCTTCGATGCCAAGACTGGCCAATCTGTTGCCATTGGCGATACGGCCGCCGGCATACACCGGCATAACAGCCACCGCATTCCCGCCAAGACCTTGTTTCATCATGGAGACCTTCGTTGGAATATCAAAACCAGCGTCAAGCAAAGCTTGGATGGTCGTGGCGACAAACGCTCCAAAACTGGTTTCCTGATTGATGTCATCCACACTGTATTCAATAATTGGGTTGACGGCGTAGTAGGACATGAATCCTAACGATACTTGGGGGAAATATTTGGTAAACACCTGGGCTTTCACCTCTCTCGCCTTCTGAATCTCCAACTCATTGGTCTTGAGTTTGGCATTATTGGCCTTAGCCAATGCAAAACACGAGTCGAGTGTGAGCGCTACGCTTTGCGCTTTAAGGCCTAAAGCCATGAACACCACTGCAACAGCCAAAAATATCCTTTTCATCATCAATCGTTTTTTTCGTTTTTATTATTGCGTTCCTCATTGCGGGCATCACGATCTTCCAGCCGCTGGATAAACCGTTTGTTAATCTTATTGCGTCGTTTCAGGTCACGTTCGCCTGCATCGAAAGCCAAGCAGTAAGCCACCGGCAACACGGTCACTACCAAGGGGAAGGTGATGATGGTACCGAAGCAGATTACCACGCCCATCGGCTCCCAAAGCAGGGTCTTAGCGGCAATCATTGGGATAACGCCCAAAGCGGTGGTCGCCGAAGTGAGGAAGATAGGCCTCATACGGCGTAGCCCAGCCTCATAAGCGGCTTCGTGCACCGAGATCTTCTCCTTCTCGCGCAACTCGGCCACATAGTCATACATGATGATGGCATTGCGAACGATGATACCGATCAGCGAGATCAAGCCCAGCATGGCGGTTAGGGAAATATCAAGTCCAAAGAGCCAGAGGCCTAAGGTCGCTCCAAAGACACATAGCACCGAAAGTGAGAGCGAGAGGATTGAGATGCCGATCTTCTTGAAGTGGATGATCAGCACGATGAACATCACTATAATGGCCGCAATGATAGCCATAACAAGTGATGGCATGGTATCTTTGGTAAGCGCCATGGAGCCACCCTCCTCGATCTCCACATTCTCAGGAAGGTCAAACGTCTCAATGTATTCGCCGATTTTCTTGAACTCCGCCAATTGCGCCTTGCCTGGAGCAACATCAGCCATCACCGTGATGCAGCGGCGGCCATTACGGTGGGTAAGATTGTCGTGCGCGAATGAGGGACGCAGTGTAGCCACCTGACGAAGCGGCACCCATACTCTTGGCCCAAAAGCAGGAACCAACAAATCACCCAAGGCCTCGTAGTCGATGTCGTGAACACCTTCCGTATAGATCTTGGTAGGCAGGTTATAACCTTCCTCCCACATCGAAACCAGATTGTTGCCTGACAAAGCGCCTGCCAGATACACCGATAGCACCGCCTGGGTCACCCCAAGTCGGTTAGCTTCGTCAATATCCAAGTCAACCTCCACAATCTCCTCGATGCCATCGTAGTCGGAATGGACATAAAACAGATTGGGATCCTGATGCATGAAAGACAGCAGCGAATCTGCAAAGGGACTGATCGTCTTGTAGTCGTCGCCCGAGATGTAATACTCCACCGGCGCATTCACTATCTGATAGTCCATCTGCTTGAAACGAATCTGAGCTATTGGGAAAGCATTCTCATATTTCAAGGAATACTCATTGATCATTTCCTTGGTAGCCTTTTCCGACACCGTGTTCACGATAAACTGGGCATAAGCACTGGTGGGAACGGCTTCAGGAGCATAGGTGATATGGAATCGCGGTGAAGCCATGCCAAGGAAGGCGGTTATTGACTTCACGCGAGAATCAGCCTTCAAAATCTTAGTCAGCGAATCGGCTACCGCAGCAGTCTCCTCGATAGAGCTGCCTGTAGCCAGGTGTATCTCTACCGCAAAGCTGTCGCGCTCGGCTTTGGGGAGCATCTGAATGTCTACCTTTGTGCCAAGATAAACGCCAAACACAACGGTAGCCAAAGCTACGGCAATCGTACCCCACTTATGACGGAAACACAAGTCAAGAAGTCGCTTATAGGACTTCTGCATTGCATTGAAGAACTTGGTCTGGATCTTCTCAATCACCGACATCTTCTTGTGGCTGGTGCGTTTGATGATCTTTGCCGACAGGAAAGGAATCACCCAAATGGCATAGAGGAAACTGCACGAGAGCGCAATGAAGATCACCCATGGGAAGAGTGTCACGAAATCACCCATAACAGTGCCATGCAACAGCGAAAGCATGGGAAAAAACATGAACGACACCGAGCATGTGGCAATAAGCATGGATGTCATCAGGCTGCGTGTAGAGACAGAAGCGCAATACCATCGCGAATGGCCTGTAGCCAACATATCGGAATAGCCGTCAATCACCACTACCGAGTCGTCAACAATCATACCGAGAACGACGATCAAGGCGGCTAATGTAACTGTATTCAACTCCACACCCATCAGATACATAATCGCCCATGTTGCCGCAATGCACACGGGCACTGAAGTCGAAGATACCAAAGCCGTACGCAGCGGGAACAAGAACAGCATCACCAAAATGACGATGATGATGGCCTCGATCAAGTCTTTCAAGAAAGAACGTACCGATTTATTGACCACATCAGGCTGGTCGGTGATGCGATGCACATTGATGTCGGGAGGTGCGGTAGCCAAGAAAGCGTCGATCACCTTGTTGACTTGTTCGCCAAACTCCACAATGTTGTTGCCAGAACGCATCTCCATGGAAAACATCAGGCAGCTGTTGTTATTAGCGTTAGCATCGGAATATTGTATGTATTGTGAAGTCTCCTGATAACGGCGCTCAAGGCGAGCCACGTCACGTAGCTTGATCACCTGACCCGTGACGGGATCAGCAAAAACAATCAATTCCGCAATTTCATAAAGGTCTTTATAGGGCACATTCACGTGAATGACCGCGTTGCCATCGGCGTTATCAGCCTTACCAGTGACGGTGCGCAAGCTGTGTGCTGCCAGTTCAGCCGTGATCATGGAAGGCGTCACGGCGTATTGCGTCATCCGGGTAGGATCCATATAAATGGCGATTTCCTCTTTCTCCTCCCCAATAATCTTGATATTACCCATGGTTTTGATGGTGCGAAGGCGGTCAGCCAACTGGTCGGCAAACTCACGCAATTCCCGTGATGGGCGCTGGTCGCTCTCGATAGCCAACAGCAGTGAAGAAGCGTTTCCAAAGTCATCGATGACCGCAGTGGCCAACACCCCCTGAGGCAGGTTAGTTTGACGGAACAACACCAATCCCTGACGGATGCGCGACCATGTCATCGGGGCGTCCTTAGCCGTAGGCACCAACGACACGAAGACCACCATCATACCATCTTTGGAATAAGAATAGGTCTTTTTCTTGTCCACATCAGTGAACGTGAACAGATACTGTTCAGTGGGCTTGGCGACACGCTGCTCGATTTCCTCGGCAGTGGCACCTGGATAAACCACCGCTACCACGCCTCCCCCCCCCCCCCCCCCCCCCCCCCCCCCCCCCCCCCCCCCCCCCCCCCCCCCCCCCCCCCCCCCCCCCCCCCCCCCCCCC
>JAEEGJ010026002.1_pt1 | contig 11917 bp, 11 predicted proteins | sample 8958761 | NCBI WGS metagenome assembly JAEEGJ01 (sample SAMN16246546, study PRJNA631951) | gut metagenome | biome: gut microbiome; feature: rumen; material: RS-attached | host: Bos | place: Iran: Karaj | collected 2018-10 | reverse complement strand
GTTTCTCCTTGAAATCAGGCGTGGCCTTGGCTCCAAGACAGAAATGTATGAGATAGATGGCCAATGACTTGCCTACGCTGTTGTAGGTGCGATTGGTCTGATGAGTCCTGCGGTGGGCAGAGATCAGACTGATGCCTGCCGGATTGAACTTGATGGTATGGAACGTTGCAACGTTGGCCGAAAGTGAAATCAGTTTCATGTCAAAGCAATTTTTCCGGTGGTATCAATAGAAACTTTTCCAATGAGATAAAGCAGGTCAATGGCTAGCACCACATTGTCGAAGGTGTGGTTGCGGTATAGCAAACTGCCATTTGCCCTGTCCTCTTCCAGTCGCTCCCATAGCGCATCGATGCTACAAGGCTGGGCTTTCAGGAAGGTAAGGAGATAGCCAGAGAGACCGAGCAATGACTCTGAAAGGTTGGTATGCTTAGTGGGTAGTATCATTGCTCTAGTGATTTAAAGATGTCACAACACTCGAAATAGTAGGCCATCAGCGTCATTACGGCATCGGCATGGGCCTTTGTCGGCGACTTGGGTAATGCCTTGTTGTAGATGGCCGTGAAAATTTCATCAGGGTTGTCGAGCTCGTGTGCGGCTTCGACATAGTATGTGTTGAACCTGTCGCGAAGTTCATCACGGAGGAAGTTGTTGTTATTGTTGAAATAGTCGTCAATGGCGTTGACATTAATGAGGGCAACAAGCATTCTATCGCTAATTGCCTCTGATAGACCATTGAACTCTATCTTCCTCATCATGTCAGGCTTCTTCGGAATGATGGCGTCTAAGGGTGCAGGTGCACTGTTCATGATGTGTTGAATGACATCATGCAGAACATTGAGCGACAATTGTGAAATGTCGGCAGGAGGTACAAACCCCACGACATTCATTACCTGCACTTCGTTGAGGCTTTGGAAAACTGCTTGCAAGTCGGCAGCGGTGAAGACATTGACTTCAATGTCAGGATTGTTGTTGTCCACAGCCTTGACGTTCTTCAAAACTGCAGGAGGTACGCCCTTGAAACGGTCGTTGAGAACGTAGAAGAAGTGCTGGACGTTATAACCAACCTGCGGCCAGAATGCCTTGAGGCCAGTAAAGTCTTCATTGAGCTTGTTGATGGCATTGTCCTCGGTTGAAGAGAGGTCTTCCGGTGCATAAACCTGATAGAAGGTGCCAGTGGTTGGGTCGAAGCCATCGTTTTTCTTGTCGCCCCATCTGCCTTGAGGCTTTACCTGAATGAAATTAGGGTTGGCTTGCTGCATGACACAAGTGAACAACTCCTCGTAGGAGTTGCCGCTTGACTGCAATACCTTGCAGCGGAACTGGAGAATAGATATGTAACGTTCTTCTTTAGTCATGCCGATATTACCCTTAATTTGGCGCAAAAGTACGAATTTTAGCCTAAATTGCCAAAGAAATATAGGAAAATAAGTTGTTTGAGGGGTGAAATGATGTGGTTTTTGTTGAAAAGCATTCGAAAAAGAAGAAAATATTGAGAAAAATGTATTTCATAGTCAAAGTTTAAATAGTATGCGGGTATATTGTATGTAGAGGGGGAGAAATCGCCTCTGCTGATAAATCCATAAACGGAGCGACGTTTTGGAGGAGAGCATAATTTGAACTTGATAAATAGCGAATATCAAAATAATAGCTGATTTCTGAGTGAAATAGGCCTTTTTAAAGCAGAACTTCCCGCTGAAATACTTCCTTGGCGACAACCGCAATGCCATTGAGATACAGATATGGGTGACTATGATAGCTTATCTCCTGTTGCGGGTTATGCAGACAAAAGCCAGAAGCAAACTGGCCTTCTCGAATATCGTGATGCTTACAAGGGCGACATTGGGCGCGTACATCGACCTTGTTACGCTGCTCAACTGTCCGAAACTCGACTGGAACCTGCTGGAACAACAGCGAGCGAGATGGGTAGCAAGTCAGAATATCCGACAATTGGAGCTATTTCCCACATAGGAGGGGTTACTTTTTGAAGTGAAAACTAAATTTGCCTGTTTAAAGGCAGTTTCAAATGAATATTAATCAATTCCGATTTTTATCGGACAGCAATAATTATTTATACCAATAATGACAATCTATTGGAATCCATCCAACTATTGATGGAATTATACATCTTCAATTTCCTTATTTCTTCCTTTGGTATTTCCATAGCCATGAAATACGCCATCCATTTCTCTGAAAAATGTCCAGAATCTATCAACAAAGTGGATAAAATTTGCAGGAAATCATGTCCTCTGCTCACTTCATAAATTGACAATTTGTTAAGCCCAAATCTAACTTTTGTCCACCAACAATAAAAAAAGAATCTCGCTTTACAAATATGAGAGTTCAATTCTAGTGCTTTATTAAACAGATTGTCTTCCCATTCGTTAGTTATTCGTCTAGTGGCATTATCCCAGTATAATGTATTACTGAACTCAAGTTTCCGCATTCGAAAATGAGCGACCACAATTCGCAAAGAGCCCATATAACGTGCTATTTGACAACAGTTTTCCCAAACAGAAGTAAACCAATCACCGCCGCCAAATTCATGAACATAAACAGCACTCATATTAGCAACGATCTCGGTTTTTAAAAGATTTCTTACCCGTTGGACTGATAAAAGAGTCATTTCCAAATCCCGATAATCAGTTAAAAATATATTTGCAGGAAGTTTTGTCACTCCATTTCTATAGAACGATCGCCAATCACGATCAATAATACCAATAATCCGTGATGTTTTGCCCCATGCCAAAAGGTTGTTAACAACTTCCATGACGGCATGGTATCCCCCAATTTTAGTTCCAAGTATATTAGTCCGTCCTGCTATCACCACTTTGGTACCATGATTCTTGAACATTCGCTCATAAAAATAGATATCTGCATCACCTTCTACCAAAACCCATAAAGTCGTAATTCCACCTGGAGACATTATCATTAATCTCAAGTCTGACTCTATAAAACGTTGTTGTTTATGCAGTCCCTGCAGAGTATCCCAATGTTTAATAGAAGACATTTTATAAATGAGTTTGTTCGAACAAGTCGGTAGTTAAATCAAACTTTCCATCAAAGACCACAGTTGAATGAGTCGCGATAAGGAATGAACAATTACGCAATTTCTGAACAGCCTTAATGTTTTCTAAATATTGTGCCTGCCACATCAGGTGTGCAGACAACTCCGGTTCATCAACAATTACCAATTTACATGGTATTTTTGAGAAATACATCGTATAGATTTGACTAATGAGATTCTTTTCACCCAAAGATAGTTGTTTAAACTTCAAAAACGACCTGTCTTCATTCTCAGCATAGAATTGCAGACCATCTTGTTTGGTAATACGATAGCTCTTGCCAAGAAACTTACTACTATCCATAAACTTGCAGAACGACAATAATATTGGTATCTTATTGCCACAACTCTTTATAGCATTCTCACTACTCAGAAGAAGAAGGTCTGACATTTCCTCACCTTCAAGATAGGGTATTATGTCGAATGGCAGTTCAATTTCCGACTTTTGCAGGATAATGAATATATCAAGAATATCCTTTTGACGATCAGCCTTATGTTCATCGCTTATTTTTTCAATCTGATTAGAGGCGAAACCTGAAGTAAGAGTACTCTGAATCTCCCCAATGAGATTCTTTAGCACCAGAGGTTGAACAAAAGTATCATCATATTCTTCTTCTAATCGATGATCAGATATATATAGACAGCGTTCACCGTTAAAATACATTTCCATATTGGGCATTTTGCCTTGAATTGTACCCAAACTACCATCAATCATTACCCATTCTCCGAACTCCGTAACCGTATCCTTTCCCTTAGTAAAAAAAGAGCATTTAAGATGTGTTTTTTTCTTTACAGGAATATCAGAGTCCATCTCACCATCTTCTGTTTCTGTGAATTGAATGAGATCCACTTCACATTCATCAAAAACAAAGTGCATTCTTTCGAACGGGAAAGTCATGAAATATATAAATTCCCTCTTATAAAGAGATGCGACACTATGTAAAATGGTAGATTTACCCATTCCATTAGGCCCCGTAAGAAACATGATGTTTTTATCTGGATTACCATTCTTGCCGGTTAGGCCAATTTCATAATCATACAATGAAAAGAGCTTTCTTATTGATATGTGTTTAAGCATCGGGATATATTGTTTTTAATTTGGTTCTAACTTTATTGTTTACTGTAAGATATAATTCAGTTTCAATATTCTGTGTACCGTCAGAGGTATAAACAGCCTTATAACTAGGATAATCCCTACCCTTGCTGATGATATTATGATAGTTAAGAGCTCTTATATTATCAGCAACAAGAGTTCCGCCCAAAACTGTGGGGAAAATATAATCAATACCCCATCCATACATATTATTTATATCACCATATAGATCCTTTCTAATCCAAGCGCCACAGGCGTCCTGGCGAAAAAGGTTAGAGTCAAAGCCCTCTATTATTCGAGCTTTTTTCCAAGCAGTTTCTATGATTTCCTTAATATTATCGTTCATTATCATTTCGGGGGTTAGCACCATTTTTGAATGCAAAGATATATAAAAAAATATATATTGCAAAAGATTTCTTTAAAAAAAGAATTTATTGATATACAAATGCAGATTTCTTATACTCCATTTCCATATTACGCCCTTCATCTTTTTGAAAAGAATAATCTGGAGAAATTAGCCGTTATCTATAATATCTCTCTAAAAACTCCTCTATCTCATCTTTATCATCCATAGCAATAAGCGCGTCCTCTTCTTCCTCATTAAATTCAGGCACGCCATAATTTTTCACATCTATTCCCGTTAAGGAATAATAGCCTGATGCATACGGCTTCCCATTCTTCTGAATATAATTCCAGAATAGGCGTGACTCGATAATTCGCTTAAGTACTTGTAATCGTCGTTCATCATCCGATACAAAAGCGACTCCATTGTAAAGCAGTAAATCTTCATCTTCAACTAAAGCACAACGAACAGGCTTATTGGAAAATTTTGGAATAAATAATTTGAAATCAGGCATCATAAGTGACTGTGTTCGGCCAAAAGCATACCAAGTTGGATATCTGTCAGTTTTCCCTTTATCCCTTTTTTCCAACCTTTCTCGATTATCTAACAAATACGCATAAGCATTAGGATAATCTTCTTGGAATGTTGTTTCATCTATAATTTTAATGGCTCCTTCTGCATTCCGTCTATAAGGGAATATAACTTTTTCAATGATATCATTAAACTCTACTTCCGAATTAAGCTTATTGGAGTTCACCACGTCACGACATATATCTTCCTCTATCTCGTATGTCACGCCTTTCTTGGACATTACATACATCCCGTCGCGAGCTCCTTCTGGTCTAAATATATAGATGCTATTACACAAAGTGGCTATACCATGTCTCATTCTGCAATAATTTCCTATTGCCACTCCTGTCCTCTCTAATTGTCGAGTATTGTCGAAATCATTGAGTGCCCACCCTTTCTCATCATCAAGACAATCATAAGGAACTCTTGTATATTCCTCTTTTTCAGATAAGTTTCCTGTTTCATTGACTGAATATTGCACATAATGTCTTCTGACTCCTTTCTTCAAGAAAAACAGGCAGGTATAGGTGCTTTTAGTTTGGAAGATTTGATATCCCCTAAAATCGACAATTTTTATATTCAGTCTTTTTTTCGAGAAGTAGTTACGAATGGCTCTTCCATTGATGGATCTCAAAAAAGAATTCATGGTGATATATCCCATCACACCATCTTCTTTTAGCATCTCTACTGAAATTTGGAAAAACGGAATGTATAGGTCTGGATGTCCTGATTTACATGTAGCAAATCTCATCATCTTCTCTTTGGTCTCGCTACTTACGTTCCGAGAACAGACATAAGGTGGATTTCCAACAATCACATCAAAGCCCGTATAGATTTTATTCCAATCATCCGATGCATAATCAAGTGTGTCAGCTTCTAAAATGTTAAAGCTAAAATTCACATCTTCATGAAAGCTCAAAGCTAGGAGGGCTAGTATAATTTTTGTCCTGTCAACTGAATATCTCTGTATGTCTATACCATAGATATTTTCACGATAGATATCTACAAAACTTTTTTTTGTTGACCGATGCAAATACAGAGCTACATCAACCAGAAATCCTCCACATCCGCAAGAAATGTCTGCGATTTTGGCTTCTTTGATATTTCTGCGTTTTTTCAAACAATCACCAACAATCTTCTTCCTGACAGATGCTGGTGTATACACAGCTCCAGTAACAATTCTGTCTGATGGTGAAATGACAAATTCAAATAGCCTGATTAATTCTTCGAGTTGAAAGGTGAATCCACTATTTTTCAGCAAAGAAATAAATTCAGATACTGTATTCTGTTCATAACTAAGCAGATTTGTTATGACTGTACAATGACTTACTGACCACCCTCTCTCTTGAATAAAAGCCGATACGAAAAGACTGTCCACTTGGAAAGGGTCTGATAATCTTTTCTTTCGTAAGAATCTGGAAACCCTGTCTTTCATCTGATAATTGCTCATGGCCTATAATTCCTTCTCAAGATATTTCCAGTATTTCCGATGTTCTTCATATAGTTCGAGCAACAAATCCTTCACTTCCTGAGTCCTATTTGTAATAGCACTTAGTTTGTCAATCCTTTCGCTGAGTCTGTCTAGATTCCATATGATAGCGTACCGAAAAAGATTGAGTTGCATATGCTCAACCATGTACTTCCCTTGCGAAGTTTTTGCTATTATAAACCCTTTATCATCGCGTTCAAAATGATTATTATAATCCACCGCACATGGATCAAGATAATTAGGATTGTCATCGTCAGATTTTGCACGATTCACATAAGAACAGCAATAAACCAGATTCCCGTATTCGTTAATCAAATCTGGATACTTCGATTCTGGTTTTATATGGTCTATCTGGAATGTACGTCTCCCGCCAAACCAATGATGGGTGCAGTCTGTATATCCACATCTGTTGTGAAAATCCGCTGCAAGATAGGGCTTATAGGCATGATAGTCTGCGTATTTCTTGCTGCAGGTACGAACTGGATGGGCAGTTCTAAAAAGGTGTGCCATGTTATTCTAATTTTTTTAATAGTGCATCTGTCTTTTCTATTAGTTCATTCAGCCTGTCTATATTCGAGAGCTCCTTCAATTCAGGAGGCAGTGCAGAATAGGAGTCGAGCGATTTTTCTAGGAATGAGTCGAGTTTTATAATTCGACTTTCATCATCGGCACCTGCTTGCCCTTTTTCTCTTTTTTCTACCAATGCCGACAGTTCTTCTTTCGCATTGTCTATCTTTGACCGATACTTGTCAACCTGACTTATTATCCTTTGGGCAAATGTAACCTTGGAAGTATCTTTTGAAGTACCCTTTTTTGTATTCAGCACATCCTTGATATATACCAGATTCACATCATCTGTCGCATCCACAGCGGTATCGTCAAATGATGTGATGATAAAACATGGAAAACCTTCTCTATGCTTGTGTATTGCATCCACCAGTTCTATACCTGTATAATTAACATTATAACTTATGTCTGTCTTTATCTCATTCAGCACAAAATCTGTAACTACTGCATCTGGGTGTATTTCAGAAACCTTCTCCAACATTTCTTCAAGATAGGCTTCTGGAAAAACACACTTGGGGACTATTTCTGGATAGACTTTCTCAAAATAGTCTAGGAAACGCTCTTGCTGTGAGCTTTCTTCGTCGATAAATAGAATGTTGTATGCCATTAGCTTCTTTTATATTTAATTGGGAAAATGAATTGTATTCCAAAACCCTCAGGTGGTGTGAGGAGTGTTATGCGTGCATCATTGTCCTCCGCAATGAGTTTTACGAGCCACATCCCTAGTCCCGTTCCAGTCTCTTCACCAGTACTGACATTACGTTTGGTTGTAAATAGAGGTTGAAAGATATCTTCAGGTTTTACGATGTCAGGCGAGAGACCTGGTCCATTGTCTTTATAGGTACAAACAATGCTTTTCTCTGTAGCTTCAAGGGAAACCTCAATATGTCGATCACGATTGTCCCGAGAACGGATAAATGCCTCTATAGAGTTAGATATCAGATTATAGAATATGCTGTCGAAGTCAATTTCAAAAGCCCTCATAGAAATGTCAGCAACATGGCTATGGTCAAAGCATATCCTACGCTCGGCAAAAAGCCCAGCCCAGGTCTCTTCCAAATTCTCAAAATATGGAAGAAATGACACGGTCTTCCTTCTGCGCTTATCTTTCTTGATAATATCGGTAGAAAAATTCAGCCATCGCTGCATTTTGATATCATTCTGTTTGGCCTGATCGAGTAGCTTAAACGGATTTTTTCTGCGTTCTTCTGGAAAATCCTCCTCAGTCACCTTGTCTCTCAAAAGAGTCACAATTTTATCATAGCGATAATCCATCGAATCATTGAGTTTGCTCAAATCATGGGCAAAGGATGCCAACATCAGTCCGCTACTTGCCAAAGCTCTGAGTATTCGCTGTTCTTCGCGCAGTTGCTTGATTTCCTCATTTTTCTGCTCGTTGATATTGGCAAGGAGTTGTAACTGATAATCAGTAGAAGAGTAATTAGGTATCTGCCCTTCAATTGTATTTTTCTTGCTCTGAGCAATAATCTTATTGGCTAATTCTTCTGCGCGTTCTCTGTCTCTAACCGCCCCATTACGATCTTCATCATCAGCAACAAGTTCTCTAGCTATAAGTGAACGGTCTTCTTCAAATATCTTAATAACACTGATAATCAGTTGCTTAAAAACAGAAAACGTTTTATTCTCCTGTAAACCTTCACGACTAGATTTATCTTCAAACTCGATATTTGACAAACGAGAAATGAGAATAGTTCCCGCTATATTCTCCGCTTCAACCTTATAACCTCCTTGTTTCTTCGCAATACCAGCAGGACTATTGTTTTTTCTCATACCAAGTCCTAGCCAATCAAAAGCGGAATCACTCCTTTCTCCATAAGGACGTACTCTAAAGCTATCACGGAACAACTTTATACCACCATATTTGTCAAGCCAACTCTTACGAAGGTTGTACGGGCTCTGGCGATAGAAAAAACGCGATTCATCGTTTTTTGTAGCAGAACGTTTCAAATAATAGAATGTAAAATCAAAGGTACCTATTTTTGTAAACACTTGATCTGTATCAGAGTCACGGAATCCTGGCATCAATTGTGAGAACGAGCGTTTTGTATCCCAATAACCTCTCAAGAAATCCTCCCTACGATAGGGATAGTTTTGCTGCTTTTCACGTTTATAGAATGACAGGGGTATTGCCTCTGCATTATATTCTTGTCGATATACACGGATACTCACGTTTTGTTGATCATCAGCATGAGCTACAACCTTGTAGTCATAGTCGTCACAGAAAGAGTTTTCCACCTCTCCATATTTATGAGGTTCATCAAGTGATTGTAGACAAATAACGAACTCTCTGCTTTCTGTTGGTGGTACCAGCACACCTAAATCGTCAAATATCTTCTGTGTAGCATCTGCGTCCCAAACATCCCTCAAATTCGAAATCTTAAGAATAGTCCCATGCTCAACAGGGTTTTCTTCTATTAGCTTTTTCAGATTATCTGTGAGTGGAATTGAGTGAAGGATGTCCTGATATGTCATATCGGATATACCTTCTACGCCTGCCCCAATGTGATCTATCGTTTTATTAGCGCCTTCAAACTCGTTCCAATTGACAACCCAATGATAACCAATATTTCCTGTAGTACTACCATTTTCTTCTAAATCTTGATGTACTTTCGGGTCAAAGAAAGTAAACATCTCGCATTGCTCTCCCAGTTTATCTAGTGCAAAGCGTCCTATTCCTTTAGCACCAACTTTTACTCTGCCTCCATTGGTAATAAACTGTGTTGATTTGTTGTCTGTTCCAATAGTCATCCAGTAGTTCTGGATTATATATCCCGTCATACCTTCTCCAGCATCAATGATGTATATGACAGCATTACGTTGGAGTTGTTTCTTCAACTGTCCAATTTTATCAGCATCTACACCATTCCGTTCCACATACACATCATCTTTTTGTTGGTATATAGAATCAAGTAAGGATTTGTCAATACCTAAAGACACCAATTGATCATAGTCGGATTTGTCCAGTTGAAGATGATACACTCCATACCTATTATCAATGAGAACAATGCTAAATCTACTATCAGCATCGTACCCATTCTTCACGAGTTCTATGATGGCACCTTTTGAGGTCGCCACATTCTCACGCCCTATTAGTCGGGCTGTTCGTGCTGATACTTTAAATGGAATTCTTGTCAACATACAATAACAAAACTGTTTTTATGAAACATTCAAATCTTCTTATATATCGTTATCTATGATCCTTTAATATTTCTCCATGCACCATGAACCATTAACCAAAGGTGTGCCCTATTATGCATCCTAAGGTCTTGTAAAACATATCGTCATATTCACTAAACTCTTTTCTAAATACAAACTGCATCATCTCAATCCCAACCGACAAACACAGCCCAATCACCATCACCTTCTTCCATCACATCAATCTAAACGCAGCCAAGCCTGCGCAACTACCTGAGAATAACCACCCGTCATTCCATTGATGCCATTCATGAAAGCAGACTCAACGCCTACGGCCTCGTCAGCGACATGCACTGGCGTGATCTCTGCGTCGATTAGTAGCTTCTCGGACATATAATTAGTCAGAGTTATACGCCGCAAAGATACGAATTATTTCTTAAAAATCCAATAAAAACGGGGAAAATGTGTTTTCGTAGTTCGGCTAACCATATTCTCAGTCACGCACCGCTTGCGCCCACCCTTTTATCATTTATCATTTAGAGAAGCGAACGCTCAAGCTTGCTCGCTTGCAATCGCAGTGACGCAAGTCCCGGAGTGTTTCAAATCAAAGCCCTTGGCCAGGTGTTCGTCAAACAAAAAAGCGCTCGATCTCTGATCGCTTGCTACCAACGGGACGCAAGAGCCTCCCCAAGTGTTTGGAAGATCCGTCACCGACTGTTTGACGCTCATAGCGATAGCAAATAAATACACGCCGCGCAGCCGATAAAAACATCATCGCGTGTCCCGCGATACCAAAATCTAAAACTTTTCGACGGTCTCTGCGAAAAGTTTTTTAAGCCCTTTCCAACGATTGGAAAAGGGTTTGGGATAAGGTTCGAAGCCCCTTCTTAACAGCGAAAGAAGGGGTTGGGGTTGTTGGTGGGAACTCCTTAGGTAAGGAGGGCGCGGGTGGTTGTGAAAATAGAGTCCTTAGGGCCTCCCCTAAGTTTTATGAACATACCCAATCCACTTCACAATCCCATACAACCCATTCCTAACGGTATAGAGAAACGAAGTCACAGGTCCAAGATCCTCCTCCTTCCGATACACCTCATACCGCCATTTGAACTTATCAGTCCTGATGAACCGGCTGAACCTGCCATACAGCGTCCGCATGGTAGCCAAGTTCTCCTGTAGCAGATGACAGTCATGCTTCACGCTGATATTCAGCCACAGCGCATAATCATTATTCTCCTTAACAGATTTTGCCTTCACGAGACCGACCTTCTCCGCATCATACATCACCGTGAGATACGCCGGCCAACAGCAGCGAAGCATCTCGTCATGATCCACCTGCGCCTTGCCACTGATCAGAACACCCATGTCTTCCGACCGTCTGTTCATCAGCCCATACTGCGTATACGAGAAAGCATACCCGTTCTCCGCCACCGCAGCGACACGGTCCCGTCCTTAGAGTTATCATCCACAAACAACAACTCCCAGTTCTGGTACGTCTGAGCTATCACACTCCTGACAGATTCTTCCACAAACCTGGCCTTCCTACGCGACAGCATGATGATGCTGACCAAGTCATTCATATTTATTACCGTTCCTTTACTATCGATCAAAACGATATTATCGCGACCTATTCATACTGAT
>JAEEGJ010025999.1_pt1 | contig 11918 bp, 5 predicted proteins | sample 8958761 | NCBI WGS metagenome assembly JAEEGJ01 (sample SAMN16246546, study PRJNA631951) | gut metagenome | biome: gut microbiome; feature: rumen; material: RS-attached | host: Bos | place: Iran: Karaj | collected 2018-10 | reverse complement strand
ATCGCCGTCTGTTCATTATCTATATGATGGCCTATACGGTTTTGCGCTTTGTGGATGAATTCCTGCGGGGCGACTATCCGCAAGACCAGATCCATGCGGGACTGAGGCCCGGGCAGATCATCTGCCTGTGGCTGCTGCCCGTCCTCGGGCTGGCGTACGGTGCCATCACATGGTATAACAAAAAGGAAAAGAAGGATTAAGGCGAGTGGGAGGGTCGCGCTATTGCGCGACCGCCGTCTGGAGATTGAAAATGTGGGATGATGAAACGGCAGGAAAGAATTTGACGGAATGCGTCGTCGGAGACGGTTTTCCTGAAGGTGTGCGGGTGGATGTGTTTCTGGCGCAGAAATTTGACGGATATTCCCGCGTCTTCTTCCAGAAATGCCTGGACAACAATCGCGTCTATTTGAACGGCCGTCCATGCCAGCGTTCCTGCAAAGTATGGCCAGGCAATGTGTTGGAAATCGACTGGCCGCCCGCTCAGAACAAGACGCTTTCGCCGGAGAACATTCCGCTGGACATTCTCATGGAGGACGACGATGTCATCGTATTGAACAAACCGGCTGGGCTGGTCGTCCATCCCGCCCACGGCAATCTGACGGGCACGCTTGTGCAAGGCCTTCTATTCCATGATGAAGAGGCCTTCGAAGAGATGACGGACGACACGATGCGGCCGGGCATCGTCCATCGGCTGGACAAAGACACGTCCGGCGTGCTGGTCGTCGCGAAAAATCTTGAGGCTAGGGCGTTTTTGAAGGATGTCTTCAAGGAGCATATCGTTGAAAAAACGTATCTTACGATAGTTCTTGGGGAATTCGGCGCAGTGACAGGCGTGATTGAAGGGAACATCGGGCGGCATCCGACGAACCGCCTGAAAATGGCGGTTGTGAAGGATGGCGGCAAGCCCGCGATCACAAAATATCGCGTGTTGGCGACAAGCAACGGCTGTTCGTTGTTGGAAGTGCGTATTCTGACGGGGCGGACGCATCAGATTCGCGTCCATTTTTCCAATCTGAACCATCCTGTTTTGGGCGATCCCGTCTATGGCGGTTGTCCGAAACGTGCGCCGTATCTTCCTCCGCGGCAGATGCTTCATGCATGGAAGATTGTCTTTCCGCATCCGCGGACACAGGTGATGCGGCAGTACATGGCGCCGCTGCCGGAGGATTTTTTGGAGGCGTTGCGGAATCTGGATTTGCCCGTCATCACCGAACATGAAGAATGAAATGGCTTGCATGTTTCACTAATGATGCTAGATTTTAGTCATTTATTCCATATTGAATATCCATCCCAAACAAAGAGAGAATCCATGAAGCACACCATTTTGTTCTGCCTTGCATTATTGGTTATTTCAAGTTTCGCCAAAGCCCAAGACGCGGCTCCCATACCGCCGACGAAGGCTGGCTATGTCATTGTAACGGATACAGTTCCAGCCGACGGCAAGACCGATGTGGCGGACATGATCCAGAAGATCATCGACGACAATCCGAACCGTACCATCTATTTTCCTGACGGCGTTTATCTTTTAAGCCATCCTATCGCGACGCCCGCCAAGCCGTCGCTGAGTGTTGATCTAAGACTCTCCAACTACGCTGTTTTGAAAGCGGCTCCGGGGTGGAATGATCCGGAAGCCATCGTCCGCCTTGGCGGAAAAGTGCCGTTTAACGACATCCGTACAAATGGCAGCAACTACAGCTTGACGGGCGGTATCATCGATGGAAGTATGGTCGCCAACGGTATTTCCATCGACAGCGGCCGTGAGACGAAAATCCGTGACGTGTCCATCAAGCATACGAAGATTGGCATCCACGTCAAACGTGGCGCGAACAGCGGTTCGTCGGATGCGGACATTTTGAGCGTGAACATCGTTGGCAACAAAGCTCGTGATTCCATTGGCGTGTTGGTGGAAGGCTATGACAACACGTTTTCGAACATGCGCATTGCAGACGTTTATGTAGGTTTGGACATCCGCAGTGCAGGTAATTCGTTCCGCAACCTCCATCCGCTTTATACATGCGGCTGGAACGACTACGGCGACAGCACGGGCTTCTGGGATCGGAGCGGCGGAAACAATTGGTACAGCTTCTGTTACAGCGACCAATTCGCCATCGGCTTCCATCTGGCGAGATCCATCCACAGCACGTTTGAGAGTTGCTTCTGCTATTGGTATGCGGGCATCGGTCCGCATGAAATCGGCATCTTGTGCGATGAGTCGTTCAATTCGATGTTCGATTCGTTCACATGCAACTTTAACGGTAAATCACCGAAAAGCATTGTGTTGAAGGAAGGTAAGCCTGGTGGCCAGGGCCTTCTCCTGTATCCGCGCATCACGGGGCCGAACATTCAGGAGAAGGAAGTTTACGAAGCGTATATGCGGAAATAATGCTGAATGCTTAATGCTGAATGCTGAATTAAGTAAGCATTTATGACAAATATATTTAGAGGCTGTTGCAATATGTTTTGCAACAGCCTCTTTTTGCGAATTCCTATTTATCCGTGGCTTCTGGCTTGTTTTGGTCGTTATGCCGTTCCTTTGGTTGTGGCCACAGAAGAATATAATAGCCCTGATATTCTGGCGATTCCAGAAGATGCAGAACCTCAGGGCTGATTTCCGGTTTAGACACTTCTTCCAGTAGATGGGGAATGTTTTGCTTGAATCCGTACAGCATCCATCTGTTTTGGAAAGACGAGGAGATTTGCAATAAAACCATCGCAAGGGAGGCTGTTGTGGCGATGACGGCTAGAAAAATTTTTCTGCCTTCGGGTTTCCATTGCAGTTGATGCCAGAAGAACCAAAAGACGTCGAATGCAATACAGGCAAGAAAACCGTGTGCGAACAAGTTGAATGCGACCAGCCCGCGCGTTCCTGTTCCTGCGGGAAGCTCTGCGCCGACGGCATTTCTGAAGGCGACAGAAGCATGATGCGCATTGGAGCTTTTCATGGCGTCAGAGGAATTGAAAGCCTTCAAGTTGGCACGAAGTGTATCCAGTTCATTGGCTTCGATCATGGCGGCGCATTTCCCAAGGCCCAGTTCCATGTTGCGCAAGTATTCCTCTGGATCAAACTGGTGGTTTGCAAGAATCCAAAAGGCCGCCATCATGGTGAGCGTGAAAAGTGCCACCAGAAGCCATTCACCGTATTTTGTTTTTCTCAATCGAAAGCATCCCCAGATGATGACACCTAAAATGCCATAGAAGATCGCGCCTATCAGATGTAATATGAGAGAGGCTAGGATGTTGAGAAATGTTATCAAGATGTTTCCCATGTGTATGAAGATGGGACAACTGGGACTTCTGGGACGAATGGGACACGATTTCAGTAGTCCCAGAAGTCCCAGTTGTCCCAGATGGCTGACTAATCAGATCTTCTGGATCAGATAATAGACGGACGGGAAGTCGCCGCCTGTGGAGAAGCGAAGCTTGCCGTCAGCGACTTCGGCGGGTGTTTGGCCGACCTGCATGCCGAAGGAATTGATGGCATCGACACGGAAGGCGTTGACCGTCGTATCCAGTTCGAAATCAGCGGCGATGACTTCTGCTTCGATGGGACCGTGACCTTTGTCGTACTGAATGGTGTGGTTGTCGTTATAGACGGCGTCCGTGTTGTCGGCATGGCCAACGACGGTCAGCAGGATGTTTTCCGATTCGGTGATTGGATCGTCGGTTAGCGAACTCAATGCAATGACTGCATATTCGTTGCGGCATTTGATCTTCAGGCCCTTCAACTGGATTTCGCCGGCGGCGTTCAGGAAGCCACTGACGGCTTTCGTGCGCGGCGAGTCGATGACGAAGAGGCGTTTGTCCAAATCGCGGCGGAGTTCGCCAGTGTCCGATTCAATGATTCGTGCGTCCTTTGGCAGACGAGAAGTGTTTGGATCGACGATATTTGCGCCATCGGGAATCTTGGTCGTCGGAATGGCGACGGCGGTCTTGCTCAACTGTGCGGCGCATTCAAAGGCCGGCGGGATGCTGTTGACCGTGCTATTCTTGTTGGCGGGATTCTCGTTTGCTTTCGTGGGGCCGTTGTAGGGGATGACGGTCATGACATCCGATTCCTTCACATCACCGCGACGCAGGAGCAGGGCGGCGTGGTAGAAGAGGCCGTAGCGGGCGGGATCGTTAAACGCGTCAAAGATACCGCTGCGGTAGGGTACGCCGGAAAGCGCTTCGCCTGTGACAGGAGCGGCGAGCATGTCGATATTCGGGCGGCAATCGTAACGATAGGTATGGATAGCGGCGCCGGCCCAGCCTTGCAACGCGCAATGGGAGGCCAGATGGAGCGGACCTTCGGCACGGTATTCGTTGGGCCATGGATCGTCCCACTCGGAGATGAAGAATGGCCGGTCTGCGGCGCGCATGAAGGGGAATCCGTCGATCCACGTGGAGCGGTAGGCGAGGAAACTGTTGTTCATGATGCCTTTTTCATGGGGCGTCCATTTCCAGCCGTAATGATATGTATGGCTGTCCATATAGGTCATGTCGGCTTGCGAAAGCAATGTGCCACCGCCGCCGGAGTTCCAGTTGGTTCCCGTAATGGGGATCTTGACGCCGATGGAGCGCATATATGCCTGCATGTCATCAAAATAGGTCTTCTGGATCATCAGCTTGAAGTTGAACATCGCCAGCGTGGAGTTGTCGGTGAAATCGACTGGCGTCTCCGCCGGCGGGTATCCATTCTCCTTGCGCCATGCCTGGTATTTTTCTTCCAGACGCGTGCGATAGGGCTCCACAAGCTGTTCGCAGTGCGCGAAGATTTCGTTTTCGTTGGCGATTTCGGACATGACGATGACGGGATCATCCTTGTACGCAAGTTGCGTGTAGGGATTGACATGCGTCCAGATCTGTTCGCAGAATTCCTTCTGCAGCTCGATGAGATGTTCGTCGAAATTCGACTGCGGACGGGCGGAATCCGCCAGACGTTTCGTGTTTTCGACGCCGTCGCCTTCACGGAAACGACGGTATGTCAGCATGTCGAAATAGACATAGATGCCGTTTTTCTTGAGGGCGAAGATAAGATAATCGAGGCGGTCCATGCTTTCCGGATCAAGCGACCGCGTGTTTTTAAGTAGTTTACCTTTCGTGAATTGGAAAAGATTCGGCGTGGACCAATCGCCATCCAGCTGATGGAAACGGACGATGTTCAGGCCGGTCTTGGCAAGACGTTTTGCGACGATTTCGCTGTATTCATGGGACGGGAAATTAGCGCCGCTGTTGAAGTTCGTGCCCCAAAAACGCGCAGGCGTTCCGTCTTCGAACGCGAATTTGCCATCTTTGACCGTGAGGAAGCCATGCTTTCCTGCAGGCTTTTCATCGGCAAAAATGTAGGAAAGATCGATTGGCACATCATCCCAAGGCAGTGTGAATGAAACGGTTCTGTAACTGGATTTGTACATGGTGGCTTCCTTTTGTGGGTGGTTGTGGATGTAAAAAGATCAAATAATATAAGGTATGTTCAAAAAAGAAAATAGCAAGAAGAAAATGACATGTGAATTATATTATCTTAGTGGTTATTCTAAAATCCTAGAAGTCTAGAATCTCTAGCGGCTCTAGAATTTCTAGAAACTCTAGTGTTTTCTTTTTATAGATTTATCAGATGCTTTTGCAAAAGAAAGACAACCCAAAATCAATCTCTCCCGCTTTGAAGCGGCAATTGCGTCAATTGGCGGCAAAATACGAGACAGCGGATTTCACGATGGGGGATCCGTCGCAGTTCATGCACCGTTATACGGAGCCGCTGGATGTTGAAATCACGGCATTTCTGGCGGCGAATCTCGCGTTTGGAAGGCGGTCGTGCATTCTCTGTTGTTTGGAGAAAATCTGCCATGAGATGGGTGATTCGCCGTTGAATTGGCTGTTGTCCAAACGATATGAAGCACTGTTTCCCGACAACGGCAAATCATTCTACCGCATCTACAGCCATCGCAACATGAGAGCTATGTGTGAAACGTTACGGCAGTTGGTAATGAATCACGGCAGTTTGGGAGAATATTGTTGTTGTCGTTATGAAGCAGGCGATTGCGAAAAACAGCCTGGACGATTGGCAGCAGTCATAGCGGATTCCTTTCCAGAAGCATGCAAGCCATTGATTTCCAATGGAAAAACTAGCGCAAACAAACGGTTGAATCTGTTCTTGAGGTGGATGGTTCGGCAGAATTCGCCTGTCGATTTAGGGCTATGGGACTGGTATCCAGCGTCAGAATTATTGATGCCGTTGGACACGCATGTCGTAGCGGTTGCGAAGGCGTTTGGGCTTGTTGCGGAAAATGCCACGCCGAATTTAAAACTGGCCATCCAATTGACGGATATCATGTCTGAAATCTTCCCTGGCGATCCGTTGAAAGGCGATTTTGCGCTCTTTGGGTATGGAGTGGTTAGTGGCTAGTGGTCGAGAGGGCTGCGCTTCTTCGTGGCTAGTGGCTAGTGGCTTATTTTTCATAGAGTATTTGCAATCACACAATCACACACTACATTGCAAAACTTGCAAAACAACAATTCTAAACAATATAGATAATTCAGTCATCAGCATATAGGAAGAATTCCCATGAACATCGTCAAACGAACTCTTCGGACGACTTATGTATGCTTTGTCATCTTGGCATCGGTCGTCTTGCATGCAACGGAAGTTGCTGAGAACGATATCCTTGCAGCGGCAAGAAAATGGATCGCGGATAATGCCATGTTCCAAGCAGAACTGCCAAACGCTATTCCAGAAAAAGCTGTTCAGATGGCGAATTTCGAAGGAAAAGACATGCCTTTGTGGCGGGTCGACCTCAAGCCGTCAGGATATCTTATCATGGCTGCGGATGATACGTTACCGCCAGTCGTGGCGTTTGATACAAAATCGTCCTATGACATGCCGGCAAGGCATCCATTACCATCTATGTTGAATCGTCAAGGCGAGATTTTTCAAGATGAATTGAACAAGCCACAAACTCGCGGAAATGAATTGGCGGCGGAGAACAAATCGCGTTGGAATACGTTGCTCAACCGTACACGGGCGGATTCCGTCACGCCGTCGAAAATCATCACAGAACCTTTAGTGACGACGATTTGGAATCAATACGCGCCATACGATTACATCTGCCCGACGAATGGTAGCTATATCAATCGCGGCATTACAGGATGCGTTCCAACAGCGTTTTCGCAAATTCTGAAATGGCATGAATGGCCGCCGAAAGGAGAGGGGACCGCGACTCATAAAGACACTGACGGCGAAGTGACTGGTTCGCTTCAGGCGGATTATTCCTTCCCATACGAATGGGACTTGATGCGAGACAACCATATTGATAACTGGCGTTATTCCAGCAAGTTGAAGGATTATTACTATCCACGCGGCACCATTGACCGTTCCGATTGGGCCCTCGCCCGCATGATGATGGAGATGGGCGTCTATTCGGAAGCGGACTATGAGCAGAATGGCACAGGAGCTTACAGCCACAAGTTTAAGTCGCTAATTATCAATCACTTGATGTATGCGGACACGGCGGAATATGGCGATATCAATGTCGGCTATATTGGCTATACCGATCAGCAGACGTTGTATTCTCGTATTCGAAAGGACATGGTGGCGGGACGTCCGGCGGTGCTGAGCTATAGTGGTCACGCTTTCGTAAGCGACGGCCTCGGCACGATGGGCGGTCTTGATTACTATCATTTGAACTACGGCTGGGGCGGTTCGCACAATGGATGGTATTTATTGACAGATGGTTACAATTCAACGGTTATCATCACGGCGACGACAGGCATTGTGCCGCGTCCTGTGGCAGTTTTCAAGCCGATGTCCGTCGAACAGCCATCCTCCTTCACATTGGAGTGGGATTTTCCTAAACGCCTGACATCAGAAGGTTTCCGTCTGACGAGAATAACCGGCGACCACAGTTTCGTGATCAGTTCTTCCATTGATGGGGCTGCCAGAAGCTTCGATGTCAGCGGACAATCTGGCACGGCGACCTACACGTTGGAAGCGATGATCGGTGGCAATTGGCAGGAAGTCTCCGAAGGCGTCACCGTCACCGTCACGGCCAATCCAACGCCTATGCTTGAACTCATGAGCGATGACGAATTGAACAGCGTGGCAGGGCAGCCGTTCACGACATACGTTGCAGGCAACAATTCACTAAAGAGTCTGACCGTGTCTTGCAGTCGTCCGGACATGCTACCGGATTCATCCATATCCGTCACGGGGACAGGGACTTATCGCACTGTTAGTTTTACGCCAGCAAAGGATTTGGTCGGCAACGCCATCCTCTATTTGACAGGCGTCGATACGACCGGAAATGTCGTCAAGAAGACGGTTCTGCTGCGTATTCAGGAAAAAGATTCTGTCTGGCAGACCAATTACGCAGACGCGCAGATGAACGCTTTGCTGAAAGGAAAATTGATTCTTTTGGTGGCGGGCAGAGAGAGCGACGTTAACACAATTACTTTCCTCAGCACGGTCAGCGAAAACGCTGACATCAAGGCCAATTTGCTTGCAAACTACGAAGTGTGGTTCGCCGATGTGGATACTTCTACTGAATATGATCCGTATGTCGTCGGTCTTGGAAACATGCTGCCGTTGATTGCCATTCTCGATCCTGCCGTCCAGAACGAACGCCTCCGTGGTCACGGCGGTCCTATGACCGTTGCCGAAGGCAAGGCCTTCTTGGACAAGACGTTGCCGCTTTTCAGCCTGCAGGATGAGATATTGACCGCCGGCATGACGCATGAACTTGAGCTTTCCGTTCTTGACAAGAATGCCGAAATCCGCTATCGTCTGGATGCTAAAGATCCGACTGCCAACGACTTGCTTTACACGACTCCCATCTCGTTGACAACCGCAACGACTGTTTCCGCCCGAACGTTCAAATACGGCGTGCCCGTCAGTGCAACAGTCACGAAAAAATACACGTTTTTGGAGCAGGTCGCTACGCCGATCCTCAACGTCGGCGAGCAGAAATATTTTTCCGACATCTTCCTCGTGACGGCGTTCTGCCCGACGTCCGGAGCGACGATCCGCTATACGACCGACGGCACGATTCCGACGGAATCCAGTTCCACCTTCCCTGCAGGCGATTTCGTCGTCACGGCGAACATGACGCTTTCGGTAAAGGCGTTCAAAAAAGGTATGAAACCGTCGGAATGCGTTTCCTGCATCCTTTTCAATGTTGGTGATCTGATCAAAGGTGACGATGTCGAAATCGTTGGTGAAGAGACCGACTGGTTCTTGCAGAAAACGACCTACAATAGTGCACCGTCTGCTATGCAGTCGAGAGCGATCGGCGACTACGGCGTGGCGACGATGACCGTAAAAGTCTTCGGTAGTGGCACGATCAAATTCCATTGGAAAGTGTCTTCAGAAGAGAACAAAGATTTGCTGTCGTTTGCCATCGACAATGTCCAGAAGGCGTCCATTTCCGGAAATAAGAACTGGGCACAGCAGTCGTTCAGTATCACAGGTGACGGCGAACACACGCTCGTTTGGTATTATGCCAAAAACTACCGGAACGCCGCGGGAAGCGACTGCGGCTGGGTGGATGACATCGTCTGGACGCCGGCGGTCGGCAAGACGCTGGTTTCTATTAGCATCAATGGTTCTGCATCCATCGCCAGCGCGGACACGGAGATGTACATCTGCATGGCGACGTGGGGCGACGGCTCGACGTCGCCTGTGACGCCATCGTGGCGGCTTTCAGATGATCAGTTCGCGGTCCTTTCAAACGGTAAGGTGACGAATAAAAACACGCAAGAGACCGACCAGACGGTGATTTTGGACGCCACCTACACGTCTGGCGGCGTGACGAAAACGGCCATGAAGAGCATCACGCTGGCGAAACGCGGCGTGGCATCCATCGCCGTCATGGGTGACACAACTATCGCCAATGGAGCGACTTCGAACTATATCTGCACGGCGACGTGGAGTGACGGCGAGACGGCGGAAGTCACGCCGACGTGGAGCCTTTCGTCCACGCAATACGCGTCCGTCAATGCGGACGGAATTGTGACAAACCGCAACACGACGGATCAAGACCAGACGGTGACGTTGACCGCCGATTACACGTCCGGCGGCGTGACGAAGACGGTATCCATCGTCCTTACATTGGTAAAACGGACGCTCGTATCCATCACCATTACAGGCGATAACGAGATTCCGGGCGGCGAAACGTCGCCATATGTCTGCACGGCAACATGGAGCGACGGCGCGGCCATGCCCGTCACGCCGTTGTGGAGCCTTTCTTCGACGCAACACGCATCTGTCGATGCGGGCGGCAAAGTGACGAATAAGAATATAACGGATACGAACCAGACGGTGACGCTGACGGCGAGCTACACGTCTGGCGGCGTAACGCTGACGGCATCCAAGAGTATCACGCTGACGAATCGCTTCCTCGTATCCATCGTTATCGCAGGTGATAATGTGGTTTCAAGCGGCGTTGCGTCATCATTTGTCTGCATGGCGACGTGGAGCGATGGCGCAACAACGGCGGTTTCGCCTACATGGGCACTTTCCTCCAATCAATACGCCTCTATGGAAGCAGACGGCAAGTTGACAAATAAAAACGCGACGGACAACGACCAGACGGTGACGTTGACGGCGGATTTCGCATCCGGCGGCGTGACGAAGACGGCCAGCAAAGTCGTCACATTAGCGAAACGCGCGTTGACGGATGTCGCCATCAACGGTGATGAAATCGTTGCCAACTTTGGTTCATCCACGTATGTCTGCACGGCGATTTGGAGCGTCGGCGAACCGACGGACGTGACGGCATTGTGGCGGCTTTCGTCCAATGAATATGCCGCTATTGACGGTAATGGCAAAGTGACGAACAAGAACACGACGGATACCGATCAGTCGGTGACGTTGACGGCTAGTTTCACGCATGATGGCGTGACGAAGACAGTTTCCAAAGCCATCACGTTGGAGAAACGCTACTTGGCGTCCATCGCCATCGAAGGCAACAGCATCATCCCCAACGGTGGAACCGCAACATATTCTTGTACAGCGACATGGAGCGACGGCGCGACGACTGCTGTCACGGCGACATGGAGTCTTTCCACCACGCCGTACGCTACTGTTGACACGAACGGCAAAGTGGTGAACCAGAACACGTTGGAGACAGACCAAACGGTGACGTTAAATGCCAGCTACACATTGGACGGCGTGATGAAGACGGCATCCAAGACCATCACGTTGACGAATCGCTCGCTCGTATCCATCGCCATCACAGGCAATAGCGTAATTCCAAGCGGCATCACATCGGCATACGAATGCACGGCGACTTGGAGCGATGGCGCGACGACAAAAGTCTCGCCCACATGGAGCATTTCCACCACCACCTTCGCCACCATTGATGCCGCGGGAAATGTGCTGAACACCAACGCCACAGATCGTGATCAGCCTATGACGTTGACGGCCGTCTGCCAGGCTGGCGATGTGACGAAGACGGCAACGATGACCGTCACGCTAGCGAAGCGTGTGTTCTCATCCGTCACCATTGAAGGAGATGGTGCGATTCCGGCAGGCAATGCCGTAAACTACGTCTGCTTGGCGAATTGGAGCGTCGGCGAACCGACCGTTGTGACGGCGTCGTGGAGCGTTTCATCCACGGCGCATGCCACCGTTGATACGGCAGGTAAAGTGACGAACCGCAACACGACGGAAGCCGATCAGACAGTCACGCTAACCGCCAGCCATACGATTGACGGCGTGATGAAGACGGGGGCCAAAACGATTATGCTGACAAAACGCATACTGTTGGATCTGGCCATCAACGGTGTTGCGACAGTTGGTAGTGGCGAATCTGCAAGTTATCTCTGTGAAGCAAGTTGGAGTGACGGCGCGACAACGGCAGTCAAAGCTTCATGGAGCCTCGATTCCACGGAATTCGCCACCGTTGACGCAAACGGAAGGGTGAAAAACATGAACACGACGGCGGATG
>JAEEGJ010025998.1_pt1 | contig 11918 bp, 5 predicted proteins | sample 8958761 | NCBI WGS metagenome assembly JAEEGJ01 (sample SAMN16246546, study PRJNA631951) | gut metagenome | biome: gut microbiome; feature: rumen; material: RS-attached | host: Bos | place: Iran: Karaj | collected 2018-10 | reverse complement strand
CGTCGCCCGGGAAGTCATACTTGTTGAGCAGCTCGCGGACTTCCATCTCGACGAGCTCGAGGAGCTCGGGGTCGTCGACCTGGTCGACCTTGTTCAGGAAGACGAGGACATAGGGAACGTTGACCTGACGGGCAAGCAGAAGGTGCTCGCGGGTCTGGGCCATGGGGCCGTCGGAAGCAGCGATGACGAGGATCGCGCCGTCCATCTGAGCAGCGCCGGTGATCATGTTCTTGATATAGTCGGCGTGGCCCGGGCAGTCGACGTGAGCATAGTGACGGGAAGCCGTCTGATACTCGACGTGAGCGGTGTTGATCGTGATACCACGGGCTCTCTCTTCAGGAGCCTTGTCGATCTGATCGTAAGCGGTATAGGACGCGGCATCGGGGTTAGCCATGTTCAGGACCTTGGTGATGGCGGCGGTAAGGGTCGTCTTGCCGTGGTCGATGTGGCCGATGGTGCCGATGTTTACATGGGGCTTGGTTCTCTCAAATTTCGCCTTGGCCATTGTAGTGGTAGCCTCCTTAAAAATAGTTGATATGGTTAAAAATTCTTGCTTACTTGCTCTAAATACTTATTTTACAGCATAACGGGCCGTTTTGCAACAGTTAGTTGCCGCGGTGGGAGCCGATGAGCTTTTCCTGAAGATTCTTCGGAAGCTCGATATAATGGCTCGGCTCCATGCTGTACTGGCCGCGTCCCTGGGTCCTGCTGCGCAGATCGGTGGCGTATCCGAACATCTCGGAGAGCGGAACGAGCGCGTCGATATGCGCCGCGCCGACTCTGGTCTCCATGCCCTGGATCTGGCCGCGTCTGGCGTTGATGTCGCCCAGAACGTCGCCCATATAGTCCTCGGGGACTATAACGCTGACCTTCATTATGGGCTCGAGCAGAACGGGATCGGCTTTCAGGCAGGCATCCTTGAAAGCCATGGAGCCCGCGATCTTGAACGCAAGCTCGGAGGAGTCGACCTCATGGAACGAACCGTCGAGCAGAGTGGCCTTGACGTCGACGACGTTGTAGCCCGCGAGCGGACCGGAGAGCATGGCTCCCTGGATGCCGAGATCGACCGAGGGGATATACTCCCTGGGGATCGCGCCGCCGGTGATCTGGTCGACGAACTCATAGCCCTTGCCGGACTCGTTGGGCTCGATGAGCAGCTTGACATGCGCGAACTGGCCCTTGCCGCCCGTCTGTCTGACGTAACGCATGTCGGATATCGCGCTCTTGCGGATGGTCTCTTTATAGGATACCTGCGGCTTGCCCACGTTCGCCTCGACGCGGAACTCCCGAAGGAGCCTGTCCACGATGATCTCGAGGTGGAGCTCGCCCATGCCGGCGATGATGGTCTGGCCCGTCTCCTCGTCCGTATAGGTCTTGAAGGTCGGGTCCTCCTCAGCCAGCTTTGCAAGCGCGATGCCCATCTTCTCCTGACCCGCCTTCGTCTTGGGCTCGATGGCGACCCTGATGACGGGCTCGGGGAATTCCATGGACTCGAGGATGACTTTATGCTTTTCGTCGCAGAGCGTGTCGCCCGTCGTGGTGGACTTCAGGCCGACTACGCCGACGATGTCGCCGGAGTAGATGTCGGTGATGTCCTCGCGGTGGTTGGCGTGCATACGGAGTATGCGCCCCAGACGCTCTCTGCGGTCCTTGGTGGAGTTGATGACGGTCTTGCCGGCCTCGATGCTGCCAGAATACACGCGGATGAACGCGAGCTTTCCGACAAATGGGTCGGTCATGATCTTGAACGCGAGGGCGGAGAAAGGCCCTTCGTCGTCGGCCGCGCGGGTGACCTCCTGACCGTTGGCGGGGTTTATTCCGACGACGGGCGGGATGTCCAGCGGTGACGGAAGGTAGTCCACTATCGCGTCGAGCAGCTTCTGGACGCCCTTGTTCCTGTATGAGGTGCCGCAGAGCACCGGGAACATCTGCACGGAGACCGTACCCTTGCGGATGGCATTCCGGAGCAGATCCTCGGGGATGTCCTGACCTTCGAGATACAGCTCCATTATCTCGTCGTCAAAATCAGCCGCTTTTTCAATAAGGTTTGTCCTGTATTCCTCAGCGAGGTCAAGAAGGTCTGCGGGGATCTCCTCAATGCGCTGGTCCTTGCCGAGGTCGTCGTAATAGATGACCGCGTGCATGCCGATAAGGTCGATGATGCCGCGGAAATCGGCCTCCTTGCCTATCGGCAGCTGGACCGGAACGGCGTTGGCCTTGAGCCTCTCGCTTATCATGTCGAGCACGTTGAAGAAGTCGGCGCCCATTATGTCCATCTTATTGACATATATAAGACGGGGAACGCCGTAGTGATCCGCCTGACGCCAGACAGTCTCTGACTGCGGCTCGACGCCGCCCTTGGCGCACAGAACAGTCACGCCGCCGTCGAGGACGCGAAGGCTTCTCTCGACCTCGGCCGTGAAATCGACATGGCCCGGAGTGTCGATGATGTTGATGCACACATCTCTCCAGAAGCAGGTCGTGGCAGCGGAGGTTATGGTTATGCCTCGCTCCTGTTCCTGCTCCATCCAGTCCATGGTGGCGGTGCCCTCATGGGTCTCACCGATCTTGTAGTTGACGCCCGTATAGAAGAGTATCCTCTCCGTCGTGGTCGTCTTTCCGGCGTCGATGTGAGCCATGATACCGATATTTCTTGTGTTTTCAAGGGATTTCTGTCTGGGCATTATTAACTCCTTGATCCGTTCGTTCGGCTACGCTGAGCGCGGATCACCATCTGTAATGGGCGAAAGCCTTGTTGGATTCCGCCATCTTGTGGGTGTCTTCACGCTTCTTGACGGCATTGCCGAGGTTGTTGGAGGCGTCGAGGATCTCGCCGGCGAGACGTTCCTTCATCGTCTTTTCGCCGCGAGCGCGCGAATAGCTGGTCAGCCAGCGAAGGCCGAGTGTCTGCCGACGGTCGGCGCGGACTTCGATAGGCACCTGGTAGGTCGAACCGCCGACACGGCGGGCCTTGACCTCCAGCGACGGCATGATGTTGTCAAGAGCCGCCGTGAAAACGTCGAGAGCGGGCTTGCCGGACTTGTCGGCAATGATGTCGAAAGCGTCATAGACGACTTTCTGAGCCACGCCCTTCTTACCGTCGAGCATGATGCTGTTGATAAGCTTGGTCACCAGAACACTGTTATACACAGGATCGGGTATGATCTCTCTTTTAGGGACGTTACCTCTTCTGGGCACTGTACTTCCCTCCTTCATAAAATGATTTCACAGGTACTCGAAAGACGGCGGTCTCCCGCCGCTCCCGTATTGCGCCCCGATAGGTTATATATCGAGGCTTGGAGCAATACGCTCCCAGCGCTAATAATTCCTTGATGGGATTACTTTCCGGCCTTCGGCCGCTTGGCGCCGTACTTGGATCGGGCCTGCTTGCGGTTGGCAACGCCCTGGGAGTCGAGAGTGCCGCGGATGATGTGGTAACGCACACCGGGGAGGTCCTTGACACGGCCGCCTCTGATCATGACGATAGAGTGCTCCTGAAGATTGTGGCCGATGCCGGGGATATAGGCCGTCACCTCATAGCCGTTGGTAAGGCGCACACGGGCGACCTTGCGGAGAGCCGAGTTCGGCTTCTTCGGGGTCTGGGTACGAACGACAGTGCATACGCCGCGCTTCTGGGGAGAGCTCAGGTCGGTCTCCTTGTTCTTAAGAGTGTTGAGACCTTTCTGCATGGCGGGCGAAGTGGACTTGTAAGCCACGGTTTCCCTGCCCTTCCTGACAAGCTGGTTAAAAGTAGGCATGAACTTCCTCCTTTCCTGAAATAATCTCGCAATTTGGCATTATAGCAAAACTGCATTTATTAGTCAACGCAAATTTTTGCGTCGGACCGACTTTTTTTCGTCCGCTTCGAGAAGCGGCTTCGGGGAGCCCGTCGTCAGACGGCGGGCTCCTCGGTATCTTCGGGTTCGGAGGCTACGATCTCGTTGAAGTCTCTGTATATCTCCAGGCCGGAGCCGGCGGGGATGAGCTTGCCGATGATGACGTTCTCCTTCAGGCCGACAAGATGGTCTATCTTGCCCTTGATGGCGGCCTCGGTCAGGACCTTCGTCGTCTCCTGGAAGGAGGCGGCGGAAAGGAAGCTCTCCGTCGCGAGGGAGGCCTTCGTGATGCCCATGAGCAGCCTTGTATACTCGGCCGGGCGGAGCTCGCCGTCCTGCTCGGGATCGATGGGCTCGCCGGAGGCTTCCTTGGCGGCCAGGCGCTCGGCGCGGACCTTGTTCTCCTCGCGGATGCGCTCATTGGCGGCCTTGACCTCGATGAGGTCTGCCATGGAGCCGGAGAGAAGGCCGGTGTCGCCGGCGTCCTCGATGCGGACCTTGCGCATCATCTGGCGCACGATGACTTCGATGTGCTTGTCGTTGATATCGACGCCCTGCTGGCGGTAGACCTTCTGGACCTCCTGGATGAGGTACTCCTGAACGGCGTCGATGCCCTTTACGCGCAGGACGTCGTGGGGATTGTAGGTGCCCTCGGTGAGATCGTCGCCCTGCTTGACCAGGTCGCCGTCGCGGACCTTGATGCCCGCGCTGACGGGGACGGTGATGGACTTCGTCTCGCCGGTCTGCTCATTGAGGATGGTGATGGTCTGGACGTTGGCCTTCTTGCTGTCCTCGAAGACGACGCTGCCGGAGATCTCCGCGAGCTGGGCCATCTTCTTGGGCTTTCTGGCCTCGAAGAGCTCTTCGACTCGGGGAAGGCCCTGGGTGATGTCGTCGCCGGCGACGCCGCCGGTGTGGAAGGTACGCATCGTGAGCTGGGTGCCGGGCTCGCCTATGGACTGGGCGGCTATGACGCCGACAGCCTCGCCCATGCTGACGGGTTCGCCGGTGGCGAGGTTCATGCCGTAGCACTTGGAGCAGACGCCGCGGCTGGCCTCGCAGGTGATGACGCTGCGGATCTCGACTTCCTCGATGCCGTGGGCCTCGAGCACCTTCGCGTCGTCGCCGACGAGCATGTGGTCGGTCGTGAAGAGGACCTCGCCGGTCTTCGGATCGACGACGTCGTGCAGCGGGTAGCGGCCGTGGATGGCGGTCGCGAGGGAGCTGACCATGGCGCCGTTTTCATAGATGGCGTGGGCCTTTATGCCGCTTTCGGTATGGCAGTCGGACTCGCAGATGATGACGTCCTGCGAGACGTCGACGAGGCGTCTGGTCAGGTAGCCGGAGTCCGCTGTACGAAGAGCGGTATCGGCCAGGCCCTTGCGCGCACCTCGGGACGAGATGAAGTACTCGAGGACGGAGAGGCCTTCGCGGAAGTTCGCCTTGATGGGTATCTCGATGGTCTTGCCGGAGGTGTTGGCCATAAGGCCGCGCATGCCAGCGAGCTGACGGATCTGGTTCATGGAGCCGCGGGCGCCGGAGTTCGCCATCATGTAGATGGGGTTGAACTCGTCGAGGCTGTCCTGAAGGGCGTCGGTGACGTCCTTGTTGGCCTTTTCCCACTCGGAGACGACGAGGCGGTAACGCTCGTCGTTGGTGATGAAGCCGCGCTTGTACTGATTTTCGATCTTAATGACCTTCTGCTCGGTCGCGGCGATGATCTCCTTCTTCTTCTCGGGGACGGTCATATCGGATATGGAGATCGTGATGGCGCCCTTAGTGGAATACTTGAAGCCCATGGCCTTGATGGCGTCGAGCACTTCGGTCGAGACTGTGAAGCCGTGCTTGCTGATGCACTTGTCGACGATCTCGCCGAGCTTCTTCTTATCGACCTTGAAATCGATCTCGAAGAGGAACTCATTGCCGGGGACGCTGCGGTCGACGAAGCCGAGGTCCTGCGGGATGGGCTCATTGAAGATTATGCGGCCGACGGTCGTCTCGACGAGCTGGGAGCGGGTCTCCCCTTCTATCTCGCGGGTGATGCGGACCCTGATGGGCGCGTGGATGCCGAGGGAGCCCTCGTCATAGGCCATGAGCGCCTCGTTGGGCGAGGAGAAGACCTTGCCCTTGCCGGGCTCGTCTTTGGTGTAGGTCAGATAGTAGGAGCCGAGTATCATGTCCTGCGTGGGGACGGTCACGGGATGTCCGTCCTGCGGGCGCAGGAGGTTGTTGGTGGAGAGCATGAGGATGCGGGCCTCGGCCTGCGCCTCCGCGGAAAGCGGAACGTGGACCGCCATCTGGTCGCCGTCGAAGTCGGCGTTATAAGCCGTGCAGACGAGCGGATGGAGCTTGAGCGCACGGCCCTCGACGAGGACCGGCTCAAAGGCCTGTATGCCGAGACGGTGGAGCGTCGGGGCGCGGTTGAGGAGGACGGGATGATCCTTGATGATGACGTCGAGAGCGTCCCAGACCTCGGTGCGGCCCTTGTCGACCATCTTCTTGGCGGACTTTATATTGTTGGCGACGCCGTCCTCGACGAGCTTCTTCATTACGAAGGGGCGGAACAGCTCTATCGCCATCTCCTTGGGCAGGCCGCACTGGAAGAGCTTCAGGTCGGGCCCGACGACTATGACGGAACGGCCGGAGTAGTCGACGCGCTTGCCGAGAAGGTTCTGGCGGAAGCGGCCCTGCTTGCCCTTGAGCATATCGGAAAGGCTCTTGAGGACTCGGCTGTTGACGCCGGTGACGGCGCGGCCGCGGCGGCCGTTGTCTATAAGGGCGTCGACGGCCTCCTGGAGCATGCGCTTCTCGTTGCGCACGATGATGTCGGGCGCGCGCAGCTCGATGAGCCTCTTGAGACGGTTGTTGCGGTTTATGACGCGGCGGTAAAGGTCGTTGAGGTCGCTGGTGGCGAAGCGGCCGCCGTCGAGCTGGACCATGGGCCTTATCTCGGGCGGGATGACGGGAAGAACGTCGATGATCATCCACTCGGGCCTGTTGCCGGAGAGGCGGAACGCCTCTACGACCTCGAGCCTCTTGATGATCTTGGCCTTCTTCTGGCCGGAGGCGTCGCGCAGCTCGGCGCGCAGCTCCTCGGAGAGCTTGTCGCAGTCGATCTGGCTGAGCAGCTCCTTGACGGCCTCGGCGCCCATGCCGGCCTTGAAGTCGTCCTCGTACTTTTCCTTATAGTCCCTGTATTCCTTCTCGGTGAGGATCTGATTCTTCATCAGAGGGGTGTCTCCGGGATCGGTCACGATATAGACCGCGAAGTACAGGAGCTTTTCAAGTATCCTCGGAGAGATGTCGAGGATGAGTCCCATGCGGGAGGGGATGCCCTTGAAATACCATATATGAGATACGGGGGCGGCGAGCTCGATGTGGCCCATGCGCTCGCGGCGGACCTTGGCCTTGGTGACCTCGACGCCGCAGCGGTCGCATATCTTGCCCTTATAGCGGATCTTCTTATATTTGCCGCAGTGGCATTCCCAGTCCTTCGTCGGCCCGAAGATGCGCTCGCAGAAGAGTCCGTCGCGCTCGGGCTTGAGGGTGCGGTAGTTGATGGTCTCGGGCTTCTTTACCTCGCCGTAGGACCATTTTCTGATCATTTCAGGAGACGCTATGCCGATCTGGATAGCTTCAAACGGCGTGTTGCTCATCACTCGTCCTCCTCTTCATAATCGTCGTCGAAATCAAGGGCAATGTCCGCTCCGAGCTCGTCGGGATCGACGTCCTCGATGGTATATCCGCCGGACTCGATCTCGGTATCGTCGGAAGCGTAGCTGATGTCGTCGCCGTAAGCGCCCTGATAATCGTCGTCATCGTCGCTCTTGAGCTCGATCTCGTTGCCGTCGCCGTCAAGCACTCTGACGTCGAGGCAGAGGGACTGCAGCTCCTTTACGAGGACCTTGAAGGATTCCGGGACGCCCGGCTGCGGGACGTTGTGGCCCTTGACTATGGATTCGTAGGTCTTGACGCGGCCGGTCACGTCGTCGGACTTGACCGTCAGTATCTCCTGCAGGGTGTAGGCCGCGCCGTAAGCCTCGAGCGCCCAGACCTCCATCTCGCCGAAGCGCTGGCCGCCGAACTGGGCCTTGCCGCCCAGAGGCTGCTGCGTTACGAGGCTGTAGGGGCCGGTGCTGCGGGCATGGATCTTATCGTCGACCAGGTGGTGCAGCTTGAGGAAGTAAACGTAGCCGACGGTGACGGGGTTGTCGAACGGGAGACCCGTGCGTCCGTCATAAAGGATGCTCTTTCCGTCTCCGCGCAGGCCGGCATAGTCGAGAAGGTTCATTATCTCGCCCTCGTCGGCGCCGGAGAATATCGGGGTCGCCACCTTCCAGCCGAGGGTCTTGGCCGCGTAGCCCAGGTGGACCTCAAGTACCTGTCCTATATTCATTCGGGACGGGACGCCCAGAGGATTGAGCACGATGTCGAGCGGGGTGCCGTCGGGCAGATAGGGCATATCCTCGCGCGGGAGTATGCGGGAGACGACGCCCTTGTTGCCGTGGCGGCCGGCCATCTTGTCGCCGACGGAGATCTTGCGCTTCTGCGCGATGTATACTCTGACGACCATGTTCACGCCCGGAGACAGCTCGTCGCCGTTTTCGCGGGTGAACACCTTGACGTCGACGACTATACCGCTCTCGCCGTGGGGCACCTTCATGGAGGTGTCGCGGACCTCGCGGGCTTTCTCGCCGAATATCGCGCGCAGGAGCCTCTCCTCTGCGGTCAGGTCGGTCTCGCCCTTCGGGGTGACCTTGCCGACGAGGATGTCGCCGCTCCTGACCTCGGCGCCGATGGTGATGATGCCGCGCTCGTCGAGGTACTTGAGGGTATCCTCACCGACGCCGGGGATGTCTCTGGTTATCTCCTCGGGCCCGAGCTTGGTGTCGCGCGCGTCTATCTCATGCTCTTCTATATGAATAGATGTAAAGACGTCGTCCTGAGCGAGACGCTCGTTGATGAGGACCGCGTCCTCGTAGTTGTAGCCTTCCCAGGTCATGAATCCGACGAGGATGTTCTTTCCGAGGCTCAGCTCGCCCTGGCTCGTGGAGGGGCCGTCGGCGAGGACGGTATCGGAGGTGACTCTCTCGCCCACGCTGACGATGGGACGCTGGTTGATGCAGGTGCCCTGGTTGCTGCGGTGGAACTTAAGCAGCTTGTGCGTGACTTCGCCGCGTCCGTCGTAATCGACGGTCACGTCGGCGGCGGAAACGCGGGTCACGACGCCGTCGCCTTCGGCCATGAGGACGACTCCGGAGTCCACGGCGCATTTGTGCTCGATGCCGGTGGCGACGACGGGCGCCTCGGTCACGAGCAGAGGCACGGCCTGGCGCTGCATGTTCGCGCCCATCAGAGCGCGGTTGGCGTCGTCGTTTTCAAGGAACGGGATCATGGCCGTCGCTATGGAGACCATCATCCTCGGGGAGATGTCGATATAATCCACGCGCTCCCTGTCGACCTCGATGATCTCATCGCGGTGGCGGCAGGTGATACGGGCGTTGGCAAGGCAACCGTTCTCGTCGAGAGGCTCGGTCGCCTGCGCGACGATGTACTGATCCTCGACGTCGGCGGTCATGTACTCGACGTCGTCGGTCACGCGGCAGGTCCCCTTCTCGACGCGCCTGAACGGAGCGACGAGGAAGCCGTACTCATTGACCCTCGCATAGGAGGCGAGATAGCTGATAAGGCCGATGTTCGGGCCTTCAGGCGTCTCGATGGGGCACATGCGGCCGTAGTGGCTGTAGTGAACGTCGCGCACGTCGAAGTTGGCGCGCTCGCGGGAAAGGCCGCCCGGGCCGAGAGCCGACATGCGGCGCTTGTGCGTGAGCTCGGCCAGAGGGTTGGTCTGGTCCATGAACTGGGACAGCGGAGACGAGCCGAAGAATTCCTTTATCGCCGCGGTCACGGGTCTTATATTAATGAGGGACTGCGGAGTGACGATGTCGAGGTCCTGAAGGGTCATCCTCTCGCGGATAACGCGCTCCATGCGCGAGAAGCCGACGCGGAACTGCTGCTGGAGCAGCTCGCCGACGCTGCGCATGCGGCGGTTGCCGAGGTGGTCGATATCGTCGGCCTCGCCTATGCCGACGGCGAGGCAGTTGAGGTAGTTGACGGAGGCGAAAACGTCGTCGGGGATGATGTGCTTGGGGATGAGGTCCTCGATGTTCTCCTCTATCGCCTCGCGGAGCTCTTCGCCCTTATACTGCTCGAGCAGACGGCGGAGAACGATGAAGCGGACGTTTTCCTTTATGCCGAGCTCGGCGGGATCGAAATCGACGAAACCGGCGAGGGGCACCATGCCGTTGGAGAAGACCTTGACTTCCTTGTCGCCTGCGTATACCCACATCTCGGTCACGCCTTTGGCCACGAGGGCCTCGGCGCTCTCGAGCGTGAGCACCTCGTCGGGATCGGCGATGAGCTCGCCCGTCATGGGATCGGCGACGGGCCTTGCAAGCTTGAAGCCTGCGACGCGGCGCGGAAGAGCCATTTTCTTATTGAACTTATAGCGTCCGACGTTGGACATGTCGTAGCGTCTGGGATCGAAGAACAGGCTGACGAGCAGCGTCTCCGCGCTCTCGAGCGTCGGAGGATCGCCGGGACGCAGACGGCGGTATATCTCGAGAAGGGCCTCCTCGCGGTTTTTGCAGGTGTCCTTTTCGAGGGTTGATACCATGCGGGCGTCCGGCCCGAAGATCTCGCTGAGCTGCTCGGTCGTCTCGGCTCCGCCCGTGGCCTGCGCGCAGGTCAGCCAGGAATAGGGCTTATCCTCCCAGGACGCGCCCATGGCTCTGAGCAGCCACGTGATGGGGAGCTTGCGGTTCTTGTCGATGCGGACGTTGAAGTTGTCGCCCGCGTCGGTCTCGTACTCGAGCCACGCGCCGCGGTAAGGGATGGCGGTCGCGCTGTAGAGCGAGAGGTTGGTCTTGTCCGTGCGCTTTTCATAGTACATGCCCGGGCTGCGGATGATCTGGGATACTATGACGCGCTCGGCGCCGTTGATCACGAAGGTGCCGCTCTTGGTCATGAGCGGGAAATCCCCCATGAATATCTCCTGCTCCTTGATCTCCTCCGTCTCCTTGTTGCGAAGGCGGACTCTGACCTTGAGAGGAGCGGCGTACGTCGCGTCGCGGGCCTGACATTCCTCGACGTCGTACATGGGGTTGTTGTCGAGGGAATAGTCGATGAAGGTAAGCTCCAGATTACCCGAATAGTCGGAAATGGCGGCGACGTCGCGGAATACCTCGCGCAGGCCGGTATCGATGAACCACTGATACGAGTTTTTCTGGATCTCAAGGAGATTGGGCATCTCCATGATCTCCTCCTGCTTGGAGAAGCTGACTCGCTCGGTCTTGCCGTACATTACCCGCTTGGGATCGCTGAAGTTCATAGGCATGGGTCGATCACTCCTGTAACAGTAGTTACCGCATGAAACACGCGGCAGCGTTGTCTGTGTTTTCGCGTATGCTATTGACTATGGAACGATTTGTGTTATGCTTTTTGAGTAAGCGGCGTCGAGGGCGCCGTTTATTCTTTTTGACCATATAGCAAGTCATTTTATCAAAATCAAGATGGCTTGTCAAGCTAATTTTGTTAACTTATTCCCTTTTCGGGTTTTCAGGGAGGCAGACATGGACGCTCGTACCTCTAAGACCGTCACGGCAGCCGTTTCGGGCGTGATCTTTCTGTCCGTCGCGGCGGTCATGGCGCGCTTTCTCGGCGTCGACGAGCCCGCCGCCGTCGTCATCCTTACGCTCTGCATGGCTATATGCGGAGCGGCGGCCTTTTTCATGCTCCATTCGCTGCGCGCCGTCGGCACCGCCGGCAGATGCGCGGCTTTTTTTATTCCCGTCCTCATCCTTCTGCTGCTGCGTATGTCCGTATTCAACTACGAGACTCTCGACTATCTGGACTTTCTCAGACCGTGGACGGCGTTTTTCCGCTCTCACGGAGGGCTGAAGGCCGTCGGCATGAACGTCGGCAACTACAACGTCCCCGACCTGGTGTTTCTCGCGGTATGCTCCTATTTTCCCGTCTCGGAGCTGTACCTTATTAAACTATTCTCCGTCTTTTTCGATCTCG
>JAEEGJ010025990.1_pt1 | contig 11921 bp, 8 predicted proteins | sample 8958761 | NCBI WGS metagenome assembly JAEEGJ01 (sample SAMN16246546, study PRJNA631951) | gut metagenome | biome: gut microbiome; feature: rumen; material: RS-attached | host: Bos | place: Iran: Karaj | collected 2018-10 | reverse complement strand
ATGCAATAGAGTCCATCCTTGAAACCGACCATACAGACACCGTTGCTGAACTGGTCGGTCGAAGCGGTAGGAGCAAAGACCGTTACGGTCTCGAGGCCCTCAGGACGTGAGAGCCCGAGATCATTCTGGTCGGGACCATAGAGACCATCGGTCACCCAGAAGGGCACCGTGGCCAGGGCAATTAGAGTAGATAGCATATGCATTACTGCTTAGCCCCCTGGAAGGTGTAGTTGAACAATGTGGTACGACGGCCTACACGCTGCTTGTAGGTAAATTCGCACTCAATGTTGCGGTTTGCATCAATCGTGCCGAAGATCTTAGCTGCCAGACTGTTGGTGATATCATTCACCTCGAAGGCATAGGTGTCGTTGGTGCGAGAGATCATATTGAGGCGCACTTCGTGGTCGAGATTGAACTCCTCGCTATAGAAGTGTACGTTGACGCAGTAGGCCGTATCGGCGGGCACAAGGGACAAGACACCTGCAGCAGAGGCAGTTTCGCTCGACGAGACACGGGTGAAGGTGCCTGCATAGGTGCCCTGCACCACATCCTCAGGCAGTGTTCCCGAGTTGGTAGTAGGATTGAAGACATCGTAGGCTTCATCCTGATTGCAGGACCAGAGACCCAGCAGACCAATACACAAAATGATATATAGAAGTTTCTGCATAACGTTTCAGTTTTTAGATTAATATCCCGGATTCTGGTCCTCGGCAGAGATGGATGTGTTGGTCGAGATCTCGGCAGCAGGAATCGGACGATACCACTTGATCTCACCCTGCACATTGGCCATGTCGGCAGCCTGGGTCACATATTCGTTGAACTCAACATTGTAGCGCACGAGCTGACGCGTACGACGCAGGTCCTGCCAACGAGTCGTCTCGGCATAGCACTCACGTGCACGCTCATCGAGGATCAGATCAATGGGACGCTCTTCACCAAATGTATCGGATACCCTGTAGTCGGGCTCGTAAGCTGCATAGCTGCTGATTTCACCTGCACCTGCACGACGACGTATCTGGTTGATGCGAGCCAGGGATGACGACTCATCGCCCATCAACAAATAAGCCTCGGCAGCGACGAGATAGAGCTGGCTGAGGTGGAAGACCACAATGTCGCGATAATCGTCCTGGATGCCGCTCTGCTGCACACTGGTGGGATCGTCAAACTTCTTGACCGCAGGAACTGCAGCATTGTTGACGCGCAGATAAGAGGCGTAATCGGGCGTAGTGCGTGACGATACGGAACCATCAAGATTAAACTGCACGAAGTACATCGGATCGGCCATCAGATGGACATGCACAGAGTTGGGGCCTTCGCCCTTGACAAACTGTGCGGCATGCTCGGTGATATAGGCATCGACCTCATTCTTGGTGTAGTACCAGGGGAAGTACTTGTCGGCAATACCCATCGTGGAACGGGTTGCCTCGCTGGCTTCGTAGTATGCGTAGTATCCGGTTGCAGGCCAAGAACCAAAGTAGTTGTACATCGTAGTCATGAAGGTGGCCTCATAACGGGCATCGCCCTTGGCCCATAGGTAAAGGGACTTGGTCGATGGTACGAGAGCTCCGTTGCAGTTCTTCAAACCCGTGACAGCGGGGTCGCCTAACTGGCTGCCATAGGTTGACTGACGAGTGTGACCACCGGTCAGCACATTGCCGGGATAGCCGTTTCGCTCATACTGAACGGAGAAGATCTCCTCGGCATTGCCCTCGTTGGTAGGATACCACTTGTCCTCGAAACTCATGGTGAGATCCTGACCTGCAATCGCCATATCGGCATATTTTGCCGCCTTCTGGAAGTAGGTATTGCCCGTTACACTATAGGTGCCCTGCGCCGCATCGCTGAGGGTGGTCTCAAGATCCCATGCTGCCTCAAGGCAGATGTGGGCGAGGAGGGCCTGTACGGCGCGCTGGGATGGATTCCCATTGTGATCTTCGGCGGGAAGGGCACTGCTGGTAGCGATGCCCTCAAGTTCGGAGATAAGGGCAGGATAAAGCTCGCTGAGCGGGGTGCGCGGATAGTCGGTGGCGCCAGACTCAATATAGGAAGTGACATACGGAATGGCGCCAAACTGCTGCACCAGACGATAGTATCCATAGCAGCGCAAGAACTTGGCTTCAGCTGCATACCGCTCGTTGGCAGCGCCATACTTGAGCATGCAGTTGGCCATATTGATAAGCGAATAGCATGCCTTGTAGTAACTCTCGACAGTGCTGTTCTCAGGTGTGACATTATAACGATGGAAGTCACCAGGATCGGAGCTCTTGCTGGTCACATAGAGGTCGGTGCCCCACTCGGTAAGATCGACATTGGTGACCAATGAGCGCAATCCCGTGAATTCGGTGACGCGCAGTTGTGCAAGACCTTCTTTGGTGGCGAAATAACTATCTGCCTCAATATTAGCCCTATTTTCGGGTTCCAAAAAGTCGCTGCAGCTGGTCATACCTGCCAAAAGGGCAGCAGGAATCAGAATAGCATTGAATATCTTTTTCATAACATGTCGGACAGATTAGAATTTAACATTGACACCGAACTGACAGGTCACCGTGCTCGGTCCGTCTTGATAGGAAGAGGCTGATGCCCACTCAGGATCGTAACCCTTGTAGTCGGTAAAGACAAATGGATTGGTGACAGTACAGTAGATGCGGAATTGCTGGCAGCTGATCTTCTGCAGCCACTTGCGTGGAAGTGTGTAACCGAGGGTTATGTTCTTGACCTTGACAAACGAGGCGTCGGCATAAGAGTTGCATCGACCCAGCCAGTTCTCTGTACCCAGACCATCGTTGGCCGCACCCGAATTGGGGAATGGATAGGACCCGTAGTGGGTTGCCTGCTGATAGACGGGGTTGATGTAGGTGCCATCAGAAGCGATGCCATCGTAGTCGAGCAAGGTGCCGGCAGGGATGTACCAGTCGGCATTGAGATGCTGTACGCCACGAGTGTTGGCTCCGATGTTGAGATAATAGTTGAGGAAGTCACTATAGATGGTGTAATTCATCTTGGCATAGAGGCTCACACTGAGGTCCCAGTTGCGGTAGCTGAGATTGGAAGTGAAGCTGCCGGTCCAATCCGGGTCGGACTTGTAGATCTTCTTATCATCATCGGTGTACTTGCCATCGCCATTTCGATCCACAATGATCGGATTGCCCTCAATGAGGCCGTAGCAGGCATAGTAGTAGTCCACCTCACGTACAGTCTGACCTGGGGTAAAGCCCATGAGACGTGCAATCTCTGTGTCGGGTACCGTCATTTCACGGTCACTCACGATACCATCCCATTCGTAGCCATAAACATTGTTGTAAGGTTCACCAATGAAGAGGTTACCCGTTGAAGAACTACCGTTATAAAGGTTGCCTGTACCATTGACCTCGAGTACCTCGTTCTTATTGTGCGCAAAGGTGAAGCTGGTGGTCCAGTGCCAGTTGCGGGTAACAATATTCTCGGTGGTAAGTTCGAGCTCGATACCTCGGTTGCGAACCGAGCCAATGTTGGTGGTGAGCTTTTTTCCACCAGACTCCAACGGGAGTTGCACGCTATAGAGCAGGTCGGTGGACTTCTTGTCGTAATAGTCCACAGAACCACGAATACGCTCGTGGAAGAAGCCGAAATCGATACCGAAGTCCACTTCGTGGCTCTTCTCCCACTTCAGGTCACGATCAATCACACCACTTGGAGAAGTGCCTTGAGAGTAGGTGCTGCCGAACGGATAGTAGGTGGTTCCGCTCAAGGTAAGCTGGGTAGCGTAAGCACCCACATTGTTATTACCGGTCACACCATAGGAAGCACGCAGCTTGAGGTTGGAAAGCCATTCCTTGGTGCTCTCCATGAAAGGTTCTTCGGAGATGCGCCAGGCGAGAGCGGCTGATGGGAATGAACCCCAGCGGTTGCCTTCAGCGAACTTGGAACTGCCGTCCCAACGAATGGTGCCGGTAGCCATATATCGGCCTTTGTAGGAATAGTTGGCACGCAGGGCGTACGACATCAGGCTGGTCTCGCTATAACCGGAGCCGGAAGAACTGTAGTTGTATCCCTGGTCACTGGTGCCGATGTTCCACCAATAGGTGCCATCGAGTACATTATTATAATAGAGTGACTCGTTCTCTCCATTGCTATAGGACGACGAGACAAGGCCCATCACATTGATGTGATGTCCGCCATCGAACTCATGGTCATAGGTCACCGTGTTGTCCCATGTCCAACTGAAGCCCTGGGAGGTCTGACGACGAGCCTCGTTCTGGCTCTGACCGGCCGCAGTGCCCTGGTAATATCCATAACGATAGTAGCTGAATGTGGGCGAGAAAGTGGTCTTGATGGTGAGGTCCTTGATGGGGTTGGCCTGGAGGTAGATGTTTGAGAGTGCCGTCCACGAGAGACGATTGGCCGTCTCATCGTCGATATAGATGAGGGGGCTGATGCTGCTGGTGAACTGGAACTCGTCGGTATGAAGCACCTCCTTGCTACCTGGCTTGAGGTTGACGTTGCCATTCTCATCATAAGGCTGCATGAAGGCATTCATATGGAAGGCATTGCTCACAGCGTTGTCGCTGGCATAGTCATGGTTCTGTCGCGACAGATTGACATTGAGTCCTGCGCTCAACCAACTGGTGACCTTGGCATCTATGCTTCCTTTGATGTTGAACTTATTGGTGGCATCGTTCTTATAGATACCCTTCTCGGAATTATAACCCATGCCGAGGTGGTAGTTCACGTGGTCGCTGCTGCCTGAGATGGCGAGATAGTGGTTCTGCTGCATACCATCCTGCAAAACGAAGTCTTTCCAATCGTAGGTCTGACCGTTGGCCAGCAACTCCTTCATGCGGTAGATGCCCGACTCGCGATCATAGAGCAGACAACGCAAGGGGTCATCATTGACCATCACCGGCTGTCCACCATTCTCGTTGGCATTCGAATAGACGAGGAACTTGAGGAAACGATACTGGTAGTACTCATCTGCCTCCATGAAGTCAGGCATGTTTGTGGTCTTGCTGAAGCCATAGTATCCGTCGTACGAGACGGTGGCCTTCTGACTGCGCTTGCCCACGGTGACGCCACTCTTCGTGGTGACCATTACGACGCCAGCCGTAGCACGCGAGCCGTAGATCGCTGTTGAGGAGGCATCCTTGAGCACATCGATGCGCTCGATATCCTGGGGATTGAGGAAGTCGATATCGCTGCATATCACACCATCGACAACGTAAAGCGGACTTTGGTTGCTCGAAATGGAGTTCTTACCACGTATTTCGATATTGAAACCGCTGCCTGCACGACCTGAGCTTTGAGTGATGTTGACACCAGCTACGCTACCTTGCAGGTTACCAAGCACCGAGGGAGCACCCTTGGCATTGAGCTTCTCGGTATTGACAGAGCTCACCGAACCAGTAAGGTCGATTTTGCGCATGGTGCCGTAACCTACTACAACCACCTCTTCAATGGCCTCCAGATCGTCGCTCATCGTGATGACGAGGTTCTTCTGATTTCCCAAAGTGATGATCTGGTCTTCAAAGCCGACGTATGACACCTTTATCACGCTCTTGGGACTGGCTGAAGGCAAAGAGAAGTTGCCATCAACGTCGGTCGTCATTACCGGCTTGCCATCCACAAAGACGGTGGCACCGATGAGCGGATTACCTTCAGCATCCTGCACCGAACCACGGACAGCCTGCTGGGCCATAGCGGTCATCGTCAACATCGCGACAACGGATGCCGCAAATGCTCTTTTGACTGAAAAATGCATAAATCGTATTTTAAGGAAAAGTAGGGCACCACCTTGCCGTGCAAGGCCAGGTGGTGCCCGAATATTGAATATAATCAAACGTTATTTGAGGAGAACCTTGCGGCCGCCTACAATAGCAAAGCCCTTGTAGCTGGGATTCACAGGCATGCCCTGCAAATTGTAAATCACACGACTCTCAGCCTTGTCGACAGAGATGGTCTCGATGCCCTGCTCCTGTGATGGCGTATAGGTCAGCTTGCGACCGGCATCAGCAGCCTCGCGAGTGAAGTAGCATACGAAGCATGCGTCGAGCTGGTTATTACCTGTGAAAACCATTGGGAACTCGCCCTCATAAGGATCATTGCCGAAGTCGAGCACTGCAAATGGTTCAGGCACGCCTACGAGGGTAGAGTCGAGATATGGCTCTGGGCTGATAGGATACTCGAGGCTCTTGATGATATCGTTGTCCTTGGTAGCCCAAGGTACATTAGCGACATATTCGAAGCTGCCGCTGTGGCCGCCTTCCGGACAAACCAAATCACCGATACCCCAAGCTGCGAGGTACTCCCAATTGCCTGCTGTGGACTGTGAGAAGCCATACATATCGATACGGAAGAGCTGCTTGCCCTCAGGAATGTTGATGGTGGCCTGAGCATTGTTCTTGATATTTATGGCATCTGGCCAGCCATTGGCTGCAGGAACGTCGAAGCGCCACTTGCGGTTCTCCATGGCGAGTGTCCAATCGTGATCCGAGAAGCGATAGGTATTGTAGTCGCTGTTGATGGTATCGAGGGTTGCATAGCTCAGGTAAACGGTCTGTGCGAGAATCTCCTCCTCAGACATTCCAGGAGTTGATTCATCATTATAGGTCACCTGATAGCCTGCATCTGCAGCAGCACGTGTGGTATAAACCACGAAGCAGACATCGAGCTGATTGTTGCCGGTAAAGGTGAACTGGAACTCGCCCTCGTATGGATCATTGGCAAAATCGAGCACAGCAAATGGTTCGGGTACACCCGTAAAGGTAGAGTCGATGAAAGGCTCTGGGCTGATGGGATATTCGAGAGACTTGATGATGTCATTATCCTTGGTGCCCCAAGGTACATCGGCTACATACTCAAATTCGCCACTGTGACCACCTTCTGGAGTCGTCTTGTCGCCACTGCCCCAAGCTGCGAGATACTCCCAGTTGCCCGCTGTGGACTGAGAATAGCCGATCATATCGATACGGAAGACCTGAACTCCCTCGGGAATCTTGATGATGCCGAGACTGTTGTTCTTGAAGTTGATACAATCACCGAAGCCATTGGTGCATGGAACATCAAAACGCCACTTGCGGTTCTCCATCTCCATCGTCCAGCCATTGGTGAACGCATAGAGGCTCTGGGTACTGGCAAGAGTGTCCATGGTGGAATAAGAGATGTAAACTACGCCGTCGGGCAAATTCTGTGGATTCACAGGCTGCTCCTGAGCATTAGAAAGACCTATTGCCATAGCGGCAACAGCACAAAAAGTAAAAATTCTCTTCATAATGATATTGATTTTAATGTGTTTATAATAGTGTTTTCATAAACTCAAGTTGAAAGACTAACCAGAAAAGATAGTCTTGAAAAATAAAACCCAACAAAAGAGACAGGTCTTTTGTTTGAATTCTATCTTTCCATTAATTATTCATGTGTATCTATTAATTATTCATGTGTTGTGAAGGATAATGCCATTATTGCTAAATGACAATTACGTAAATCGCCGCAAATATATAAATAAACTAAAAGAAATGCAAGATTTCCCTTGCGAATTTGAACAAATAGTCGGTAAATGCAATATTTTGCCATCTATATTTTACAAATGCTTCCGAAAAAGGCACTGTGAAATGACGAATAAACGATTTGCAATGCGAAGAGGAGGCGAGGGGGGAAGGAGCGGGACGGGCGGCAACAATGGGAGGGGAGCTGTAACAAGCAAATTTAAAACCGTCAAATTTTCGTAAAGTTAAATCGACAGTTTGTTATTCGTCTTTTTGCTTACTCTTCTTGTCAAAAATGGTCTTTCTGTTCTCCATTCTGTAGCTTGTTCCCTTGAGGTTAATGACTTCGCATCTGTAGAGCAGCCTGTCGAGAAGAGCTGTGGCTATGATCTCGTCATCCAGTGTCTTTGCCCACTCTGTCGGTGCCTTGTTTGTAGTGATGATGATAGAGGTGTTCTCGTGCATGATGTTGATGAGGTTGAAGAATCCGGTCGCATCCTCCTTGTTGATCGGGAAAAGCATTATATCGTCAATTGCCAGCAGATCAGCCTTGGCTATCCTGTTGTAGTTGCCCATTGCGGTAGGAGAAATGGATTTCATCTTGATAATGGTGATGAGTTCCTCCATTGTCATGAGGTATGCTCTCTTGCCTGCCTTCACCGCATCATACACCAGACCTGAGGCGATGAAGGTCTTTCCGATGCCGCTGGGCCCCATGAGGATGATGTTGTATGCCTGGTCAAGCCACGCAAGCTGCCTGAGTTCCTTCATCTCCTGCCTGTTGATTCCTGAGGAATAGCTGAAGTCATACTCGTCCAGGTCATGCCTGGGAGGGAGCTTGGCCAGCGCCATCCTTCTCTGCTGTTCCCTTTTCTGCCTCCCGTGCACCTCGTTCTGCAGCACCTGTGCAAGGAAGTCGATGTATGTCGGCTTCTCGATCTGGGCCTGGCAGATGGTCTCCTCCAGTCCCACCTTGACGTAATGCAGTTTGAGCACGGAGGCGCAGGTCTCTATGATTTGCTTGGCGTTGTTCATGGCAGGAAGTATTTGCTGAAGGACTCGAGCGAGGTCTTGTCGGGGTTTATATGCCGGTATTTTTCGGATATCCCGTCAGATGCGGGCATGGGGACGAGGGGTGCTGCGCCCAGCCTTATGCGGATGCTCTCTGATGCCTCCATCAGCATACCGGCATTATACGCCTTGCTGGTGAGGCATCTGACGATGGCCTCCTGCAGTATGTCCGGCCTGTATTCGCGCATGTGGCTGATGATGAAGCTGAGATTCCTGCTGTAGTAGCGTGGCTTGCTGTCGGCAATGCCGGACAGGAAGAGCCCCAGGGCATCCGTGTCGCCGATGTAGTTACGCACCTCCAGCTCCTTGTCTGTTATGCCTCCGCCCCGCTCCACCTTGTGGGACGGATCCTGCACCAGCGTCCCCTTGACCGTCGATACGGGATGGATTGCGATGGTCTTGCCCGTCTCCTTGCTGTAGATGTGGAGCCTGCCCTCCTCCTCGCATACCACTACTCGGGACATGGCATTCTTGTATGTGCCGCCGGGCACGGTATAGAAGCAGCAGTGGTAGCTGATGGTGTTGTCTCCGCGTACGCGATATTCCTTCATCTCTACCTGGGGGGCTACAGGGGTGCCGTAATAGGGCGTAAGGTGTCCCTTCTCCACGGCAAACACCTCGGCGGGTATTCTGAAGATGCCGTGATGCATGGTGCCGTTGGCGGTCCTTTCCAGCCATGACAGGGCCTCCTCGTTGAGCGTCTCCATGTCCTTGAATCTGCGTCCCTTCAGGAAGTTGATCTTGACGTATTTCACGGCATTCTCGACCTTCCCCTTGGACTGGGGGTCGGATTTGCGGCAGAAGACCGGCTGGAAGTGCATGGCGTCGACAAAGGCGGCAAAGGCCTTCGTCATCTCCAGGTCCCCCAGGTTCTCATTGTGCAGGAATACCTTGTCCTGGTCATAGATCAGCTTCTTCGGACGGCCGCCGAAGAAGGCGAACGCCTTCTCGTGGGCATAGATGGCGGTGGACGATGTGAAGGGGCGGGTGTCGAAATGGACAAACTTGTAGCGGGAGCGGCTCAGCACCATGACGAAGAAATAGACCTTGATGTGATGCCCGTCTTCGCGCTGCATCCAGTATTCGCCGAAATCGGCCTGCCCGAATTCCCCGTACGGGGTCTCTGGAAGCTTCTCCATCTGGCGGGTAGGATCATCGCCCTTCGGGATGCCATATTTGGAGCGGATATGGACCACATAGTTGAACACCGTCTTGCTGCAGATGCCCTTGAGCTCCTCGCCGTAGTGCTCCTTCAGATGGTCCTCTATCTGCTTGCTCGAATAGCTCGGGCAGGATCGGAGCTCTTCTACAATGAATGATTCATACCTGTCCAGCTTGTGCGGAAAGGTGCGATGATAGGTGTCACTGCTGAGGAAAACTGACTCCTCCATCTTCACATATTTGGACACAGTCTCTCGATGAATGCCTAAATTGCGAGAAATTTGGGAAAAAGTTTGTCCCTTTGAAAATAATTCTCTAACTTTGTACCACATAATTAGTTTGTTTAACGGACTTGTTGTGTAGGGAGTATTCATTGTTCTGTTAGTTTGGTTTCTACAAAAATAATGAATATCTCCCTTTTTCTATCTTGTCCTGATTATTTTTTTTGCAAATTCCCTGTTGTCGGTTTTACTTTACGAAAAACTGACGGTTTTACTTTACGAAAATTTGCCGGTGCAAAGTTACTTATTACACCTGGATCCGGATGGCATCCTCCCCTAAGCAGGGGGATTGAGGGGGTCCATTAACGGCCCATTATACGGTCATTAACGTTAAATCTTATAGATCCTCAATTCCCAAATTCGTGATAAAAATCCTCACGGCGCGACAGATTCGGAACCCTTTCATTCTCTCTGTCGCGTTATCCCGTGTGTGTCGCCACATCCCCATCAAAAACTCGAAGAAAAACTTGCAGGCGTGCAGAAAACCTCCTACCTTTGCACCGTGAAAATGATTCACAGACATCCTTTCGATGTCAAGCAAACAAAAATATTAACAATTAAAAAATATACAACTATGTACGCAATCGCATTCTTCACCACAGTGATCCTTTTCTCCGCATGTCTCTACATCGGCCACAAGTTCGTCTATGTAGCAACCCACTTCGACGAGAGCCCCGCTGAGTCTGACCTCCACATCAGCCACTCCACCCATATCGGCACCTATCGCCAGTCTGCCTGATGCCCCCATTCATCAGCATCCCGCCCGTATCTTGACATCCCCATGTCATGAAACAATCCCCGACAGCCTTTCGGTTTTCGGGGATTGTTTGTTGCTGTGCCCTTTCCTGAACTAACAACAATCATTCGTGTCGATTCACGATAATTCCGTGTACCTTCTCCATTAAAGGTCCAGGCTGTCCTCATTGAGCAGGAAATCGAACAACCCTATGGTGAGTATTCCCTCCTCATTCCGACGTGGCATAATATGATCTTTGACAGCCATTGCGACGACTGTCAATCAGCTGGCGAAGATATCTGTCTCTTTTGATTTCAATCATACACTTAAAATTTTTGCCAATATTGGCAATTTTTTACAATGCAAAGTTAATTGGTTTAATCTGTGAAACCAATATGTACTTTAAAAATCTGCCAATATTGGCAGATTTTTTAAATAGAATAACACCGATATGCAACTCATACTTGACAGTTTTCGTGCCGGATCATTCTCAAGATGGTGTAGTTTATCTCCCGCTCTATATGGCTGGAGAGCTATAGACAGAATATTAATGGTTAATTAACGGTCCATTATACGACCATTAACGTTAAAGTTATATGTGTGAAATGATATGGGCCCGTTTTATTTCCTCTTAAAATTTCCTCTAAGATTTCTTGCGTCAGCAATAAATAATTCTCAAATTCTCAAATTCGTGAAAAAAGGTAGTGGTCGGAACTGAGATATTAAAGCTGGTCTATTTAGGGGCCTAAATGTGCAAGGTCAACTTCCTCCGTAAAACAAGGATTAGGACCTGGTACATTTAGGGCTCTAAATATGCCACCCAAAATCGACGCATGTCCTTCAACGAATGTTAGCAGACATCATTCTGTGGAATCATGTCCCTCTACGAACGTTGGGGGACATGCTACTGTCGGATCATGTCTGTCTAAGAACGTTGGGGGACATGCTACTGTCGGATCATGTCTGTCTACGAACGTTGGGGGACATGCTGCTATCGGATCATGTCCTTCTACGAACGTTGGGGGACATACTGCTATCGAATCATGTCTGTCTACGAACGTTGGGGGACAAGCTACTATCGGATCATGTCCTTCTACGAACGCTGGGGGACATACTGCTATCGGATCATGTACTTCTGCGAACGTTGAGGGACATGCTACCATCGAATCATGTCCTTCTACGAACGTTGGGGGACATGCTGCTATCGAATCATGT
>JAEEGJ010025989.1_pt1 | contig 11921 bp, 3 predicted proteins | sample 8958761 | NCBI WGS metagenome assembly JAEEGJ01 (sample SAMN16246546, study PRJNA631951) | gut metagenome | biome: gut microbiome; feature: rumen; material: RS-attached | host: Bos | place: Iran: Karaj | collected 2018-10 | reverse complement strand
TCCCGTGCCGATCTCCAGCACCTTGTCGCCCTTTGAAACACCCAGCAGTTGCGACTGCAAGGCCACAGTATAGGGGTGCGAGATAGTCTGCCCGTTCAGCAGTTTGAGGGCCACATTCTGGTAGGCTTTCGGCCATAGGAACGACTCCACAAACCGATGGCGCTCCACCTTGTCAAAAGCCTGCAGCACCTGCTCGTCGGAGATGCCCTTTTCGCGCAGCTCCTCAATCAGCCGTTCTTTCGCTCCCAGTAAAAGATAATTGTCGGTCATCGTCTTTGAGTTAGAGGATGCAAAGGTACGAAAAAACTGCCTGTCTTTTTCTATATTCGGTCAAAAAAAAAGGAGACACCACATAGTGGCGTCCCCTTATCTTGGATTTCATATTTTCCTTTATTCCGGCAGGATGTATATCCGCTTCACGCACCGGATGCTGTATCCCAGTCCCTTGAGAGACTCCTGGTACAGGCCCGTGTCGCAATAGTGGTTCAGCTCGAAGTTGCTGCCTGTCGAGGAGCTGAGCCTGTAGTCGGACGCCCAGAAGTGTGTCTCGCCCATCAGGTTGTAATACCTGTCCGTGCCGCCCTCGTAGTAGCCGGCTCCGTAGGCGTTGAACAGGTTGGGGGCTATACCCTGCCTGCCCGGAAGCCACACCTGGGTGGAGGGGCTCTTCACCAGGCCCGCCTGGTTGCCGGAGGCGGCAAACATGTCCCTGTAGTCCTCCACCGTGGGCAATGCCCAACCCGCCGGACAGATGCCCTGAACGTATGTGCCATAAGGCCACAAAGAGTCCGCCGGAACCGCACTGTCGTCCCCCTCAGGAACACGCGCCGAAGAGTACCAGCTGTACAGCTTCCCGTATATGTCCTCCAGGGAGTCGCTGTCCGAATATCGCGTGTACTCCGCTATCGGGGTCCCGTCGCTGTAGTGCTCGCTCTTCAGGTTGATCAGCGTCCAGCAGTCGCAGCCGATATACGCGGCCGGATACACGTTGCCGTCATAGTCCTTGGCGGAATCGCACGGCATCCGCTGTACCGTTATGGTCTGGACGCACTGCTGCACCACGTTATCGCACTCGTCCAACAGGCTCCACGTGATATAGTGCGTGCCCACGCCAAGCGGATTATGCAGCGACAGGTCGTTCACGATCGTCGTGTTGGGGACTGGCGGGTCCATGGTGGCCATCTCCGTCAGGGTCACCACCGTGTCGCACCGGCCGTACCACAACGTGTACTGCAGGTCCGCGGGACACTCCAGCGGCGTGGTCACCACCAGAGGTGCCTTGATTGTCAGCAACAGGTAGGATATCGTGTCCACGGACGTTCCGTTGATGATCTTTGTACCCGGGAACTCGTAGTAGCCGTAGCTGTCCGTCGAGGACGGCAGCGGGTTGCCGCGCCAGGTGTAGGAGGGCAGCTCGTAGTCGCAGATCGTGTCCTTGTGCAGCTTCTCGACGATGAGCACGCGCGTGGTGATGCTGTCGCAGCCGTTGCTGCCGGTCACCGTGTCAATGATGGTGTACGTGCCGGCGCTGTCAACGGTAAAGATCCTGTTGGAGAACACCGTGGTGTAATTGGTGCCGGCATACAAGGTGTCCTTATAGACCGTGTCACGCTCCACGATATGGTAGTCCACATGCAGGTTCACGATGCTGTCGCAACCGTTCACCGTCTTCATCTTCAGCTGGAAGTTCCCATTGGCCGCGTCGCTGGCGTCTATCACCACCGTCTCGGAGGAGGAGGTCACTGTCACGCCGGAGGCGGTCGTCGTGATGGTCACGTGCTCGTTCCCGCTGTAGGTCTGCGTATGGGTCTCCTCGTAGAGGCAGATGTCGATTGCATCGCTACTCGTGTATTCGGGGTTCACCGTCAGTAACAGGTAGGATACCGTATCCACGGACGTGCCGTTGATGGTCTTCGTGCCCGGGAACTCGTAGTAGCCGTTGGCATTGGTGTCTGCCGGCAGGTCCACGCCCTGCCACTGGTAGGTGGTCAGTTCACTCTCGCAGATGGTATCCTTGTGCAGTTCCTCGATGATGAGCACGATCGTGGTGATGCTGTCGCAGCCGTTGCTGCCCGTCACCGTGTCCAGGTAGGTCATCACACCGGATCCGGTGACGTGGAAGTCGTGGTTGGAGAACGTGTGGTCGAACGGGGTCCCGGCATAGACCGTGTCGCCATAGACCGTGTCGCGCTCCACGACGTGGTAGTCCACGTGCAGGTTCACGATGCTGTCGCAGCCATTCACCGTCTTCATCTTCAGGAGGAAGTTGCCGTTGGCCGCGTCGGTAGCGTCTATCACCACCGACTCGGAGGAAGAGGTCACCGTCACACCCGTGGCCGTCGTCGTGATGGTCACAAACTCGTTCTTGCTGTAGGTCTGCGTGTGCGTCTCCTCGTAGAGGCAGATGTCGATCGCATCGCTTTCCGTGTATTCGGGGTTCACCGTCAGCAGCAGGTAGGATACCGTGTCAACGGTTATGCCATTGACGGTTTTCGTGCCCGGAAACTCGTAGTAGCCGTGGCTGTCCGTCGCGGACGGCAGCGGGTTGCTGCGCCAGGTGTAGGTAGAAAACTCGCTCTCACAGATCGTGTCCTTGTTCAGCGGATTTGCAATCAGCATGTATGTCGTGATGCTGTCGCAACCATTGCTGCCAGAAACGGTGTCGATGAAGGTGTTTACTCCAGACTCTAAGATATGGAAAGTCTTGTCGGCAAATTCGACAGGATTGGAGCAGACATGGAATCGGATGTCACTTCTATAGGAGGTTCGGAGGCCTTCTGAAGCGGGCTTCCATTTGGTTGAGTTGTTATTATAGTACAAACATTTGGAACCAGAGGCACTTGTTTGATAAAAACGATAGGAATATCCGTCATAGTTGCCTGACTCATCGAGCATCATCACAATCAGATTGTCGCTATCGTTGTAATCAAACATGTTATTGAGGATAAAGGAGTTCCATCCTTGACTGCAGTTCAGGTCTCCGGAATAGACCAAGGTCATGTCGGACGGGTCAACCCAGTCCGTTGTGCTGGAGAAAGAGGATTTGTCCGTATGGCCCAAGTAGATTTTCACATTGTTCTTCTTTGTCATAGCGGTTGTAGAATAATATCTGAATGAGATTTCACTGATAAGACCCGCGGGACCGATTTCCTCTGGGGTGAAAATCTGTTGGGAACAGGAATAGTTGTAGTAATTGCTGACAGGAATGTAATAGCTGGTACTACTCGTATTGCTGATAGTGGGGTCAGAACAGATTACAAAATCGTCTTCAAAGGGTATGTTGTTGTAAAGTGTGTCACGCTGAATAACAACACGGTCAAAATGTACGAAGATGACACTGTCACACCCCTTGCTGGTTTTCATTTTGAATGCAAAGTCGCCATTGGCAGCATCAATCGTGTCCACCTCCACTCCTGGCACGGAGTTGGTTATCGTCATGTAGGATTCGGTCATGGAGATGGTGATGTCTGCACCGTTTATTTCATACGTGGTCAGCGTAGGTTCCCCATAAAAGCATAGTCCTACAGTGTCAGTGCCACGGTAGGTCGGGTTAATGGTCAGCTTGAGATAAGAGATTGTGTCAATCTCAACACTATTGATGGTCTTCTTGCCGGGAAACTCGTAGTAGCCGTAAGCGTCTGTGGCCACACCTGAAATGCAGTGGTCTTTACCGTTATAGTTCCAACAATAGGGTCCAACATTATCCACCCAGGTATGCTCCGCCGTATAAGTGCTGTCGCAGATTTCTTCTTCGTGCGGCTTTTCCACGATGAGGTGGCGAACGATAATACTGTCACAGCCTGTGCTTCCGACAAGAGTGTCTATAAATGTGTAAATGCCGGATTCTTTTACAACAAATGTATTGCCTGCAAATGTTGTGGCGGTGTCTTGGGAACAGATGTTGAAACGGATATCATTTCGATAGTTGTAACGGGCTCCTGAATAGGTCATATTCCAAGGAACAGAACTTTGGAAGTAAATGCATGTATTACTGGGAGATTTTGACGTATAGAATTTATATGAAGAGCCGTCTGCGTTGCCGGACTCATCCAACACCATCACCATCAGGTTGTCCGTACCATTGTATTCAAACGAATTGGCAAGAGCAAACTCGTTCCAGCCGCTGACACAGTTCAAATCCCCCCAATAAACCAATGTCATAGCGAAAGGGGACATCCAATCGTTATCACTTGTGAACGAGGATCGGTTCGTGTGTGCCAAATAGATTTCGACATTGTTCTTGCTGCTCATTCCAGATGAATACGCATAGTTAAAGGCAATGGAGTTGATGGTTCCGGCCTTCCCGATTTCCGAGGGGGTATAGATTTGTTGTGAGCAGGAATAATCGTGGTATTCGCTCACGGGAATAAGGTATGAGGAGGTACTTTGCTGGCTGACCGTGCGGTCGGTACAAACTGTAGCTGTAGTGGAAATTGTGTCATACAGCAAATCCTTATAGAGGGTGTCACGCTTGACTTCGAAGATGTTCAGTGTCAGGTTAACCACCGAGTCGCAGCCGTGTACGGAGGTGCGGTGGAAAACGTAGGTGCCTTGCATAGGTGTCCCTTCCTCGAAAATGGTGTCGCGCCAGGTGTATGGTAGTTCGTTTGAACAGATATCCACCGACAAGTCCAAGGGAACAGCCAGATTCTTCACCCAAACAGAATCTATGGTCTTGCATCCGAGCGCATTAGTAGCCTGTACGTAATAGCGTTCCTGGTATGGTGGTGCCGAAACATTAGGGGTCACGGTGACGGCAGATTCGTGCAACAATGTGTCAGATTCACCCCGCCACCATACATAAGAGCAGGGGGAGTTGTCTGTGATACGGATGTCATCAATCAGCACTCGACTCTCGGCCTGAGCATTGCCTGGTGCCTTACTGGATAGGGTTTGGAGTCTGATCGTGGATGAGGCGGTAGCGGCAGGGAGGTTGACAACGAAAGGCTCATAGCCGTGATTATCCCTGTTGGCAGGAATAATCAACGTATCAACAGGGACATCGTCCACCAAAACCCGCAATTGAGCGTCGTATGCGTCATCAGGGTTGCTGGTGTTGTAATAGCCTTTGCACATCAACGTCAGCGTGTAATTGTAGGATAGATCCAAGGGCTTTGTGGTGATATACCCTGTATAATAGCTGCTGGTTCCCAGCATGATTGCAGTGGTACCTACCGGATAAATTTTATAGTTTGTGTTTGAAATGATGTCTGTCATATCAGCCATCTGTGCGGCGATGTTGGTGCTTGCACTTCCTGTTATTCTGTTAAAGCCTTCATGGATTGTCGGCCTGAAAATGTTTGTACAATTCATACTGGTAGCCGACAGTGTGACAGAAGCACCCTCACAGGCTCCCACATACGAATCCGTGATTATTTCAGGCAAGGGCATAGCGGTTAGATTCAGCTGATAGACACTGTCACAGGAACAGCCAATGGTGGACAGGGAGTCGTAGTATATGCCGGATTCATATAATTTTTTTCCTCGCCATGTATAAGGGGTGTCGGACATACAAAAATTATCGGTTTCTTCAAACAGGTAGGAGGGATTTACTCTCAGCATGAGCGTGATGATACTGTCGCAGCCGAACTGGGACTGCAAGGTCACACGCACGGGCTGGAAGTCGTGGGAGGATGTGATGTCCAAATTTCGGAAAATCGGGTTCACCGCTGAAGTGTATGGAAGCGGCGACGAACAGACGGTTTCGTACAGGGTGTCCTTGTCGTATGTCTCGTGGACGGTCACCGTACCCGTGAGGGGAAAGGTGTCCTTTTCAAATACCACTACGGCATCGAATGTTGTGGTCACCGTTGGACTCACTTCATAGCTTTTGGTCTTGATACCATTGGCCTGAAACGGTTCCACCCAGTAAGCCTCGGCTTCATCACCGAAGTCACGGACAGGGCGAATGTATTTTTTCGTTGCTCCACGATTTCTTTCGGCCATTTCTTTTAATTCGTCCAGTGTCATCGATGACCCTATATTCCACCATGTAAAAGAATGTTCCTTGCCAGTGACATCAAGGTTAAAGAAGTAATTTTTACCCAGGTAACTAGTCGACCAATAAGCCTCTTGTGGGGTTGATGTCGTAGGATTATCATAAAGAGAACAAACTTTAACATTAATAATGCTACCTCCGTATTGTTCAAAAGTGCTTTTCGTCAGAGGAGTAAGAGCATAGATCATTTCAAGTTGGGTGATGTCAGGAATATACCATCCGTTAAAAACCCCGTATTCTCTGTCCACAGCTTCTGCAGCGGGCGACTTTCCCGATTCCAACAAAAGTCGGGTGTTTTCTTTCCCAAACCCAGTCTTACGATCAGGATGTTGCGAATCATCATCTGGCCTAACTGCATGTGATGCAGGAATCGGGGAGGGTTCTGAAACACACAGAGCGTATTTTTGGTCCAAATCGTTTAAAGCCACAACCCAGCCTTTTTTTCCGTTTTCCGGGTTGACATAGCATACAACACCCTTTGTTCCATCTGGGAACACATACAAATCTCCCACATGATAAGTTTGTGCAGATACCCTTCCTGTTAGAGTGATTAAGGTCAGCACGGTCAATACAACACAACAGAGTGAAAATATTTTATTTCGTTTCATATCTTTACGTTATATTATCAAATAAATTGCTATATATGAATTAAAAAGCTATGATAGGTCGTGCATTATACGAATCCATGGAATAATTCTTATCCCGACAAAGAAAGACCAAACCATCTTGCGAGCTTAAAAGGAAGGCTTTAGTTGAGTTATATTCAGTGGAAGTCCACCCCCCACACAGGTTGCTAAAAATGTCAACAGTGTATCTTGCCCGTAGTTTTCCTAAAGTAGCATCTATCCAAGAGCGAACTTGCCTAAGCAAAACCCATTCACCAGCTGCAGCCAAGTACCATCCTTTGTGTTCAGTTCCAACGGTGCCTGTGATGTGATCATAATAATAACAGAAATAGGCTGCCGGTGCATTCTCCTGGAATCCGCCAGGCAAAACCTCGGCATGCTCTTTAATAGAGAGGGTATTCTCCATACCATTCATATCGAAGATAGGATGATTTGTAATATCCGTCTGATTTTGGCCATAAAACCTAGAGGTCCATTGACCATTGGATGTGGCCCATTTGATATATCTGTCAGAAAATTTCCTCAAGGAAACAGCTAAGCCATGGAAACCAGTAGAATCCACGTAAAACACCACACCCTTGGCCACCTTGTCACTGGCAAGAAAAGAATCCACCTTCATAAAGCTGCCGTCGTCGCACCAAACATCGCCGATAGCGATAGCAGGGGGAATCAGGTCGTCATGGAAACTGATATCTGGGGTGGTCACGCTTATACCAATTCGGGTGGTGTCACCTCGGCAGATTTCGTTGTAGGAAGTGTCCACCTGCAGCACAATAAAGTCGAGGATGTCAAGGCTGTCGCATCCGTCGGGTAGTCTGCTGCGCTTGGAATACCGGCCGGTTTCCGTGTAGGTTTTGCCATCAACAGGCCACACATATCCTCCGTTGTCATTCAGGATGAAATTGGTGATGACCACGGTGGTGTCGTGGTGTGCTGGCGGGTTCACAGTGAGAATGAAGGTCACGGTAGAGTCGCAGCCGTGGATATCCCTGTCGGGGACTGTAACCGTATAAGAGTAAATGCCTGCCTTTCGCAGGTTGTTATTCAATTGGGATAATTGGGGCACCACATTCGGCACAACGTGGTAAGGATCGTCGTATGTATTGACTTGGCTTTGGCACACTTCATCGCGCAATGTCACTACATTCTTCTTCCATACGTCTGCTATAGACATGCCAGGCTGATGTTCCACAATGGCACTCCAGCCAGCAGCGGTCTTCATACCGGGGATGAAGTAGAGGGTGAGGGCGTTCCCGCGGGAGGTCACCATTCCCGGATTCGGGCTGCCGGCTGTGAGGTTGTAAAGTATAGAGTCTGTATGCAGGACATTGCCACTGATGATCACCAAATGCGAGGTCTCCGAAAGGTCGAGCTCCTCGAAATGGATGGTCACGGGCTTGCCATCGCTGGTGGTGTAGGTGTGGTGATAGGTCTGCTCCACCGTGTAGTTGCCATCCGCACCACCGTCGTCATACAGGCGGAACACCTTGCCACAGGGAATGGTGGTACTACCGTCGGAAATCTCCACCACATTCGTCGGAATACCGTTGACGGTGGGACAGTAACCGTCCTTTTCCACTCGGAAGAAGACTTCGGCATGATGAGTCAGTGCCAACGTGTCGTAATACGAATAATCTGCGCCGGATGGCGTCAGGGTCTCCGTTTTCAGCAGATGAGTCAGCTCGTAATCGCTGTACCAGCTGATGGTGTAGGGCCTTTCCAAGGTGGAGCGGGCGAAAAAGCGGGCATCACTGCCAAAGCAGACCGTATCCTTGGATCCGATCAGCGTGCAGACATCCACAATGTTTGTCTTCATTTTTATGTAGATAGTGTCATGTTCGTCGGCCCGTGTATAGTCGCAGTTGCCGTCGTTGATGCTCAATGGATAGATTTTGGCATCCGTGAACGTGATGTAGTCGTCTGTGACCGCCGTGCCGGACGCGGTGGAGTAATTTCTGGTTTCCACACCAAGGGCGTTCTCAAAGGCGATGGTGAAGGTTATGGGGTCATTGGTGGGGCTCACGGGCGTGAAGCTGAGGTGTGCCTCCTCACCGGGGCAGAGCGTGTCGTTCTGCGACAGCGTTATCCAGGGAGCTTGGGACACGTGCAGATGCACACTGTCCACGAGGCTGTCCCGGCAACCGCTATTGCGGATAATCACCTTATACCAGCCGTCTTCGGAGCCACGGGGAATAAAGATGTAGGGTGCCGACACCGTGTCGATCAGCTGGTTGGCAGGATTGTACCACTCGTATTTCAGGATAGAGGCAATCTCTAAGGCGTGGACCTGAATGGTAGAACCCTCACAGGTGGTCATGACGGTGAGCCCGTCATCGAACCAGAGTTTCTGGAGGCTTGCCATGGTGCGGGGATAGAAGTTAACGTGGAAGTAGGCCCCACAGGCATCCTCAATCCGGCATGACATCTCGTGCCGGGAGTCCATCGCCTTGTTGGCAAAAATGGCAGGCTGGTCGTTGTCGCTTATGACGATGGTCTCTATGACGTTGCCTTGAATGTCTGCCTGGTCATAGAGTGTGTAGGTGTATGGCGGAGTGCCGTTGGATCCTTTGACGTATGCGGTACCTTCGGTGCTGTTGGAGTCGCACAGATAGGCGTAGGCGTATTCGAACTCCACAGTGGGTCCTCCATAGTAGATGGTATCGTAATGGGAGGGTACGCTACAGAGCTCTAACGAAGTGCTGGGGGCCATCTTCACCACAAACTCGCCGGGCATGGAGACACGGATGGGCTGACTCAGCGCGTGTTGCGTACCATCGTAGCCACCCACCGGTCCGTCGATAATCTGGAAGTAGGTGGGCAGAGGGTCCGTCTCCACGGGAAGCGGGAGGCCAGTCTCCACGGAAGTGTTGCGCCGCTCGCGGGCAAACCTGCCCTGCGAGTAGGTGAAGTATCTGTCGGTACACTGCTGCGTCTCGGTAAACTGGGGTTCCTCAACGATTTTGGTGCTATACACATCGGGGAAGCTTATATTCTGCCGAAGGTTGTAGGTATCGCAGGGGGTCATCACTTTGAACCAGTAGGGGCCTGACGGCATACCATAATCGCTTATGGACATGGAGAGGCCATTGTAACCACCTGATATAGTGGCAAAGTTCTCGAAGTTTTCGCGGGTTATCCTCCAGTTGTGAGAAGCCGAACTATAGACGGCTGTGAAGTTGTATCGGTTACCGTAAGGGCTCTTCTCCAAAACAATAGTGGTGCCGTCGGGGTCCACGTCGGAGTGGGAATGCTCGCTCACGCCCACCGTACCTTTGACGTTGCAGCAGTGGTCTCCTTCCGTGTGGTACATCTCCCAGCTCGGGACCTGCATAACATGGTCGTACCAGTAGGGCAGGTAGTCGAAGCGGGTATAGACCTCACACCCGTGGGCATCCACCAACGTCCTACGGATGGGCAGCCTCAGTGGGTTAGAATAGGTGTGGTCCCGGAACGAACCGTATTTGGCCTCCACATCCGTATCGTAAAGCCTTGAGGGGGAACTGATATCGGGAACGGTGTCCTTCTTGATGGTGTCGTTGCGTTCTGTGTCATAGTATATCCAGGTCAGCGGGTGGGTGTAGTGGTGGCGGTAGTAAGCATCGTCCTCATATCTGTTGCCATAGGTGGGGTTGTAGTATTTATACTTAATTTCATAGTACCTGCGGTGCCCCCAGTAGAGGTCTTCACAGGTGTGTGACACGTCATCGGTACTGTCGATGATGTCCGTGGAGTCCCTGAGAAAATAGGCCCCATTGGGTTTGTAGAGGTGGAAGGTACGGGATACGATAGTGTCCCCACACAAGCTGCGTTTATACTCTAATTTGATGTTCTTGGACCAGATGTCGCAGTATTTGTTCGCAAATGCCACCGTATCTGTAAGCAGGACGCTGAAGCCGCTCGACACCAGCGGGAAGGGTTTCCAGTCGCTGGAGGGGGCCCCGTCGTATGTGAATCTGTATTGCGCAATCAGAGGCAGGAAGGCGGAGTAATAGGAGTAGTCTCGGTCCAGCGTCGCGCTGATCTTCACCACATTGCTGTCCTGCATGTTGCCGGAGGAGGCATAGACACCCACATGGTCGAGCAGCGGGAAATCGACCACCTCCACCACTTGTCTGGTGCGCGGGAGGCCGTAGTTGCAGCCGTCAACCACGTAGAAGTCCCAGTCGCCGGCGGGCAGCGAGTCGAAGGTGTAGTAGTCCTTGTAGTCGTAACGTGTCTCATCCGAACCTGAATATTGCGGCTCCGTGATGGTGTCTGCCCGCAAGGTTTCCGTAGTGCCGTGCCGCACAACGGTGACATAATAGGGGAGCCTGCCGTTCTCTATCTTGAGCTGTATGCGGCCCGTGTTCTTACACTCCAAGGTGGGGTGATTCCCAAATCCGTCCATCGTGTTGGCAGTCACGTAGAGTGACGAGGCCGAGGGCTTCGTGTAGGTTGTGGGGATGGTGAGCACCGTGTGGGTGTCCACCTTCACATACGATCCGCCGCTGCCGCAAATGCCCTCCACACCGATGGTGTATGTGCCGTAGTCGATGGTCAGCGTGTCCCAACCGCTGGCAGGAATCATATTTCCCGCCGTATTCACCAGGCCCAGGCCCGTGCGGTGCTTGACCGTGTCGCCCTGTTCAATGTAGTAGGCGCGGACCTCGGCGAAGTTGAGCCCGCTGGCATTGGTGATGACGTCCCCGTTGGCATCCACCAGCGCATACGCCACCTTGCCGTTGTTGTAGCATGTGGCCGGGATAACCGTCATTTTCACTCGAAAGGGGGCACAATCCTGCGCAAACACCATGTTCAGCATAATCAGAATGGCCCCGAAAAGCATAGAAATCTTTTTCATATTTTTAGGGTATCTTTGTTTTTACTACTATTCCAACACACTTCCAAATTACGTGAGGAAAAACTTATAAAAATTAAAAAACAAACAACAAAAATAACAAAAATACCCCTCCTTTCTTTGTTATCAACACTTTGTTATCAACAGAAAAATGTTGATAATTTTTTATTCATTGATTTACAGAGTAATAAGTACTCCATTCGCGGTGTTTCAGGCTGTTGGGTTCAGGCCGGGCGGGTTGCTGGCGGGCGAATTGGTCGGAAATATTGGAAAAATTCGGTCAAAAAAAGGAGACACCACATAGTGGCGTCTCCTTATCTTGGATTTCATATGCCTTTACAGGCATATCACACCGTATCGTATAGGCCTACCGGACAACCACTTTCTTTGTGGTTTTGCCGGTGCTGGTCGTGACGGTCACCATGTAGGTGCCGGCAGGGAGACTGCTGGCGTCAAGGAC
>JAEEGJ010025987.1_pt1 | contig 11922 bp, 8 predicted proteins | sample 8958761 | NCBI WGS metagenome assembly JAEEGJ01 (sample SAMN16246546, study PRJNA631951) | gut metagenome | biome: gut microbiome; feature: rumen; material: RS-attached | host: Bos | place: Iran: Karaj | collected 2018-10 | reverse complement strand
ATCATCAACAAGATACGCGAGGGCAAGGGCGACTTCGGCTACAACGCCCGCACCGACGAGTACGTGAACATGTACGAGGCCGGTGTCATCGACCCTACCAAGGTGTCCCGCGTGGCCCTGGAGAACGCTGCCAGCGTAGCCGGCATGTTCCTCACCACCGAATGCGGCATTGTGGACATCCCGGAGCCCGCTCCGGCCGCTCCCGCCATGCCCGCCGGTGGCATGATGTAATCTGAACCGCGCCGCGTTGACAACCAGAGTCCCGTAGAATGGCGATTCTGTGTCAACGCGGCCGGCTTTTTGCCAATTTAGGCCGATTTACCTGCCGCGTTGACATCAAATCGCCGTTCTGTGCGTTTTACGTGTCAACGCGGCAATCATTTATTTTTTTGTTACCTTTGCAAGTATATGGAAACGATTTGTAATAAGTATTTTGAAGGCGAAAGGCCATTATATTGTAAAAAGGACGGTCTCCGTCTTGAGAACATAGTCATCGGCCCCGGTGAATCCTCCCTCAAGGAAGGGAAGGACATCGAGGCCGTAAATTGTGAATTCAAGGGTAAGTATCCGTTCTGGGAATGCGACGGATTCACCATCAAAAACTGCATCTTCCGCGAGGGCGCCCGCGCCGCGCTGTGGTACACGCGGGACTGCAAGATGTACGACACCCTCATCGAGGCGCCCAAGATGTTCCGCCGCATTACCGGCACCTACCTGGAGAACGTGAAGTTCACCGACGCACAGGAGACGTTCTGGGACTGTGACAAAGTTGTCATGAAAAACGTGGAGGCAGTGAACGCCAACTACATCTTCATGCACACGGACAACATCGAGGTGGATAACTTCAAGCTGCAGGGCAACTACTCCTTCCAGTACTCCAAGAACGTAGTCATCCGCAATTCGGACCTCGACACCAAGGACGCCTTCTGGGAGAGCGAGAATGTAACTGTATACGACTCCCGCATTGACGGCGAATTCCTGGGCTGGTACGCAAAGAACCTCAAGCTGGTTCGCTGCCACATTGGCGGAAGCCAGCCCCTCTGCTACTGCGAGAACCTCATCCTGGAAGACTGCACTTTCGAGCCCGACGCAGACCTCGCCTTCGAGTACAGCAGCGTCCAGGCCACGGTGAAGGGCCACGTAGTAAGCGTGAAGAACCCCCGCAGCGGCCGCATCCACGCCGACAGCATCGGCGAAATCATCCTTGACGAGAATATCAAAGCACCCGGAAACTGCATTATCGACTAAAATGTACAACTTTGACTCCTGCCCCGACCGCCGGAATTCCGAGAGCGTAAAATGGGATCTCTACCCCGGCACGCTGCCCATGTGGGTGGCCGACATGGACTTCGAAGTGGCCCCCGAAATCCGGGAGGCCCTCCAGAAACGCCTGGACCACGGTGTATTTGGCTACGAACTGGTACCGGACTCCTACTTTGACGTGATGAGCCGGTGGTTCCGCGAGCGGCACGGCTGGGAAGGAATCGGCCGCAATACCATCGTCCCCACCACCGGTGTCATCGCAGCTTACAGCGCCGCCATCAAGGCCATGACCGTGCCCGGAGACAAAGTGCTGGTGCAGACGCCCTGCTACAATGCCTTTTTCCCGGCCATCCGCAACAACAAGTGCGAGCAGCTGGTGAACCCGCTCCGCTATGACGGTTCCCGCTACATTGTGGACTGGGACGACTTCGAGGCCAAGACCAAGGAAGCCAGGGTATTCCTCCTGTGCAACCCCCACAACCCGGCAGGCCGCGGCTGGACCCGCGAGGAACTGCTCCTGATGGGAGAAATCTGCCGGCGCAACAACGTCTTTGTAGTGGCCGATGAAATCCACTGCGAACTCACCTACCCCGGCCACGACTACACCCCCTGGGCCACCCTGCCCGCGCAGTATGTAGAGAACTCGGTGTCCTGCATCTCCCCCACCAAGGCATGGAACGTCGCCGGCATCCAGATTGCCAACATCTACGCAGCCAACCCGGACGTCCTGGCCAAGATGGACCGCGCCATCAACGACAACGAATGCTGTGACGTGAACGTATTCGGCGTTGCCGCCCTCCAGGCCGCCTACGGAAAAGGCGGCGCCTGGCTGGACGAACTGCGCACCTACCTGTGGCACAACGCCCGCGCTGTGAGCTGCTACCTGGAAGACGAACTGCCCCAGGTAAACGTACTGCCGCTCGAAGGCACCTACCTCATGTGGCTGGACTGCCGCACGGCACGGCGCAGCGGAGAATCCATGGAAGGGTTCAGCGAGCGCTTCGCAACGCACCTTCGGGAGAAACACGGCCTGGTCCTTTCTACCGGCACCATCTACGGCGCTGCCGGCGAAGGATTCGAACGCCTCAACATAGCATGTCCCCGCACACGGCTCCTGGACGGACTGGAACGCTTCCGTGAAGGCTTCCTCTCCTACCGTGACACGCAATAAGTTCATTGTCAACATTTTACAAGATTTCTCCTCCATCGAAACGAGGGGGAGAAATTTCCTAAAAACCACATAACCAAATGTTTACAAATCACGCTCGGATTTTCGTGCTGGCCGCAGCAATGCTCGTGGCCGCCTGCGGACCCAAGAAGACGGCACAGGAACCGTCGGCACAGGATTTTGCTCCCTACATCAAGGCGTACACCGGTGGCATCATTACCGCCGATACCCCGCTGAGGATAGACCTTGCGGAGAATGCCACCGCTACTCCCACGGAAGGGCTCTTCACCATCAAACCCGTCGTCAAGGGCGAGGTCAGGTGGGACGGCAGCCAGTCCGTGAGTTTCATTCCGGCCGATGGTGCCCTCAGGGAAGGCCTGGTGTACCAGGTGAAGTTTGCGCTGGGAAAGCTCATTCCGGGCGCACCCGAGACCTTCAGCTACGGCATCACCGTCAAGGGAAAGGCCCCGGAGCCGGTCCAGGAAGAGGCCGAGCCCGACAACGGAGAGAGCTTCCGCGTGGTGCAGGCCACCCTGGCCGAGACGTGTATCGAGGTGGAGCTCAGTGAGGCCCCCGCCAATGCCAGGGACAAAGGCATGGTAGAGCTGGAAGGCGCTGCCCGGAGCTATGTCCAGGTGCAGGGAAGCCTTCTGCGCGTGCACTTTGAAAACCGGAAGGGAGACCTCACGCTCACCCTGGACAAGGGCCTGAAGGATGAAAACGGCAATACGCTCACCCAGGACTACGTGAAGGTGTTCCGGGAAAAGGAAGAGAAGCCCGCCGTCAAGTTCCCCTTCAAGGGAAACATCCTCCCCGACAAGCAGCAGCTCATCATCCCCTTCAATGCCGTGAACCTGAGCGCCGTGGAGGTGCGCGTGATCAAGATCTACGAGCAGAACATCCTCATGTTCCTGCAGGACAACAACCTGGACACCGGCAACAGCCTCCGCCGCAGCGGACGCCTCATCTACAAGGCCGACGTCCCCCTGGATGCCACCAAGGACCTGCACCAGTGGAACACCCACAGCCTGGACCTGAGCGGACTGTTTAAACAGGAGCCCGGCGCCATTTACCGCATCCGCCTGTGCTTCCGCATGGACCAGAGCCTCTACGGCGGCAAGGAAATCCTGCAAGCCATGAATAAGCCCAGCGGCAAGCCCAGCCCCGAGGAAGAAGCCGCCTGGGACTCCCCCGAACCCTACTACTGGGACAACTTCTACGACTGGAGCAAGTACAACTGGAAGGAAGCCGACAATCCCGAAAAACCGTCCTACTACATGGACGGAGACCGCTTCCCGGCCTGCCAGCTCATCTCCAGCGACCTGGGCCTCATGGCGGAATATGCCGGAGGCAAGGAGCTGTGGGTAGCCGCCACCGACCTCATTACGGCCGCTCCCGTACACGGAGCCAGCGTGGAAGTCTATGACTACCAGCTCCAGAGCATCGGGAAGGGTAAGACCAACGAGAGCGGCCTCGCCACCATCGCGATCAGCCGTACTCCCTTTGCCGTTGTGGCCAAAGCCGGCGGCAGCTCCGCCTACCTCAAGGTTACGGAAGGCAGCCAGCGCTCCATGAGCCGCTTTGACGTGGGAGGCGAAGTGCTCAAGGAGGGCATCAAGGCCTTCATCTACGGAGAACGCGGCGTATGGCGCCCCGGCGACACCCTGCACGTAACCGCCATCGTGGCCGACAAGGGCAGGACCCTCCCCGAGGCACACCCCGCTACCCTGGAAGTGTACACGCCCGCCGGACAGTTCTACGGCAAATTCACCCGCAAGGGCACCGACGGCTTCTTCAGCTTTGACGTTCCCACGAAGGCCGATGACCCCACCGGCTACTGGAACGCCTACCTCAAAGTGGGCGGCAGCAGCTTCCACAAAGTGCTGCACATTGAGACCGTAAAGCCCAACCGCCTCAAGGTGAACACCTCCTTCCCCTCCGTACTGGAAGCCGGAAAGACCATCCAGGTGCCCGTAAGCGCAGCCTGGCTCAGCGGCGGCGTGGCCGGCAACCTGCCGGTAAGGGCTAAAGCCACCCTGAAGAAAGTGAGCGGTTCCCCGTTCAAGGGATTTGAGAAATATATCTTTACCCAGCCCTCCTCCAGCTTCAGCAGCGACGAGCAGGTGCTGTTTGAAGGCCGGCTGGATGCCGGCGGAGCACTCCAGGCCCAGGTAAAACTGCCTGCCGCCCAGAACGCCCCGGGCATGCTGCAGGCCTTTGTCACCACCAGCGTGGAAGAGCCCGGCGGAGACGAGAGTTTCACCACCGAGACCCTTCCCTTCTCTCCGTACAGCGCCTACGTGGGCATCCGCATCCCCGACGGCGAATTCCTGGAGACAGACCAGAAGCACTCCTTCCAGCTGGCCGTGGTAAACCCCGAGGGCCAGCGCGTGAAAGGGCACAAAGTGGAATATGCCGTGTACAAGGCCGGCTGGAACTGGTGGTGGGATAACGCCGGCGGTACCCTGGACGCCTACGTGAACGGCAGTTCCGTAACCAAGGTCAAGGGCGGAACCGCAACCGTGGGAGCCGAGGGCGCTTCCTTCAGCTTCCAGGTGAACTATCCCGAATGGGGCCGCTATGTGGTTCTGGCAAGGGACACGCAGAGCGGACACGTAAGCGGTGCCCAGTTTACGGTGGACTGGCCCGAGTACAGCGGCCGTGCGGGCCGAAGAGACCCCGAGGCCCTTACCATGATTACCCTCTCCACCGACAAGCCTTCCTATACGGCGGGCGAGAAAGCCACCGTTTACATTCCGGCGGCACCGGGCGGAAGAGCCCTCGTGGAGCTTACAAACGCCGGCGGAGTGCTTTCCCGCGAGTGGGTGAGCACCTCCGACAAGGACACCCCCTGGACCTTCACCGTATCGCCCGACATGGCGCCCAACATCTATGTGCAGGTAACGCTGCTGCAACCCTATGGTGCATCGGCCAACGACCTTCCCCTGCGCCTGTACGGCGTACAGCGCGTGAAGGTGGAAAACGCCGCCTCGCACCTGGAGCCCGTCGTCCAGATGCCGGACGTCCTTCATCCGGAGGAGCCCTTCCTGATAAAAGTTTCCGAGAAAAACGGCAAGCCCATGACCTACACGCTGGCCCTCGTGGACGAAGGCCTTCTGGACCTTACCGCCTTCAAAACCCCCGATCCCTGGAGCCGGATGTACAGGAGCGAGGCCCTCACCGTAAACACCTGGGACCTCTATGACCAGGTGATCGGTGCATTCAGCGGACGCTTCTCGCCGCTGGCGGCCATCGGCGGTGACGAAGACGCCGTGCGCAGCGCCCGCAAGGACAACCGCTTTAACCCGGTGGTCCTCTACAAGGCGCCCAAGACCCTGGAGAAGGGCACCGACATCCTCAAGCTGCAGCTTCCCATGTATGTGGGCAGCGTCCGTCTCATGCTCATCGCCGGACACGACGGGGCCTACGGAAAACTGGAAAAGACCGTTCCCGTCCAGAATCCCCTGATGGTCGTGACCACCCTGCCCCGCGTGATGGGAACCGACGAATCCACCACCGCCGCGGTGAACGTGTTCGCCATGGAAGACGGCCTCAAGGAGGCCACCATCACCGTCAAGGCCGATGGCCCCCTCACAGGCGGCGGCACCCAGAAAGTGAGCTTCTCCTCCAAGGGAGACCGCCTCATCAAGTTCCCGCTCAAGGCTAGCAATGCCGAGGGCATCTCCCACATCACCGTCACGGCATCGGGCGGCGGCCACAAGGCCACGGAAACCGTAGCCCTGGAGGTACGTAACCCGAACCCCGTAAGGACGAACGTGGAACGCATGGTGCTGGAGCCGGGCGCATCGGCCAGCGTAAACGGCAATACGCTGCAGTTGGCCACCCTGCCGGCACTGGATGTTCGCGGCATGTTCCTCTTCATCAAGAACTACCCGTACAGCTGCGCCGAGCAGCTGAGCGCACGGGGACTCACCCTTCTGCATCTGATGCCATTCCTTCCGGAAGCCGATGCCAAGGAGGCCCGGGCACTCATTCCCGGCCTCATCAAGATGCTGTATTCCCGCCAGCAGGCCGATGGCGGCTTCGCTTACTGGGAAGGCGGGCAGTCGGCCTCGTGGGTATCTTCCATGGCCGGACAGTTCCTTTCCGAGGCCTCCCGGGCCGGATTCGAGGTGAATGCGGGTGTCCTGAAAAGATGGAAGAGTTTCCAGGAAAAACTGAGCCAGGCCTATCGCGCGGCCGGAAAGGCAGCCTTCTCAGACCTGGACGAGGCATACCGCCTGTACACCCTGGCCGTAGCCGGAGCTGCCAACCTGTCCGGCATGAACCGCCTGCGTTCCGCGGAGGATTTGAGTGACCAGGCCCGGTGGGCACTGGCATCGGCCTATGCCCTGAGCGGAAAGGCTTCCCTCTCCGACGCCCTCCTGGACGGCACCCAGCGTACCTTCCCCGAATACGAGTTCAACGAACTCACCTTTGGCACCACCTTCCGCGACCGCATGCTGGCCGTGGATGCCCTGGCCCTCTGCGGACGGGTGGCCGATGCCTTCGCCCTCATGCAGGACATGCCAGACCGCGTGCTGTCTACCCAGGAAAGCACCTTCGCCGCCATTGCCTACCACCATCTGAGCGAAAAGGCGCAGAGCGGCGCCCTCCATGCCCGGGTGGGAGAGGAGGATGCGGCCAGCGCCGGATCTGTCCTCACGCGTGCGCTGAGCGGTCCCACGACGGTGAAGAACCTCTCCGACGGAAAACTCTACGCCACCATTCTTACCGAGACCCGCGAACCGGCCGCCAAGGCAGTTTCCCACGGGCTGGAAGTGAATGTGAAATATGCAGGAGAAAACGGCGCGGCTATTAATCCCGCCACGCTCTCCCAGGGAACCCGCCTGAGCGCCATCATCACCGTGAAGGGCCATGCCAACCGGTCCCTCAGTAACCTGGCCCTTTCCATGGGCATTCCTTCCGGCTGGGAGATTGTGAACGAACGCCTCACCGGAGGGGCATCGGCCGAGGACGGTTACGACTACAAGGACATCCGGGACGACCGCGTGGACTGGTTCTTTGCCCTGCCGGCCGGCCGCAGCAAGACCTTCCGCGTGCAGCTGAGGGCTGCCTACGAAGGTACCTACACGCTGCCTTCCGTGCACTGTGAAGCCATGTACGACGCCACGGTGAATGCCAGCAGCGCCAGCGGAAAGGCCGTAGTAACCGAGTAACGTTGACAAAAAAGAAGTGGATATGGCTTTTGGCAGCCGCCCTCCTCACAGGGTGGCTGCTTTGCCTGCCACGGGATCTGTTCAAAGGGGTTAGCTACTCCACCGTTGTCGAGAGCGTCGAGGGCGAGCTCCTCGGAGCCCGCATCGCAGACGACGGCCAGTGGCGTTTTCCGCCGTGCGACACCGTTCCGGAGCGTTTTGCGGCGGCCATCATCCAGTTTGAGGACCGGCATTTCCGGTGGCATCCGGGCGTGGACCCGGGCGCACTGGTGAGAGCCGCCGTGGACAATGCCCGGAGCGGCCATGTGGTGAGCGGCGGCAGTACCCTCACCATGCAGGTGATTCGCCTGTCCCGTGGCAAGGAACGAAACCTGTGGCAAAAAATCATCGAGGCCGTACAGGCCACTCGCCTGGAATTCCGGTATTCCAAGAAGCATATCCTGGCGCTCTATGCCTCGCACGCCCCCTTCGGCGGGAATGTGGTGGGGCTGGAGGCGGCGGCGTGGCGGTACTTCGGCCGGCCGGCGGCAGAGCTTTCGTGGGCCGAGGCCGCCACGCTGGCCGTCCTTCCCAACGCTCCCTCTTCCATCCACCCCGGCAAGAACCGGGAGGAACTGCTGCAAAAACGCAACCGCCTCCTCCGGCGCCTTTTGGAGCACGGAGACATGACAACGGACGACTACGAAGCCGCCCTGGAGGAGCCGCTTCCCGGTGCGCCCCTGCCGCTTCCGGCCTGGGCGTCCCACTACGTAGAAGGCTGCCCCAGGGGCGTTCGGACGGTGAGTACGCTGCAATTCCCGCTACAGAAAGCCGTGGAGGCAGTGGTTAACCGGCGCTCCGACGAGCTCGCGCGCGAAGGCATTGCCGACATGGCCGCCGTGGTCATGGATAACCACACCGGGAACGTGGTGGCCTATGTGGGGAACGCTTCTCCGGAGCGGGAACGGGCAGGTGTTGCGGTGGACATTGCACTGGCGCCCCGTTCTACGGGAAGCATCCTGAAGCCGTTCCTGTATGCGGCCGCACTGGAAGACGGCACCATCCTGCCCAAGACCCTTCTTCCCGACATCCCTGTAAACCTGGGCGGTTTTGCGCCCCAGAATTTTGACCGGCAGTACTACGGCGCCGTAGCGGCCGACGAAGCCCTGGCCCGCTCGCTCAACGTGCCGGCCGTATTCCTTCTCAGGCAGTACGGCGTGCCCAGGTTCCATGCCCTCCTGAAGGAAGCGGGACTCACCACCCTCACCGAAGCGCCCGAGCACTATGGCCTGTCGCTCATCCTGGGTGGGGCCGAAGGCCGGCTGAAGGAGATTACGGCCGCCTATGCCGATATGGCCAGGACTTCCGGGTTATCCGTGTGGTATACGCTGGAGGCTCTCAAGGAGGTGAACCGCCCCGACGAACTGGACTGGCGGCTCATCCGCTCCGTGCGCAAAGCGGCCTGGAAGACCGGAACCAGCTATGGTTTCCGCGACGCCTGGGCCGTGGGCATGACGCCGGCCTACACCATTGGCGTATGGGCGGGGAATGCCGATGGCCATGGCGTTCCCGGCCTCACGGGGGCCCACACCGCCGGGCCCGTGCTGTTTGACATCCTGAACCTCCTGCCGGCCGATGACCGGTGGTTCCAAGAGCCTCTGACGGAGACGGCCGAAGTGTCCGGCCCGGCCTTAAAAAAGGCCGATGGCCGGGCCGGGCACCATCGGCCGTCTCCCGGTGCATGGGTAGCGGTGTGCGAGGACTCCGGCATGCTGGCGGGGCCTGACTGCCCGGGGAAGGAGATGCTCATTCCGGCAGCGGGGCTGGACAGCGAGCCGTGTCCGTATCATGGGACGGGTGAGTTTGTGCTGCCGCCGGCCATGGAATGGTATTACAGGCCGCATCATCCGGAGTATACGGGCGCTACGCGAAGGCGGGCCGGGACGGCCATTCAGTTTATCTATCCGCAGACAGGCGCTCTACTGTCCATTCCCCGGCAGCTAAGCGGCGAAAAGGAGGGCATTGTGTTCCGGGCAGCGCATCACCGCAGCGACGCCACGCTCTGGTGGCACCTGGACAACACGTATGTGGGCGAAACCCGCCTGCGGCACGAACTGCTCCTCTCCCCCGCTCCGGGACAGCACACCCTCACCGTGGTGGACGATGAGGGCGGTACGGCGGCGGTGCGGTTTACGATTGCCGATTAGGCGCGACAGTTGTTCACAAATTCTTCCGGCGTCATCACTTTCATGGGTCTGGGGACTTCACGGGAGAGCAATTCTTTGTCGGCCGTTACTATGATGTCGCAACATTGACTGTATGCAAAAGAGATTTGTGCGCTGTCCTCGATATCGGGACAAGCATCTCTCAGCCCCGTTTTCACATCAAACGAATCCACATAACCTACGTTGACGTGATCCATCAAAAACAAAATAGCATCCCGAAAAGAATCCGGGTTAAAACAGGGCGTCTTTCCACATATACACGTAGCATCCAGAATGCTTTGCGTAGAAATGGAAGCTTCTACATAATGCGAGTATATGAGATTGAAAACATCACGGGCAACCGCATGTTTGGGTCTCTCGGGGAGTATGAAATCCACCAGAATATTGGTGTCTATAAAAGCCTTAGGTACGAGTGATATATTTTTCATATAGTGCGTCTGCTAAAAGCCTTTTATCCATCTCAGGATACTCACTGGCATCAAGCCCCTCATACTCCTTGGGAAGTTTAGTCCCCTTTAGCGCAAAGCGTTCCAGTTCTTTTGACTTTTCGAAGAACTCTGGCGGAAGTTTGGGGAAGACGATTCCTCTGCCATACTTTTCCCGTAACGCATCCTCCACGAGGGCGTTCACAGACGTGTGTGCTTTTTTCGCATTCCATTTCAAGTTTTCCAGAATGGAATTCTCAATCCGGAAGGCTGTTTGAGTTTTTGTAGCTGTTTCCATTTGCAAGAGTGTATAACACTTTTTGCAAATGTATAACTTATTTTTGAAAGGACCAAAAAAATGGCATAAGTACCCAATGCCAACCTCGGGCAGGGCTATTTTTCAAAACGCCCCACCCCGGCAAGGCCTCTTTCCTAATTATAGTGTTGTGGCGGTACTGTCGCCGCGGTGCAGCGTGGCGCTTAAACAGATGAATACCAAACGATTAGAGTAACTGACGGGTGTGCTATCCATACCCGTCAGTTACTCTAATGTGCTGATTATAAGGCGTATAAGCGCCACGGTTTCATCTTCCGTCCGATGTACGTACATCGCCACCGCACTGGATTGCCGATTTTTTGTACGTACATCGGAAGAAGTGCCTTTCACTGGCCGAAGGTGCGGACGTACGTACATCGAGACCGCACTGGAATGCCGGTTTTTTGTACGTACATCGGCTGGGGAGTTGCGTAAAAGCCCACTAGCACCCCGATGGCGCAGGTTCAGCCGTAGATGGTGCAGGTTCAGCCGTAGATGGTGCAGGTTCCATTTTAGGGTCGAAACCTGCGCCACCGGAGCAACGCAGAAGGCCGATTCGCGGTGCAGGTCCCGCCCCTGTTTTGGAACCTGCGCCGTTGACACCCGGAACCTGCGCCGCCTGTCCGTGAACTTGCACCGTCTGCTCCTGAACCTGCGCCGTCTGCCCGGAATATGGCTCCTACGATGGTGAAGCCAGGAAATAACTGCCATTAACTGTAAAGCACGTTTACATGAAAGTGTAAAATTTTACAGACTTTACACTTCTTGCTTTATGTAAATGTATTGTAAATCAACGTGTTAGCAATTTGGCACAAGGAATGCTTCTGTTTGGTACGGTTAAACAAAAAGTATTGATATGAAAAAGCTTTTCATAATGTGTGTAGTTATAGCCCCGGCGCTGTTAACGCCGCTGATCATCGCGCAGACGGTCGCGTACTACGAGCACCACTCCGATGTGTATGAGAAGCAGGCTGCAACGGCCGAAGCGGCCCCGGCCAGTGCTAACCCCGTTGAATCGTTAAAGAATGAATAAATAATTAAATAGTAACTCATTATGATTAAAGTTTCTAACCTTACCAAAGTCTTCCGCACGGAAGAAATCGAGACTACTGCCCTCAATGGTGTTTCCTTCGAGATCAAGGATGGCGAGTTTGTCGCCATCATGGGCCCTTCCGGCTGCGGCAAGTCCACGCTGCTGAACATCCTGGGCCTGCTGGACAATCCCACCAGCGGCTCGTATGAACTCCTCGGCACCGAGGTGGGCGGCCTCAAGGAGAAGGAGCGCACCAAGTTCCGCAAGGGCAACATCGGCTTTGTGTTCCAGAGCTTCAACCTGATTGATGAACTCAATGTCTATGAGAACATT
>JAEEGJ010025986.1_pt1 | contig 11922 bp, 8 predicted proteins | sample 8958761 | NCBI WGS metagenome assembly JAEEGJ01 (sample SAMN16246546, study PRJNA631951) | gut metagenome | biome: gut microbiome; feature: rumen; material: RS-attached | host: Bos | place: Iran: Karaj | collected 2018-10 | reverse complement strand
ATGACCATACTGGCTATCGGGTTACTCATCCCCTTGCTGGGCACCATGCTCGGGTCGGCCTTCGTCTTTATGATGAAGGGCGAGATGTCCGTGAGGCTGCAGAAGGCACTGCTGGGCTTTGCTTCGGGTGTTATGGTGGCCGCTTCGGTCTGGTCATTGCTGATTCCCGCAATGGAGATGGAATCATCAGGGGGCGCATGGGCGGTATTGCCCGCTGCCGCAGGATTCCTCTTGGGCATCGGGTTCCTGTTGCTGATTGATGAGCTGACTCCGCACCTGCATCTCGGGAGCAGCAAGCCCGAAGGCCTCCATTCCCACCTGTCCCGCACAGCGATGTTGGCCTTGGCGGTAACCATCCACAACCTGCCCGAGGGCATGGCGGTGGGCGTGGTCTTTGCCGGTGCCGACATCGGTGTCGCAAACATCTCGCTGGCCAGCGCCATTGCGGTATCGTTGGGTATCGCCATCCAGAACGTTCCCGAGGGCGCCATCATCTCGATGCCGATGCGTGCTGCCGGAAACAGCCGCTGGCGGTCTTTCCTCATCGGCTCGCTGAGCGGTGCCGTTGAACCCGTCGGCGCCCTTGCTGTCTTGTTGCTGTCGTCCCTGATTTTGCCCGTTCTTCCCTATATGCTCGCTTTTGCCGCGGGGGCCATGTTCTACGTGGTCGTCGAGGAACTGATACCCGAAGCCTCAAGCGGCCAGCATACCAATGTCAGCACCATCGGTTTCGCCATCGGCTTTGTCCTGATGATGGTACTCGACGTGGTGATGGGTTAGCGACACGGGATTCCAAAATCATGCAAAATGGGCGGCGGGAACGAGGCGAAGTCACCTAGCGGCATTAGGCTGAAGCGGATGCACTTGCGTCCATCGCCACGACCTCACTGATGAACTTTATTCTTTCAATTTTTAGACTCATCCCGGGGTTTAGCGCTTTTTTTCAGTAAGAACAGTCCAGCAATGGCAAGAAACACAGTTGCGAAGAACACTTTCAAGTCGGGCAAAATGATGACTGGTATGCTCGTCATCTGCATGGTGCCTGGCTGCAGCCAGCAATAAACAGCAAGTAGTGTAGCCGTGAGGTTGCTTCCTGCATGGAGTGCCACGCTATACCAGATGTTTCGCGTTGCTATAAATACCAGTCCATAGAAGATGGCACTGATGAAAGCACCTGGGAAGTTACGCACATGGAGCATTCCAAACAAGATGGCCATCACCACACAGACGGCTATCTGTGCGCCACGGCGGCGGAAGGGAGAAATAGCCATTTGCCTAAAACACAACTCTTCGAGTAAAGGTGCGAGCAACACGGCATGGACACTTGACAACAAGTCCTCACGCAGCTCTGTGGTTGTGTAGGTCAACGGCTTCATCTGTACAGCGTGAACCAGCGACGTAATGCCATAAACTATATACTCTTCTGCAACAAGCCACAGAGGTGCTATCAGCAACAACCCTACAAAGACGAAAATCTTCGGCAATTTCAGCGGAAACTGTCCAGCAGCAGGAAAGACTTTCGGTTCGACACGATGCACGAGGAACAGCGTCAAGGCGATACCGGCTAACGTAATCAGCCAAGTCAGCAATTCGCCAGTGAAGCTCGGATTATCGCCAGCAATAGGCAGTGCGGTCACATAAATGATGGCCAGGCCATAAGCAGCCGAGACTATCGGCATCAGTGTCTTGAGAAGGCTTGCTGTTTTGTCCATGACGTAAATTCCAATGCAAAAAAACTGCTCATACGGCTTGTTGGATTGATTATTCGTTTCACCCATTTGGCATCAAATGGGTGGTCATTCCTACTTGATGATGTATTTCTTGCCCGAGTTGATGTAGATGCCTGGAGCAGTGGGCTTGGCATTATAGGTGCGGCCAATGATGTCAAACCATAGGTTGCTGTCAACCGCCGGCTCATCGCACTCGATGCTGTTGATGGCAGTTGTCCTCTTGATGTATTCAATGCCGGCTGCTGCATCAATCTTGCCGTAGCCCCACTTGATGGGGTCAACGGCCGTGAACCCGTCATGGCGCGAGGTGGCGGCGAGCACTTCTTTGATGTCATCTAATGTGAGGGTGGGATCGGCTTGCAGCCACAGGGCGATGATGCCGCTCACCGTGGGGCACGACATTGAGGTGCCACTCATGGCGCCAAAGGGATACCCCTGCCACTGCATCGACTCGGCAATCTCCTGGTCACAGCTATAGTGGTTTAAAGACGAGACGACGTTGGTGCCTGGAGCGGCAACTGTTGGTTGTGCCACACCGTTTAGCGACACACCGTAGCTTGAAGTGCTACTGATGTTGCCCAGCGTGTAAAACATGCTCTCATCGAAGACGTCGCCAGTGTAATTTCGCTTGGTGGTGTTTGCCGCATAATCGCCTACACTGATGACATTTGGCGTGGACGTCCAGTCGCCACACGAGATGTCGCTGTCGCCTTGAGTGTAACCTTCCATGTTTTCAAACAGATCAAATCCGTCGGTCGTTTCCCACAAGTCCATCTCGATGGGTGAAGATGTCGAGAGCGAAATGAAGAAAGGCAATCGTTGATTGAGAATACCTTGCGCGGCAGTGAACAGTTCAAGCGTGCCATCAGCGACTGTGCCATATATATACACGATGCCACCCTGCATATATTCTCCCAATACCTCATCATCGTCGCTCAATATTTCAATATGGTCCTCCTCCTGAGACGGGGTGATCGTGAATGGCCCTGTTTGCCACACTATCTCGCCACTGCTGCGATTCAGCATGCCCATCCTGACGCTCAACGTATCGTGCTCGCCCACGGTGTTGCGTGAATAGCCACACACCACCGAGGCAATCATTCTAGAGGTGTTGCCGTCTTCGTCAATGAAAGGAGTGGGTCGGGCTAGAAAGGCCTTCAGGCTGCTGTCCTCTTCATCAAATGCCTTGTAGATGTGAAGCGTTTTGGAACCTTCATTTCCGACACTGAACACCGGGACCACATGATGCGACAACTCATCAATCAGTTCCGGCATGGTACCGGTGCCATTATGGGGACCCCGGTGTGAGTTCATGCTGGCGCTAAGCACAACGGGAGCGCCGATTTGCTGGGCGTAATGGGCCACGAACTGGAAGGCAATCTCGGTCACATCCTCCTCGCCCTCGATCGACACAAGCACGATGTCGGCATCGGGCGCCATACCGCCAAACCCCAGCGGTGAGCGCGTGCCAGCGGCAATTCCGGCGGTGTGGGTACCATGTGAGCGCTCGTCGGTATCGGTGGTGAGGGTGGCAATAAGTTCGGGTGTGTCGAACACCGAGCCGGGATACTCTATCGTTCCGGCCTCATCATCCTCGACGATGTACTTGCGGCCATTGTTGTTACCAGGGAGATAGACGCAACGCAGGCGGGTGTTGCCAGCAGCATCCTTGAATGCCGGGTGCTGGAAATCGAATCCCGCATCGACAATGCACAGGGTGACGCACTCGCCAGTGTAAACCGCTTCAAGGCCGGGAACGGTGCCGTCGATCAGGCTCACGCCAGTCTCCACCAGCGAGACATCGGTTTTCAACTCCCCGCGGCTGGTGGCATCCACCCGTTTCACGCCCTCGATGGCAACGAGGGCATCAACCTTGCAGGCAGGAATGCTGACTACGGCCTGGTGCCCGAGTTTTGATAGCACGGCAGCGCCGGCTTCACGGATTTGGGCAAACGTGCCCGATGCATCCCTAGAGTCAACCTCCACCACAAGCCTGATGCTCGGGCTGGCGCCAGGTGCTTTAGATTTATTGCCGTTTGAGCCATATTGTGCTGCCTGTTTTTGCAGTAACAACAGTTGCGCATGAGGGGTGAGTTTGCTGTGAGCACTCGACATGAGGGCGCAGGAGCAAGCGATAACGGCAAATAATATGGTTAGTAATCGTCTATTTTTCATCATCATTTTGTTTGAACCGCTGTTTGAACGCCCGAAATGACATTCTCAAGAACTGGAACACAGTTTGTTTCCTCTTCTCCCTTAACTCAAATGTTTTTTTGCTGATAAACATGCCGACGACGATGGGTACCACCGAATAGAGTGTCAGGTCTCTTATTACGATGAATTCATCAGCATAAGATTTGGGTGTTGTCATCAGCAGCTCGGCTATCGTCATCGCCAACGTTGCCGACAACAAGCCGGCACCCATGATAATAACCACTCTCCAGAAGTTCCCCCAGTAGTCATAGCCAAACAACTGCCTGAAGACATAAAAATAGCATAAGGGAAGCAGCACATAGAAAAAGTCACCGAAAAAGTCGGCCAGGTCATCCACAATGAGCACCTGAACGGCCATGAATACCGTGATGAAGAAACCTTGCGGCAGCGTGTGCCGGGTGTTGCGGGGCGCATAGCGGAACAGACACCATGTGGGAATCATGAAAAAGCCCGTCATGATCAGCCACCCCCACCCCGGGCTGGCCTTGAGCCAGGCAAAGAACTGATTGACCAAGGTCGATTCGCTACTGTTCTCAACTACCTCTTTGACGCCGAACAAACTGTCAATCAGGACGCTGAACACCCCCATGACAACCAGCATCTTCACCGGCGGGAACGACACTTGCCGCTTGCCGTTGATGTAATCGCTGATGAAATATCCGGGGCGCCAAATCAGCTGCCACAGCGAGTACAGCAACGAACGGTTGCCCATGCCCCACACCTCGGCGGTGCTCTGCAGCACACTCTTCCACGATATCTTTTTCAATCCGGCCTTCTGCGAGCAATGCGGACAAAACTTGCCGGCAAAGTCATACCCGCAATTCACGCAATGATGGCGCTCGTTCTCGTCATAACTCCAATCGAAAGGGTTGAGCTGCCATGCCTTGAATCGTTTATATCTTTCTTTTAAAGTCATCCCAAAAAAATCTTTTTGCAAAGATAATGGCTTTTCTTTAAAAGCAAGATTCATCCAATGACTTTCTCAAGTGGAGGCTTTGTCATACCCACTTTCCGGATTCATTTCGTCCATTCCGTCCGCGCGCTTGTGTGATATCCAACAACTTTAACAGCAATGAAGAACATACGGCCTTGTAGAACTAGGCAGGTTATAGGAGCACGAAATTACGGGAGCTCGATTGCAATAACCGGACGGATGTCTCGTTATAATAGTATAAACGAGAGTATTTTTTCAGCAAATCAATCCCAAAACTTGATGGTAAATCTTTAACCTCTAAAATAGTGAGCAAGCCAATGTCTCACTGAACCCAAGTATCATTTAAAAAACTTTTTAGACATGTTAAAGAAACTATTGATTACCATGCTCATGGGCATAACGGTCCTAGGGGCCGTGGCTCAAGGGGGCAAATTCACAGTGAAAGGAACGTTTGAGGGCCGCAAAGACTCGGTCACACTCGAAATCGTCGATTTGAACAACTGGGAAACCATTGCCAAGGAAACGCGTGCCATCACCGGTGAGGAGCATGAACTCACCATCGACCTGAAGGACGCGGCTCTGCTCTATGTTACCGACGTGAATGAGCTCACCACGGTATTTCCCGCCATCCCGGGGGAAACGCTCCTCTTTTATCAAAATGAGCACAAAGTCACTCATCTGGGCGGCTCACAATTCTACGTTGACTATGACGAAGCGCAGCATTACGTTGGACCGCTCTTGCTAGGCATCAATGAGTGCAATAAACGCTTTAGCGGCGAATATGGACCATTGTATCCAGACGAGTATAATCTGTACAGCGATTTGTACATGATCCTGAATGATCGTTTGAATGATTACATACACCACTATGTTAAGTCTTACCCTGATCGGGACGCTGCCGCTGCACTGATATTTCTTTTGGCTTTTGACACTATTGAAATTGAGAAAGCCGCGGCAATGCTTACCGAACGAGCCCGCAACAGCGTGGCGGCAAACCTGTATAAGGCCGTCAACCGGCAAACCGTCGTCCGTAACGTCGAGAGCCCTGCGGACTGAAACATCACCAGATAAAATAAATCCGAGCGCATCCCCAAAAAGGTGCGCTCGGCCTTATAAAATACGCGGTGTCTAAAGTTACCACTTCAGGGGCTCCTGCAGGATGTTGCCGTCGGTCATGGGGCTGTCGGCCTCGGTGAACGGGGTGGCCTTATACTGGATGCAGAGCATCGTCAGGTCCTCGTTGCCCGTGTTCTTCAACGCGCGCTTGCCGTTGGGCGACACGCGAATCACGCTGCCCTCGCTGACGGGGAAAATCTCACCATCCACTTGGTACTGGCCCTCGCCACGCAGTATGAAGTAGAGCTCCTCGTGCGTCTTGTGGGTGTGGAGGAAACCGCTGTCCTGTCCGGGAACGAGCGTCTGGAAAGAGAACTCGCTTGCTGCGGCACCCACGGCCTGTCCGCCGAAGACCTTGCCCTGAATCGTGAAATCTGGGCCCATGGGCAACTCATGTTCAATAATCTCGCTGATGCGGCCAACGTTGATGGCGGCAAAATTTGCACCCTGTGCAATCTTTTCAATTTGTTTCATTGTGTAGTAAAATGTAATTAATGGTTTTTATTTGATGAATAATTCTTACGGTCATTTAAGATGTCGGCCAGGTTTGCCAGCGCCCACTCAATCAGGCTGTTGATGTGCGGCATGAGCGACTTGCCGCGCTCGGTGATGCTGTACTCCACCCGTGGCGGTATCTCGGCATAGGCCTGCCTCAGTACCAGCCCGTCGGCCTCCAGGTTGCGCAGCGCCACGGTGAGCATCTTCTGCGAGATGTCGGGGATGGCTGCCAGGATGTCGGAATACCGCATCGCCGCGTCCTTGCCGTCGAGCGTGTACAGTATCAGCATCGACCAGCGGTCACTGATGCGCGACAGGATATTGCGTATCGGGCAATCAGGAAAGTATGGATCAACTATAATGTCTCGTAACATATTTCGTTCTGATTATCAGTTATACTAACTTTTATCTCGTTTCGGTTGCAAAGTTACTAACGTTGGTTGACATGACAATGAACCGCCCGAAATGTTCGCTACGCACTTTGATGTTAGAAATGGACGAATCAACGGATTAGAAAACTCACTTTTATATTTTGTTAAGACTTGAAAACCCCGCTGAAGTGAAAAGAAAACAATAAATACAAGAAGTACAATCTTTGATTTCGACAGCCATTGTGTTTATTGCAGTTTTTGTTTTCGGGGGAAATTTGATGTTTTTGGCACAAAAATTGAAGATTTTTTTTGGAACGAAAAAAGACTGCGGTCGGCTATATTTCCTTTGCAGCGGCAAACGGATAAATGGCTTCGTAGCTCAGCAGGTCAGAGCACCACACTTTTATTGCGGGGGTCCTGGGCTGCCTGATGGTTTCCTCTGTCGCGAGTCGGCAAAATTCATACAAACATGACTTTGCGCTCGCTGCTCCATCGGTTCGAGTCCCTGCGGAGTCACAGTAAATAGAAGTAACCTAGGAAAAGATGATATGAAGATGTTTAGACAATTTTATATAAGATGGTTGGTTCGCCGGGGAAAGGCCATAGATATATGGTCGCACAGCGACTATCCCGCACAAGTGTTATCCAACCTGTGCAGCAATCCCTTCACCTTCGACGGGGTGCTGTGCGGCAGCATGGAAGGGTTTCTCCAGTCGCTGAAGCAGCAGGACCGCGACAAGCAGCGGCAGATATGCGCCATGAAGGGCCGCAATGCCAAGAGGGCGACCAGCACCCATTGGCAGGCCGACCAGATCGTATGGTGGAAGGGCATCGCCATAGACAGGCAGTCAGAGGAGTTCCAGCAGCTGATACGCCATGCTTACCAAGCCATGTTCGACCAGAGCGAGCGGTTCCGCGCAGCACTGATGGCAACACGGGGCATGAGGCTCTACCACTCCCGTGGCAAGAGCAACCCATTCAAGACCATCCTGACAGAACAAGAGTTCTGCCAGATACTCACCGACCTGCGTGACAACTATGACCGCCGCGACAAGGGCCTGGGCCACCGCAGGCTCATCTTCGTCGAGGTGGAATACGAGCCTCTGGAGCATGATGAAATGGAATAAGTTCACCCCGATAAAGTAGATTTGACATCTCAGCCGGCTAATCAATCGAGAATTTGTACTAAATTTGCAGCAAAAAGAAGCTATTCATCCTGCGCAGAGGCCATGTGCCGCGCCAAAAACCATTTCACAACTTAATATGAACAAATTCATCACACTTGCTCTGGCAATAGGTCTCGCCTTTGCCGGCTCAGCGCAAGACCGTTCTCAAGGAGGTATCAGTCCCGACATGATGCGCCAGATTGTCGCCACATCGGCAGCCAACCAAAACAAGGCCATCAGCAATGCCATGGCTACAAATGCCATCGACGACCTTGCCCGCAACTACCGCAACAACAAGATTACAGACACGCATTTCAGTATCGAGACCCCCAAACAGTCGATCCACAATCAGCGTCAGAGTGGACGATGCTGGATGTACTCCAGTTTCAACGTGCTGCGTTCCAACTTTGCGCGCCGTCATGGTGACACCATTGCCATAGAGTTCTCTCACGACTACCTCTTCTTCTACGACCAGCTCGAGAAGGCCAACCTCATGCTGCAAGGCGTGATCGACTGCGCCGACAAGCCCATGGACGACACGCGCGTGCAATTCTTCTTCCACCACCCGATGAACGATGGCGGCACATTCTGCGGTGCGGCCGACCTTGCCGAGAAATACGGCCTCGTGCCCGTTGAGGCACAGCCCGAGACCTACTCGGCTGAACGCACCTCACGCATGAGCCAACTCGTCGCATCCAAGCTGCGTGAATTCGGACTGGAACTGCGGCAGATGGTCGCCGACAAAAAGAGCAAAAAAGCCATCAACCAGCGCAAGACCGAAATGCTCGGCACCATCTACAACATGCTCTCGCTCACGCTGGGCGAACCCATCAAGTCGTTCACCTACGCTTTCCGCGACAAAAACGGCAAGGCCATAGGCCCCGCACGCACTTACACCCCGCAGGAATTCTACCGTGAGACGGTGGGCGGGCCCATCAACGGCACGTTCATCATGGCGATGAACGACCCCCGCAGGGAATACTACAAGACCTACGAAGTGGAATATGACCGCCATACCTACGACGGACACAACTGGCGCTACGTCAACCTCCCCATGGAGGACATCGCTGCCATGGCCATCGCTTCGCTCCAAGATTCCACCAAGCTCTATGCCAGCTTCGACGTGGGCAAACAGCTCAATCGCGACAACGGCTACCTCGCACTCGACAACTTTGACTATGCGACCCTGTTCGGCACCACGTTCTCGATGGACAAGGCCCAGCGCATTGCCACGTTTGACAGCGGTTCAACGCACGCCATGACCATCTGCGCCGTCGATCTTGACGCTGACGGCAACCCCACCAAGTGGAAAGTGGAGAACTCCTGGGGTGGCGACAGCGGCCACAAGGGATACATCATCATGACCAACGAGTGGTTCAATGAGTACTCCTTCCGTTTGGTCGTGGACAAGAAATACGTGCCTGAATACATCCTCAAGGCCGCCGAGGCCAAGCCCGTGATGGTCATGCCCGAAGATCCCCTCTTCGGCACCGATGACTGATAATCGACGGACACTCATTCGCAACACTCCTGCCGCCACCCACAACGGCAGGAGTTTTTTGTCACAATCCCCAATCTCTAAACTTTAAACTCTAAACTTTAAACTGCGAGCGCAGCGAGCCCCAACGCGAGCACACCTCTCTAAACTCTAAACCCTAAACTCTAAACTGCGAGCGCAGCGAGCTTCATCGCAAAAAGATGAAAAAAACTTGCAAATAACCAAAGTTTCACTTATCTTTGCAACTACCAAAACGGATAAATATTACACTTAAATACCCACATCATTAACCTCATTTAAACCTAAAGAATATGAAAAAAGAATTACTTAACTTCAAGACGTTAGCCATCCTTGTTGTGATGTGCTTAGCGGGAACTCTAGGTGCCAACGCCTATGATTTCACCGATTACGATTACAACATGTACTTCAATTACCTTAGCGACGGTAGTGTTGAAGTCACCTATTATGACGAGAATTATAACAGTTACAGTGGAGCTGTTACCATCCCTGCTGTCGCCACGCGTGGAGCCATCAATCAGACCACGTTTGATGTGACAAGTATCGGTACCTACGCTTTCCGTCGTTGCTCTGATCTGACAAGCATTAGCATTCCCACGTCAATCACTTCAATCGGTCAGTCGGCTTTTTCTTACTGCACCAAGCTGCAGTCGGTGACAATCCCTTACAGCGTCAAGACCATTGGATTCAACGCCTTCGGTGATTGCAACAATTTGAAGGTGGCATTTATCGGCAGTGGCGTTACCAATATCGCCGCATACGGTTTTGACAGTCCCTTGACCGAAGTTTATTGCTTCGCGTCAACCCCGCCCGCCATTGCCAACGAGAACGCTTTTAGGGCTTTGACCTACAGCGACGGCACGCTCTATGTGAATTCGCCCTTTGACAGACAAAAGTATAGACAGGATAGTAATTGGCAAAAATTCAATAATATCTTGACGATGAATCCCTATGACTTCTACTACGATGGACTCTATTACGTCCTCTACAACATGAGTTCTAGCGATTATGATAACCCTGACTATTGCCGTGTTATCTATCGTGACACAAACTACAACAGCTACAGCAGCAGTAGCATCCACATCCCCGAACGAGCTACTTACCAGGGCAAGTGGCGCGAGGTAGAAGCTGTTTTAGACCGATCGTTTAAGAATTGCACCAATCTGACGAGCATCACCATCCCTTACACTGTCGCCACGGTTTTCCATGAAGCGTTCTGGAATTGTAACAACCTTAGGACGGTGGTCATCGGCAGCGGTTGTCAAGGTATGGGCGACGATCTTTTCTACGGTTGCACGTCGATGAACTCCCTTACCGTCTTTGCCACCACTCCGCCACATGCTTTCAATGGCACTTTCAATTCTTATCTCTATAATAACACCACGCTCTATGTGCCGGCAAGCGCCATCAGCGCCTATAAGAACGCAAATCATTGGAAGAATTTCACCAAAATCCAGAGCATACCAAGCACAACTGTGGAAATTAACGCCACCAACTTCCCCGACGTCAACTTCCGCGCCTACCTCTTCTCGCAATACCCTGCTGGCTACATCACCGGCGAAGAAATTGCTGCCCTCACCTCGCTCAACGTGTCATCCAAGGGCATCAGTGACTTGACAGGTATCAAATTCTTCACCGCTCTCAAGGAACTGCGCTGCTACAATAACCCGATGACCTCGCTCGATGTGTCGGATTGCACCTCGCTCACCTATCTGGATTGCGCGCCCACCAATTCATACACTGGCACAAAACTCACCTCGCTCAATGTGAGGGGCTGCCTCTATCTCCAGAAAATCCTTTGCTATAACAACAACATTACCTCGCTCGACTTGACAGGCTGCATAAGCCTTAGGGAACTGCACTGCTTCAATTGCCCCAAGTTGACGTCCCTAAATGCGTACTACAAGTCATCTCTCTACTTGATCGATTGCTCGAACTGCACGTCCCTGAATCAGCTCAGTTGTCATCATAACGCTCTGAGCACACTTGATATCTCAGGCAACACGGCACTCACGTCGTTGTCATGCTTCAACAACCCCAACCTGACCACAATCACTGGATTGGACGACTGCACCGCTATCACCTATCTGGATTGCGAGGACTGTGCCATCACCGACCTGAGTGCCGTGAACACAATGAATGATATTCAGTCTCTCTACTGTAGAAATAACCAATTGACCCAACTTGTTGTGACCTATAAGAGCAAATTGAAAAACCTCTTGGTCGCTGGCAATAAGTCGTTGACCTCGCTACAATGCTACGACAACGCCTTGACGAACCTGGATGTTACCAACTGCACCGCCTTGACAAATATGTCATGTACCGGCAACAAACTGACCTCACTCTCTCTATCAGGCTGCCCCGCTCTGGTTAGTCT